>SDBT01010524.1_pt1 | contig 14931 bp, 15 predicted proteins | sample 2277101 | NCBI WGS metagenome assembly SDBT01 (sample SAMN10404973, study PRJNA504765) | marine sediment metagenome | isolation source: marine sediment core GS10_PC15, 103 cmbsf | place: Arctic Ocean: Southern Knipovich Ridge | collected 2010 | reverse complement strand
ATAATTAACACATAATTTAGTAAAATATTAACCCATAATTAAGTAAAAAAGAGTTACATTGCCTATATACTCTCGGTATTTGAAAAATCTTTTTTAACATATCTTTAATATTGACAAAGGTCGCATCAGATTAGGAAAAAGCTAGAATTATTAAAAAATTATTGTTTAGCGCTAATTATTTCTTTCACTCGCCCAATTTTACCGCTCCTCAACCGTACTTTAATCCCATGATGGTGATTAGGAGAGTTTGTAAGCACATCTTTGACTATCCCCTCGGTTAACTTACCAGATCGCTGGTCTTTCTTTAACACGATTAAAACTCGCAAGCCTGATTTAATATTTACTCTCTTTGTTCCCTTCAATTTAATTACCCGAGCCATTTGTGGGATTTGTATAATACGATAAAAGTTCCATTGATTTTATCTTTTGCCTTTATCTACTCATTATTGCTAATTGGTTTAAAGTGAGGATAGAGATAAATTATAAAACAGATTTTATTCGTTCAAGAGCTTCTTTTATTCTTTCAACTGGTTGAGTGAGCGCGAATCTTACAAAACCTTCACCATACTCACCAAAACCCGTACCAGGAGTAATAATAACACCAACATTAATCAATTTCTTCACAAATTCCATACTATTCTCCTCTCCTTCAGGCAACTGTGTCCACACATAAAAAGTTGCTTTAGGTTTATCTGTTTTCCACCCCATATCGTTGAGTCCTTTGATAAGAACATCTCGTCTTTCTTGATATATGGTCATGCTCTTTTGGACAATTTCTGGTTTTTTCTCCGATTTAAATTCATTTAATCCCTTTATAACTGCTTTTTGTATGAAGATAGATCCACCAGAGTCAATTTGGGATTTCACTTTACGTAAACCTGCGATAATATCTGCGTTCCCTGCAATCCACCCACAACGAAAGCCCGTCATGTTAAACATTTTCGATGCACTGTTGATTTCTACATGCTCTTGACTAATTTGAAGAATTGTAGGAGCAATATAATCATCGAATGTAAATTCGGAATAGGGATTATCATAGACTATAATGAATTTATAATCTTCGGCAAAGTCCGCAACCTTTTTTAAGTATTCTATGGGTGCTATTGCTCCCGTTGGATTATTTGGATAATTTAAGTACATTAATTTTGCTTTCTTGAGGATATCCGTATCTATAACTTCTAGATCTGGTAGAAAATTGTTTTTTTTTGTTAATGGCATTAAATAAGGCTCTCCATCGCATAGTTTGGTACCACCATTTGCATATACAGGATAACCAGGATTAGGGCATAATACTATGTCTCCGGGATTTATAAATGCTCTGGCGATGTTCGCAACGCCTTCTTTACCTCCCATAACATGTGAAACTTCCTTATCTAAATCTAAACCTAATCCAAACCTTACTTTATACCATCGTGCAATTGCTGCTCTATAGTCTTCTTCACCCATACTTGATGGATAATTTTGATTTTTGGGAACTTTAACTTGCTCAATTAGCTCATCTATTATTAATTTAGGGGTCGTTAAATCAGGATCTCCAATGCCTAACGGTATAAAATCAATTCCTTCCTTTTTCTTCTTCTCTTTTAATTCTTCAATAGCGGCGAATATATATTTCGGTAATCTATCTATTCTATCAGCATAGTCTATTTTAATTTAAAAACACCCTATCATTTTAAAAAAAGTATAAGACTGTTAAGAAATAAATCATTCATTAAATATTAAAAATTTTTTGAAAGTTCAATTTAATTATTTTTCTGAGTTCTCCATTCAGTACTACAGTTCCCGCAAATAAATTTAAATCCGTAAACATTCGGATTCTTCATAATTATATTATCTCTATCAATGACTTCACGAATCTTGTTTCGATCGTTATTTAGACATTTAGGACATTGCCTTCTTATACCTTTCCGAATTTCTTCTAAAATTAGTTTAATTTTCGTAGGTTTAGGTTTGGGCTCTTCTCTTAAAAAATCTCTATCAATTATTGGTTCTAATGGAGGTTCATAAACTTCTTCTTGAAAATCTGGACTCTTAAGATATTTAATAAAAAGTTGAGACAGTAAATGATCCGTCGTCTCTCCAGCTTTAACTTGTTCTGCTAAAGCTTCTTCAATATCTTTTATTGAAGATATATCGTTATAATCTAAATAATGGACTTCTCCTAATCTTAAATTTGGATAGTTTGTTTTTGTTTTTAGTTTACCTAAAATAAAGTGAGCATACTCATTAATAAAAATAAGTAAATTCATTTTAATTTCTTTTAAATTTTCAAGACGAAATTCTCCTTCATGATTTGCAACCCATTTTCTAACATCAGCCAAATTCTTTAATAATTCCTTGTTTTTTTTTAACTCCGCAATTTTCTGCTTGTTTTCAATAAGACCATAAACTAAAAAGGGTGATTCTTTTCGTGTTTTTTCAATAAAAACATCTATCATATCAGCCAGCTGATTAAAGTTGTCATAAATTTCCTCATCTATATTAATAAAAAATACTCCGGCACTAGCACCAATAAAAAATCCTTTTTGCATAATTAGTGCTTCTTGATTAATTGATTTTAATTTCCATGAAAAGGCACATTTCCACTTTATTATATCAAAACGCTTTTCTCTATAAACTAAAGAAAAATTCCATACATAACTCTCCTTGGAAAGGTGATGTATGACCGTTTCTGGATATAATGAATCCTGATCATCTTTTTTTAAAGAAGTTTCATGAGATAATTCTTCCGCAGGGTTCGAAATGTTCCTAATGTCCTCGACGATTAAACCTGGTGGTGAATCTCCTATAATAATTTGATATTCTATGAATCTAATTTTATTTCACCATCATTTTAAATATAACGAATAAGTCTAAATTTCTTTTATACGAAAAAATAAATAAATAATGTCAGTTTTTCCTTGTTAAATTTATTATCCCTTATAATAAAAATATAGGGAATGTAGATCTAAATAACAAATTTATATAAAAATAACTATGACAAAAACGATTTCAGAATCTTATGCTGCGATATTGAATATTAAATTTTGTTTAGGGTGTGGGAAATGCGTGGAAAAATGTCAAATGGGTGCTATTCCGCGCTTAATTGGTCTTTTCTCATCCTTACTAGAAATAGATAAAAATAAATGCACAGGTTGCGGTGACTGTTTGCACATTTGTCCTCAGAATGCAATAAAACTAGCAGGTTTGTCCACCTGAAGTGTTAAATTTAATATTTAAATGAATTCGATTTATTATAGTTAAAATTCACAAAGTTTACTGTTATTAAACAAACTTTATTAAAAATTCTTTGACATTAAGTAATTTTTTTGTTTCTAATTCCATCACGTGCCGTACGCATTCTACATTAGCCAATATTACCTTATCAGATTCCTTATATATTTTGTGTTGAAAAGTAATTGATTTATCATCTAATTCATTTATACAAGTCTCAACAATCACCTGGTCTCCATAATTTGCAGAATTTTCATAAATAATGTTAATCTTTTTAACAGGAAAAACGATTTCACTTTTTATAGTATGGTCCTCAGGATTTTCGATATTTTTCATGAAGTTAATAAAACCATCATCAAAATAAACTAAGTAATTCTTAAAATGGACGGCTCCCATAGCGTCTGTATCATTAAATCTTACAATTAATTTGATAGAATCTTTAGCGTTAAGTAATTTTTTTATAATTTTTCCTCCCAATTTTATCACTTTTTTTTAAATGATTAATATTTTAGTTTATAATTAATCTCTTAAACTATAAGGTTTAATTTAAATTTTTTTATGAAATTAATTGAAAGAACTTGCAAACAATTAACAGTAAAAGTTTAATATTAAAAAATGTGAATGGACATTGAATAAAAAAGAAATCTTAAATATTATTAAAACCCTAGCATCTGTAAGAGCTCCCTCAGGGCTTGAAAAATACCGGGCAGAGAAATTTAAAGAAGAGATGCTAAAAATTTTGCCCACAAAAGAAATTCCTATTAAGAAAGATTCTTTAGGAAATTATTTTGTAAAATTAAAAGGTAAAGGGGGGAAACAAGGAATTGCTATTCTGGCTCATATAGATGAAATCGGAGGTACCATCCGTAAGATTAAGAATGATGGAATGCTAGAATTTTCCAAACGTGGTGGTTTTGAAGGAAGATGGTTAATCTCAAGAACTATCGAAATTTTAAATAAGGATGGGAAATGGATTCATGGCGTAATAAATGGAAGATCTGCACATTCAACTCCAGATAAATTAAGAGTAAAAGAAAAACTAGAACCTTTAGATATGGAGATCTATGTAGGTGCTAATAGTAAAGAGGAAGTTTTTAAAGAATATAAAATCCATGTGGGGGCTCCGTTTGTATTCTCAGGTAAATTTGGATTATTAAATCCTGAAATAAATGATGATATCATAGCAGGATATTCTATGGACAATTTAACAGCCCTAACATGTTTGATTATTTTAACTCAAAAAATTGCTCTTAATTTATTAACTGAATTTGGGAATTTACCTTTATCACATGATATTTATCTTGTTGCGACAACAAGAGAAGAGATTGGAACGGAAGGAGCATATTATTTTGTTAGAAACAACCCCATAGATAAAGTTATTGGACTAGATGTAGGGTTAGTAGCGGATTTTCCTGAAAGCGTGAGCTCAGATATTACATTATCTGGAGGGCCTGTAATTATTTGGCAAGAAGGTAAAGGATATGGAGTTTTAGATCATGAATTTTGTAAAGATTTAACGAGGATCGCAGAAAAAAATAAGATTAATTATCAAAACGGTGTGTTTGAGTTTTATGGTAGCGATGCTGGAAAAGCTCAGAAATGGCTAGGAATTCCTTCCGCGTTAATTGGAATTCCAACAATGTTCAGTCATAATGTACCAGAAATTAGTACTTTAAGTGGAATTAATCAGGCTGCTGAATTAATTTTCCACTACTTAAAGACTCTTAAATAAAAAGTTTTAGCTTGAATTACTAATGATATTATTAATAATAATTTCAGATATATCTACAGAATAAAGACCAGTCCTTCGGATACTTTCGACAATATAGCTTATAGCAATTGAAGATTCAAGGTTTTGGTTTGGATTGAGGGATATCTCCTCACACATAGAAATCAAATCTTTGATCATCTCAATATTCTTGTTTGCTAGTCTAATATCTTTTAGAAGCCAAGCATCTAAGCTAAGTTCGAGTAATTTTATTGAAAATTTACTACTTTCGATAATTTTCTGTAAAATCTTTGGATCAACTTTATTTTCTATGATATTTAAAGCATTTTCAGCTATTTTTACAGCATGATCCCCTATACGCTCTAAAAATCGACTCATCTGCTGATAATGGTTCGCTCCTTCTAAAGTGATTCCCATTTTCTGACAAAGTATTATATCCCTCATTACTATATGAGACTGTCTACCTATTAACCAGTGGAGTCGATCGATATCATCATCTCTTTTTATAACGTCTTTAGCTAAATCTCCATTTTTTGTTTTTAATGCAGTAATGGAATCCTCATGCATACTTTGAGCAAGAATATACATTCTTTTTATTGTTTTTTCAAAGGGCATTTCCTTTGGATTCAACGTATCTTTTATAACGATATAACTACTTGATTCTTCCACAATTTCAGGTCCAATAGCAATTTGCGTAAAATGAGTTATACAGTCTCTAATATCTGTTTTAAATCTTCTGCTAGATTTAATAATTATCTGGGTTATTCCCACTATATAAGCACCTATTAAAACTCGAAATAAAAAGTTAGGGTTGTCAATTTCTTCCGTATCAATTTCTTTTGTTTTAATATAGTCTACGGAATCAACTTTTGGTGTTATCAATAAATTTCCATCGGGTTGTGTAATAATACCAAGTGTATCTTTTGGCTTAATTTCATATTTATTTATCCATTCTTTAGGAAGGCTAATTATGTAAGTACTCCCGCCAGTCTCCTGAACTTTTCTATGTTCCATGAGTACTATAGATTTTAATATATTAAAAATATAATCTATATATATTATTCCGAATATATTTATTTCGTTGGAAATTCTTGGATGGAAAGGATGTACCATAAAAAAAGAATTCTTATAATCTGTACGGGTAATAGTGCACGTTCACAAATGGCAGAAGGTTTGATAAATGCTCTGTATAACGGTAAATATAAAGCTTTTAGCGCAGGTACTGAACCAACATTCGTGAATCCTTATACAGTAAAAGTTATGGGAGAAATTGGAATTGATATCTCGCACCATAGATCAAAAAATATTAAGGAATTTCACAATCAGGAATTTGATATCGTCATAACTGTGTGTGATAATGCTCGAAAAATTTGCCCTGTTTTTCCGGGGGCTAAAAAAATGATTCATAATTCATTCAAAGATCCAGCCCAATCTAACGGTTCCGAAGAACATATGCTAAATATTTTCAGAACAGTAAGGGACCAGATTGAAGGCTATTTAAGTGAATTATTTGTATAAAAATTCTAAAGAAAAGATAATTTTCGACTTCTTAGCTGTTTAAATTAAACTTTCCCCGATCACACTTTTATGGGGGCTCTAGCATTTTTAATACAGTTGGTACAATATCTGTTGTTTTACAGAATGGTATTTCCTTGTGTGGAATTTCAGGAGAACCTCCTATAATTAAAGGAACTATAGTGTTTGAACGTGTTCCCAAATCATGAGTATACAAATTATTATTTTTTCTTTTACCAAGCTCAATATTATAAATTATACTTCCATCATTACTTAAAATAATGTCAGAGCTCCGAGGATTTTTAAAATGACGAACTACTAAATCTGGATAGATAGGATAATTGAGATGATAAGTCATTTCCATCCATTCATTAATTGAGTGAAATTCATTAAGTAATTTGCCTGCCCTCTCATCTATTGCGTATCCAAAAATATCAATCTCTTCATTTTCAGAATTATACTTTGTTTTAAGGTTTTTTCCACTTCCTTTATATTCAATTGAACCAATATCCGTTTTTAGATCTTTTTTCCTTAAATGGATTAATCCTTTGTCATATGTATTTTCATTGCCTCTATAATACATTAAATGACTTCCTTTTATTTTAAACAGTTGGTCTATTAGATTAATTCTTTTAGGGCCAAAATTTTCTAATTCTTCTATGGTTGGGTGAAACCAATTATATTCATGTGTGTTTGTGTTTTTTGAAATACCTTTAAAGTTAAAAAACCCAACGCCGCCATATTCTGAAAGATTTAAATATTTAATTGCGATTGGGATGTTTTCTCTTGGTATGGAGTAATTCAAATAACTCCCGCCACCTGGAAGAAAATCTAACAGATTAAAAAAGCCTCCAGGGGGATTTGAACCCCCGACCTGCAGATTACAAATCTGCCGCTTAGTACAACGATTTGAATCAAACCATCGATATACCGCTAAGCCACAGAGGCATTGATGAATATTGATAATATTATATTATAAAAGTAAAATTGAATAAATAATTAATTTTGGGGTTTTTCAAGCGTTAAAAAACTAATTCAATCATAAAAAATCTAACTATCTTTTTTCTTTGACGTAAAATGTCTTTTACAAAAGAAGACATTACAAAGTTAGCTCAGGTCTTGGGATTGGGATGTTTTTTAATTATAATCTTTCTTTTTCTAGCAAAGTAATAATAGAACATTATATTTCAAAATATATTATTGGGATTTATTTAGCTGTAGGAACTGTAATTGGAGCGATATTCGGTGCAAAAATATCTGATAAAATGCCGAAAGCTCAACTACAAGCATTTGTAGCTATACTTCTAATCTTTTTAGGAGTTAACATGCTGTTTTCTCTCGGTATAGAATAATTCAAATAACTTCCACCACCTGGAGTGAAATCAAATAGAAAAAAAAGCCTCCAGGGGGATTTGAACCCCCGACCTGCAGATTACAAGTCTGCTGCTTAGTACAACGATTTGAATCAAACCATCGATATACCGCTAAGCCACAGAGGCATATAGTAATTTAATATTTAAAAAAAAACGATATAATTTTAACTTTGTGGTTTTCTAATCCTTAAGTAATGTAATCCAAATAGTTAAATGTTGACTTATCTTTTTTGTTAATTGGTTATTTGATTAAATATTTTCAAATAAGAATGAGAAAAAAAAAAAAAAATGCCTTTTAGTAAAGAAGAAGTTACCAATTTAGCTTACCGCCGATACAAGTCGAATGAATCTTATGATGATTCTGTTTGGTATTTAGCAGAACTATGTGTTACCATTAATAATAATGTAAAAAATGGATTCGATATAAAACCCCTTGAAACAGATAACTTAGTTTTATTAATAAGAGAAAATATTAATGGTGACCTCATATTACCATCCAAAGAAGAAATTTCTGAATTAGCCAAGGGGATATCCTCTGAGCATCCTGAAAAATCTAGGTTAAATTGGTTTATAGCTGAAAAAACTCTTTTATTGGAAGAAATAAAAAAGATTATAAGCTCCAGTCGTGACGAATGAAGCTTAACTCTTCATGTTATAATTTAAAAGCAATAAATTATAGACAATTACGAATTTAATTAAGAATATTTTGTATAAAGTTTAAATTATATTCAATTTTATAAAAGTCGTCAAAAGTTTTAATGTTATGGTTATTATGTAAGAATCATTTCTCTTATTTGTTTGATGTTGGTCTTGGGTATAATGGCGATAGGATATTATGCAGTTCGGAGATGAAAGATTTAGGAAATCTTAATTTAAAATCATTTGTCAGGAATCGCGGTAAAAAAATAAGAGATATCAATGATTTAGGAGTTTAGACACTACTTAGAAAAAATTAATATTTTTTTTTTAAAAAATTTTTGTTTTGATTCTTACTTATGATCTATTTATTAAACTTTCATCAAGGTTTTTCAATGTATTATATCATTATTATTATATTAAACTCTGAATAGATGTTATTATAATCAATATTATAATAATTATATATATAAAGAGTTAAATTAATTCATTTTACCAGGTGTTATATTGGCAAAAAAGAAAAAACAATCCGTAGAAAAGCAAAAGTCTTTAATCTCATTCATAAATGGGTCAAAGTCTAAATCGAAAGAAAAGAAAACTGAACCAAAAATTGAGGAAGATAAACTTAAGAAAGAGAAGATACAGAAACCTAAAGAATCAATACCAAAACTTTCAGAAAAAATCGAAAAGGAGGAGCAAAAAGAAGAAGTAGAAATAAAGGAAGTACCCCAAAATTTATTTTTTAAAGGAAATAATGAGCCATTTGGTTTAAAAGAAGGAAATATTGAACTAGAGTTCGTAAAACGGGAATCTGTAACTTCAAAATACATAAGGTACTTAGTTAAAAAGGGAGAAATTGTTCAGGATTTAGAAAGAGGATTATTACTTGATGTTGATTATGATGGCGGACAAAATAAAGCTTATTGTAAATTTTATGACTTAAATACAGACGAAATAAGATTATGGATTGATACAACTAATCATCAGCCTTATTGTTTAAGTAAAGACTCAAAAGCAGATTTAGAAAAGAATACTGAGCTAACTAACTACGATGGATTTACAAGAATGGAAGAAGTTAAGCGTTTTGATCTTTTAGGTGATAAAGAGCTTAAGATGACAAAAATCTATGGAAAGACTCCGATTAATATCGGAGGATCTGGTAACAATATTAAAAATATATTAGAAGGAGCATGGGAAGCTGATATTAGGTATCATTTAAATTATATTTTTGATAGAGGGTTAATACCAGGACTAATCTACAGTATTGAAAATGGTGTAATCAAAAAAGAAAGTTTTGATGAAAATAAGGACGATTTAAAATCAATAGCAAATGAACTCCGTACATTATTTAAGAACGAAGCCCCTGAGATTCAAGAATTTTCAGAAAAATATTTAGACATATTTCTTACACCAATTCCTGATGTGAAACGATTAGCATTAGATATTGAAGTCGGTATTAGTGAACAAGATAATAAAATACCTGATCCACGACAAGCTAAGCAGAAAATCATTAGTATATCTTTTGTATCTAATGATGGATTAAAATTGGTTTATATGTTGGAACGAAAAGGGTACACATATAGCGAACAACATAAAAAATTTCCTTCAGACGCCAAAACTGTTTACTTTAAATCAGAAAAAGAATTATTAACTGAAACTTTTCGGATTATATGGGAATATCCCGTGATAATCACATTTAATGGAGATAATTTCGATTTAACTTACATGTTTCATAGAGCTAATAATAAGGAAATAAAAATTGATCGAGATTTAAATCCTATTCATGTAAAAAGAGGTTTTGGAATTATGTCAACTGCAGAATGTGATTTAAGGAAAGGTATCCATATAGATATTTTTAACTTTTTCTTTAATAGGAGTATCTCTGGATATGCCTTCGGTGGTGCTTATGAAAGAAACTCTCTAAACGCTATAAGTGCTGCATTATTAGGTAAAGAAAAATATCAACATGAAGAAGAAATTCACGCTATGGAATATAGTGTTCTCTCGTGGTATAATTTGAAAGATTCTATACTGACATTAGAATTAACTGCATTTAATAACTCCTTAGTTTGGAATTTAATCATCTTATTATGTCGAATAACAAAAATGCCTATTCATGAAATGGTACGGAGGCAAATTTCAACTTGGATTCAAAATTTATTCTATTATGAGCATCGTCGAAAAGGTTTTCTAATTCCGAGACGATCTGAAATATCTGAACAAAAAAGGGGAGGGTATTCGAAATCAACTATAGAAGGTAAAGGTTTCCAAGGTGCTTATGTTATTACTCCAGTTCCGGGTATTCATTATAATGTGGTAGTTATGGATTTTTCAAGTCTATATCCTTCTATCATAAAAGAATTTAATCTTTCTTATGAAACAGTTCAATGTCCACATGGGGATTGCGAAGATAATCTATTGCATGGAACTCCTTATTATAGATGTACACATAAGATGGGTATTTTCGCTTATGTTGTCGGATTTTTCAGAGATATAAGAGTAAAATATTTTAAACCTAAGTCCTCTGATAAAAATCTTTCCGAAAAACAACGCAGTTATAATAATACCATCCAGCAAGCTCTAAAAGTTTTTATTAATGGCTCTTATGGTGTTTTTGGTTCTAAAAACTTCCCGCTGTTTTGTTTACCTGTAGCAGAAAGTACAACGGGAATTGGACAATATTCTATAAAATCGACTATAAAGAAGTCTGAGGAAATTGGCGTGAAGGTATTGTATGGAGATACAGACAGTGTTTTTTTGTTAAATCCATCAAAAGTTCAAATGAATGAAATTTCAAAATGGAGTAGGGAGGAGCTTGATCTTGATTTGGAAGAGGAAAAAACATATCAGTTCTTAGCGCTATCTCAAAGGAAGAAAAATTACATCGGTATCTATAAAGATTCGGGCTATGTTGACATGAAAGGATTGGTTGCTAAAAAGCGAAATACAGCTGAATTCGTGAAGAAAATTTTTAGCGAATTGATTGAAAGCTTAAAAAAAATCACGAACGATGATGAATTTTTGAAAGCAAGGAATAATATTATAGAAATAATTAAGTCTAATTTAAAGAAAATTGGAAAACCGAACACATTTACATTGGAAGATTATGCTATAAACATTGGTATGCAAAAAAAACTTGACTCTTATAAAAAAACTATTCCCCAACACGTTAGAGCAGCTTTAGATCTGAAAAAAACAACGGGAAAAGAATATCAGAAAGGTGATATTATTTCAATCATAAAAACTAAAGGTTTAATTGGAGCCAGAGTGATTGAACTAGTAAAACTTCAAGATATTGATGTTAAAAAATATAAACAACTTTTACAATCCGCATTGGAGCAAGTTTTAGATGCCTTAGGGATTACATTCGAAGAAATTAAAGGTATTAAGAAATTGGATGCGTTTTTCTAAGGCACAATTTAAAATCTACTTTTTTCAAATTTTCAATACAATCTTATTTTACCATATTACAACAAAGTAAAAAATTTATAAATTAAGACGATAAAGGAATATATATTAGTTGTTTGGTTTGTAAAAGAAAAAGCCGATTGGAGATATTGAAATCTTGGATAAAAAATGAGCCTTTATTCCATTATTCCATTATAATAAAATAGATATTTATAACAAAAATCATTTTTAATAAATTTACTTTTTCTTATTTTAGAATATTGCAACGATGTAAAAGATTTATAAATTAAGACATTAAAAGAATACATATTAGAAAATTAAATGTAAAATATTTTGTTAAATTCGGATAAAATAAATCCGCTATTACTTAGGAGGTTGATTTTTCATAACTCTATCCTTACAAGGTTGGATTAATGGCATTTCAGCTATGGTAGTATTAATTATCGGGATATCACTTGGAATATTCTTTATTTATAAATCAAAAAAAACTAATGCTAAACTTCTTTATTATTTTGGATTTGCGTCGATTTTCGCAGGTTTAACTTGGCTAGGAGGATTTGTAGATTTCTATGCAATTCTTCTAACAGGTAATAATATGGACAACTCTTACGGATTGAATGGCATTATTGGTGGTTTTTGGGGCCCTCTAACTTGGATAATAGCAATATACATCGGAAATGAACTAATGATTCCAGAAAAGAAAGAATTAAAACGGGTCATTATTTTTGCGTATGTAATTCTCGGTTTTATTTATGAAATATTAATTTTATCAGATCCTATGGGCTCATTTGGATTTGTCTATCCTTCAACTCCTGGAGAGGATTTAATTGATGTTTATCACGTTTTTAATTCACCTGCGGGAATTATTTATATTATTAATTTGCTCTCTATCTTAATTCAATGGGGTTTAGGATTTTTAATAAAAGGTTTTCAATCAAAGGGAGTTATAAGAAAGAAATTTCTTGTATTATCAAGTGGTATTTTAATAATAATTATATTTACAATCTTAGATGGTGTTTTTAGTTTTATAATAATCGCAAGAATTGGTGTTATTATTAGTTTCAGCATTTTTTATTTTGGATTGAGAGAGGAACCTGAAAAAAAATTCAAACCAAAAAAGGAAGTAAAAGTCGAAAAAGATTTATTCCGAATATCTCAATTTAAAAGGGAAGACATCACTGAAGATGAAGTTTCAATCTCTAAAGAAAAGAAGATTTGCTTGGTATGTAAAAGCAAAACGATAGGATTTAACATCTTTATTTGTCCCAAATGTGAAACATTTTATTGTGGAAGATGTAGTCAGGCAATAATAGAACTAGAAAACGCATGCTGGGCTTGTGGTAAACCAATTGATCGATCAAAACCCGTTAAATTATTAAGTGAGAAAGAAAAAATTGAAATTGAATCCATTGATAAAAAATAAGAGCTAATAGGTATGAGTTGATAACGATTTTCAAAAACCTGGATATTACACATCTCACATTTAAATTAGAAAGTACAAAACTCCCATTAAAATCGCGCATAATAATGGATTGAGAATATTGTCATCCACATTAGGGCTTAAAAAATCTATAATGAAAAACATAATGGCTCCGCTTATAGACAATATCAGAATTTTTGTTAACAATAATTCTGGTTCAAATATCCATATCGCTAGAAAGCTTACTCCCATTGAAGCCATAAATCCTGCAAAGTAACCTACAATTGTTTTTCTACTCTTTTTTGGAAAATTTCTTTTTCCAAATCTCATTCCTAATATAGAAGCCGCTCCATCTCCTATGGTCGCGATTAGAGCTGCGGCGGCAAAAATCCCAAAAGGAAAAAAGAAGATTGGAACGAAAGCTAAAACTAAGACTGACGGCTTTGTAAATTCGTAAATTTCTCGTTTTTTAATTGTTTTTATTAATAAATCTGATACATTATTTGGTAATAAGTGGTAAATATTACGCTTCTCAAAAATATAAGATAATCGAACATAATCTAAGGCAGCAAATACAAAAATACCAGAAAATCCAACTGTTAATATTAAAAACCTTCCGAAATCCTCTCCAGAAATATTCCATATTTGATCTGCTTTCCAAATTCCTGCCCATATATATACCGCAAAAATCCATAACAAAATTATAATCCCAGCAGGCACTAAATGTAAACTCTTCCTATGTAAATCCGTATTTAAGGTATGGGTTTTAAAATCTTTAATCTCACTATTTCTTTTATCGAATTTATTGAGGAAAATCTCAAAGCTCCTTAAATCTTTAATATTTGGATTTTTCTTATTAACAAATATGTATTGATAATACAATATGAGAAAAATTATAAAGGGTGTGAAAATACATATAAAAATTGTTGATAAGGTTTGAAACCATCCAATTCGAGAATCATATTTAGAATAAAAAAACGGAAATAAAAGACCTGCAATAATCCATAAAAAAAAAATCAGCACAGAGTTATTAAAATTATGTTCGTTTGGGAATTTTTTTCTCAGTTTTATCGCATAATATAATTGACCAAAACCATTAATGATAAAAAAAAGCGTAACTGGTAATGTAATTATATTGTAATACATGATAATCCTAATTAAATCACTATCTCAAAAATATTTTTTGATTTGAAAGATTTGAAAGAAAACTACAATCTTAATTTTTCTAGTATTTAGAAACATTAAATCAATTCTTTTTTAGTAATAATTAAATATTTAAAATTCTATATTATTATTAACATGATTTTGAGACAAGTTATTAGTTTGGGAAACCAAACGCGGGATACATCAACCCAAGGAAAGGGTTGGTTTAGCAAAAGCTATAATCAATAATCCCTCAAAAACTCGTCTCTGTCGAATTTTACTTCTTTTTTTATCTTTCTGCTTATCTGGTGCTTTTTAACCTAGAGGCGCCTTTTGATTGATTATTGTGAGTCATAGGTAAAATTCTATAAGGATTTGCATGAATTCTTTAAAAAACAGTTAGGTAGTTATATTAAGGCTAAGTAAATCAATAGGAAGATAGAAACACTTATATATGAAAGATTCCTCTAATATATTGATTATGAAGGATACAA
>SDBT01010523.1_pt1 | contig 14932 bp, 13 predicted proteins | sample 2277101 | NCBI WGS metagenome assembly SDBT01 (sample SAMN10404973, study PRJNA504765) | marine sediment metagenome | isolation source: marine sediment core GS10_PC15, 103 cmbsf | place: Arctic Ocean: Southern Knipovich Ridge | collected 2010 | reverse complement strand
GGCCAGGATGGAGCTCTCGCCGTCGCCATCGCCCACGTCCTTCTGACCGAAGGGCTGTGGTACAAGAAATTCGTCGGAGATTTTGCGGACGGAGTGAACAGGTTTGTCGCCGGGCAGAAAGTTGCTGAAGACGGCCCGGAAGGCGAACGCTTCGTCGAGAAATACACCAACGGTATCGTCAAGTGGTGGAACATCGAGCTGAAAGACAAGACGGTCGAATGGGCTGCCGAGAGGACCGGACTCGATGCAGAACAGATTAAAAGAGTTGCTCTTGCATTCGGCAAGGCTGCTCCGAATGCCATTTGCTGGGTTGGCGGCGGGCCCGCCATGCAGGTTCGCGGCGGCTATACGTCAATGGCTGCCCACGCTCTGAATGGGCTGGTCGGCTCGGTCGACAATGTCGGCGGAACGATGAAGGCGAACAAGGAATACACACAGAGTTTCCCTGCACCCGACGAGTTTATTGACGACATCGCAAAGGCCGGCAAAAAGAACAAGAAGATCGACCAGCGAGGCACGAAGGCATTCCCATCCCTCAAGAAGGGCAAGCCCGGCAGCGCCGTTGTGACCAACAATGCGGCTGAAGGCATTCTTAACGAGGATCCATATGAGATCAAGGTCGCCATTGCGTACATGAACAACTTCCCGTTCTCGTGTCCTCAGACCGAGCGATGGGAACGGGCTTTGGCCAAAATACCTTTCCTTGTTCACATCACCACAAATGCGGCTGAGTTTACCCATTTCGCAGACATCGTCCTGCCTTCGACGCATCATGCGTTCGAGAAATGGGGATATGTCAAGTCGCATGCCAACGGTTATCGCCACGTGACCATGCTCCAGCCGGTGATCGAACCGCTTTGGGATGTCAAAATCGATGAAACCGAGGTTCCCTGGGCCCTGGCGGAGAAGCTGGCCGAGCGAGGGTTTGATAACCTTATCAATCACTATAAGGAATACAAGGACCCCGAGACGGGCAAGGCACCGACCAACGAAAAGGAATTCGCATTATACGCCCTGAAGCATGCCACGCAGAATCTGTGGGATCCTGCGAAGTATAAGGGTGGAGATAAGTTTGACGGCTGGGAGAGTTTCAGAAAGGCCGGCGTTTGGAATTCCGATCCCTATCACTTCCGTAAGAGATGGGGACACATGAAGACCAAAACCAAGATGTTTGAATTCTACAGTGAGACGCTGAAGGCGGCCTTGTCGTCCCATGCGAAAAAGCATAATACGACTGTGGACGACATTCTGGAGACCTGTAATTACCTGGCTCGAGGAGAAACGGCCTTTGTCCCCCACTATGAAGAGCCATTCATGCGTGGAGATAAAAAGAAGTTCCCATTCGTCCACGTTGATTATAAGTCCAGAATTAACAGAGAAGGTCGAACGGCCAACTGTCTGTGGTATCAGTCGTTGAAAGATCTTGACCCGGGTGATGAGGCCTGGAGCGACGTTGCCAAGCTAAACCCCATTGATGCGAAAAAACTGGGCATAGTCGATGGCGATCATGTTAAACTGATATCCGAGACTGGTGAGATAGAATGCACGGCCAAGCTCTGGGAAGGTGTGAGGCCGGGTACGATTTCGAAATGCTACGGTCAAGGCCACTGGGCTTACGGCAGAGTTGCCGCCAAGGAGTTTGGCAAGGTTGCGCGTGGCGGAAACAATAACACCATCATCCCTGCTGAATACGACAGGCTGAGTGGTTCGACGGCGTTCTATGGCGTGACGAGACTCAGGATTGAGAAAGTATGACCGAAGAGGCCGCGTTCAAGCATAGCCAGAGGGCGACCTCTTATAAGATTCTAGCGGAGTGTTTTTATCCTCCGAATGAACGGTTAGCGGTTTCGCTTGGTGAGTTGGACAAAGCAGCTTTCGAGTTTCTATCGGAAGTTACCCAAAGCGCCCCGCGGGCCGATGATCTTGAACGTCATATGATCGACCACTCGCGACTATTTGTCGGGCCGTTCAAGGTCCTCGCGTCTCCTTATGGATCGATCTATCTTGAAGACGGCAAGTTCATGGGTGTCTCCAGCCTGGAGGCAAAAGAACTGTACAGGCAGGAAGGGCTGGATATTGTTCTCAAGGAGGCGCCGGACCATATATGCGTGGAACTTGAGTATATGTGTCTACTGGCTCTCAGGGAGACCGAGGCCCAGGACAAATCTGATCTCAATCTGGCAGCCTCTTTTCGAGACAAACAGGCCGCGTTCCTGCATGTCCATCTGGGCAGATGGGTTGGAGACTTCACCGATAATATAGCCCTGCATGCTCAGACGGACTTCTATAAAACTCTTGGCCGCGCCACTCGAGATTTTGTGGAGCGGGATATGGCGAGAGTGCCGCTTGATGGCGGGGCGTATTCACCGGCCTCGCCCTTGGATGATGCGGCGAGTGAGAAACCTGACATGCCGGCCCCGAGTTGATAGGGACGAAGGTATATTAAGCCGAGTGCTTGTATTATAAAATGGACTTTCTGGCGTTACTTGGTACACTTATGCCCAAACGACGCAAGTGCCCCGCCGATATGCAAAAACATGATATCGGCGGTTTGTCTATTCGACGAATAAGGAGACGCAGAATGTATCGAACAATCTTGCTGATGGTTATGGTTTTGTCGGTTGTGACGTTTGTCGGCGGGTGCAGTTCCGATCAACAGGCGACGGAATCCGCTAACCAGGTACAGGACACCAATAGCATCAGTAGCGGTGAGGTGTTCCTTTGCGGCAAATGCGGCCAGATAAAAGGGTCGGATGATTGTTGCAAGCAAGGCGCCACCTCATGTGCGAAGTGTGGGTTGGCCAAAGGTTCTCCCGGTTGCTGCAAGTTGCCGGAAGGCACAAAGGGAGATGTGCAACTGTGCACCAAGTGCGGATTCATCAAAGGCGCCGAAGAGTGCTGCAAGACAGACGGTACACAAAAATGCACCAGTTGCGGTCTTGTCAAGGGATCGCCTGGATGCTGCAAGATTCAATAAGCTTGAGACAGAGTTCATCGAGCCTCCGATGATGAGCTCACCAGTACGTTAAGTGAAAGTGAAGTTCATACTGTGAAGGCAACGATTACGGATTTAATGCAGGATGTTCGATCGGTTGTGGAAAGTCGGACGGCTAAGGCTCTGTCGGGAACAAAGACGGACGTGCCACTCAGACTTTTGATGCCGGGCAAGATGCTGCGTACCCGCCTGGCGGCGAGGTTGTTTGCCGGGTCGTTATCGGATCCGAGATCGCTGCAGTTTGCATGCGCCGCAACGGAGGTTGTCCACACTGCCAGCCTCTGTCACGACGACGTAATGGATAATTCCATCCTTCGCCGGTCGCTGCCGACGCTCTGGCAGGTTTCAGGCCCATCTGGAGCAGTTCTCGTGGGCGATTTGCTTTTGTGCGAGGCGATGGATCTGATGATGTCGGTTGAGAACGGACGATATCTTCCATCATTCCTGGCGAAAGTCAGGGAAGTCGTGGAAGCGGAGGCCCAACAGGAGCTCTGCTGGCGCGGCCGGACGGTGGATGTGGAGACGTGTTTACGACTGGCGCGAAGTAAAACCGGCCCGCTGTTTGCTTTCGTCGCCGGTGTCTGCGGAGGAGACGACGAGGCCCTTTGCGGATTGCTGGAAGAGGCTGGTTACCTGATTGGCACGGCTTACCAACTTGCCGATGACTTGCTGGACGTAATCGGCATCGAGGGCGAGGCGGGCAAGACGCTGAAGACCGATTCTGCCCGCGGCAAGTTCACACTTCCACAGGTTCAGGACATTGGCGAAAGCATTACACGACAGAAAATTCAGGAATTGTTCCGATCGGCCGTGGATATCTTGAGTGACTATCCCGAAGCGCAAAGAGCCGTAATGGATTTCCTTCTTCATGACCTCCAGCCGGTTCTGGAACGGCAATTGGGTGTAGATATGAGAATTGTGGTATGAAGCTAAGAGGCGGATACGATATTCTACTGGCTGGCAAGCCCGCAGAGCGGGTCGAGGTTCTCCCAGAGCCCACCGCGCTCTATCTGCCGTTACGCAGTCGGCGTTTTATGTTCTCCGAACTGTGCGTGACGGAAGGGCAACGCGTTGCGGCCGGGCAGGTATTGGCGAGGGACTTGGACAATTACTCTGTTCCGCTGCTGGCACCCCGTGGGGGCACGGTCCGGCTGGATGCGACAGAAGGCCACATTGTTCTGGAAGACATCGAAGCCCCCCAGCCTGGCGCGCCGCAGTCGCTTAAAGAAGCTCCACACGTTCCGAAGGATTTGGCTCCCGGCTCGGCTGGGATGGCGCGATACAAGTTGCTGGAGCTGGGTGCGTGGCAGTTTATGTACGACGCACACACCAATGCGCTGCCCGATCCGATGGGAACGCCGCAAGCCGTCATCGTATCGACTATGAGCCTGGAACCTTTCACCACACGCGGCGACGTACAGCTGCACAAGCGTCTGCCACGTTTTGTTCGAGGACTGGAACACCTCCAGGGACTTCTGGAGTATCAACCGATTTACCTCGTCATGCCGGATATCCACTCGGAATTTGCCACTCAGGTTCAGCAGGCTATTCGTGGATACGCTTGGGCCAAAATGGTCCAGGTGCCGTTGCGATATCCGTTCGGCAACTTCACCGTCCTTGCCGGGGCGCTTGGGTGCAAATTGGACCCCGCCAGCCCCGTGTGGGCAATGCGCACCGAGGGCGTGTTGGCAATCGACCGGGCCCTGACGCTATCGCAGCCGTGTACAGTGAGGATCGTATCCCTTGGTGGCCCGGCGGTCAGTTCGCCGCTGCACCTCAAAGCCATGCCCGGCTATCCGATCGAAGAAATATTGCGAGGACGCACCGACGACGGCGAACTGCGCGTTGTAGATGGCGGCGTGCTGACTGGCGAGACGATTGCACAGGAGCAGCAGGGCATACCAGCCGAATGCAGTGGATTGACGGTGTTGAAGGAACAGACTGACCGGGAGCTGCTTGGCTTTGTCCGTCCGGGACTGTTCAGGCGATCCTACAGCCGGTGTTTCCTCAGCTCATTCAGAAAGAAATTCAACGAATCACTTACGACAGGGCTGCGCGGAGAACTGAGAGCATGCGTCTCTTGCGGCTTCTGCGAGGAAGTCTGTCCGGCGGGTATAATGCCGCACTTGATTCATAAGTATATCTATCAGGACGAATTGGAAGAGGTCGAACGTACGCGGGTTGACTTGTGCGTCGGATGCGGGCTCTGCACTTTCGTATGTCCCTCGAAAATCGATCTACGAAAACAATTCACCGAGGTGAAGGAGCGTATTCAAGAAGAGCTTCATGCCGAGGCCGAGGAGGTGGAGGTATGAAGTGGCTTCAAGATACATTCAGCAAGGTCCGGCCGCATTTTGAGCAAGAGGGCCGACTGCAGGCTGTAAAGCCGCTCTTCGACGCGATGGAGAATTTTTTCTTAGCCCCATCCACAAGAGCTACGGTTGCGCCGCACGTTCATGATCCGCTGGATATCAAGCGATTCATGTCAATGGTGATCGTGGCATTGATTCCATGTGTCATTGCTTCGTTCTACTTTTTCGGCCTGCGTGTGATGGCGATGATCATCGTCTCCTATGCTGCCGGCGGCGCCATTGAAGTGCTGTTTGCCGTCCTCCGCAAAGAGGAGATCAACGAAGGGTTCCTGGTGACGGGCCTGCTGTTTCCTCTGATCTTGCCGCCAACGCTGCCACTCTGGATGGTGGCAGTGGGCGTTATGTTCGGAGTCGTGGTCGGCAAGGAACTGTTCGGCGGCACGGGGCGGAACTTATTCAACCCGGCCCTGGTTGGCAGATGCTTCCTGGCATTGGCATATCCCAAGGCGATGTCGCAGTTTTGGATTACGCCTGGCAACGGATGGACCGGCCGACTGACCGAATACGTCAGCCTCGACAGCCTGGACGCGATCACTTCGGCAACGCCGCTGGGAATGGCCAAGCAGGGCGAACTGGCGGATTTGTCGAACCTGTTATTCGGCAGTGTTTCCGGCAGTATCGGCGAGACGTGCGCTCTGGCGATCATAGTAGGCGGCATATTTTTGCTCCTGACGAAGGTGGCCAACTGGCGAACCGTGGTGAGTATTCTGGGCTCGTTTATGCTGCTGTCGGCCTTGCTGAACTGGTCCAGCCCCGAAAAGTTCGGCCCGGCGCATTGGCATCTACTGGCCGGCGGACTGTTGTTCGGCGCGTTTTTCATGGCGACCGACCCGGTCACCAGCCCGATTACAAACGGCGGCAAGTGGATCAATGGAATCCTGATTGGAACGAGCACAGTGCTCATCCGTAACCTGACCGGCTACGTCGAGGGAGTTATGTTCGCAATTTTGCTAGGCAACATTGCCGCTCCTATTCTGGACGAAATAGTTTTCCGATACCGTTTGGGGAGGCTTGCTCGTGAAAGATAGTTTTTCGATACCATTTGGTGAGGCTTGTTCGTGTAACGATAATTTTTCGGTACCCTTTGGTGAGGTTTGCCAGTGAAAGATAGTTTTCGAACCATTATGTTCGTGACCATTCTTGGCTTGATTTGCGCGACGCTGCTGACGGCTGCGGCGCAGATCACCGACCCGTACAAGAAAAGTAACGCGCGGGCAGAGAAGATCCACAACATCCTCAAGGTTCTGGAAGTGCCTTTTGAAGACGAGGCCACCGCCAGCGACCTGGTTGCGATTTTTGAAGAGAATGTCCAGATCGATGACAGTAACGGCTTGACGATGTACACGTACAAGCCTGCGACTGCCAATGGCGTCGCCCAGGCCGTTGCGTTTGCGTTCACCGGCCAGGGTTTGTGGGGCCCGATCAAGGGCTTCCTTGCCATGGAGGCGGATATGGAAACGATCCGCGGGATCACGTTTCACGAGCAGGAAGAGACGCCCGGACTGGGTGGTGAGATCGCCTCGCAGGATTTCCAGGCACAGTTCCGCCAGAAGCGCATTCGTGACGCTAGCGGCCAGCCGGGCATGCGTATTCGGCGCGGCGGTGCGGTCGCCATCAACGAAGTCGATGCAATTACCGGCGCGACGATGACATGCGAAAAAGTAGAAATAATGCTTAATAAATTGATTGTAAAGATAGCGGAGGCCAAGAGTCATGAGTGAAGGTGCTCCTACAGCATGTGGTCCGTGCGCTGGCGGTATTTGTCAGGGCAAGGGCAAGCTGACGATTAAGGAAGGCATCTGGACCAACAATCCGATATCCATTCAGATCCTTGGGATCTGCTCGGCGCTGGCGGTAACCAACCGTCTCGAAAACTCGCTGGTGATGGGCGCTGCACTGATCTTCGTCTGCGTGGGCTCGAACCTGTTCGTCTCATTGCTGCGAAAGGTCATCCCTTGGCGCATCCGCATGATTGCCGAGGTAACCATCATCGCAACGTTCGTGATCCTGTTCGACCAGTGCCTCAAGGCCTTCTATTGGGATATGTCCAAGATGCTTGGTCCGTACGTTGGGCTCATCATTACCAACTGCATCATCATGGGCCGGGCCGAGGCGTTCGCACTGCAAAATCGGCCGATGGTGTCCATGGTGGACGGGCTGGCCAACGGCGTAGGATATGCGATTGTCCTGGCGCTCATCGGCGCCTTCCGCGAGCTGCTGGGTACTGGCAAGATCCTTGGGTTTGAATTGCTTTCCAGCCAGTGGTACACACCGAATCAACTGATGATCCTGGCGCCTGGCGCGTTTGTTGCGTTGGGTTTGCTGATCGCAGCGTTTAACGCTATCAAGGGCGCCGAGCCGGAGGAGGTCAAGCCATGAACGAACTGTCTCCGATGGTAATTCTGATTGCCGCCATCTTCACCAACAATATCCTGTTGTCGAATTTTCTTGGAATGTGTTCTTTCCTGGCCTGCTCCAAACAGATCCCAACGGCGTTGGGTCTGGGTGCGGCCGTGATCTTTGTAATGACCTGCACGACGGCGCTGAACTACGGCATCTATTACGGCCTGCTGGTCGAGGACGCCCCGTTCTGCTCTTACGATCTGACGTTTTTGACATTCATTATTTTCATAGCCGTGATCGCGGCATTCGTGCAGTTCGTTGAGATGTTCGTCGAGCGATTCAGCCTGAAACTCTACCATGCTCTGGGAATCTTCCTGCCGTTGATCACAGTGAACTGTGCGATTCTCGGCGTGTCATTATTCATGGTGATTCGCCAGTACAACTTTATGCAGTCGATGGGCTTCGGCCTCGGCGCCGGAGTTGGCTGGGCACTGGCGATCATCCTGATGGCTGGGCTGAGACAGAAGATGGGCTACAGCAACATCCCCAGGCCGTTCCAGGGTGTTGCAATCGCGATGATCATCACCGGCGTGATGGCGATGGCGTTCATGGGCTTCGCCGGGATGGTAACTATTCAGTAGGGCGTGTGATGATATTTCTCTGGTCTATTTTGGTATTCGTGGGCATTCTGGTCGGATTGTCGGTACTGCTGACGGTGGCTGAGCGTTTTCTGGTTAACTACGGCATCTGCCAGATCGACATTAACACCGGAGAACGCACTGCTGACGTCGATGGCGGACAGACACTCCTTTCCGCTTTGATACGTGAAGATATATTCATTCCCTCGGCCTGCGGAGGGCAGGGCTCGTGCGGGTACTGCAAGATCACCGTGATGGAAGGTGGCGGACCGATCCTTCCCACCGAAACGCCTTATGTGACCCGCAAGGAAAGCCGGGCCGGCGTTCGCCTGGCCTGCCAGGTGAAGGTTCGCGAAGACCTGAAGGTTCGAATTCCGGAAGACCTGCTGAATGTACGGCTTTATGCAGCAACGACAGAGTCGACCATCACCCTGACACATGACATTAAGCAGATACGCTTCAGGCTCGACGAGCCGGCGGAGATTTCGCAGCGTCCGGGCCAATACGTTCAGATCCAGGCGCCGTCGCCCGACGGGCCCGTATTCCGTGCTTATTCGATCAGTTCACCCGGGTACGAATCGAACGTCATCGAACTGATCGTCAGACTGGTGCCTGGCGGAATCGGCTCGACCTATCTCCATAATCTTGAGCAAGGCGATCCGGTCATCTTCACCGGGCCTTACGGCGAATTTGAATTAAGTGAAGACCCCGAGGTTCCCGTCATTTGTGTCGGCGGCGGTTGCGGCATGGCGCCGATGAAGAATATTATCTATTCGATCTACAATCGTTGGCCCGAGCGGGAGTGCTGGTTATTCTTCGGCTGCAGGGCTGCCCAGGACGTGTTCTTCCTCGAAGAGCTCAATCGCTTGACCGAGAAGTACCCGAACTTCCACTCCATCTATGCGTTGTCAGACAAGGGCCCAGATGAACAGTGGGACGGTGAGATGGGGTTTATCCACTTGGCGGTTGACAAGTATCTGGACGCTGGCGATGGACGGCAGGGTTTCCTGTGCGGCCCGCCCCTTATGATCGATGCGGTGACTCGCGTCCTTGAAGAAAAGGGCCTTAGAACGGATGATATTTTTTACGACAAGTTCTAACAGTTCCCGACACTATTGGCAGTGGGGCAAGATGGAATTACGAAGACTCAAGGTGACGGTTTGATTTGATGAGTGAGCAAGACTCAAAATCATGGGCCAGTTACGAACTGCCTGTTCGCGACCTTCAGCCGGAGTTGGCCAACACCAGGGCGTCCGCCGAGGCGTTTGGAGCCTCTCTGCCGGAGTCGTTTCTGGTAGATAACGTCCTGTGGTTTTGCCGCCTCCGGTGGATCATCATCGCGATGCTGATGGTGTTGGGCCTTTTGGGACGACAGAGTGGGCTGGTTGATTATTTTGGTCTGCTGCAGCCGGGAAACTGGCCCTTCGTGGCCGCTGGCCTGCTGACTCTCTGCAACGTGGTGTTCCTGATCTTTGCCCAGTGGTCTTCCTCGACACACAACGTTGTGACTGCCAATCTATGGACGCAAATCATTGTCGACCTGCTGGTGCTCACGGTTGTGGTGCATTTTCTCGGAAGTATACGAACCTATATTCCTTTCACTTATCTTTTCCACATCGCATTGGCGTGTATCTTCTTGTCGAGGCTTCAGAGCCTGGCAGTTGTCGCGGTCGCCATCGCGATGTTTGCCGCGTGTCTGCTGCTCGAATACACCAAGACGCTGCCGCCCGTGCGTTTGTTCTCTGATCCAACTCTGGGAACGTATCTGGAGCCGACGTCTGGTGCGTTTGTTCTGAGCTATTTCTCCGCGATAACGGTCTGGCTGGTGATTTGGTATCTGGCGTCGCGCCTTTCGTTGATGGTCCGTCAGCGCGACATGGAACTGACCGAGAGCAACCGCCGCCTCGTGATGGCTCAGGAGGAGCGGTCGCGGCACATGCTTACCACGACCCATCAGTTGAAGGCGCCTTTTGCGGCTATCCATGCAAATGCACAACTGTTAGTGAAGGGACATTGCGGCAAACTTCCCAAAGAGGCGATAGAAACGTCTCGTCGAATCGCAGCAAGGTGTCGCCGCCTGGCTACTGAGATTCAGGACATGCTGCAACTGGCGAACCTCTCGTCCGCCGCCCAGCACCCGCCCATCTCTCAGCAACTGGATTTATGCCAAACCATTCGCGGGTGCATAGAGCAAATTCGTCCGACGGCCCGGGAACATAGCGTTGAAATCACTGAGGATCTTAATCCGGCCACAATCGTGTGTGTGGAAGACCACATTAAAATGGCCCTCATAAATCTCTTGTCCAATGCCGTAAGGTATTCATACAAAGGTGGATTGGTGAGCGTGAAGTGTGGTACCAACCAGGACGCGCACCCCTTCGTCATTATCGCCGATAGTGGGATCGGAATTCTTCCGGAAAAGTTGCCTCACATCTTCGATGAGCACTATCGAACTAAAAAAGCAGTTCAACATAACAGGGAATCGTCCGGGCTGGGTTTGGCGATCGTTCGCGAGGTTGTGGAACGCCATGATCTCCACCTAAGCGTCACTTCCTGCCACGAGATGGGTACGACGGTCGAACTCAAGTTCCCACTCGCCACCCCTGATCCGAGTAACTTACAAGCCAAGGAGAAAGAAAAATGTCTTATCTGATGATCGTTGATGACGACGAAGATTTCGCCGTCGCTACTGCAACCGTCCTGCGCAACATCGGCCACGAAGTCCAGATCGAAGAGGACCCTGATGCCGCCATTGAAAGCATGAAGGTCCGGCTGCCGGACTTGGCGATTCTGGACGTCATGTTTCCTGAGGATGCCTCGGGTGGATTCCAACTTGCCCGCAGGATGCGGCATCATGACGCTGGACTTGGGGATATTCCCATCCTGATGCTGACAGCGATCAATTCTAAATTCCCGCTGGGCTTTGGCTCTAAGGATATTGACGACAACTGGCTTCCGGTTTCGGACTTCATGGAGAAGCCGGTCGACTTGGATGCACTGTGCGAGAAGGTCAATGAACTTCTCAATGAGAAGAAGAGCGAGTAGGGCGACTCGGAGAGTTGAAGTGGACACAGACTGCAACAGTTCGAGACGCAACTGGCGGCCAGTGCGCATGAAGGTTCTTCGTGCGTTCTCGTTTCCATTTTCGCCCCTTCCGGTGCTGCTGTTTCACACGTTCATTATTCATGGAGATGCTAACTGACCCCAATGGTATAAAACTTATGTAGGCCTCCGACCCGAGGAGCCTAAGGCTTGATGATTCGCCTTTGAAGGCGCGTCTGACGCTAGGGCTTCCGGGCGATAGGGTTTGGATGGAAACGTCCTGGCCTCCCGAACTTGGAAAGGAAAGCCTGATGATCACGATTGCAAAAGCTCTTAGTACAGTAATTTCGAATGTCCGTCCTCTCAAAACGGCCCGCCTTGCGCTTGGCGAAGTTCTAGGCTGTTGCCTTGGCGACGATGTATATGCCGACCGAGACCTCCCCCCGACCGACCGTTCTGCAATGGACGGCTACGCTGTTCATGCGAAAGATATTGCTAGTTCCCCAAGCGAGTTGCGACTCGTTGGCGAGATAGCTGCCGGCAGCATGAAATGTCCAAAGGTCGCCCATGGCGAGTGCGTTCGCATTCTCACCGGCGCAAGCGTTCCCCCCGGAGTCGATGCCGTCGTGAAACAAGAGGAAACGGAGGAACTCGATGGTGTCGTCAAGTTTCTCGGCACCATCAAGGTCGGCGCGAATATTCGCAGGCAGGGAGAGGAAGCTCAAAAGAAGCAGGTTCTCCTGCCGAAGGGGACAATTCTTCACGCAGCCCAGATCGGTCTCTGCGCCGCGGTGGGTAAAGCAACGGTTCGCGTTTACAGACGCCCCAGCATAGCCATACTCTGCACGGGGCGGGAACTGCGAGGCTCGGGCTCTAAAGTCGCCACTCATCAACTGCGAGATTCCAATGGACCGACGCTCGTGGCGGCATTGGGCGAGATTGGCATCGTGAATATCGCACATGAGATCGTTCCTGACGATCCGAAGATACTCACCGCCAAACTAAAAGCTGCCGTCGCCAAGCACGACGTGGTTATCCTCACGGGAGGCGTCTCCGTCGGAAAATACGACTTTGTTCCCGAGGCGGTAACGTCTATCGGCGCGAAGATTCGTTTCCACGGAGTAGCCATGAAGCCTGGCAAACCTCAACTCTACGCAACCGCCGCCAGGAATCGACACATCTTCGGCCTGCCAGGCAATCCGTTGAGTCTGTTGACGGGGTTGTACGAGCTTGTCATTCCAGCAATCCGGCGAATGGAGGGGTACGCCATTGAGTCTTGTCACGTCACATTTAAGCTGCCCCTGACCAGGTCGCTTCGCAGCCGCGGAAAGCGTGCGACGTTTCTCCCCTGCAAACTCATTCGCAGCAGCAGCGGCCTGCGGGTTCAGCCCATAAAGTTGTGCGGGTCGGCGGACCTTGTAGCCGGTGCGCAGGCCGACGGCGTTGCTTTGGTGCCGCGAAACGTTCAAGAAATCTCCGCTGGTGAATTGGTGGAGTTCAGCCCGTGGAGGCCAGTTCAGTGATCGCTTCACAACAACGCCCCGTCTCGCTTCGCATCTCTGTCACGGATCGCTGCCAGTTGCGGTGTTCCTATTGCATGCCGCCGGAAGGCATTGAGGAACGAGATCATACTGAAATTCTTCGCTTCGAGGAAATCCTCGATTTCGTCCGCGTTGTCAAGTCCAGCTTCGGCCTGTCAAAGGTGCACATCACCGGCGGCGAGCCTCTGGTTCGTCCCGGCGTGGTGAATCTCGTGGCGATGCTGGCTGCGGAGGGAGTGGCCGATATCGCGCTGACCACGAATGCACAGAGTCTGGAGCAAAACGCGAAGGCTCTGAAGCGGGCAGGCCTTGGTCGAATCAACATCAGCCTCGACAGTCTGGACGAGCTAACCTTCGCGTCCCTGACCCGAGGTGGGCGGTTGAAGCGCACCCTGAACGGGATCGAGGCGGCGCTTCGCGAGGGATTCTCCCCCGTCAAACTGAACACCGTGGTTATGAAAGGTAGCAATGACACCGAAGTTGCGAGCATGGCTCAATGGGCGATAGATCGCGGCTGTCACATTCGCTTCCTGGAATTGATGCCTATTGGATGCGTCAAAGAGAATTTTCAGGATCTTTTCGTGCCAGCCACTCAGGTCCGAGGGCGACTGGAGAAGAGCTTCGTCCTCGAAGCTCTCAACTACACTCCAGGCCAGAGCAGTCGAGACTTTATCGCGCGTGACTCCAGTGGCCGACAAGGCGTGATTGGTTTTATCACGGCCAGGTCTGAACCTTTTTGCAGCGGTTGCAGGCGCATGCGTCTGACCAGCACAGGGCAGCTTATCTCGTGCTTGGCCCGAGGCAAAGGGCGAGACATCAGAGGAATTCTTCGACAGGAGTCAGCACATAAGAGTCAGTCGCTGGAAGAAATACTGACAGACGAACTCCTCCGCAAGCGTGCCCATGCCGGATTCGACACCCTTCAAGCCATGGTCGCCGTTGGAGGGTGACGAATGTTTGAAATGGAACAAGCAATACAAGCTCCAAGGCGATTGGACTGGTGTCGGACAGTCAGTGGAAGGTTCCTTTTTGGTGAGGCGGCCGGTGCCTTGGGTGATATGGGAACCTTTGTGCCCATCGTCCTCGCCCTGGTCGTGCTGGTCGGAATGGACCCCGCGGCGATTTTGATATTTGCCGGTCTGGCGAACATCGCAACGGGGCTTATGTTTCGCATTCCCATTGCGGTTCAACCGATGAAGGCGATTGCGGCTCTGGCCATTGCCGGAACAATGTCGGCCGGCGAGATGGGCTTCGCCGGAATTGTCATCGGCGCGAGTGTGTTGATTCTAGCGTCAGTGAAACTCATCGGACGATTGGAACGGGTCATTCCGCACACTGTGGTCAGCGGGATTCAGTTAGCCGTTGGCGGCCGACTTGCGATCAAGGGGCTGGAGCTGGGTTGTTTCGACCAGGCGACCCAGGCGATGCGGCCCCTATGGAGCCCGACGAGCCTTCTCGTACTGGGCGCCGCAGGGGTGATACTTGCATTGCCTCGCGGTCTGCGTCGGTGGGGGGTGCTGGGACTGATACTTGTGGGCTTTGTCCTGGCTGCGGCATACCAGCCGGCGTTGCTCGGCTCGTGGGGCATCAGTGTGTGGCGGCCCAATATTATACATCTTGATTCCTCGATGGCTGGGGCAATCCTGCGAGGTTCTGTGGCGCAACTTCCGCTCACGCTACTCAATTCGGTGTTTGCCGTATCGCTGCTGGCGGGAAGGCTGTTCCCGGAGCATAGGCAGCGTGCTGGCTCGACCAAAATTGCGATTTCCGTCGGTGTCATGAATCTACTTGCATGCCCCTTCGGCGCCATGCCCGTCTGTCATGGCTCGGGTGGGCTGGCCGGGCAGTACGCATTTGGAGCGCGGAGTGGGCTATCAATGGTGATGCTCGGAACCGTCAAGCTCCTGATTGGCTTGCTGTTCGGGGCGGCTGCCTTGGCTTGGATGCAGGCTTTTCCGCTTGCGGTGTTGGGCATATTCCTGCTCATGGCCGGAGGCACGC
>SDBT01010522.1_pt1 | contig 14932 bp, 15 predicted proteins | sample 2277101 | NCBI WGS metagenome assembly SDBT01 (sample SAMN10404973, study PRJNA504765) | marine sediment metagenome | isolation source: marine sediment core GS10_PC15, 103 cmbsf | place: Arctic Ocean: Southern Knipovich Ridge | collected 2010 | reverse complement strand
ATCCAGTGTAATTTATTAAAGAATTGGAGTATTTTAAGAAGAAAATCTGATTTCTTTCCGAATTTCTGCAAATGATCCTCAATAGATTTAACCCACTTATTAAAAATATTTTGATTTTTAAAAGTAATAATAACTCCGTTATCCTCTGCTAATCTCATCCAAAGATACATATCTTTATCATCTAACATACGATTAAAATTTATAACAAAATCGACATTCTCTTCCAAGAGCTTTAACCTTTCATTTTTCGCTAATTCTTTCCTAAATAATAAATCAGTTGCTAGTATATCCAATCTACAGTAATAATTATTAGATGAATAGATAAAATCAGTGACTTTTACTCCTAAAACTCCAAAGATCGCAGCCACAAATTTAATATTTTCAAAATGGAGATTTTTATATCTCCCAATAAATTCAAAAATCCCCTTTGCATAACCTCCGTCTTTATCAAGGATTAATTCAATCTTCATATCTTTTGAAACGTTATTAGTACCAAAGCGACTGCGGATTTTTTCAAAGAAAATTAGCAGATCTTCATAAGTTAATGATTCAGACTGGCTTCTTAATATACGTAAATACATTAAAAGAAAGCGGGTATTAAAGTCAAATGAAAAGGGTGTATATCTATTAGTTTCTATTACCATTTCATATAGAGGTATCGTGGCTTTAAAAGTAAATTTATCAAAGAAATCTTTTATTTGCTTATCTTCAACTCTTTTAAAATCGTCAAAAGTCATCCCTTTTTTAAAAAGAATTAAAATATTTTCTAATATATAATTATAAAAAGCAGAAATACTTTTATACCTCTCATCATCAAGATTCTCCCTATGTTTTACACTAACGTATCTTTTTAACCAATCCTTAAGAGCAGGTGATATGGAAATTGTTTGTTGCGCTGTTTTCTTATTAGAAAGAAATTTTTTTGAGCTCATAAATTCATAAAATACTTTGTTATTTTTAAATTTATATTAGATATAATTTTTAAAAAAAATACAAGATTAACATATAAAATTAAAAGTTCTTAATTATTTAGCTTTTTTAATGATACAATTTCTCCATTTAAATAATTTAATTCTATAATTCTTCAAAAATTTATGTAGTATTAATATTTTACATGATTAGGAAAATGAAATTTTAATATATTCGTTTATATACAATTTTTCTGAAATATATTTGGGTTGTTTCAATAGATAAAAATCAGGGGTTCAGGCAGTCCCAAAAAAAGGCAAAAAAAGGGAGAAGAAAAAGGTTCGAGGAGGTCGAAATTCATATCCTTTTTTTTTTTATTTCAATTCTTTCAATTGGAAAACTTCATTATCTTCTGAAATTTGACAATACTTTGAGAGTGTTTCCAATAGAAATTCCCTTTCGATTGAATTTTTTAATTTTGATAGTGTAAATACAAATGTCAAGTCATCACCATCTTCTATTTCAATCCAATGTAATTTTTCAAAGAATTTAAGGAGATTCAGAAACTCTTTTTCATTATCTCCAAATTTTTTTATATCATCATAAACTAAAGCAAACCATTCTTCATGATCTTTCTTATTTTTAAATGAGATGAATGTTTCTTTATCCTCTGCCATTCGTATCCATAAATAAAAATCAAGATCGTTTATGATCCTCATATAATTTATTAAGTATGAAAGATTATAATCCATTAGTTTTATTCTGTCCTTTCTTGCAGGTTCATCTCTAAAAAATAATTCAGTAGCTTCTAAATCAAGGCGATAATAAAGATCCTTTTCAGAATACAGAAAGTCGCTAACTTTAGTACCTAATAACCCAAAGAATGCTGCAGTATATTTACAAAATTCATTAAAAAGATTTTTATAAATACCCACATATTCAAATACAGCTTTCATATCCTCATTTCTTTTCCCTGTAAATATATCTATATTATATTCTTTAGTTAAATTATTCGAAAGTAAATATTTCCGTATTCTATCAAATACATTTTTAATGCTTTTCGGATCTCGAGGATCCATCATACCCATATACAATTTCCTTAGTGCTAAAAAGAATTGAGGAGTATTATCAAGTGTAAGATTCGAGTATCGATTTGTTTTTACAGCATTCTCATAGTATGGAATCATCCCTTTAAAAGAAATTTTATCAAAAAATCCTTGAATTTCAGAATCTACAAATATATCAAAATCATCTAGGGTTTTTCCTTTTGAAAAAATCTCCATGGTTCGTTCCATTACATAATTATGAAAAGCGGAAACACTTCTAAACCGTTTATCCTTTGGATTCTTTTTATTGGATTCTGAAACATAATTCTCTATTTTATTTTTAAGAGCTGGTGAGATTGATATAGTTTGTTGAGTTATTTTTTTTCTTGATAAAGATTTTTCTGAGGTCATTTTTATTTTAAAAATTAGGGATTTTGATTCATATAAGTTACATTCTTTTTACTAATTATATTAAAATTAACTTTTTTTAATAGAAGATTTAAAAAAAATATTATAAAAATTTATAAAAAAGTAAGAAAAATGAATGATCTTATTATGACTGACACAAGTTTACAAAGACCATCTTATGAATTTCATCAGACATTTCCTTTTGTTAGTAGACATTTTATAATTCCTCATTGTTATATTGAAACAATTTCAATAGAAGATAAATTACCTTTAAAAGATGTACTTAAATATAGTATATTATTAAGAACTTATGATAAACCTAAAGACGTACTTAAATATACTAAAGGTGAGACTGGAAAAATTTTATATGGTATTGCTAAAAAAAGTACAGCAGCACAAATATGTGGAGCTTCATTAAATGCTGGGTGGGGAACATTAAACGCAACTGGATGGTTAATAGACGCAACTGGCTGGAAAATTGGTTCTGCTACAAACGAAGGTGTATTAGATACTTATTATGATGTAGACATAATGATTATTTTTGTTATTTTTTTCAAACATTTTTTATTTTCTTAACTTTATTTCTAATTATAAAATCCTCCTAAATGCAGATTTATTGAGTTAATTTCTTAGAAACGTATATACTATCTAAATTATATCCCAATTCATAAAACCAGCTTCGTACACCTATACCACTAATTACAGCCAATTTTCTTGCATCATATTCTTCAAACGAGATTTTTTCAGCATTTTCCATTAACATTTTTCCAAATCCTCGATGCTGGATTTGAATATAGCGTTCTGGTTTCAAATTTCTTGGGACTAATTCACCAACAACTTTGATTTCCCGTACGATCATTGTCTTACCGTCATTTAATTCAGGTCTGTGAGCTAATTCAGAAGGTTTTCTTAAGCGAAGATACCCAACTATATATCCTTCTTTCTTATTTTCATAAGATAAAAATATTTCTTCACCTTTCGATGCTTCATAATCTAGACGATATAGTTGGATATCATCAAAGGCGATCTCCTCAATTGTTTTTGTTTTTTTATTGATGCCATATTCTCGACACCTTATACAGTTACATTTACGATCTAAATATTTCAATCTTTCTTGAATAATTTGCCTTAAATTACTCTTTCTGCATCCTGCTTCTATTAAATTTGCTGGTATATCTCTCATAATTCGTTGGATCCTGACGTAAGAAGGCAAATTGAGTTTTAAATTCGTTATTAAATCTATTAACTCATCATCAGAATATGGAACGAATTTCCCGTTGTTCCACCAATTATACAATTCTGTTCCTTTTATTACTATTGTTGGGTAAATTTTTAACATATCTGGACGGTATCCTGGATTTGAAAACAAAGAATCAAACATTTCTTTATCTTTAGAAAGATCTGAACCCGGTAAATTTGGCATTATATGAGTATTCACTTTTAGACCCGCATCTTTTGATATTCTAATTGCATCTATGCTATCTTTTGTAGAATGCCCTCTCTTCACTAATTCATAGATCTCATCATTCAAAGTTTGAATTCCTAGTTCAACGCGAGTTGTTCCAAAATTTAACATTTGATCTACATGGTTTTCTTTGCAGTAATCTGGTCTTGTTTCTATTGTTATTCCAATAAGTCTTCTTGTAGATATTTCAGCCTTTTTTTTCGCTTCATCCAAACTACTTACTTTTTGTTCTATAATCCCCTCTAAAGCTCCTTTAATGAATTCTGCTTGATAAATTGGATCAGTTGATAGGAATGTACCTCCTTGAATTATTAAGGAAATTTTGTCTACATTATGACCGATGGCTTCTAAATCTCGTATTCGGCTTCGTACTTGTTTGTAAGGATCATAATTGTTTTGGATGGAGCGCATAGCTGAAGGTTCTCTCCCAGTATATGATTGAGCTACTTTTTCTCCTGGTTGAGAGTTTTGACCAGGACAATATATACATACTCCCGGACAAGGAAGCGGTTTAGTCATAATAGCAATTACTGATACTCCCGATAACGTTCTTGTAGTTCTTCTTTTAAGAATCGGAGTTATTATCTTTTTTTCATCTTTTGTAGCAAATTCCAATATTTTAGCATTCTTAATAACTTTAAAATACTTAAATTTTTTTCCGATTCGCCCTTTAATGTTTGTAATTTTATGACGTGGTGTTTGTGGGTTTTTTATTAAATAAGTTATTACTTCTCGCGAGATTTTTCTTTCAGTTTCATTATTTATTGAATCACTCATTATATATGATGAATTATTGAGGCATCTGAATAAAATTTTTTCAATTTCCTTCCAATATGAGTGGAAATTAATTTATCAAGATTTTTTTACCTGTAAAATTTCGTCGATATTTTCCAAAATCTTCCATCCTTCTCAAATCTTTTGAGCTAAAAACAGGACCGTCCTTACACACCAATAATCCTAATGGATCAATGGAACATAAACCGCATAAACCGCAGCCGCATCTCATTATTCGCTCAAGACTAGCCTGTAGTTCAATATTATATCTTTCACATATCTGGAATACCTTATAAATCATTTTTTCAGGACCACATGCATATACTATAATGTCGGAAATTCCTTTTTTTAAGTATTCATTAATTAGGCTTTCTAATCTCTTGTGAGGACGTTCATTAAATTTAGATTTATAATATTTCTCAATTGTAGAATCTTCAACATTTTCATCATCAAAATCTATACATAAATTAATATCTGAATTATTAAGATCAAATTTCAGAAAATCTTTTACAAAGATAGCATCTTTTTCATATACCAAACCGTAAATTAAATGAAATTTAATATTAGTATTATTCAATTTAGTAGCCAGGAATTTAATAGCAGCAGTTCCAAGTCTTCCACCTATTAATATAATCTTTTTTGACTTGTCCGCTGGAAGTTTAAAATGATTACCTAATGGACCCCTAACACCAATATAGGCCCCGACTTTTAAATCATGAAGAGCCTTTGTACATTCGCCCACATTTTTGACTGTAATAGCCCAATTACCCTTATCATCGAAGTCAGATAATGACATTGGAACTTCATCAACTCCGGGTACCCAAATCATGACAAATTGTCCAGGTTTTGGAGTTTTTGCGTTAATGTTATTAAAAGTAAAAGTCTTTACTCCAAGACATTCAGCAACTATATTTTGGATTTTCACAGTTCTAATGGTATTTTCAGTCAATATCAGGCACCTCTTGAGTTTTAAACTGATGAGCTAATCCTCTGATATCATAAATGGATTGATAACCATTATCTTTAAGATATCGAATTATTCCTTTGTTAATTTCTGTAATAACCTCTACTTGCTTATATAGTCCTGTCCCAATTTGCACTGCTGAAGCCCCAGCAAGAAAGAATTCTACTACATCCGACCATGAATCTATTCCTCCACATCCTATTATAGGTATCTTTAAAACTTTATATAAATCATACACTTTTTTTACAGCAATTGGATGAATTGCTTTTCCGGAAAGTCCTCCACTTCCATGTGATAAAATTGGCCTTTTAGTATTCACATCAATTTTCAGTGCTGCTACTGTATTTATCGCTACTACTCCATCAGCCCCTCCTTTTTCCGCTGCTAAAGCTATTTCTTCTAAATTGGTTACATTCGGGTTTAGTTTTACAAAAAGAGGAATAGAAATTGAATCTTTTATAAATTTTACACTTTCATAAGTTAAGTTTTTATCAATTCCTATGGAAGATACTTCGGCATGTGGGCAAGAAATATTAATTTCAATAGCATCAGCTCCAGCATTTGCAGCTTTGGTTGCCACATCAAGATAAACTTCATTTGTGTCTCCAAAAACACTCACGATTAACGTAATGTTATGGCTTTTAATTTCATTTATTTCAGTGATGAAATCATCAATTCCGGGATTGCCTAAACCAACAGCATTGATAAAAGTACCTGGATAGATCTCGATAATCGAAGGATTTCTATAGCCTTTTCTAGGTCTTGGTCCAATAGATTTAGTAGTGACTGCACCTGCTCCGGCATTGATGACTCTATTCATAGAAGAATAAGAAACTCCCAGAATGCCAGATGCTAAAATTATAGGAGTGGATAATTTTAAACCAGAAAGATTTATTTCTAGCATTTATTAAAAGAAAATAATGATTATAATTTTATAAATAATTATTAATGAAGAAAAAATAACCAAGTATAGTTATGAAGGCTTATGTTGCAGATACATTGATTGGAATTTTTGCTTTAGATGAAACAGGAAACATTTTAAATTTCATTGATTTCGATGGAGAAGATGAAAAAATTATTGAATTTTATAAGGATGTCGAACAAGATACAATTCAAGAAGTTTATAGGAAATTCTTATCTGAACTTAAAACTGCTGGTTATAGTGAGTTTATATTTGATAATGTGAAATTAGGAAACTTAACTCGACAAAAATCAGAATATATAACCGAATACAAGAAATTATCAATAGAACTTAAAGAGTTTCGATTAAATTTAGAATCTCACCTAAAAGAAATCGGAATTAATATGACTCCTGAGGAAATACTTATAAAGTATAAGAAAGTCAGTGAAGAATTAACTAAAACACAAATTAGTGAAGTTAGTGGACATGTAGATAACATAATAATCCAAGTTATTACAAGTCTAGATATGGTTAAAAAATCAATTAGCCTATTTTCTAGTCACTTAAGAGAGTGGTATGGTTTACACTTTCCAGAGTTAACAGATAAAATAATTGAAGATAATATTTTATTATCGAGATTAATTTCAATTTTAGGGGCAAGAGGTAACTTCACTTATGATAACATAAAAATTAGTTTTGATATAAAGGATAAAAAAATTAATGAATTGGAACATTTTGCTTTAGATTCGATGGGAGCTGATATAGATCTTAAACTTTTACAAAATTATGCTGATCAAGTTATATCTTTAGAATCATTTCGTCAGAAGTTAGAAAATTATTTAGCAGAATTAATGGAAAAAACTGCCCCAAATGTTAATGCTCTAATTGGTTCATTAATTGGCGCTAAATTAATATCTAAAGCAGGAAGCTTACAAAAACTAGCTTATATGCCAGCTTCCAGGGTTCAGTTGCTTGGCGCTGAAAAAGCTCTTTATCGTTTCCTTAAAACAGGTGAGAAAAGACCGAAGCATGGCATAATCTTTCAGTGGAATCAAATCAGGTCAGCTAAACCGTGGATAAGAGGTAAGATAGCGAGGGTAGTGGCTGGTAAAATCGGCCTTTCAGCTAAAGTAGATTATTTTTCAGGAGAGTTTATTGGTGCTAAATTATCAACTGATATAGCCCAAAAAATCAAAGAACTAGAAAAAAAATATCCAAATCCACCTAAAAGAACAGATGCAGTAAAAACTAGAAAAAAAAGGAAAAAAAAATAACGCAAAAAAATGGCAAGAATCGAGATTAGAAACCATCCTAAATATCAGAATGTGTTTATTTCTGGACCACCTGGAAAGCTAAAACTTTATACAAAAAATTTAATTTCTGGAAAACGAGTTTATGGGGAGAGATTAATAAATGTTAATGGAGTAGAGTATAGAGAATGGGATCCATATAGAAGTAAGTTGGCAGCTATAATCTTAGAAAATCCAATCAGCAGTTTTTTCACTGAAAATTTAAAATGCCTGTATTTAGGAGCATCATCCGGAACAACTATATCGCATCTCTCTGATGTGATACAAAATGGAATAATTTTCGGTGTAGAGTTCTCAGAGAGGAGTCTAAGACAAATGATTCAAAATACTTCAGAAAGACAAAATGTCATTCCGATACTAGGTGATGCTCGATTCCCAGAAAGTTTTGCTAAATTTATCTTCAGTGAAATAGATTTAATATATCAAGATGTAGCCCAGCCACGACAAGCCGAAATTGCTCTCGCAAATTGTAATTATTATTTAAAAGAAAATGGCTTATTAATCTTAGCTATAAAATCTCAGTCAATTGATAGTGTAAAGAGTTCAGAATATATTTACACTCAAGAAAGAACTATTCTTGAAAAAGCACATTATTCAATTCTAGAAAGGATCAACATCCATAAGTACGCTGCTAATCACATTATATTCATAGTAAGGAAAAGCACCTAATCAAGAAAATCAGTTATTTTTCGAGATAATACTTCTTCGTTAATCATTCTTTTAATAGTATCCCATGTTCTCCTCGCAATTTTAGGTGCTCTTTTATGTTTTTTTAAAAACTCTTTTAAAAATTTTATCGTTCTTGGATCAGATGGATATCCCGAGCCAAAATTTCCATATGTATCTTTAAGTTCTTCAATTAATGTATCTCTCCTAAATTTAGCAATTATTGAGCCCGCTGAAACAATAGGATAAATATCATCAGCTTTATGTTTAGATATGATTTTTTTAGGTCTATAGTTTAACAAATTTTTAATTGAATTTCCAAACCTCTCTTCTTTAACATCAACAGCATCTAAGTATATTATATCGGGTTTTAATTTATTAATAATTTCTGCCATCTTTAGTTCTTCAAGTCGGTTTAACGTGATTCTTTTAGTTTCTCTTTGATCAATCTCCTGAGAATTAACTACGATAATCTTATAGGAGTAACAACTTTCTTTCAAAATTTCAGATAATTCACTCCTTTTTTTAGGGCTTAGCTTTTTAGAGTCTTTAACCCCAATTTCAGATAATGAGGCTAATTTTGATTTAAAATAACAGATTCCACATATAACCATCGGACCTAAAACAGAGCCTTTTAACATATAATTCGGTTTGAATTATATTCTGCCAGCCTCATCTATCCCACAAATTATCTCAAGTCCATCATCATGATTCTTGGATGAGTTCAATAAATTCTTCCTCATCATCAACTCTTTCTAAATTTTTAATTTTTACAATTGGAATTTTCTCTCTTCTAAAGATCTCAGGAACCTGGATATTATTATTGACGATGAGTAGCGATCTCTTTTGAAACAATTTAGTAAACATCCTTAGGCATTTGAAGCTATATTCATTAAACTTATTTTGTTTTTCAGATATACCAGAAAAGAGAGGATAAAAGTCTTTTAAATTTAGACTGCTAAAATTTGAATATATAGACAATTTAAATGGCATAGAGCCCTTTTTATACCAATAGGATGAGATTCCTATATCATTTATTATATTTTGAACGTGAGCTTCGAAATCACTTAATTCCTTCTCTTCGAAATTTATATTTTTTTCAAAGTGTTCTTTGATTGGCCATTGAATAACATTAATTTTTTTAAATACATCACTATCTTCCAAGATTTCTAATAATTTTTCAGCAATTTTTTCAGATGGTCGCATTGACTCATTTTCATAAGCGCTCACAGTCCTTATCGTTACCCCTAATTGTTCTGAGAGTTCCTTTCTAGTTAATGAATGTTTTTCTCGTAGTATTTTCATCAATGAACCATTTAAAAATACCACTCCTCTACCCCTTCTTGCTAAAATATAAGGGTATTTTTTATTAATAAGATTTTCTAATGTGTTAAAAGTTATAAAGGGTAAGTCTTCTCTTATATAAATAGTATTATTTTCTAATTTTTGATAACGATTCTTAATTCCAATCAAAATCGGCTTAGATTTAAGTATCAAAGATAGGGATTTAATATCATGAATAATATCAGGATTTAAATTATCTATGTTGTTAAAAATTTTTATACTAAAAATAGTATCATCCTTTTTTACAAGCAAATCAAAGCAGAATTTGTTCTTCTTAGTTGCAAAATTCCCTAAAAAAAAGGTTTCAAACTTAGCTTTCTCTAATAATATGTTAATTTTTTCAAGAGTCTTTTCAATCGTCAATTCCAATTTTTAAAAAGGCAAGATATTATAAAAAATTAATTTTTTTCAACACTTATCAATTCTCTTATTGAAATTCAGATTATTTTTTAGATTATAATGTATTAAATCTACAGATTTCTAATTTTTAGTACTAATTTTCATTTGTTAGTTTGAGTAAATCAGAATCAGTAATAATTCCTACATATTTGTTTCTTTCCCTTACCAATACAGCAGGATAATTGATAAGTAAATTTGAAATTTCCTTAACATTCCAATTCTTTTCAATTTCAGGAAAAGGTAATTCTTTTATAGTAGATACGTCCGCATTGATAATTTCAGGATTGTCAGTTATAAATTTCTGAATTTTTTTTGATGTTAAACTCCCCATATTTTGGCCACTTTCTATTATTGGTACTTGTGAAATACTATATTCATTCAGTAGGTTAATAGCATCTTTAATTGACGATTTTAAATTGATAGTTAACAAATTTTTACTCATAATATGTTCTGCTGAAGTTCTTGCCCCAATACTTTCTCTTTTTATTCTTTCATTTTGTAAAAACTCGTAAATTTTCTTAAATTTAGAATAAGGAGGATCTATTCTCCTATTTTCTATTCTTGATATTGTAGATTGAGGAATTCTCAATTTTTTCCCTAGTTCTTTCTGATTTAGATTTAATTTTTTTCTTAGATTCTTTATCTCTCTTGTATCAGGTAAAAATTTCATTTTAAACTGGAAATACAAATATATTTTTTGTTCTTTTTCTATGCATTAAATGCATTTTTCTTATCTTAATTGTTTATAATTGATTATTAATTTAAAATATCATGCTAAAAATTTCAAAAGCCACATTTTTACCTATTGAAAAAAGTAATTTCCCTGAGATAGTTGAGAGGAAAGGAATAGGTCATCCCGACACAGTTTGTGATGCGGTTGCTGATGCTTGTTCAAGAGCGCTCTGTTTATATTATATTGAAAATTATGATCGCGTATATCATCATAATGTAGATAAAGCTGCCTTAGTAGGCGGAACTGCTAAACCTAAATTCGGTGGTGGTTTAATAATCCAACCACAATATTTCTTAATAGTAGGAAGAGCAATAAATCAGATTTTAATTGAATGTGCTGAAGGGCCAAATAGATTAGATTATATTCCAGTTGCTATTATATGTATTGAAACACAACGTAAAGTATTATCGGGAATTTTTAGAAATCTTGATCTAAATAGAGACATCCAATTTGATTACGCGGTTAGACCAGGATCAATCGATCTAACAGGTGTGTTTGATGAGTCCCATCATACTGATGATATTCCCCTCGCAAATGATACAAGTTTTGGAGTAGGTTATGCTCCTTATTCAGATGTAGAAAGAATCACACTAGAAGCAGAAAGACTAATTAATTCTCCCACTTTTAAGGATAAATGTATAGGTTCTGGGGAAGATATTAAGGTCATGACCCAAAGGATGGGGAACAAAGTTGGGATCACTGTTGCTGCGGCGATGGTTAGTAAATATATCAATGACGCTGATGAATATATAAATTATACAAATCAGATTAAAAATGCTGTCTTAGATTTAGCCGCAAAAGTAATTCCGGAACGAGAAGTATCATGCCAAGTAAATGTAGGAGATAAAATTGAAAAAGGTATAATGTATCTTACAATTACTGGAACATCTGCGGAGGCCGGGGATGATGGAGAAGTAGGGCGCGGGAATAGATCAAATGGATTAATCACTCCTTGTAGAACTATGAGTTTGGAGGCGGTATGTGGAAAAAATCCAATCAACCATGTAGGAAAGATATATAATATACTTGCTACTAACATTGCTAGAGCAATTGTTAATAAGGGTCAAGGTGATATAATAGAAGCTCATGTTAAATTACTTTCACAAATTGGTAGACCTATAACAGATCCATGGGTGAATTCTATTGAATTAATTCCAGCAGATAATGTTAATTTTGCAAATATAGAAAAAATCGCTAAAGACGTTTCAGACGAAAAATTAAGCAAAGAAAACTTAATAAATTTGAGAAAACGTCTAATAGAGGGTAAAGAACAAGTTTTCTAATAATAATATTGATAAGCAAATTTTTATTTTTTTTCGTTTTTTTATAAATGAATAAGGTATACTCAATTTTCGGCCTGACTTAACAACTATTAAATTTTAAGTGAACTCCCATGGGTTTAGATAAGTGGTTAAAACCAGAGGTAGTGGAAAAGAAATTAAAGAAAAAAAGAGAATCACATCCAAAAGTTAATGAAAATAATATTGATACTGAGATTATTAAACCGCTTAGGAGAATATCGAAAAGTTTAAAAAAATACATCCTGGTGTGTCCTAATGCAAAATGTAAGTATCAAAAAACAATTATGAAAAAACAACTTACAAAATCGGATGAAATATGTCCGAGATGTAATAAAAAAATGAAACTCAAGGAAAAATAAATGTGTTCTTAGAATCAACACTTTAATTGAATTATATTGTAGCTTCGGATGGAAGATTTTTTAAATCAAATACCGATTCACAATTAGGACACGTGTTAGGTTTCTTGTTATATTTTAGGAGATAATATATAATAAAACCTACACCCAAAGTCAGAATTACAAGGAAGCAGAGTAGCTCATGATATTGATGTTCGAAGTTTTTTCTTCCTAAGACTACTTCACATTCACATGTTTCGCAAAACACTGTTCTTTTTGCTTTTCTCAAGATATTAACACTTTCCAATTTCATTCCTAATATATAACTTAAACTTATTAATGTATAATTAGTTTTTGAGTTTAATGGAATTAATATCGATTTTTTCCATTTCTTAATAGATCTGCCTATATGCATATAGTTTTTCTCGAGCAATCAATTCATTTTGGAATAACTTCCCATTCCTAGAATGCTCCTCCGATGTATACTTGTATAGGAAAGATTACAATAAAGAGACTAAAGGTGGTTTTAGTGTATTTCCAAAGTAAAAACACTGTAAGAAGAAGTCTTTTGTTTAGCAAGTTAAATATTTTGAAACTCAACTTTAAAAATAACTTGAATTTAAAGAATGATGAATGTAAATTATCAGGAAATTTAGAATAAGTTAGTCAAAACCCCTAAAGGGTTTTTTTGCATTAGATTCTTCTTTTTTCTTTTCTCCAGATGTTAAGATGTCCCACGTACTATCCACACCTAATTCCTTTAATTTTTTTCGCTCCTCTTCCGTTACATTCTCATCTTCATCTTGACTCATAAAATTCACTTAAAAATAATTTGATTCTACATAAATAGTAGACTTTTCATTAATATAATTTGCTCAATCTTGAATTTATAAAAACAACGGAATAAAATTTCTCAATAAAATTTTAAACTTTTAATTTTATATTTAAATAAAAAATAATTCTTTTAATATACAAAACTAGTTTAGGATATTAATATGACTAATTGTACTCATTGTGGAACAGAGATTATCGGGGAATCTTTCTATTGTAGTAAATGTGGACAAAATTATTGCAATTATCATAGTGATCCGATAGATCATGACTGTAATATTGTAAAAGAAAGCTTAAATTTACAACAACGTTCTATCTCCCCACCATCTTTTGATGAGCCCCCTCAAATTATCTCTTCTCATCAAATAAATACATATCAACAAGACCATTCTTCTGGAGTGGTTCGTGGAACAACAGATGGAACCTATACTTGGTTTCGGCAAGAATCTCAAGTTCCAGTTGATGCTTTTAACCCAGATTCAGGGATAGATTTTAAAGGCATCCTTTTGCCTCACAAATCAGAACTGCTTCATCTGATAATTGGAGTATCTCTTATTTTCGTTATTGGGATTTTAAATTTTTATCCTAATTTAATAAACACAGGTTATGAATGGGGTATTTTCATGCTAGCAAGTTTTTATGCCACTGCTTTTTTATTCCACGAATTTGGACATAGGCAAGTCGCAATCCATTTTAAACTGCAAACTAAATTTAGATTATTAACTTTTGGAATGATATTGACAGGTTTTAGCATTGCTTTTGGGATTTTTTCATTATTTTCAGGTGGAATACCTTTACCTACGTTAGCTTTACCTGGAGCTGTAGTTGTCTTAGGTTTAAGCAAAATTGATAAAACTACTGGGTTATGTAAAGCTGCTGGTCCTACAGTTAATCTTGTATATGGTACAATTCTTTTAATAATTTCATTCATAGTACCAACTCAATATTATCCACTAAATATGATGATTGGATTAGCTGCAAATTTAAATTACATGTTAGGAACATTTAACATGATTCCAATAGGGATATTAGATGGTCAAAATATTTTAAGATGGAATAAAAAAATATATTTAATTCTTGCGGGATCCTTACTTGGGTTAGTAATAATCACTTACATTTTTATATATGCTCCAATTAATATTAATCTATATATCCCTTAAATTTAGTCTCTCTTAGAAAAATAGGAGATTAAGAAAACAAAAACTAAAGAATTATGAATCATGATGATTTTAAATTATTATACCTTTAAATTCAAAAAATTAAAGTTCTTTAACTAATATTACTATCTCTTAGTGATTTAAGTGACATATTGTGAATTTTGTGGGAATCAGATTAATTATTTACCATTCACATGCAAATATTGTGGAGGAACTTATGGTAAAAAACATCGTTTACCAGAAAATCATGAGTGTACTTTTGAATTAAAACATGTTGCTGTTACCCCAATTACTCCAACGGAAACACGGCGTCGTTCTAAAGTTACTTTTAAAAAGATTTCTTCATCAAAGGATTATTTAGAAAAAGGTCCTAGAGCTTTAAAGAAATA
>SDBT01010521.1_pt1 | contig 14933 bp, 14 predicted proteins | sample 2277101 | NCBI WGS metagenome assembly SDBT01 (sample SAMN10404973, study PRJNA504765) | marine sediment metagenome | isolation source: marine sediment core GS10_PC15, 103 cmbsf | place: Arctic Ocean: Southern Knipovich Ridge | collected 2010 | reverse complement strand
AATTATAAGTGAGTATGTAGAAATGATTGACAGGTGGCTTTCAGTCGAGGAAATTGCCGATTATTTAGGCATCAAAAAAGATACTGTATACAAATGGGTACGCAAACGAAATATGCCAAGCCACAAAGTTGGTAGATTATTGAAGTTTCAAAAGGAAGAAATAGACCTGTGGATTAAAGAGGGAAGGGCTAATGACGATCTGCAAAATTAATACGCCTTTAATTTTAGTGGTACAAACACTATGACGGATAATAAATTATATTTTATTCACCTTTCAGATATCCACCTCGATCGTGGCAGTGGGGGACGTTATGATTTGGACAACGATCTCAGAAGAGAAATTATTTCCGATGTAACGCACATGAAAAACAAATTAGGCAATGTTAATATTTCAGGGATACTGGTTAGTGGCGATATAGCTTTTAGTGGGAAACAAGAAGAATACAGAATTGCAGAAAAATTTTTAACTGATCTATGTGATATTTTCGAATTGCCTCTGGCATGTGTTTGGTGCACTCCTGGAAATCATGATGTCGATCAATCAGTGATAAGAAACAGTCCAAATTTACAGGGTATCCATGAAAACTTCGAGAATGAAAATCCAGACAATTTGCATACTCGAATAAGGGGGTACATGGAAGACTTCACTTCACAGGAGGTGATATATTATCCGTTGGCAAATTATAACAAATTTACACGACTGTTAAGTTGTCAAATCGACCATAAAAACCCCACATGGTCAAATGATTTCACGCTTAATGATCAATCAACCTTGAGAATACACGGATTGAACTCTACAATAATCTCAAGCCATCTTGACAGTGATACACGTAAGATGATTTTAGGAGAATACCAAGTGCCTGAAAACGAGGATGGCGTCATAAATATGATTATTTGCCATCACCCCTTTGACTGCTGGAAAGATTCAGATAAGGTGAAGAACAGATTGGCTGCAAGAGTAAAAATTCAACTGTATGGGCACAAACATTCTCAAAACATATCTGTACGTGACGATAGTTTAATTATTTCTTCAGGTGCCGCACATCCCAGCCGAACAGAAAAGGATTGGGTTCCAAGATATAACTGGCTTTCAGTAAGTGTGGAGAATTCAACTGCACGAACCTTGAATGTTGAAATATTCCCGCGAGTACTTGATGACAAAGGCGACAAGTTCATTATAGACCGCAATAACTGTAATGGCAATGAATCAGTAGAATATAAGCTCCAGTTGCCAGCTTGGTGTCGTGAAGAGAATATTTCAACTGCACCACAAGTTGAAATAGAATATAATCATACAAATACTGTTCAGACCAAAATACAAAGAACGAAGGAACCTCATAAAATAAGAAAGATTACTATGGACCCGAAAAGAGTATTAGCATACCGTTTCTTCGGGCTTTCTCATCTTTCGCGACTAAATCTTATTCAAGAATTGGGGCTGCTGTTGGATGAAGATGAGGGGCTTGATGACATTAACATTTTTGCGAAAGCCCTGGAGAGAGCGCAGAAGGGAAAACGAATGGCACATCTATGGGAAAAAATCGAAAGCAAGTATTCTGACGGGAAATATCCTACAAATCCTTATAGTAAATAAATTGGAGATATTAAAATGAATGATAATTTTGGAAAATGGTATCGTAACGCTCATATAGAGCCTGAAGATACCCAGCTAAAAAATCGTTGGAAGGGGTTAAAAACTTTTGTTGATAAGACAGAACTCGACGATGTTTTTGAACTAATTCGAATGTTCTTCAAAGCCTCCCCTAACAAAATTGACAGAAAGACCGCATTTATTGATTGCTTTTATAAGCAGGATAATGCTTTCGACAAAGAAAACAGTGATAACGAGCTTGCTGTTTTGGCAGGAGTTTGTCTTAACGAAATTGCAATTAATGACAAAAATGACTTTGGCAATATCGCTTCTTTATCGGCGGAATGTATGAGTTTTAATGGGAAAAGGAAGCCTGCGGTCGAAGAAATATTGTCAAATCTTAAAAATAATATACTTGAGAATTCTTCCAGATTGCGGCCTGCTGAAATCGGAAATGTGTCTGCAATAACAGTACCCAAGGCAGATAATGTTTGTGTGGCTATTCAGCAGGCAGCTGAAGCGAATTCAATAGCTAACTTAAATGAAAGCCTGTCTAAATTCTTAACTTCAATAAGTAAAACACTTTTATCTGTCAAAAATGCAGTAGTTGCCGTGAACAAAAACGAATCTATTTACCATGAAGATTCACAGATATTATGGTGGTTAACTGGAGGCTTCAGCAGATACTATGAGACACCTATTGCTGATCTGGATAATTCTATTGCAAGTCTGATTGTTTCCAAGGAGCTTGCCGATCTCGTAGTTAATGTTCCAGGTCCGTATTCGGCCAAGAGTGTTTTATATAAAATTCTCCAGCCATTATTAACAGATGAAGAAAAAGAGGTTGCACTTTCTACTTCAATTAACCGCTTAGACAATGAATGGAAGAAGATGGCCATTGAATCGTATTCCACAGATGATATCTCCATCATATGTCCTGTAGCATACGCGCTAAGTAGATCTCTTGAAGTTGATAATAAACAGGATTGGCAACCATTATTCAAAACTGCTATTAGAGTAAAACCAGATAGCGTTAAATTTAAGGCTTTAGATTTGGCAATGCATTTTTACTACGAGCAACTTCTCATTAAAGCTGTGAACAATATATAGTGGAGATTTAGATGGCAAGTGATAAAGAACAGCTAAATAATGTTCAGGATGATGCTGAAGCTGTGGAAGATATAGTTAACGAAGATGAGAAACAAGAAAGCTCCATCGCAAAAAGTGGATTTAGTGATTTGCCGCACGGGGAAGCTATGAAATTTTCCGAAACATATCGTATCACAGCGTCCAAAAGGGCTAATCTAATACTTTTAGCTGGTGAGGTGGGCAGCGGGAAAACAACCCTGCTTTCAAGCCTGTTTCATCTCTATCAGAGAGGCCCATATGCGGGCTATTTATTTGCGGGTTCGGACACATTGATTGGTTTTGAACGACGATGTCATCCGGCAAGAACTTCTTCAGAAAACGCTGCCCCAGAAACACACAGAACATTGAGAGGAAATACAAAATCCTTTTTGCATCTACGTTTGCGAGACAAAAAAATAAAATATTGCTCAAGGGAACTATTGATTGTCGATTTGTCCGGGGAAGATTTTGCCGAGGCTTCACATTCAGTTGAGGATGCCAAGAGGCTTGTATTTATCCAAAGAGCCGATCATTTTGTTTTACTGATTGACGGAGATAAGATAGCAAATAGCACAAGTCGGCGTAGTGCGAAGAATAAGGCGATGATGCTTCTGCGCACTTTGTCTGATTCAGGTATTCTGACTGGAGACTCAAATGTTGATATTGTTTTGAGTAAGTGGGACATAGTACATTCGAGATTGCCGGAAGACCCCAGCCATCAGATGTTTATTGATGAACTTAATAGTGACATTGACAAAAAATACGGGAAACGGTTCGCCCGAATAAGATTTTTCAATATTGCGGCTAGGCCTTCTGTGACATCCAGCGATATTCCGTTGGGTTATGGTTTGGAGCAAGTCCTTCCTTCGTGGATAGAGGATAACAAACGAACCGAGTATAGGGAATATGCCTTAAATCGTCAAAATGCTTCAGAATTTAATTGTTTTGCCGAACGCGTATTACGAGGAAAATAATGTCAAAACATAAACAGTTTATTATGGGTTTGCCCGGAGCCGGCAAAACAACATTTCTTGCTGCCTTATGGCATGTTTTAGAGTCAAATGGAGTAGATGCCAAACTTAAGCTCCACAAAGTTCATACAGACCATGCATATCTAGAGTCAATCAGAAATTTATGGCTTGATGCTAAAGAAATCGATAGAACGGCCATTTCCGATGAAAAATATGTATCAATGCTCTTAAAGAATGGTGATGATGCGGCAGAAATAATATTCCCCGATCTTTCGGGTGAATCATTTCGGCAACAGTGGGCGGAAAGAGAAATTGCAAATATACATGCAGAACTGCTTAAGGATGCCGATGGGTGTCTATTGTTTATTCATCCGGATAAAGTAATCGACGAGACTTTGATTTCAGAGGTTAATGAAATTGTTTTGGGGGAAGAAGCAACAAGTCAGGAACCCGAGGATCCATGGGACCCAAGAAAATCGCCGACACAAGTACAACTCGTTGAACTCTTACAGTTTTCTGCATACATTAATAAAAGAAGGCCTATAAAGCTTAGCATCATTATATCTGCCTGGGATTTGCTAATCTCAAAGTACCAAACGCCAAGTCAATGGACAAAAAAGCATTTGTCATTATTCTGGCAATACCTTACAGCCAACCCAGAAATATACGAAACCAAATATTTTGGGATAAGTGCACAGGGAGGCGCCTTAGATAATGCTGATGATCTAAGGAAAATGACACCATCAGAAAAAATCATTGTTATCGATGATAATAAAAAACAGTCACATGATATAACCTTGCCAATATCTTGGATAATGGAACAATGAGTGAATTTTTCGAACAAAAAAAGATTGTTGTAAATCAAGCTCTTCATGGCTATTCTGATGGACATAGACTAATTGCTTCATCAGTTAAACTGTCAAAACCATCTCAACGACTTATGCTGATTTTAAGCGACCTTTCCGGCCCTAATATAAAGCAGGAATTTATGTCGTATCTCACAGGGTATCCTCTGAAGGATGACGAATGTTATGCCTTATCAAGGACTTGGTATGCCGATGAAATGGAAAGACCGGGATGTGTATGGACACATACACTCATAGTTGACTACAAACATCTTTGCTCGATAAGAGATTTGGGGATATTATCAAAGTATTTTTACAGACCAAAGAATGAAGGCGGTTTGGATGCTTATAATGACACTATTGAAATCGAAGGTAATACAGGTAAGCATCCTCACTCTGGCGTTAATAATAATCTGCATGGGAACATGTTAAGACATTTAATCTTTTCATTGTATGGTGATTCGTGCCAAAAGCCTATTGTGTTGCCATCTGACTCACCAGAAACATATGAAAATCTAATTATATCGGTATGGTCTCAGCAGTGGTCGAAATTACGAATGAATTTTACATTTTGCACAGGTTCTCTTTCAAATAGAAAAATTAATGGCGACTATTTTACTATGCAAATAGTGCCTTATGAATCAGTCCGGTCTTTTGAGCGTGAAAATAGAAATGCTTTGATACTCAATGAAAATCAGATGACAGCATCTCTCAGTGGGTACCCCAAATGGGTACATCTGGCTTCTGAAAATATCATGGGCCAATATCATGAGAAGTTGAATGAATTTATTTTCGCTTTTGGGGACTCTAAGGGTGATCGCAGTTATTTTTCAAAAATTATCGGGATATATAAAACAATCGACAGCATTAACAATAAATCAGCGGATATTAGCAATTTATTCACCACCATACATGATTGCTTCCCTAAGAAGAATGAAGGGGTAGCATTTAAAAAATCATTATTCGAAGAATCCTTAGATATAAATAAGTGGTTATCAAAGAGTCTTAAAGAAATAGATGTATTGTTTCAGATTGCAACTACCAATCATTATAAAATATTCACTTTATCTGGAAGTCTTTTGGATAAAAGAGTGAAGAATCTGTGGTCTAAAAATACTTCCGATGCTAAACAACTGTTCCTATTATTAACTAAAACGGAAATAAATCCGTTTGGAGAAGAAATAATAAAAGCATATTCGAAAGCTATCTCACCAACTGAAATAGAGCTATTAGCCGACGATAACTATGGTCTATATAATTTACTTGTAAATCTTAATCCACGACTTGCAGTTAATGAAAATATTTGGAAACTACCTGTTGGAATACAATTAGAACTTTTAGATAGTATAGAAAAAAGTGATAAGAACTTAACCCATGAAGATGCAAAGACAATTATCACAAACATCATAAACAGCAGTACAGGTGAAATATCAGAAAAAGCGTACCATGTTTTTGGAGACAGCTTGATTGGCGTTTTATTGCAATGGTATGATAATAATCCAAAGACATCCCTTAAAAAGACAAAGAGGTGGCTTAGCATTTTGGGCAAAAATCCTCTGGCATGTGTAGAGTGGTTGTCTAAGTGCAACAAAGTAAGACCAAATGTAGTTGCAGCAATCTCTTCAAAATTAAATCCATATTCAAAAGAAGTTCAGGATTATGGCATAGGTGTGTGGCTCAAAACTGTCGAGGCTCTTGATAGACCACTTAATCCGGAGACACACAGGACTATAGCGGAATTCTTGCTGCCTCTAAGCCTTTTGACTTCAGACCCTAAGGCGGAGAAACTCGCCAAATTTTCATTTAACATTATTTATGATGCCTTAGCAAAAAGTGATTTAAGTTACGATGCATGGCTCAGGCTCGAACCCTTGCTACCGAAATTGCCTTGGTACAATTCATGGGATAAGTGTAAACGACTCCAAAAAGGAATCAAAAAAAAGGGATTTAAGTTTGATACAAAAGACACTTATTAAGTTGTCGCCATATTATGGGCTCTATTGCCTTAGAATTTTCTTAAACTGTTCTCAGAATATAGATAAACAGATTAAGTCTCCCCAAGATAGCAGAGGGTCTGCGCAGGAGGCCTTCAATTTTGTGGTAGTCTGACCTTACGTATCTGTGTCGTGCGGTCAACGGATATTGAATCTGTTGACCAATAAGACGATTCTCTGATGTTCAGTACAACTCAACGAAGTCAACCAGATTATATATACTATTACCAATCATTTCTTTAGTACATAGTATAAAAGTATTTCATCAGATTCATGCAATCTACGGCATACTTCTCTTGCCTTGCCATCAAAGAGGTTGCTCCATTCTGTTCTGAAATCATCTATCCCGGTTGATTTTAAGCAACTTATAAGGCTTTGATTATCCTGGTCACAAGCCACACATGAAATTACGAACTCATACTTGCCACTTTCGGCAATACCCTCTGCCAATGCCTGTTGCCCGAGTAACGCTTGAAGTTCGCGTATGCCTTACCGTTTAGTCTTAGATTGCTCCTGTATGATAGATTGCCCACCAAGCTGATCAGCGGCTGGCGGCGATGCCATAAGTTACCCAAGACCCTGTTCAAAATGCGCGGCATGGAATAGAAGTCCCGGTCGCACGAGATCATTTCTTCTATGACGCCGTCCAGAGACAAATGCTTATACCGAGCCACCGGGAAAGTCAGTGTGTAGTATTTCCAGTCTTGTGGGAACGTATCGAGGGCGATGCGGTCCTGTGATTTCATCTGGTCCCACAAACGTGTGCCGGGCAAGGGAGTTAAAAACAGCACGTTGAGATTGTCCAGCCCGTACTGATGGGCTACCTCGGTGATACGTTTACCGATGCCAGGTTCGTCTATATCCAAACCGATGATAAACGAACCCACTACCAGAATGTTGTGCTTTTGTATGCGTCGTACTGAGGCGAGGAAATCCCGGCCTTTGAGAAGGTTGAATTTCTTGCCGAGTTCCCGAAGCCTTTCTGGCGTGGGGGACTCAAAGCCGATGAAGACACCTCTGCACCCTGCCTTTGCGGCTAAAACCAGAAGTTCTTCGTCATCGGCGAAGTTAATGGTGACCTGGGCAACCCATTCCTTTCGCAGATTCGCTTGTGCCATAGCGCGAAACATGTCCTTGGCACGGGCAATGTGTTCAGAGCTGGTGCCGATAAGGTTGTCGTCCACCACCAGCACCCGTTTTCCACGAATCGACTGGAACTCCCGCACAACATCAGTAATTGGGCGTTGCCGGTAACGGGCTCCGTTAAACGCCGTCACGCTGCAAAAGCTGCAGTTCAAGGGACAGCCGCGGGTGGTTTGAATGGCACCAAAGGCATATCTGGTATCCAGTAAATCATGACGAGCTAACGGGACATTTTTTATTTCTGCAAGCCCTCCGTCATACCGGTGTTTCAGGTTGCCACGCCGAGCATCCTCCAGAACCTGTGGCCAGATACTCTCGGCTTCCCTTGTGACGACTGAATCCGCACGCTCCATGACCTCGTCCAGGCGCATGGTTGCATGAATGCCGCCCATGACGACTGGTACACCCAGATTCCGGAAGTGAGTGGCCACTTCATAGGCGCGGTTCGCCTGCGAGGTGAAAGCGGTAATGCCTACCAGGTCCGGCCGAGGCATGGCCGAATAGTCCGGCACGCCGAGGTTCTCATCCACGATCGAGATTTCCCACTCCGGTGGTGTCAGACCCGCGAGAACCATAAGGCTGAGTGGTTTCCATACACGGTAACGGTTCCAGCGGCTCTCCTTGACGTTGACAATGCTCACGAGCGGATTTGACGGATTGATTAGATATAGTCGCATGGCACTGTCTTACCTGTTCCTTTTGGCTCGAGAATAACGATGGGTGATTTACCGGGGCTCATAATAGCTTCTACTGTTTTGACTGGTATATCTTTTCCCATCGGGCAAAATCTCTTTTATACCACCCAACATATATTATCTAAGATTTCAACTTTTACCTGATTAGCTACGTCGCTGAGTTACATTTTCAATAGAATGCCGCGTTTGTCTTGAAAAGTCAAGTTTTCTTGCAACCGCTCAAAGATTTTTCAGGCAGAATGGTCGCAAAAAAATGAAAGATCTTGTCTTGACCCTACTTTTGGTACTTTGCGACCTCTGAGTTCTGCTATTTTGGCTCGCCAAGACTCTCCTCTAGGCGAGGTCTACAGAAAAGCCTTAAGGTCAAAATGTGTTTTAGCTTTTTTATCTTGGTGAAGAAGAAAATAAAGCGATGCTAAATTATGGTGAATATAACTATCGAAATCGCGGTTACGCTTGTGCCCATAACGAAGTATATTCTCATAAATCTTTATGGCATCCTCAGACCTGCCTTCGTATATGGCTTCTTCAGCCCGACGTATCGCCTTTGTTGGATGTTTTTTCTTCTTTCCATAAGGCCATCCGCCTTTTTGAACAAATAGCTTCGGATCAAAAGATGTTGTGGCTTCAGGCTGCCATATAGGATTATCGTCTGAAAATCCGGGCATAAATGGTCGTACAACATCCTTCCAGTTAATGCCTTTCCCAAAACGTCCTTTGTCGAATAAGGCAAGAATGAGTTTTCCAACAAGCCTTTCTATTAAATCCGCTCTTTCCTTAAATTCCATTAACAACTTTTCCTGAAGGGATTGCAGTTTTTCTCTGTCATCCTGATTAACCTCGTTCTCGTGAAAATAATACATAAAATAATTTACGGTTTGAAAAACTGGAATTTTCATTCCAGACTCTGTTGCAAGCCAAGAGAGCCTATTATAATACTGTCGATAAATACTCTCTTCGCTATAGCAGTTTTCGATAAGTCTTACGAGATCAACTACAATGCCATCTAAAAATTGGCATCTTGACAGGTTATAGCGGTGTGCAGCTTCTTCCCAGTCCACAATTGTTAAGGAATTATCGAAAAAGAGAGTATTGTTAAAATGGACTTCATAATGAACTAACCCAATATTGTGATTTTTGCGCATTTCAACAACTATCTGGGCATGATGTTGGCGCATCCACGAAAGCGCCTCTTGAAACATACTCCAGACCTCTTTCTTCGAAGAAGCAACTTCAATTTCATCTAACATACGAGAATATCTGGCGTCTAATTCATCTCCAGATCTTGAATCCTCGGGATGCTCTACGCCCCAGATAGAAAAAGCTATCGGCTCACCTTTATATAAAAGCTCTTCGTCTTCATATACCCCCATACCAATAGGTACCATTACTGCCCGGCCCCGTAATAATGCGTATTGTGTAAGGACAACTTCGTTTATTACACTGCGGAACCTTTTTGCCCTGTAGGGTTCCCCCACATCGAATCTGAAGTCTTCTCTCGTTCCATCAGGATTCGTATAGGGAATTAGAAATGGAATATTACCTTGGCCAAGCAAGCGAATGTGGCGAAGCTTACCTTTTTTGATCATCGCAATTCGAGTGGTTATACCTTTAATCTTAATAGCCCGAACCCAGCGGTTATTTACCTTAATGTAGTCTTTGGGATCTAATTTAATAATTACGCTCGTTGGTTTAGAAATATCACCAAAATGTTTGAGGTAAATAACTCTACGAATCTTGTCAAGATATTTGCTCGGCAGTTTATTTGCTATACGAACAAAAAGCCCCCAATATGGAGAAACAATTCCTGCGTTTTTATTTTGTATTTTAAAACCTTCTAAATTCCCAATGCATAATTTGATTTGCTTCAGGGTCATTTTAGAAGAGACATTTCTTAACGTAAATCCTAACTTCATAAACTATCCTGACTATCTAACAAGGCTGCAAACTACTTTAAAAATTTATTTGTCAGAGTCTATGGAGCAAAGAGGAAAATAAAGCCGACCAACATAAACCAAGCAAATAACCTTCGTCTGGAGACTCTGAATTGCTTCCGTGCCATCTTTGCTACTCGTATCTCGTATCTGCGGAGACGCGATTGGACTTAGTTATCAGTGGACAATGCTTTTCATTCCCATCCATACTCGCTATGGTCCATGGTATCCTTCCACAGCTCCAAATTTTCAAGGTATACGCTGGTACCCCTGGCCACGCAACTTAGCGGGTCCTCTACTCTTTCGACTTTCAATCCGGTTGCATTGGCTAGGACTGTATCCATTCCTCGAAGAAGTGAGGCGCCGCCACAAATATGTACGCCATTGTCAATCAAATCGGCAGCCAATTCCGGTTCAGCTTTTTCGAGCGTGGCGGTAACAGTATCTATGATTGCAGCGATTGGCTCTTTGAGGGCTTCGCGGATTTCTTCACTTGTAATAACTATTTTCCGCGGCAGGCCTGATATGGTATCCCTTCCGGCCACTTCCATTGTCAATTCCTCTTCGAGTGGTGCGGCAGAGCCGATTTGTATCTTGACTTTTTCGGCCCTTGTTTCTCCGACAAGGAGATTGTAAGTTTTTTTCAGGTGGTTAACCACGGCTTCGTCCATATCATCGCCCCCGATGCGAATTGATTGACAGGTTGCGATATCGGCCAGGCTCATAATAGCAACTTCAGTCGTTCCGCCGCCGATATCGACAATCATAGAAGCAGTAGGGTCAGTGATTGGAAGGCCCGCCCCGATTCCTGCTGCCATTGGCTCAACAACGAGATATACCTTACGGGCACCAGCGCGTTCTGCACTGTCAACGACGGCCCGTCGTTCGACAGCGGTTATTCCGCTGGGGACAGCGATTACGACTCGGGGCCTGACGAGGTTGCCTCTTCCGTGGACTTTCCTGATAAAATAGTTCAGCATTTTCTCGGTGATTTCGAAGTCGCTGATAACGCCATCCTTTAAGGGTCGTATGGCGCTGATCGAGCCGGGTGTTTTGCCAAGCATTTCACGAGCGACCAAACCAACGGCTTCGCCATTGTTCAGAACGATATTGGTGCCTTTGCGAACTGCAACTACAGATGGTTCATTAAGGACAATACCTTTACCACGGATACAGACCAGGGTGTTACAAGTGCCGAGGTCGATACCCATATCCATGCTAAAGCAGCCTAAGATTGTGTCCAGTAGCACTTTCGATTTCCTTCTCAATTCCCGAATGACTATCTTTCTTTATCCGGGATTTCCCATATACACCACTTAGTAGTACTACTAAGCCTTCGGATTTCATTAATCTACCAAATCCATTGTAAAATTGCAGCCGTTTTTGGTCTTTTCGCACAGTTTTTGCTCCCATAACTGCCTAAAATATGAAAATTTCCGGCTCAATACTGTTGTTGCCTCATTATCTTTCCGTACCTCGACCATTGCCTCCGGGAGAAAACCACATTTTTCAGCACTTCTTAGCATTATCCAGCTCCCGGGATTACTGCCACAAGTGTTAAACGACTTATACGCTTAAGGATTTCACAAAACAAAGCTCTCAGCATAGTTACCTCTGACGGCTACTCTGTGGCATACTGTGGAATGGGCTAAGCGCCCAGGCACAATTTTTCTTGGAGATCTGGCTTCTGCAGTGTATTACGGGACGGGACTGACGGAGAATACAGAAAACAGGAAACGGAAGATGGACGAGGGACGCGGGAGACAGAAGGCGGTGGTGAGTGGATTAGCGAATTGGTGAGTTACTTGATGCTGGATACCGGATTCTCGATTCTCGACGCGAGACGCGCTTCACGCTTTCTTAGCCTGCCCTGAGTGCAGTCGAAGCGAGATGCAAGCGACTTATCCAGTTTTTGCCGTCCTGTTCATCCTATCGAGTCCCCCGTATGGTGCCCCCGAGTTTCCCGGTGAACAACGAACTAACTTCGGATCGAAAAGGTGTAGCCATATTTCCAGCCTTCGCCGCTGGTATCTTCCTCATGTCCCCGGGCCAGCATTCTACTTTCCCATTGCCGGGCAGCCAACTCGGAAGTGAATTGCTGCATAACTCTGAAGTCGCGGGGGTTGTTATGTTCCCGTTTCCTCCTTTCCGGCTCATCCGTAAGTCCTGCATACCTCATAACAGCCTCTAAAAGAATGGGTGGGGTTCTTAATGGGAAAGAACTATGGACAGTGGGGCCCGTGAAAAAGTCCCAAAGCAACCTTTTGAGATTGCTACGCGATTCCTCGAATTGTTCGTAATGACGTGAAAGCGCACTTTGCGCCATTGCGAGGAGTGTAGCGATGAAGCAATCTCAGTTTCTTCAACAAGCCCACAGTCACCTGTTTTTGTCTAAAAATATTTATCTTTTATTTTCGTTCCAATAAACACAGCCAAAATCGCAACAGCCACACCAATAAGAAGTATCCAACGCAAAGTACTCATTAAAAGCATATTAAGCCTCCTTTCTATTCCTCTATCATGTTTATAATCCAATTCATAATCAAAGTCGCAATCAAAACTCTACCACCAGCCACACCTAATTAATATCCAAGTCGAACCACTCATTAACCACCCCTTATAGTACGAAATTTGCTAACAAAAGCAATTATATTGACCATTTTTTTGCCAAAGACGTTGTCCCTGTCATAGTTGGAGGTTGGATGGCTACCCCTTGTTTCATAGTCTATGCTACCTGTAGCATCCTGGCTGCAAGCATGGCGTAGCACTATCTTATGTCCGGAAACCAAGCAAGCGGAGTCAGATCTGGCTCGAGAAAAAGAAAGACTGTAAGTGTAACTTGCTGGTGCAAATCAAGGCTTGTCATCGTGAAAAAAAGCCATCGGTGTCTTGCATCGATGGCTTCATAATAAGTTGATATCTTAGATGTTTATTTTTTCTTCTTTGCTCTTTTCTTCTTGGTCGCTTTCTTTTTCCTAGCTACTTTTTTCTTTGCTACCTTCTTCTTTGCCGTTTTCTTCTTTTTAGCCATTTTTTAAACCTCCATGTTAAATAGAAAAATATTTCAATAAGCAAGCCAATATCCATCGAACTTGCTTTTGCTTTGTATTGTATATACTTGTGAGAGGTGTTTCAATAAAGAAATGCTGGCGGAGCGTTTTTTTTCTTTTACGAGAAAGTAATTGCAAGTAGTTCATAAGTAATTTTTGAATAAAGGAGGCAGGAGCGGTATGAAGGTCAATTAATACCCAGCGCCTTAATCTGTTCTGTTAATCGGGTGTACATATTTGCTGTAACATAGAAAGCACAAATAGTAACTGCTATGACCACAATCGTAACTATAAGCTTTGTAACTATTCTATAACGGGGGTTAAACCATACAAGTGGTAAGGCAAGTGGACCTAAGCACAGTAGAGCAATTACAACAGTTGATGTGGAAAAATACCATTTTGTTTTTGACTTAGCGGATTTATTAAAAAACTCTCCGCAATAACGGCACTTTATGGCCTCATTTTGGATTTGTTCTGCACAATAGGGGCACTTCTTAGTAGCTTCTATCTGCTTATCCACTTCGGCTAACGTAGTTTCCATAAAAATATTCCTCACATAATAAACTACTGAATGTGCTCAAATATTTCTATCGCATGTTTACATCACCAACAATTATGCGTACATAGATAAGAAGAGTTTGACTTTTTTAGCATAGTTAGACCGCCTCACTTTTATCCCTATATCGTCTCAATTTAAGTGCAAGTTAATGACAAAACCTCTTCGGGCCAACTCAAAACCTGACAAAACTTAACTTCAAGCGGAGGTGGCCGAGGGGGAATGCCGGAGTCCCAACGGCTGTAACTAACATATTCTATAGGGGCTGTTTGTCATAGCCGCAAGGGGAAAATAGTCGCGTCAGCTGCATCGCTGATGCAGCAGATGATCAACATTGTGGATACGGACGTCGAAGGCCGGGTGAGAGGAAAAGTAATTCCCAAGACTGAATTGCTTAGCGGCCTGGTTCAGTTCACTCAGGCGTGAGAGCAATTGCATTGGGGCGTGAGGATCGTAGCCAGCAACAGCCACTAAACGTGCCCCGAGTGTGTCAGCTTTCAACTCCATATCTTGAGAGTACGCGCTTTCAAGGAACTTTACGCTCACTCTGCTGAGCCAACTCGCGAGGAGACCGCGAATGGGTGTAGCCCTGGCCCCGACAGCAATTGCTGAATTGGTGATGATCCGATCCATCGCATGTCCTCGGATGACATGGCCCATCTCATGTCCAAGGATGAAAGCAAGCTCGTCCTGGTTCCACTCGCAGAGTTCCAGCAGTGACCGGGTCACGAAGATAAACCCGCCCGGGAGGGCGAAAGCGTTGGGTTCAGTGCCTTTGATAACTTCAAAGCTGAACGTGCGAAGCTTATTGGCAACACAAGCGGCCAGATGACGACCCACTTTGTTTAACATTTGCCCAGCCCGCGGTTCTGTGTCAAGCTCCAACCGATTTCTGATTTCACGTGCCAGGTCTTGGCCGACTTCGTGTTCTGCCTTGATAGTGTCAGCTTCACTGGCAGTTATTGATTGCCATATCCACTTAACCTTGCGAACCCTCGGGCCAACCATCTTGCCTATATTGTAGAA
>SDBT01010520.1_pt1 | contig 14933 bp, 13 predicted proteins | sample 2277101 | NCBI WGS metagenome assembly SDBT01 (sample SAMN10404973, study PRJNA504765) | marine sediment metagenome | isolation source: marine sediment core GS10_PC15, 103 cmbsf | place: Arctic Ocean: Southern Knipovich Ridge | collected 2010 | reverse complement strand
TTTTAGAGCGGAAATTTTGAGCATCTTGCGATAATCAAAAATCCTGCGCCACAATTCTCCCGGAATTTTTTTAAGCCTGTCAAAATTTGCATCATAAATAAGCAATACCTGTCCGCATTCCGGACAAGTGTATAGCAATTTTTCAATACCGTATTCCAGCCCGCATTCCAAACAGCGATATATAAGCCTCCCTCCCCCATCGGAAACTGGGTCAGGAATTATATATGGCCGGATATCTTCTGGAAAATCTTCAAGCTTCATGGCTAAACTCTTTCAGTAACGGTTCAGGGTTCAGGGGTTTTTTAATAAGTGAAACATGTTTGATATTAATCTCAACTCTTGGAGCCTCTTTCTTATTGTCAGCCTCTGGCTGATATGTTTTGATCAACCGTGAACCGTGAACCGTGAACCGTGAACCTTTTAAGGCTTCTCTTTTTGAATTGATGAAGTCTTCATATATGGTTGAAGTGCTTCGGGAATTATTACAGACCCGTCCGGCTGCTGGAAGTTTTCAAGTATAGCCGCAACCGTGCGTCCAACAGCAAGTCCGGATCCATTCAATGTATGGACCAGTTCGGTTCCTTTTTTTCCCTTCCTCCTGAATCTGATATTCGCACGCCTTGCCTGAAAGCTTTCAAAATTACTGCAAGACGAAATTTCTCTATAAACACCCTGGGCGGGCATCCAGACTTCAATATCATATGTCTTAGCTGCGGAAAACCCCAGATCTCCGGTACAAAGATCAACCACCCGATAAGGAAGATTTAGCTTTTTAAGAATTGCTTCCGCATCATTTAACAGTTGCTCAAGCTCGCTATATGAGTTCTCGGGCGTTGAAAATTTGACCAGCTCAATCTTGTTAAACTGATGCTGTCTTATCAATCCCCTTGTATCCTTTCCATAAGATCCTGCCTCAGACCGAAAACAGGGGGTATTGGCGGCGTATAAAATGGGCAGATTATCTTCTTCCAATATCTCATTCTGGTGAATATTGGTCAACGGCACCTCCGCTGTCGGTATCATAAAATAATCCCAGCCGCTTAGCTTAAAGAGATCGTCTTCAAACTTCGGCAACTGTCCGGTATTTGTCATGCTCTTACGATTTACAATAAAAGGAGGAAGAATTTCCTTGTAATGGTTTTCTGTAGTATGAACATCGAGCATAAAATTAATTAGAGCTCTTTCTAATTTTGCTCCTTCTCCCAAATAGAGGGGAAAGCGGGCGCCGGCGATCTTAGAAGCTCTGTCAAAATCAAAAATTCCAAGGCTTTCGCCTAATGACCAATGGGGTTTGGGTTCGAACCCAAAATCCGGGCATTTTCCGACCTGCTTTATAGTTTTATTCTCGGAACTATCTTTTCCTACAGGAACAGATGTGTGGGGTATATTAGGCAGTTCAATAAGGATATTTTTTACTTTTTCTTCCATTTCGGTCAAAATTTTCTCTAAATTCTTAATTTGACCCGAAACTTTACGCATTTCATTTACAAAATCTTCTGTATCTTCTCCCTCTTTTTTCATAACTGCTATCTGTTCGGAGACCTTATTGCGTCGATGCCTCAAAGCTTCTATCTCAAGAAGAATGTCTTTGCGTTTTACATCGCAACTTACTAAACTTTTAAGATCCGCTGTTTCACCTCGCAATGAAAGAACTTCTTGAACTAAAGACAAATTTTGAATAACGAACTTGCTTTCCAGCATAAAATACCTATGCTTTCTAAAAAAATAGCTGTTATAAACCCCCTAACAATATTATCGGCTGAATTTGAGCCTGGCGTCCCGCCGATGGCGGGAGTCACAAGGAGGCGTTATGTAAAGAACTCAAGCTGAAGCTGTAAAAAATTATCATAGGGCAATTGTTTGGTCAATGATTATTGCGAGTTGGCTTGACTTTAATTGCCTAATTTGTATATATTGAAGAATTATAATTAAACTTAAGTTGAGCAATTTAGGTTAAATTTACTCTGGAGAAATAATATGGAGGAAATTCGAGAGAAAAAACAAGAAATACGCAATAATATCGCAACGATACTTGAAAATCTTTCTGATAAAGAAACAGCAAAAAAAACCAAACAAATTGAGGACAACTTGTTTGAATTTGCAAACTTTCTTGAAGCAAAAATTGTTTTGCTTTATGTCAATAATAAAAGAGAAGTAACTTCCCGTAATATTATAAAAAAATGTTTTGACTTTAATAAAATTGTAATTCTTCCTGCCTTTGATATCAAAACATATGAAATGAAATTAATGAAAGTTAATGACCTTGATAATGATCTGACAACTGGTCCGAGAGGCATCCTGGAGCCGGATATTAATCGCTGCAAGGTCGTACCTGTTGACTGTATTGATTTGGCAATTATCCCGGGGGTTGCTTTTGACGAAAAGGGGGGAAGGATAGGATCTGGAGAAGGATATTACGACAGATTTACTCCTAAACTTTCTGTAACGACCAGAAAGGTTGCGATAGCTCTTGAGTGCCAAATTATTCAGCAAGTTCCTGTTGAATCCCATGACAAATATGTAGATATAATAATTACCGAAGAAAGGATAATTTATAAGATATAGGTGGACGTTCACGGAACGTCGAAAATAGAAATTGGAAATTTGGCCTTCATGCTTTTGTACTGTTCTTTCCAATTTCAAGTTTCAAGCCGTGAACGGTTACGATATAAGTAACTGAATACGGATGGCAGCGATCCCTGATCCATGCTCTTTACGGATTTAATATATCTTCCAGCTTCTTTAGATTTGCTTCTTCGCCTACCGCTATGACAGTATCTCCAGCTTTGATAACCGTTTCAAAAGAAGGATTAAACAACATGCTGTCATCTGACTTCTTTATTGCAATTATTATAAGATCAAACTTCTGCCTGATACCCGAATCTTTTAACATAACGTTTGATAGTGTGGAGGACGGGTTTATGGGTATCTCCTCCATCTGAATGTCTTTACGTTTGTATGCAAAAGCGAGGTCAAGAAAATTTGTCACCGTAGGACGAAGTATCCTCTGAGCCATACTTTCACCGCCCATTTCATATGGTGTTTCAACATTGTTTGCCCCAGCCGCCCGTAATTTTGCCTTTGATTCGGCGTGGCACGCCCGTGCAACTATATAAAGATCGGGATTAAGCTGTCTTGCCGTCAAGACAAGAAACACATTGTCCGCATCCGTAGCTAAAACAGCAACTAGTCCTTTTGCCCGCTTTATTCCAGCCTTAATAAGATTTGCCTCATCCGAAACATCCCCGCGCACATAAAGAACTTTATCTTCATCCATTACCGGAACCAGCTCTCTGTCTTTCTCTATAACAACCAGGTCAAGCGGCTTTCTTTGTAAATTTTTGCAGAGGACCCTTCCGATACGCCCATATCCGCAGATAATATAATGGTTCTTTAATTGATCAATTTTTTTATCCAAACTTCTCCTCCCCAATATGATTCTTATTCTTCCTTCAACCATAAATTGTACCACTACGCCAGCTAGATATACAAAGAAACCAACCCCGAAGAAGATAAGTAAAATGGTAAACAATCGTCCTGTCTTGCTAATTTCATGGACCTCACCGTATCCAACAGTACCCATCGTAATTACGGTCATATAGAAAGCATCTAAAATGTCCCAGCCTTCAATAACCATGTAGCCGACCGTACCAGAGCCGACAATAATGAAAGTTAATAGAAAAGCTACTATTAGATGTTTTGTGCTGTCCATAAATTTGTCCCAATATAAAAACTACTCAGGTTGTTGGGTTCACGGTTCACGGTTCACTGTTGGTTGCCTTGATCTCTTCATAATTTGCAACTACTCAGGTTGTTAGGTTCAGGGTTAGTCGACCTTTAACCTTGAACCGTGAACCCTTGAACCGTGAACCCTTGAACCGTGAACCCTTGAACCGTGAACCCTTGAACCGTGAACCTGAGTAGTTACGAATTATTTTGTTTTTTTCATATAATACGCGCATTCGGTATAGACAAGAACAAATCTTCAGCGTATAAATCCTTGACGCAAACCCTTTGATTGGATAGCTAAAATTAATTATGCCCGCAAATTCTTTAAAATATGAGCGCAAGCGCGAAAAGATGGTTGAAAAACAGATTGAAGCGCGTGGAATAACGAATCCTTACGTCCTTGGTGCCATGCGCAAAGTTCCAAGGCATCTTTTTGTAAGCGAAGCCCTAATGGACCAAGCTTATGGTGATTTCCCCCTGCCCATAGGCGAACAGCAAACCATCTCTCAACCATATATCGTTGCTGAAATGACACAGGCTCTGCAACTAAACAAAGATGACAGGGTGCTTGAAATCGGAACCGGGTCAGGATATCAAGCAGCAATTCTATCGGAAATTGTGTTCCGTGTATATACAATAGAAAGAATTCATCCCCTTTTTGTTAAAACACGCAGGCTTTTTGACAAACTTCGCTATCACAATATTCTTACCAAATATTCCGACGGCACCTCGGGATGGATTGACGAAAGTCCTTTTGATGCTATTATCGTTACCGCGGGTGCCCCTGAAATCCCTAAAGTATTGGTTGATCAGCTTTCCGTGGGGGGACGGATGGTTTTACCGATAGGAGATCAATATTCCCAGGATTTAATCAGGCTTTACAAGGATGAGGAAGGTGTTCATGAAACAAACCTGGGCGGATGCAGGTTTGTCAAGCTTATTGGTGAACATGGATGGGGAGGCTAATAAATGCTTCGTCGCCTTTACTCCTGGGTTCTCCATTGGGCGGAAACCCCCTATGGCATCTGGGCATTATTTCTACTCGCATTTTGCGAATCTTCCTTCTTTCCTATCCCCCCGGATGTATTGTTAATAGCTTTAGCTGTATCAATACCAAAAAAGTCATTTAAATACGCTCTGGTTTGTACTGCAGGATCCTTAATGGGCGGGTGTTTAGGCTATTTGATAGGGTGGCAGTTTATGGCTAGCGTGGGCGAAAAGATCATCGAGTTTTATGGCCTGACCCACAAAATGCAATACATCAAGGATCTATATGTGCAATATGATGCGTGGGCTATCGGCATTGCCGGATTTACACCAATTCCATATAAAGTTTTCACCATTTCCGCAGGAGCGTTTGATATAAATTTCACGGTCTTCGTAATTGCATCGGCAGTTTCAAGAGCAGCGCGTTTTTTTCTGGTGGGATGGCTTATCTATATTTTCGGCCCCAAGATTAAAACCTTTATCGACAAGTATTTCAATATGCTTGCCATTGCCTTTGTGGTATTGCTTGTGGCCGGCTTTGCGATAATAACAATCTTTTTTTAAGAACAACTAAACAAAACTTAACTGCATTTTGTGAATCCGCACGAACGACAAATCAAGCAACCCTCTTCATGCGACATTACCCCACCACATTCCGGGCATACACACATCATGGTTTCTCTTTCAACAAAATCAGAATTGGTCAATTTCTTCAAAACCTGTGCAATTGCATCAGGACAGGAAAGAACTATTTTTCCATCTTGCCATGAAGAAGAAGGGCACCGGATGCCTATAAGCTGCTTTACAATGGCATCTATCTTTACGCCCGACCGTAATGCAAGAGAAATCATGCGGCCCGCGGCTTCTATCTGGGATGATGCGCAACCGCCGGTTTTTCCCATTTGAGCAAAAACCTCACATATTCCTTCCTGGTCGGAGTTGATGGTAACGTAAAGCTTTCCGCAGCCTGTGCTTATTTTTTCTGTAACACCATGTGTGCGTTCGGGCCTGGGCCTGGGGACAACTTTTACAGAAACACCTTTTTTGTCGGCGATACTCATAGTCTGGTAGCTACGGCTTCCATATCTGTAAATGGTTACTCCCTTACAACCGCTCTTGTAAGCAAGGCTATATACTTTTTCCACATCGTTTATTGTAGCATCAGCAGGAAAGTTCACTGTTTTTGAAACAGCATTGTCAGTATATTTCTGAAAAGCTGCCTGCATCTTTATATGCCATTCAGGAGAAATATCATGAGATGTTCTAAACAATCTTTTTATATGATCGGGAACCGCATCTATATGCTGAACTGAACCGGTTCTTGCTATTTCTTCAGTAAGCTCCTTGCTGTAAAATCCTTCATCCTTGGCCTTTTTAATAAATAGTGGATGCATTTCAGGAAGTGATTTTCCATCCAGAACTCGCCTTATATATGCTACCGCAAAAACAGGTTCAATACCACTAGAGACACCGGCAATAATGCTTATTGAGCCTGTTGGTGCAATGGTTGTTGTTGTAGCATTTCTCATATGTGGGGTGGAAGGGTTATCAAAAACACTTCCTTTGTAATAAGGAAAATTTCCACGTTTTTTAGCCAGCGCAGCGGAGGCCAATTTTGATTCCTGTGATATAAAAGACATAATATCTTTTGCCTGTGAAACAGCCCCGTCTGAATCATAGGGTATTCCCATTTTTATCAACATATCGGCAAACCCCATCACTCCAAGTCCTATCTTTCTTGTGGCTTTGCTCATTTTCTCAATGCGTGAAAGAGGATATTTGTTTATCTCTATAACATTATCAAGAAAATGAACTGCTGAATGAACTGTTTTTTTAAGTCGCTTTTTATTAACGGTGTTCTTTGTTACCATATTTGAAAGATTAATTGAGCCCAATGTACACGATTCGTAGGGCAAAAGTGGCTGTTCCCCGCAAGGATTTGTCGCCTCAATTTCTCCCAGAAGAGGAGTGGGATTATTTTCATTTATACGATCAATAAATATTATTCCCGGTTCTCCGGTTTGCCATGCTGAACTAACTATCATGTCAAATATATGTCTGGCAGAAATGCGCTTAACAACTTGGCCTGTCCGTGGATTGACAAAATCATAATCAGAATCTTTTTCAAGCGAATCCATGAACGCCCTGGTTAAAGCAACTGATATGTTGAAATTGTTTAATCTGCCGGGATCGTTTTTTGCCTCAATAAAGGCTTCTATGTCCGGGTGATCCACCCTAAGAACACCCATATTAGCCCCTCTTCGGGTACCACCCTGCTTGACTGTCTCGGTTGCAACATCAAAAACATTCATAAATGAAATGGGTCCGCTTGAAATTCCTGCTGTAGACAAAACAACATCTTTTTCCGGACGGATACGAGAAAATGAAAATCCAGTACCTCCCCCGCTTTTATGAATCATGGCAGTATGTTTCAATGTTTCAAAAATGCTCTCAATTGAATCTTCTGCAGGAAGAACAAAACAAGCGGCCAACTGTCCGAGGCGCCTGCCTGCATTCATAAGTGTTGGAGAGTTGGGTATAAACCACATGTTGGTCAATAACTGCATAAAAGTTTTTTCAGTCTTATTAACATTGCCTTTAGAATCAGATATCTTATCCGCGGCGGCAATACTCTTCGCTACCCTTGCAAACAACTCCTCCGGTGTCTCAATAATATTTCCATTGCTGTCTTTTTTCAGATACCTCTTTTCCAATACAAACATTGCATTTTTTGAGAGAGCGATAGTCATTATTATTCCCCGCAATAAAAAATTTAGGGCCTATTCATCGGCAGAAGTGATGAAACCGAATTTCTCTTTTAATCTCTGGCTTACTGCCGGAGGCACCATGCCATTGATGTTGCCGCCAAAACTAGCTGCTTCCTTTATTATGGATGAGCTGGTAAAAATCCACCTAAGGCCTGTCATAAGAAAAACAGTCTGAACTTCACGGTTAAGCTTGCGGTTCATCAGAGCCAGTTGAAACTCATATTCAAAATCAGATACAGCCCGCAGCCCGCGCAGTATTGCGCCGGCGCTCCTCTTTTTTGCATAATCGACAAGGAGCCCGTCAAAAATATCTACTTCAACGTTAGAATGTTTGTTTAAGCTTATCTCTACCATTTTCTTCCGCTCTTCAATAGTAAACAGAGCCTCTTTTGCCGGATTACGCAATATTGCCACAATAATTTTGTCAAAAATCTTAAGTCCTCTTTCTACAATATCTATATGACCGTTTGTAATTGGGTCAAATGAACCTGGATATATGGCTGTTCTTTCCATTAATTCTCACTCCTTTGGTTTAATAAATGAAATGAGCTTGTTCCCATATTTTCTTTGATCTGTAAGCTCAAACTGCTTACAAGCTCCCGGAACAGACTCAAGGGGAGTATGCTCAACGATAATACAGGCATCCTTTCCAAGAGATCCGCTATCATGAAGATTAAGCAAAGTCGGTTTTATTATGTTTTTATTATAAGGAGGATCCATAAAAACAAGATCAAATTTTGAACCAACTGACTTTATGCAGTTCAAGTTTTTAATTATATTCCATCTAATAATTTGGGATCTGTTATCAACCGCACATGATTGTATATTACGTTCAACTACCGATAAGGCTGCCTTATTATCATCTATAAATACCGCGAATTTTGCTCCGCGACTCAAGGCCTCAATACCAAGCGCTCCGGTCCCGGCAAACAGATCCAGAACAACTGCATCTTTAACGAGATAAGAAAGTATATTAAAGATTGACTCGCGCAACCGGTCGGCTGTTGGCCTTATTAAAGTTCCGGGTATCGTGTAAAGCTTCTTTCCTCTTAACTCACCCCCTATTATCCTCAAGCCCATGTCTTTAATTTACTATACAATGCACTTTAATCCAACAAAAAATACTTAACGGCTCACCTGTTAAAAAGACATTTAGACAGGATTACGGGATAAAACAAGATTTATTCTTCTTCCCATCCTTTTGTTTATTAATATAGTAGCTGTATTCGAACGAACCATTTTGATAATTTTGTAAACGTTCTTAGCGAAGTGGAGCGTAAAAATTGAAGCTGTCTGAGTCCCGAAGCAAAGCGAGGTCGAGTTCTTTAATTTTAGCGGAACAAGCCCTTAGAAACGTTCAAAATGATCAAACCTGTGAGAGAGAATATTGCTACTATATTTAAACGGAACATATTTTTGACACCACATCCCTGAGTGCCTGTTCAATAGTCTCAAACCGGAACCGAAAGCCAGCCATTAAAAGTCTTGCAGGAATTATGTTCTGTCCGCTGGAAATAGCAGCCGCGCCCTCGCCAAATATAAGCCAAAGAAGCCAGATTGGTATCGGCAGGACCGCGGGACGGTGTAAAATTTTTGCCAGAGTTTTTGTAAGGTCTTTGTTGGTTACAGCGTTTGGAGAAACAAGATTGTAAATTCCTTCCAGATCTTCCTTCTCAACAGCAAACATATAGGCCCGGCTTAAATCCTCAATATGCACCCATGAAAAGGATTGTCTGCCGCTCCCGATTGTACCGCCCATGCCCAGTTTAAACGACGGAAGCATCTTGGCTAAGAGCCCTCCTTTTCCCAGCACAACTCCAAACCGAAATATAACCGTCCTGATATTTATTTGTCGGGCCTTAAGAGCTGCTTCTTCCCAATCTTTGACAATCTTTGCCAGATAATCGTTTGCAAAATTATAATCCGATTCGCTGTATCGCCCCTCGTCATCATATATCCCTATAGCTGAGGTAGAAATAAATATCTGTGGCTTCCTTGACACTTGACCCATTGCTTCGACTAGTTTGATTGTGGTATTAACACGGCTGGCATAAAGTTCCTTCTTATAGTCCTCAGTCCATCGTTTTGCGATATTTGCGCCAGCCAGATTTATAATTACTTCTGAACCATCAATTTTTTCCGCTAAATCTTTAGAGCTCAGAGCCAAATCATCTCTGAGAATTGGAGTTATCTTCCAATTTTTCCCCAAAAAACCATCAACCAGATGGCTACCTATAAAACCGGTGGCGCCGGTCAAAGCAATTTCCATGGTTATGCTCTTTTTTGTTATCAGAAACGTACAAACTCGGACTCAATTTCTGTTCTTCTCTGGATCAGTATATTAATTGCGTTTTCAGATCTTATAATTCCTTTATTATTTCCTTTACTTTCATAATACAGCTGGTTTAGTCCCAGGGTTTCAATTGCCGGACAAATTTGTCTTAACTGTTCTTTAGAATCTCTGCTTCGCCACAAATCTATGGCTTCTCTGGCTGTCGTTTCATCGGACACCTTCATTTCTAAACACTTACATGTTTTTTCTTATTTGTTAACCGGAAACCTAAGCATGATTTCATCCAGCCTTTTTTCGGCCACTGCTAGCATTTTCTTATCTGAAAACAGATAATCAAAAAACCTGTCCAGCCCCTTGAAAAAAGCATCAGACAAAGCATGTACAGAAACCTTTACTATTTTATCTGATTCTTCGGGATTATAGTTTATCGCGTCCGGGTTTGATTGATCGGTATATTCAATCTCTCTGCAATCCCCCAGACTCATTATGCTAGAATAATCGCTGTAAGAGTGAAGAATTACGCATCTTGCAATATAAAGCTCCAGCCCTGTCAGTTTTTCTTTGCCTTCAAACGGAATGTGTCTGTCCGCCCATTCAATAAAGTCATGACAATCTTGAGTCTTCTTGCTTGCGGGCATAGATAGATATGCCATGGTATCAATGCCTGCCAAAATCAATATTACGGCGGATCGATAGCTCTTGTTTTTTAAGACAATTTTTATCGGATCTTTTATATCGCTCTGAGCTATCTTGAGAATATGCTCTTTGTCTGTTTCTGTCATAATTATTTTCCTCTTTGACAGCTTCGTAAAAAGTCCATTTTCTGCGTTGCGCTGCATCCTTCGTCATTGCGGCGTAGCTATAAGTACGTCTCTCTCCTCAGGATTTGCGTGCCGTAAACTGAAGCTTTTTACTTTGCCGTCTAAATTTCGACTTTTTATGAGCCCCTTAAATTTAACCTAACAACTCGCGAGAATCTGTGTGCTCTGTGGATCAAGACAATTTTAACTGAGTCCTGGTTTTATTGAAACTTTAATCCCTTTAATTTTGATCTGCAAACAGTTGTTTTTGTCCTAAAAGTTCTTCCTTCTCACCCTGTCTAAAAATCTTTACCCTTCCATATTCTCCGTCATAGCCGGGAAAGACGGTAACCTTTTTTTTGCGCATTCGATTAACGGCCTCTCCAAGTAAAGGAATACCCGCTTTTTCAATATCCTTTATTGAAAGATTATGAAGTATTTCAAGTTCCGGTCCAAGGGATTCGAGCGCAGCCATATGGGTCCGCTGAACCTTCTTAGATTTTGGTCCTACATTTAAAATTTCTGATAATATTTCTGCAAGAGGAATAAGATTATAATATGGATGTGATTTTTTTGGTTTTAAACCCTCCGGTCGGTCCGCTAATTCTTCAACCCTGTATAATACTCCAAGCGTTAAAGGTTTTCCGCATACATTACACAAGCCTTTTTGTGTAATACTCTGGTTTGGTTTTAAACACACTTTGCATTTTCTGTGTCCATCAAGATGATATTTCCCCTCCTCTGGATAAAACTCGAAAGTCCCTAAAAATTCTTTAGGATTACCCGTTTTTATTGCCGACATAATTTTTGAATAAGAAAGGCCTGTATTAAAAATATTTGCTTCCCTGCCAAGGTTTAAAGGGGAATGAGCGTCGGAATTTGATACAAGCGTAAGTCCGTCCAACCCCGAAACTCTCCAGTTCATGGGTGGATCAGAAGAAAGACCCGTCTCTACAGCAAAAATATGATGTGAAAGGTCTTCAAAACACTCAACAATGGAATCAAAACCGGATTTTGAACCAAAAAGCGAAAACCAGGGTGTCCATATATGCGCAGGTATAATGAACGCCGAATCCGATACTTCGATAATTACTTCCAGAAGATCCCTGACATCTAATCCAAGAAGGGGTCTTCCGTCCGATTTTATATTGCCGATTTTATCTAGTCTTAAATTTAATTTATATGCGGAATCGAGGTCCGGCATAAATACAAGGTTGTGGTTTTTTCGAGTCTTACCTTTTTTCTTATATATATTGCTAATCTCGGAGGTTAAAATAAAGCGGACTTTATTACGGCATGACGATGGAATTTTTTCATCGCATTTTTGAGATAATTCATTCTTTAGTTTAAAAAGTCCTTCCTCGGCTGGTTGTAATTTCTCTTTTATTTCTGAAAACCATCCAGGATGTGTAAAATCACCGGTACCGACAACTGTTATTCCTTTTAGTTGAGCTGAAACATATAAATTCTCAAGATCCATATTTTTTGCCGTAGCTCTTGAAAATTTAGAATGAACATGAAGATCTGTAATAAATCTCATAAATTAAAAGTCCTGTTTTAATGAGCTTGTAAAAAGTGTAATAATTTAGCCGGTTGAAAAAAATTTGACAGGATAACAAGACAAACAAGATTTTATTTAAAATATACAAACAAAGTTAACTCTCATTGTAGCTATCCAGTAAATCATAAAATATAATCACAACACAAAGAAGGTGTGTATCAAGGTATAAGGATTTGGATTTGGATTAATCCCGCTTTCAGCGGGATCAAAAATAATCTTTAAAAAGCTCTTGTAACTACCCTGTAAACAGTATATATATTTATATTACAAATAAAAAAATACAATATATAGTATTATAAAAAATAATATAATAATTTGTTAAAAATCTATTTCTTATTAACAATGTAAAAAATAATGTTTACAATTCTATTGTTATAAAAAAGTATTCTTTATGTTTATTTACTCAAAATTATTTTATTTTTTTAATAAAATTAAATAATTAAAAACTTATTATATTTATAAACAATGCTATTTTAATATATAAACTATATTTATTAAGGAATAGACATGAATTTTACTGTAAATAAAAATGATATTATTGATGTATTATCAAAAATTCAGGGTTTAACTGGTCGTAAAAGTAATCTTGCGATAACTGAATCTGTTTTAATTAGAACATCTGATTCAGAAATAATACTTACAGTAACCGATCTTGAAACCGGTTTTGAGGGTGTTTATCCTGCATCAATTAAAACAGACGGCAAGATGGCTATTAATGCAAGAAAATTTTATGAGATTGTAAGAGATTTTCCTGTTGACGAAATTCATATTAATGAAGTCGAAAACAATTGGATTGAGATTGGTAATAAAAATGTCCAATATAATATCGTTGGTATGAAGCCTTCAGATTTTCCAGATAGTCCAAAAATAGAAGATGTTGATTTTTTTAAGATTAATTCAAAATTTCTTAAATTAATGATTGACAGATCTATTGTAATAAGTGGAGCTACAGATGATAAGCGGGCTCATATTAAGGGTGTTTTTTTTGAAACGATTATTAATAAAGATGAAAAAATTGTCAGAATGGTATCAACAGATGGAAGTCGACTTTCATCGGTTGATTATATTTATGACGCAGACATTGATTTACCATCAGATATAGGAATTATAATTCCCAAAAAAGGTTTGAATGAGGTTTCTAAATTTCTAACCAGGGAAGGAATTATTCAAATCGGCGTTAAAAATAATAATTTTGTAATAAAAAAAGATAAAGAGATAATTATTATAAGACTTCTTGAGGGTGACTTTCCTGAATATAAAGATATTATAGACAAAAAAGATGTATATACAATAAATCTTGATAAAAAACTATTTCTTATGACGCTTAAGAGGATGTCTATTTTATCTTCAGAAAATTATAAGGGCGCGATTTTTAATTTTTCAGACAAACGGCTCGTTATAACAACCACAAATCCAGACATTGGTGAATCAAAAGAAGAAATATCAATAGAGTTTAAAGGGAAGCCCATGGAGGTTGCTTTTAATCCAAGATATTTTATTGAAACATTAAATGTAATTGATGATGATAGAATAAGTATTAATATTGTTAATGAAGAAAAACCCTGTTTAATTGAGGGTGAAAATGATAAAAGTTTTTTAAGTGTAGTTATGCCGATGAGAATATGAATAAAGAAAGCGCAACATATACAGCAGATAATATAAAAGTTCTTGAAGGCCTGGAAGCCGTTAGAAAAAGGCCCTCAATGTATATCGGAAATGTCGATATCGAAGGGCTTCATCATCTTGTTTATGAGGTTGTAGATAACAGCATAGATGAAGCCATGGCCGGTCACTGTAATTTAATTAATATAACGATTCATACTGATAACAGTGTCAGTGTCGAAGATAATGGAAGGGGGATCCCGGTCGGTGTTCACAAAACAGAGGGCGTTCCTGCAGCAGAGGTTGTAATGACCAAACTTCATGCAGGAGGAAAATTTGATGATAATTCTTATAAAGTATCAGGAGGTCTGCACGGAGTTGGTGTTTCCGTGGTCAACGCGCTATCGGAATTTCTTGAGTTGGAAATTTACAATAATGGGAAAATCTATTATCAGACATTCGCAAAAGGGAAAAAAACAAGCGAACTAGAAGTGCTGGGTAAAACAAAAAAAAGAGGCACAAAGATACATTTTATTCCAGACACGGAAATATTAAACACAGACAATTTTATCTACGAGATACTTGTTCGAAAAGTAAGAGAACTGGCTTTTTTAAATAAAGGTTTAAGGCTAATCATAGAAGACGAACGCACAGATACTAAAAATGAATTTATTTATAAAGGAGGCATATCTTCATTTGTTGAATACCTTAACAAACTACACACACCTTTACATAAACCTGTTTTCGTCGAAGGAGTTAAAAATGACGTTTATATTGAAGTAGCTCTTCAATACAATGATACTTTTAAGGAAAAAATATTCTCTTTTGCAAACAATATCAATACAGTTGAGGGGGGTTTTCATCTTATAGGTTTTAAGGCAGCCCTGACGAGAACGATAAATCAATACGCTACAAACGGTAACCTTCCAAAAAACTTTCAGGTAAAATTAAGCGGAGACGATGTAAGAGAAGGCCTTACGGCAATAATAAGCATAAGGATAAAATCGCCTCAATTTGAAGGACAAACAAAAACAAAACTCGGGAACAGCGAGGTAAAAGGGCTTGTTGAGTCTCTTGTTAATGAAAAACTAAGTATATTTTTAGAAGAAAATCCAAAGATAGCTAAAAAGATAGTCGCGAAATCAGTTGATGCAGCAAGAGCAAGAGATGCAGCAAAACGGGCAAGGGATCTT
>SDBT01010519.1_pt1 | contig 14934 bp, 15 predicted proteins | sample 2277101 | NCBI WGS metagenome assembly SDBT01 (sample SAMN10404973, study PRJNA504765) | marine sediment metagenome | isolation source: marine sediment core GS10_PC15, 103 cmbsf | place: Arctic Ocean: Southern Knipovich Ridge | collected 2010 | reverse complement strand
TGACACCCCTGCATACCAGTTCGGCTTACAAAGACACCAGCTCATCGAAAAGCTCTTGAAAAAAGAAGCAAAGGCTCCCAGTATAGAAGCCATGCAAAGGATAATGTCTAATCATACAATGCCATCTCCGGTCTGTAAGCATCTGGATAAGATGCCTTCTTTCTATCAGCTGGCTAGCCTCTACAGCTTTATTCTGGTTCCTCAAGAGAAGCTCTATTACTTTGAAGTAATTCATCCTGGACCCACTTATCCTTGCCAGGTGGAACCAATAAAGTATTCATACCGGTTCGACTGACAGTAAGACTTCTAATAACTGGATGGAAAAGGGGGAATGTAAAGGGCGAGAAGAAGCTACGGGCCAGAGCGAATTGATGAGGTTATAAGGCTTGAAAAGCTTGATAAGGAGAATACTCAGTATTGCAGCCCACTCAAGAGATCAGGAATTGAAATATGGTCTGCTCAGGTTACAAGAGTTGGGTTGATAGCGAAATTTCGAGAGTACGATTTATGGGAGCCTCATAAGAGAAAGAGGAGAGAAGTTCTATGAAGGCGCCAAAAAAGTTGTCTTTAAACTATAATCGAGGAGAAAAACAAGAATGGTTAAAAAGCAATTCAGAGCCGTCTTAGTAGCCAATGGTGATATACCCATACCAGAGTGGTTTAAGAAAAATCTGGCCAAAGAGGGCGTAAACCTTTCCATAGGTATTTCTTGCAACAAAGAGGATCTTGCCAGAAATGCTGGTGATGCGGACTTAGTCTGGGATAATGCAGGTAGCTACCTGCTTAGAGGGGAAAATCTAGATGCTCTGAAGTCTTGTGGAGCTATCGTTAGAACCGGTAGTGGTGTAGATAACGTTGATGTTGAAGCAGCTACACGATTGGGCATCATAGTAGCAAATACCCCTGAGGCAGTTACTGAGCCTGTTTCTGATCATGCTATTGGTCTCTTGTTTAGTGTGCTGCGTCAGATTCCTCCTCAGGACCGTCTGGTGAAAAAAGGTCAATGGAATGCTAAAATAGCTCTTCCTGGACGACTCATCCGCTCAGCTACCCTGGGGCTGGTTGGCTTTGGCCATATTGCCCAGATGCTTACCCGTAAACTGATGGGCTTTGAAATGAGAATTTTAGTTTACGATCCTTATGTTAGGGCTAAGGTTATAGAAGAACTTGGAGTTCAATCAGTAGAGCTAGAGGAAGTATTAAGGCAGTCTGATTTTGTCTCTTTGCATTGTCCACTTACCAAAGAGACTCACCATCTAATAGGGGAAGAAGAGCTTCGTATCATGAAACGCCAGGCCATCTTGATTAATACCTCGCGTGGTTCTGTAGTGGATGGGCCAGCTCTTTATCGGGCTCTCAGGGAAGGCTGGATTGCCGGTGCCGGGCTAGATGTTTTAGATAAAGAACCTCCCGATCCAAGTAATCCCATGCTGAAGCTCGATAATGTGGTTATCACACCTCATATGGCCTCCTACTCAGACCTTACTCCTCTAGCGGAGCTTAAAGCTACTTTCGAGACTATCCTTGACTTTGCTAGAGGAAGATGGCCGCGTTCCGTAGTTAATCGTGAGCTAAAGCCAAGGTGGAAATTGGTATGAGAAGTTATTAGATAATGTCAAGAAGTTTGATGAACAGGGATTCTCACCTAGAAAGATTATTTCCCTAACCCTGAAGATTCTATACAGAGAAGATACAAAGTCCTGATAAAGGAGAATAATGTGCAGAAGTCAATGTATAGATATATGAAGGTAGGAGTGATTCACTTTATGGCCTATCCTGAAACTATGAAAGGAGAGGGGCCAATCCTTGAGACGCTACAGAAAATAGCCGAAGATGATTTTTTTACGGCAGTAGAAATTTCTTGGATTAAGGATGAGAAAATAAAGAAAAAGGCAAAGAAGCTATTAAAGGCAAGTCATTTAGCCATCGCTTACGGCGCTCAGCCAAGACTGTTAGTTAAAAAACTAAATCTCAACTCCTTTGATGAGGAAGAAAGAGAAGAGGCAATTGTAGAGGTAAAAGCAGGAGTTGATGAGGCTTATGAAATGGGAGCAGAGGGGCTTGTCTTTCTAAGTGGTAAAGATCCAGGCGAGGAGAAAAGAGAGGATGCTGGCAAGCTGTTGCTTTCCTCCATCAAGAAGATATGCGAGTATGCTGAATCTAAAGGCAAATTGAGAATAATTTTGGAGATGTTTGACCGGGAAATTGATAAAAAGTGTTTAATTGGACCAGCGAAAGAGGCAAAGAAGGTAGCAGAAAAAGTAAGGAAAGATTTTGATAACTTTGGCTTGATAGTTGATTTATCTCATACACCCCTTTTAGATGAGACTCCTACCCAAGCCATTATGCCGATTAGGGATTACTTAGTTTGTGCCCACATTGGCAATTGTCTGTTGAAAGATAAAAAACATCCTGTTTACGGAGATCAGCACCCCAGATTTGGCATTGAGGGAGGAGAAAATGATGTAGAGGAATTGGTAGAATTCTTAAGAGTATTGCTGGAGGTTGGCTTTCTAAATACCGAAAATCCCCCTATAGTAAGCTTTGAGGTAAAGCCACTTGCTGATGAATCCTCACAAGTAGTTATCGCTAACGCTAAGAGGGTGTTAAGGGAGGCCTGGGCAAAAGCTTAGAAAGGTATACATAATAAATGAGACCAGAAGTTTTCGTAACCAGAACAATCCCCCAGCATCTCGGCAGTACTTCTATTGCTACTCGGACCAAAATGGTTGCCATGGCTGCTACTAATCTAGCAGCTGGCTTAAATGGCAAAGTGACACCTAATTTATGAAAAGGAGGTAGAATTATGGGTTTAATGCAAAAAGCGGTATATCTTTCAGGCCCATATGATCTTAGCTTGAAGGAAGTGGAGATACCAAAAGTAGCTGAAGATCAGGTTCTGGCCAAGGTGAAAGCTGCAGGAATATGTGGTTCTGATGCTGAGTGTTATACGGGCCACTCAAAAGAGGGTAGGTATGATATTGCTCCTTATGTCCCTGGACACGAATGGTCAGGCGAAGTGGTAGATGCGGGCAGGAGTGTTAAGGGTATTAAACCCGGGGATCGCGTGACCAGTGACTGTCTTCTCGGGTGTGGTTCGTGTGAGAGCTGTAAGGCCGGTCTTCCACCTTGTTCATGCCAGAGGATGCGAGAGGTAGGTTTTTTTCCCAACACTCCCGGGGGAATGGCAGAGTACCTGGTTATGGAAGAGCGCTTTGTCCACAAACTGGGAGAGGAGATGAGTTACGAGGAAGGAGCACTGGTTGAACCCTGCGCAGTCGCCTACTGTGGTATCTGGGATCAGGGTGGCTGTGTGGATGCCAGCGATGATGTAGTGATTTTCGGAGCAGGTCCTATCGGCTTTTTCGCCCTGGTAATTTGCAAGGCCGCTGGAGCCAAAGTCATGGTTGTAGAGCCCATTGAATTTAGAAGACAAATGGCCATGAAAGTCGGTGCTGATGAGGTAGTAAACAACAAAACGGAAAACGTGAAGGAGAAAGTGCTTGCTTTCAGCAAGGGAAGGGGAGCCAGCTTAGTGGTGGAAGCTTCAGGCGATGACGAGGCTATTGCTAACTGTTTTGATGTAGCAGGTGGAAGTGCGGGAATTCGGCTGATTGGACATTCTCTTGGAAGAAAGGTTCCGGTGGAAATTGGTCTTACCATCTGGAAAGGACTTTTTATTCATGGACAATCAGACTCTCCATTCTTTGTTCCCCGAACAATCAAGTTTATGTCCCGGGCTAAAAATAGGATAGATTATTCTCAGATAATAACACACAGATTTTCTCTGGAAAAAGTTCGGGAAGCTTTTGATTTGGCCACCAAGAGAGATGAATCGGTGAAAATTATTCTGTCTATATCTTAAGAAGTGTCATGCAGGTACTTGCACTGAGCAAGATCATGGGAGTGAAGGACTATACAGTTTGAGAAAATTGGCAAACGAATGAAAATGAAGATAATGGAGCATTTGAATTATCTTGAAAGATCAATTACAGGAAACTTTATTTAGACAAAGCATGGTTTATGGTTATTGGATTCTCCTGTGATTCTGTCAAAGGTGAATTAAATTGAGGGTAAAGAAATCTAAAGTGGTAGTAACTGACTACGAATTTGCCTCTCTAGAAAGGGAGCGGAAGATACTGGAGGAAGTTGGTGCTGAGCTAATTCCTGCCCAATGCAAAAGTGAGGATGATTTGATAAAAGTTGCTAAGGATGCTGATGGGCTACTTAATCTGTACTTTGGTCCCATAAGCGAAAAAGTATTAAGGTCTTTAAGAAAATGTAAGGTAGTTTCTCGTTACGGAATAGGCGTTGATACCATCGATGTGGAGGCTGCTACTCGTTGTGGAATAATTGTAACCAATGTTCCTTCCTATTGTATTGATGAAGTTTCAGACCATACTATGGGTCTTATTCTTGCCTGTGCTAGAAAAATTATTTTGTTGGACAAGGCTGTAAAAGATGGCGTTTGGAATTTTAAGTTATCTAATCCTGTTTTTAGGATCAGAGGTAAGACTCTGGGACTAATAGGATTTGGAAAAATCGGCAGAATGATGGCGAAAAAAGCTAAAAGTTTCGGGTTTAACATTTTGTTCTACGATCCTTATGTATCTCATAAGGTCGGTGAGGAATGCTCTACAAAATCGGCAGGAATAGATACTCTTTTAAGAGAGTCTGATTTCGTATCTTTACACTTACCACTTAATGAGAAAACCAGACACCTTTTAGATGAGGAAAATTTTAAATTAATGAAAAGGACTGCATTTTTAGTCAATACCTCTCGAGGGGAAGTGGTTAATACGGACATCCTTTATAAGGCTCTTAAAGAAGGATGGATTGCTGGAGCAGCTCTTGACGTCATTGAGGGAATACCGCCACTGGAAAAGAATAACCCCTTGCTTGAATTAGAGAATCTAATAATAACCCCTCATGCAGCATGGTATTCAGAGGAATCCATAGATGAATTACAAGAGACAGCCGCAAAAGAAGTGGCCAGAGTCTTAAAAGGTGAGTGGCCACTTTCGGTGGTGAATCCAGAACTAAAAGAGGCACTAAGGGAAAAATATCGAGATAAGGAGAATAAATAATGAATAGACCTTGGAAGTCAGATAAATGGTTTGTTAGCTCATTGAATTATGAAGAAGAGGTAGCTTCCGAGTTCGTTCTCTCTGAAAAGATTAGGATTCATGATGTCACCTTAAGAGATGGAGAGCAGCAGGCAGGACTGGTTTTTAACAGAGATGAAAAAGTGGAAATCGCAGAAAAATTAGCTGAGGCGGGGGTTCACAGGATAGAAGTTGGCATGCCTGCTGTTTCGAAACAAGATAAGGAGGCTATCAAGAAAATAGCAGGAATGGGGCTCGATGCTGAGATATTTTGCTTTTCCCGCTGTATGATTGATGATGTAAAAAGAGCACTTGACTGCGGTGTTGATGGCATTGTAATTGAGATACCTTCTAGCGAGCACATAATAGAATATGCTTACAACTGGCCGCTACAGAAAGCAATTGACCTTTCCATTGAAGCTACAAGCTTCGCTAAAGAAAATGGACTTTATACGGTATTTTTTCCCATAGATGCCACCAGAGCCGAGATAAACTGGTTCCTTGACTTAATAGAAAAAGTAGCTACAGAAGGTCACATGGACGCTCTGGCAGTGGTTGATACTTTCGGGGTACTCTCTCCTCATGCGGTCAGCTTTTTGATAAAAAAGATTAAAGAACGAATCAAAAAACCTTTAGAAGCACACTTCCATAATGATTTTGGTTTGGCTACCGCAAATACTTTAATGGCCTTAACTCAAGGAGCAGAGGTTGCTCAAACCTCGGTAAGCTCTATAGGAGAAAGGGCGGGAAATGCAAGCTTTGAGGAAGTAGTCTTGTCTCTTCTGACTATGTACGGCAAGGATATTGGAATAGACTATAAGAAGCTTTATCCTCTGTCAAAATTTATCTTAGGTAAAATTCCAGGATATAGTATTGCCACTAATAGACCTATTGTAGGGGATAAACTATATAATATTGAGTCAGGCATTATCGCAGATTGGGTGCTTCGGTGCGGCGAAGAGCATATATTGGAAGCTTTTCCCTTCAAGTGGGATTTGATTGGTCATAGTCCCAAAGAGATTGTTCTGGGTAAAGGTAGCGGGAGGCGGTCTATCATTCACTGGTTAGAAAAGATAGGTATATGCACTTCAGATAACAACATCGATACTGTTCTGCTTAAGGTTAAAGAAAAATCCTTGGAGAAAAAAGGCCTTTTAACGGAAAACGAATTTAAGGAGACCGTTGCTGAAATTGTAGGCGATTCGTTTGAAAGTAATGTCAAAAAATGTCATTAAAATATGAGAGATTACTATCGGTCTAGGTAAGCAAAAGGAGGAAAAAAAAGAGCCTATAAAAAGTTTGTAATCTCTTGATATAAGAGACTTTTCGTTTGACATAGAGTAAAGATAGGCAAACAAGGAATCGTATTGTTGACATAACTTACTATATTTACAGGAGGAAAAATGATGAAATGGGAACTACCCCCCAAAGAAGGGCACATGGATCAACCAGATGGTATCTACTTTCAGAATATGACAGGAAAAGACATTGTGGAACGGTTAAGAAAGGATGATATCATTATTGTGCCTATTGGAAGTACGGAATCTCATGGGCCTCACAGCCCCTATGGAGAGGATACGTTCATTACTACAAGACTGGCAGAAATGGTGGCGCAGAAAACAGGATGTACAGTTGCCCAGCCCCTCTGGTATGGGTCTCATCCTTTTCACCATTTAGGAATGCCGGGAACCATAGTCATTCCCGAAGATACTTTTACTGCTATGATAAGAGCAATCATAGCTGGTTTGTGGAATGCTGGATTCAGGAAACAGATTCTTCTAAATGCCCATGGACAGGAATATGTTATTCCCACTGCCATGCATCAGTTTGGCAAGAAATATCAAGTGCCAGCAATCTTGGTAAACATCAATTGGTTCCATGTTATTCCAAATCGCATCAAACCCAAGATTGATGGTGGCTCTTTTGAAACCCCTTGGACACATGCTGACGAAGGAGAGACTTCCCTGGCACTTAACCTGTTTCCGGAAATGATAAAAATGAAGGATGCAGTAGATAGTCATCCCAAAGGGAATCTACCGGAAGAGCATGTGGATAGACCTGGATATCAGTATCAACGACCCATTGCATGGTATGGACATATGGGTCTGGGTGGAATTGAGATTCTTTGTCATCCAGAAGGAGTGGTAGGTTCGGCTACTCTTGCTAAGGCTTCCAAGATAACTAAAGGAGTAGAGGAGATACTGGATTACCTGGTCAAACTCCATGATGATATTCTCACAGCTTATCCTCCCGGAAAGCTTCCGGACAAAATGACTCAGAGACCGCAGGAGGAGATTAATGCGGTTTTGCAAGGGCCCCTTAAGAAAGGAGGAAGGCATCTTTATAGTCTCGCCTATCCACCATGAACTAGTGAGCATATTCTGATTTTTGGCCAGAAAGGGGCCATGTTGGAGACTCACTATCTATCGTCGAGGCATTGTGGCCCTTTACTTCTGTATAATGAAGGTAGATCCAAAGAATGCTGAATGACCAGATAGAGATAGATTTATTCTCTCCAAAGGTCACGCTTCTGCCAGCTGGTATGCAGTGCTAGTAGAAGAGGATGGTCCTTATTATCGGTGGGCTTGGTTCTGCTGTAAGGGAAGTATTAGGTGAAAATAGATCTTGCTTTATGCAAAGAGTAGGAATTATGGATACTTTTGGTGAATCCGCTAAAAATATGGAAGATTTATTTAAAAAGTACAGGCTTACTAGCGAGGAGATTGTAAGGGGAGCCAAGAGAGTAGTGGATAAAAAGAATAGAAAGTTATGCCTGAGAGGACCATAGCTAATAAAGAACGAAGCATATTATCTGAAGCTCTGGCAGGTGCTCCTCTTTTTGAATAGCGAAACCTTAAGCTGGAGTCTGCCCGACCGAAATCCAATTAATTAGCTCTACATAAACATCAAATAACACTGGACTGCTTGAACAAAAAAAAGACTTGACCTTTGCCAGGAATCTTTGTGCAGAATTAAGCTTTGCCGTGGTATTTTGAGAAAGACAGGCATCTGTCATTATCACATCTATAAATAGAAACATCACTTCGCTCTTTCCGAGAATACGGTGAATAAGTACAATGAGGACGAGGATAGCTAGTCTTCTTCCGATAAGAAGGATGTGGTTTTGACAAAGGAAGATGAGATCGTGCACCTATGTTTCTAGCATCGCTAAAATAAGGATATTGATAAAGAGCACCACAAATGCTACAGCGAGAAGTAGAGGGAAGGTAAGTCGCTTTCAGCAAAATAATTGATGATAAAGAGTTTAGAACAAAACCATGAAAAAACTTTTGACAGTACAAAAAGGAGTAAAAGGATAAAAAAATGACTTCTCGAGAACGGTTGATTGCCGCCATTAAGCATAAAGAGGTTGATCATATACCCCTTTACTTTAGAAGCCATGATTTTCGGCCCCCCGCTGAACTTTCCTGGGAAGATCAGTATGAGAGAGCTGGAAAATGGTTATCCATAGGGGTAGATGATATCTTGTTTGTTGAATCAGCGCTCACTAAAAACGATTGTTGCGTGGGTCAGGGAGATCCCATTGAATTTGCCCCAGGGGTGAAAACAAAAGTATCAGTGATCCAGGATGAGAAAGAAGAGTATCCTCTCATCGTGAAAGAATATGCTACACCAGAGGGCATGTTGCGTCAGGAGGTACGGAAAACGAGGGACTGGGACTCCAACAAGAATCTTACCTACGATCATGGAGGAGATAACCTGTTACTATTCGATGATTATAATGTTTCCCGCTCAAGGAAGTTTCTCATTGAGAAAGAAAGTGATTTGAGGAACCTGAAATATTTATTTTCATCACCTTCAAAAGGAATCCTGAATGAGTATAAAGGATATGTAGATGAGGTAAAAAGAAGAGCGAGCCAACTCGGTGTATTGCAGGCGGCCTGGACCTCTACAGGTATAGATACTTTGATTTGGCTGTGCGGGCTTGAGAACACCATATTGATGAACTATGATAAGCCTGACATGTTTGAAGAGTTAATAGAAATTGTACACCAAAGAGACATGCTGGCTACTGAAATATGTCTCGATTCAGGCGTTGATATGGATTCTTCGCAGGGGCTGGTATGAAGGATGTAATTTATGGTCGCCTGCTATCTATAGAAGATACTTTTTACCTAAGGTGAAAGAAATGGCAAAACTAGTTCATGAGGGAAATAGCCTATTTGGTTATGCTCTTCCCTATGGCATAATGCCTATTTTGCCTGATTTATTAGATATTGGGTATGATCTTCACTGGTATGTTGATGATGTTCAAGGTGATACAGATTTCAAGAAAGTAAAAGAGCTATTTTCAGGTAAAGTTGCCATTTTAGGCGGGGTGAATGAGGCAATTACTTTGGAAAGAGAACCTATCGATGTTATTAAAAAGTCTGTCTATCGTGCTGTTGAAATATTGGGAAAAGAAGGGGGATTCATTCTTTCGCCAGTAGACGCGCTTTATTCAAGTACTCCATGGAAGAGTGTGAAAGCTATTATAGATGCGCGGAATGAGATTAAATTCAGGAAAACTACAGCGCCATGATATAGCCGGTGAATTCCTTTTTCAGAGAGTCTCGGGTATTTTTCATTCAGACATTGGATTGCTATGAAGGAGTGAGGGAATTTTTTGCTTTAACGGGAAAGTCGAACAGCCATGAGGCACAATTTGTCCATGTAGACGAGGCAGAGACCTCAGTCGCTCTCTTGATGTTCCTTGAAGGGATGGCTAAAATGAGCCTCGTTCAGAATACGGAAGGAGAATCACATGAAAACATGGGAAATGTTTAAATTAACAGATGAAGTGGCTCTAGTAACAGGTGGCAGTTCGGGATTAGGAAGAGAGATGGCTTTAGCAATGGCCGAGGCCGGTGCACATGTGGTGATTGCTGATATCAATCTTGATGGTGCTCAGCAGGTAGCAGAGGAAATAAAAAAGCTGGACAGAGAGTGCCTTCTATTAAAGACGGATGTAAGCAAAGTAGAGGATGTAGAGAGAATGGTGAGACTCACCAAAGAAAAATGGGGGAGGATTGACATCGGCATCAACAGTGCCGGCATAGGTAATGACTGTCCAGCTGAGGAAATGAGTAGGGAAATGTGGGATGAAACGATCGCCGTAAATTTGACCGGAGTATTTCTTTGTGCTCAGGCTGAAGGAAAAGAGATGATCAAAAGGCGCAAGGGAAGTATCATTAATATTGCTTCGATATTTGGCTTGGTAGCACAACGAATATACCGAAGTGCACACTATGGTGCTGCTAAGGCAGGAGTTGTGATGCTGACTAAGTCGCTGGCTATCGAGTGGGCAAAGTACAATATCAGAGTAAATGCTATCGCTCCTACTTTTATGAAGACTCCTATGTTAGACGACGTTATCCCTGAAATGCTTGATCTTACACCCATGCAAAGAGTTGGAGAACCTGAGGAAATCAGAGGACCAGCACTCTTTTTAGCATCTCAAGCTTCCAGTCTCCTTACAGGAACTGTTCTGGTGATGGATGGAGGCTATAGTGCATGGTAATATAGTCTTTAAAAACATAACAATAAGACTCGTTATCACTACGCCAGTAAATGTAGTTATGATTTTTGGTGTATTTTCTTTGCCGGAAATAAAGGCAGTAGCCATAAGTAAAAACCCGAATCTAACACTTTCTGGGCGAAAATGGCCTTTGAAGCGAAGATTAGGAGGTAAATGATCAAAGTAACTTGAGTTGGCCAACTTATTTTTGAGTAGGATATGTGGAGCTATGCCTCAGTCAAAAACCTGAAAACCTTCTCTATGACGACACTTAAGACGTTGGCTCCGGGGCGGGAACGTAACGAAGTTAGAACTTTTTTTGAAGAGGACATAGAGATTCCAATCTACGAGATTCCCCTACCACAGGAGATTAGAACACCCTAACCCAAATCTCAGCGCCTGTCAATGTGGGTCTCTCGGGAGGTTACTCCCGGGCAACACTTCTAACTACCGAGCACCTGCTCCCGAGGCCGTCATTCCGTTGACTTTGAGTTAACAAGTGGTATTATCTACGGGTAGGTCAACAACTATGAAGGGAGAATCCACCCACGATTATTCAGTGGGGGATTCTGGGACTACAGACAAGACCAGAGTCGAATAGGACAGCGAAAACAAAGAAACGGAACGTTGATTTTCAGTGTATCGATTCAGGCTGGTTTTTTGATCGATAATAGGAGAATTAGAAAGGAGATCCAACAAACGGATTCTTCAATGAACCTTTCCGTAATGCGGTTAGGATCTCAACTGAGGGAGACAACATATGGGGTACAGAAACCTAATTGACGTAAATCCGCAAATTCTTAAGTGGGCACGAGAAGAGGCTGGATACGACATAAATGAAATTACAACTAGCCTTGGAGTTGACCATGCGAGTTATAAAGAATGGGAGAATAACGGTACAAAAGTACCTTTTAGTCTCCTTAAGGAAATGTCAAAAAAATTCAAACGTCAAGTGGCTGTTTTTTTTCTTCGAGCGGTTCCTAAGAAGGTTAAGAAACCGAAAGACTTTAGAAATCTGGCTTTAGAAACTGGGGCAGACTCAAAGGAGATCGCACTTGCCATCAGGCGGGCTAATTGGTATACGAATTTACTGCAGGAAATAAATGGCATCGGATATTATCAAAAGAAATATTCTTGGCTGAACGAGTATGATGATAAACTTGATGGAAAAGATAGTATTGACAATGATAAAATCGCTATGTGGATTCGAAATAGAATTGGAACTTCACTTGAATTACAGATGAAGTCTCCTACGCAGAATCAGATTTATAAAATATGGCGTAAAAGTATTGAAGGCAATTTGGGAATATCGGTTTTTCAATTCAAGATGCCCTCGGATGAAATTCAAGGATTCTCACTCACAGACGAATATCCATTTTGTATAACTATAAACAATAACAATGCAATGACCGCAAGAATATTTACAGTATTTCATGAATTAGGTCACATTCTTAAGCATCAATCTGGAATGTGTTATCCAGAAAAATTGGAAGAGAATCAACAATTTGAATTTGAGTGTAATTCATTTGCTGGAAAGTTGCTGATACCCGCTGAGTCAGTTGTCCAAACAGATTCTGCTGAAGAGATTTTTGAATATGCTAAACAACTTAAAGTGAGTAGTGAGACATACCTAAGAAGATTGTACGGAATGGGATACTTACCAGACAAACAATTCTATATTCTATTGGCTGAAATCCGATCCAAAATTGTTAAGACTGATAGGCCATTTGTTCGTCTCACTCCCTTGCAGAAAAGTCTAAATAGTCGTGGTAATCATTTGTTTGATTCTGTTGTTGATGCAGCGAGAAACAACAAAATATCTTTCAGTCTGGCCTCCGATGTCCTTGGAATCAGACTGAATCATCTTCTTAATCTTTGATCATGTTCATGCTGGAAGAAACTAATTTATTTTGCATAGACACAAGCGCACTTGTAAGGATATTTAGATTCTATCCCCGAGATTTGGCTGAGCAAATATGGGATAAACTGAAGGATTCATTTTATGAGGAAGAGACCATATCACATATCCTTGTATATGAGGAAATCACTACACGTTCAAAGGAGCAAGACTTCCTGTCAAAATGCATTACTCCTTTGCGATCTTTTTTCAAAGGAATGAGTTTTAATCAAGCAGGAAAGGTGTCAAAGATAGTAAAGAGATTTCCAGGTATCATTGATCCGAATAAAGAAAAAGATGAAGCTGATCCGTGGTTAATTGCCTTGGCTATTGAAGAAAAAAAGCAATTAGACTTATTTAGTCCTTCCAAAAAACTGTATTTGGTAAGTGAGGAGAGTGAAAGAAAGCCTTTTAGAATACCAGCAGTGTGTAAACACTATGGAGTAAATCATATTGACTTAGAAGGATTTTATAAAACACAAGGTTGGGGTTTCAAACTAATTTAGGCTTACATAACCTTATCCAATGGTTGCTAACACTTTACTGGTTTGTCCCCAGTATTGGTTCCATTTCTTCTATCGGCTAAGGTTAACTCTCACAAGTAATCATTCTGAACGTTGCAGGACAACAGTCTATCCATACAACTTACACATTGCCTTTCACGGCAAGGCTCATCTGAGTCAAATCTCAATACTTGTCGATGTAAATGCAGAATCTGCTGTGAAGTCTACCGTTCAAGGGCAAGGAGTACCCCCCCAATTTGACAAAACTCCTTCTTATGCTATGTGTACAATATCACAAAGGTTTACTTGCATTATCAGTGGATTATCCCTAAGCATCCCCATCATTAAGGAGTAGCTTATGGGCAATCAACATGAGACCTTGATTCCTTCCGAACTAGATTATATCACCTTACTTCCCCATCAAACTAATAATACCAAACTTAAATTAACAATAGAACTTAATTCCTCTATTTATGGTAACAGATTATCTTTGAGCTGATATAGCGTATCTCCTTGATAATAATTAGATTGAGTTTAAAAAGCTTATTAGTAAGGAGGATGTGATTCATGAAGAAAGAGTGTAGGACGAAGGTAACTGCGAAGGTGTTGGGCAGCCTATTGGTGGGAGTAACTATACTTGCAATGACTCTAGCTTATACCCCAGCCCTCGCTGAACTCTCTAATTACAACCCCCAAGGACTAAGAGCTACTACTCTTGAGGAAGTTTTGGCTCTTCCTGATGAGGAAATTGATTTGGCTACTGCCATCCTGATTCTCTATAAAGAATGGGATCCTAGCTCGGATGTAACAGGATCTTTTGCAGAAATTGAGAGGATGGTACTTGATTTACAGGTACGGATTAGCCCTGAGGATAATCCAGAGAGAATAGTAAGTCTAATCAATGAATACCTCTTCGAGGAAAGGGGCTATTCTAGTTTAGTTTTGGATCCTTCTGATCCTGGCTACTGGAAGTTAGAAAGATGGGCTCTTCCCCAGGTAATAGAGAACAGGAAAGGCGACTGCCTCGGTCTTTCTCTTTTTTACCTTGCTCTTACACAGCGTCTTAGGCTTCCTTTTTATGGAGTATTAGTTCCAGGGCATATCTTTGTTCGCTATGACGATGGAAAAAAGAAAATCAATATCGAGACACTTGAGAAAGGTAAAGAATATGAGGATAGCTACTACGAAAAGAGCTACATGCTACACCCCATTTACAGAAACTATAGTTTCTATCTTAGAAATCTTTTCAAAAGAGACCTGATAGGAGTGGTTCTTAACAACCTTGGGGATGCTTACGAGAGGAAAGGAATGTACGATGAGGCCATCACTGAGTATAAGAGAGCTATAGAGATTAACCCTAACGATGCTGAGGCACATAACAATCTTGGGTTAGCTTACCGCAAGAAAGGAATGTACGATGAGGCCATCACTGAGTATAAGAGAGCTATAGAGATTAACCCTAACGATGCTGAGGCACATAACAATCTTGGGGTAGCTTATGATGGGAAAGGAAGGTATGATGAGGCTATAGCTGAGTTTAAGAGAGCTATAGAGATTAACCCTAACTTGGCTGAGGCACATTACAACCTTGGGTTAGCTTACGATGACAAAGGAAGGTATGATGAGGCTATAGCTGAGTATAAGAGGGCTATAGAGATTAACCCTAACTTGGCCAAGGCACATTACAACCTTGGGAATACTTACTATAAGAAAGGAAGGTATGATGAGGCTATAGCTGAGTTTAAGAGAGCTATAAAGATTAATCCTAACGATGCTGAGGCACATGGTAACCTTGGGTTAGCTTATGGTGGGAAAGGAATGTACGATGAGGCCATCACTGAGTATAAGAGGGCTATAGAGATTAACCCTAACTTGGCTGAGGCACATTTGAACCTCGGGGTAGCTTATTAT
>SDBT01010518.1_pt1 | contig 14934 bp, 12 predicted proteins | sample 2277101 | NCBI WGS metagenome assembly SDBT01 (sample SAMN10404973, study PRJNA504765) | marine sediment metagenome | isolation source: marine sediment core GS10_PC15, 103 cmbsf | place: Arctic Ocean: Southern Knipovich Ridge | collected 2010 | reverse complement strand
TCCTAACCTCCTAGCTAATGGGGCTCGGTCTTTGCCAATTCCCGCTTTCGGTAATACTTGTGTTCTTCAATATACTCTGCAACTTGTTCAGGAACCCACTCACGGATCGATTCGCCGCGCTGGACACGTTCCCGTAGACCAGAAGAGGATAGATCCACATCATCCATTTGCAATGGAACGATCACGGCCTCACGAAATGGAGAAACATCGAATACATCGAGGCTTACGCCACTTCTCGGGGCAATGATAAATGGTACACTACGCAGAAGCTCATGCGGCTCTCTCCACGTATCGATCTTCAGTAGACGATCCGCTCCCACGATAAAGCACATCCCTTGCGGGTAATCATCCTCCAAAGCTCGGATAGTGTCAATAGTATACGAAGGACCCTCACGATCCACCTCGACCCTGGAAACAGTGAATTCGGGCATAGATTTGATTGCCCGCCTAACCATTTCAAAACGTCCTTCCTTTTCAAGCCCCAATCCTTGTTCTTTGTGGGGAGGAATTCCGTTGGGGATAAAGACGATTCTCGACAATTCGTACTGCCCTAACGCCGCTCTCGCCACCTCGATATGCGCGTTGTGCAAGGGATTGAACGTCCCCCCGAACAGCCCTACTCTACCCTTCAAGTTCAAGATCAATCTCCCCAATCCGGACCATCTCTCCATCGGCGAGGCCTTGCCTCCGCAGTTCCTTCAGAACCCCCATCTTCTCCAGTCTATCCCCAAGATACGCCTGCGCATCCTGGCTATCCAGTACCAGCTTCTTGACGAGATTCTCCACCGTTCTTCCGTGCACAATAAGCATATCGTCCTCTCGAACGACGGAGAATCCCGTTTCTCCCTCGAAGCGATAGATCTTCTTCCGCACGAGTGTCGGCTCAGGCGCCTCGTCCGTACGAATGCCCTGAAGCAGGTAGTAGGCCCTCTGCACAAGTTTACGGATTCCCTTTCCCGTTGCCACAGAGATTGGCAGAAGCTCGATCCCTCGCTCGCGGAAACGCGCTTGAACACAAGTTACGTCCTCATCAGACACTGCGTCGATCTTGTTGCCCACCACAATCTGAAGACGCTGCGCAAGTTGTGGATTGAAAGATTCCAACTCGTGATTGATGTCCTCGAAGTCTTGAACCGGATCCCGCGCTTCCATAGGAGCCAGGTCGATCATGTGAATGAAAGCAGCCGTTCGCTCAACATGGCGTAAGAAACGGTCCCCCAAGCCTCTCCCCTCGTGAGCTCCGCGAACCAGTCCCGGCACATCGACGGCCACGAACTGATGCTTGCCATCCACATCCACCACGCCGAGATTGGGCACGATAGTGGTAAACGGATAGTCTGCCACCTTGGCACGCTTCCCCGAAATCGAAGAGATGAGGCTGGATTTACCGACGTTGGGGAATCCAATGATGCCGATATCGGCGATGAGCTTGAGTTCGAGCCGAAGCGTACGTGATTCGCCACCCAAGCCGCGTTCGCAAATGCGCGGCGCTCGCCGGGTTGAAGTTGTGAAGCTATTGTTGCCGCGGCCACCTTCACCGCCTCGTGCGACAAGCACTTGTTCGCCGACGTAATTCAGATCGGTCAGAAGTTCGCCGGAAGTCGTATCTCTAATGACTGTTCCCGCGGGTACGAGCACGATAAGATCATTGCCGGTGGCACCGTGCTTGTTGTTGCGAGAGCCATTGACGCCGTTGTCCGCCGTAAACAGGGGGCGGTGTCGAAATTGATAGAGGGTCGAGACGCTGGCAGATGCCTCGAGGATAACAGAGCCGCCGGCACCAGCATTCCCGCCGTCCGGGCCGCCACGAGGATTGTTAAGGCTCGACATGAAGTGAATCACTCCATTTCCGCCCCGTCCCCCACGAACTCGAACAGTTGCTTCGTCAATGAACATCAGAATAGAGAGGAGTGATCCGCGGGGAACTAGCCAACACGCGTGGGAAGAACGCTGACGAACTTCTTGCCGCGCCCTTCAAAGTGTACGTATCCTGGTGTCGTTGCGAATATCGTGAAATCTCTTCCAAGTCCCACGTTCTTGCCGGGTACGAATTTCGTGCCTCGCTGCCGGACAATGATCGTTCCGCAATTTACCCACTCGCCTCCGAAACGCTTCACACCAAGCCGTTTACCCGGGCTATCGTGGACATTCTGTGTTGAACCAGTACTCGTTTTATGGGCCATATTGTCTCCCTAATTGCTTACCTTAGCCGACTATGCCTAGGCCTGCACCTCGACGCCGACGGTTGCATCGCGAACTATCAGCTCGTCCGGATATTCTCGCTCCACGAGGCGAAGCCCGCTTCCCATCGTCGCAAAAATGGCGTCGATCTCTCGATCCAAATGCTGATCGCTTCGATCGATTGCAAGGTACATCTCGTCCGTAAACGAAGACTCGACAGTCACGTGCAGGTAGTCGGTCAGTGACTCGGCGACCGCACGCAGTAGGTTCGTGGCCGACGCCTTGGCCGGCGCGGACATCCCTTCCACTTGCATAGTCAACCCGACAATCCTCCCCCGCTCATCTCGTTGAATAACCACTTCACCCACGATGACTCCTAACTTTCGATAGCGGTAATTCTCGTTGCCATATACGATTGCCGATGTCCTTTCTTTCGGCGGTATCCCTTTTTGCTCTTGTACTTGTAGACAATAATTTTGTCGCCACGGCCTTGTTCTTGGATTTCTCCCTTGACAATGGCCCCCTCAACGTACGGCGTGCCAATCTTGACGTCATCGTCCTTTGCGACCAGCAAGACCTTATCGAATTGCACGGCTTGTCCCACGTCCGCTCCTTGCAGAAGTTCGTGCTCCAACAGCATGCCTTCGTGCACGCGATACTGTTTCCCACCGGTCTTGATCACTGCATACATGTACTAAACACCCCAATTCGTGCCAGATTCTAGCGCTCCGATGATGTCATTTCAATACAGTCCTAGGATACCGAACTCCCAGGTTCCACAGATGGGTTTGGCTCCAAGAGCGAAAGCCTTCTTCCCTTGGCTGCCAAAATCATGCATTCCGAGCGCACACCGAGGATTACCGTCGGCTCCAGATTGGCTACTACGACGACAGTTCGGCCGATCAGGTCTTCCGCGCTGTAATGCTCTTTGATCCCGGCAACACACTTCCGCTGCTCGCTTCCCAAATCCACTGTCAACTGATAGAGCTTATCTGCCCCTGGAATCTCGTCGACGGCAAGGATTCTTGCGATGCGTAGATCGAGTCGCCTAAATTCCTCGAACGAGATGCGATTGATTCCCGCTTCTTGGGGGACGCCAGCGGAGATGGACTCGTACGTTGTCGCAGCCTCGCGGATCTGCTGGATATCGATTCGGTCGAGTAGCACTCGATCTTCAGTCAGCTTCGCTCCGCCGATCTCCGATTCCAGATCGGCCCATGTTGCCTCTTCAAGGCCCAAGATCCCTAGAACGGAGGAAGCGAAGTCCGGAACGTATGGAAGCAACAACACGGCCATCGCCTTGATGAAATGCACTGCGCTGGCCACAGCTGTTTCGTCTTTGGTGGCCCACGGTTTCTTTCGCTGGAAGTACTCGTTTCCGAAGCCTGCCAAATCGCACACAACGCGCAGGGCTTGACCGAGTGCACCGCTCGTCATTGCAGACTCGTACTTGACAAGGCATTCGCTGAGTGTACGCGTGACCTCTTCGTCCAAGGCAGCTGTCGGAACGACGGCCTCGAACTGCGTCTGTACGAAACTCAGTACACGATTGATCAGATTGGCGATATTGGAGATGAGAATCCCGTTTACGGCCTTCTCCAACTCTTCCCATGAGAAGTTGACGTCCCGACCTTCCGGTCGATTATAAAGCAAGTAGAAGCGCCACAACTCTCCATCCATCACGCGCAACGCATCGTCACAGTACAAGCCAATACCTCGGCTCTTGGAGAAGCTCTCTCCGCCGATCCAATTCAGGTACTCGGTGGCCGCGATTTGGTCCGGTAGATGGTAGCCCTGCTCAGATGCAATCAGCTGGCCGGGAAAGATCAGCGTATGGAAGGTGATGTTGTCCTTGCCAATGGTATGGATTTGATGTACGTCCTCGCCGTACCAGAAATCCTTCCAGCGCTCCTGCCCGGAGAAATGCTCGATCACGGCAGACACGTACCCCAACGCGGCTTCCCCCCAGACATAAATCACCTTGCCTTCGGCACCTTCGAACGGAGCCGGAATGCCCCACTTGATGTCCCTCGTCATGGCGCGCGGCCGCAGGCCGTCCTCGATCATCTGCTGGGTATAGCGGTGCACGTTCCCTTGGAAACTTTTGGTGCCAAGATAGGCTCGAAGCGCGTCGGAAAGCTTGGGCAGATCGAGATACCAATGCTTGGTTTCCTTGAACCCGATATCGGAGCCGTCGCACAAGGTGCAGCGGGGCTCGATCAATTCCTCGGGCTCGAGGATCGTGCCACAGGCATCGCATTGGTTTCCCAGCGCATGCGGAGAGCCGCACTTAGGACAGGTCCCGATAATGAAACGATCGGCCAGGAACTTCTCACACCGGCGGCAATAGGCTCGTTGCTCGCTCTTGGTACAGATATAGCCGTTCGCATCCATCTGAAGATAGATATCTCGAACGAAGTCTTTGTGCCAACAGGACTCGGTGGTCGTGTAGTTGTCGAACGCGATTCCGAATCCCTCGATCACATCTACGATTCGTTGATGATTGCGATCGGCCAGTTCGGCAGGAGAGACTCCTTCTCGCTCCGCCTCGTATTCGATTCGCGTTCCGTGCGCATCGGTTCCCGAGACATAGAGGACATCCTTCCCGCGGAGGCGGTAGTATCGGGCAAACACGTCGCCCGACATCAGCGAACCCACCAGGTTTCCCAAGTGAGGAACTCCCGACGCATACGGCCAGGCAGTACACACGAGCACTCGTTGTTTGTCCATCATCCACCCCCTTCAAGTGTTGATTAAGTGGGCATTATATCCGGCCTTGAGGAAGGGGCCAATGTCATGGCGGGCGGAACACCGGGGTTGCCAACGGTCATCGTACACGGTATCAATAGTGGCCATGAATCGAAAATCGCAGGACAACCAGATTCAGATCACTATCAAGGTCTTCGGCGGATTGAGGGAATCCTTCCAGGGCGGAATGCAGACCTATGGGTTGTCATCCCAGGCCACGCTCGGCTCTCTGCTTCAGGGACTGGAGGCCGATTTTCCCGAATTATCCAAGAAGCTGATCGCCGGCATCGACGCCGGGTATCTAAACATTCTCATCAACGGCCGCAATGTACGGTTCTTACAGGGACAAGACACCGAATTGCAGGCCGGCGATACCGTCGCCTTCTTGCCCCCTGTCGGCGGGGGTTAGACGACGATCGGCGCTGTAGAGAGGCGGATAGCCAACTACAAGCTTAGGCAGGCGGCTAGGTACTACTTCAGAACTCGATCGCAAACGTCAACTCAAGCAGGAAACTGTGATACAGTCCGATCGATGTCCTGTGCCCCATCTCATAGGTCGAAGCAAAGGCCACATTCCACCTCGGCGCCATAGCAACGAGGACCCGGCCCGTCGTTGAGAATGAGAATTCGGGATCGTTGGTCCCGGTTCGATATTCCACCTTGGAGTCCAGGCGAAGATCGGCGATCGGGTACCCCTCTACGGAGGATTCGGTCTCCCACTCCAACCAGCTCGTAAGAGTGGTCGAGAGGTTCATGGTGAAGCCGTTCTCGATCGATGCCGTCACCTGGCGCGCCGTTTCAGTCTCCTTCACCCGCACGGAGAAGGAGAACTCGTCGCGCGGGCCGTCTTCAGGAGTCCATACCAATCGGCCGGTCAGCGAATCACTTGAAGACGCAGCGCTTTCGTCCGCTTTCACGGCCGCACTCCGACTTCCTGTATAGGTCAAACGCGCGTCCAGATCCGGAAGACCCGTGTACCTGGCGTTGAGCAACAATTCGCCTTCACGATTGGTGACGGGCCGGCCCAGTTCGGTCAGATGCCCCCGCAGCGTCGTGCGAAGGGTGAGAACTTCGATTTCGGAGCGGACGGTAAACTCAGCATGGAGATCGGTGGCGGCGCTCTCGTACTCTCCTTCAAGTTTCAGATCGGGTGCAAAATCCCAGCCGGACAGCTGGAAGGATTCCCCGTTGACTCTCACCTCGACGTCGTGCGCCCAGTCGCTCGTTTCCTCGAACAGGATGCGCGCCCAATCCGCTGAATACTCGACATCCAAATCGGCAATGGCGAGCGAGGTGCTCCAATCCCAATTCCAGTTCAGGCGTTCCGAGCCGGATAGATCGTCTTCCGAATGGCGAATCGGTCGAGACCACGAGCCATACGTAGACAGTGCGTGAGAGAACTGCCAATCGAATGACAGAGACAAGTCTTCACGCTGCCATCGCTCATCCCAGCGATCGGACGCAGAGGTAAAGCGATCCCACGAAAGGTCCAAGGCAAGAGCATCTCTGAAGAAGGACTCATGAACCGAGAAGGACGTTGCGATCTCGCGGGTGGATTCCGTTCCCCGTACATCCGTTTCGTTGGTTTCCACGTGTCGAATCGACGCCGTCCAATCGGGGCCGTCGCCAAAGCTCCATTCCAAGGACAAACCGTTTCCCATCCGGTCTCGGGGGGTCTCACCCAGTTGATCCGTCAAGCGATAGTCGTGATCTACTCGAAGTTGCGCTTGGCGACCCAGTGAGAAATCACCTGACAAGGTCCAGCCGGTGCTATCAGCTCGCCTGAAGCTGCCAATAGAGCGGAAGGTGGGGGGATGCGATTCGACGACACCACTTAACGTGTAGTCGTCGGTGTTGTGACGGAACGCGGCCCGCGCAACCCAACCAGTCGAAGTATGCTCAGAGGCCTGGCTATCGATGAAGACATACGGGTCCTGCCCCAAGATTCCCGTGCTCGATTCCGGGAATACCTGTTCGCTTTCGGACAGGAGCCATACGTTCATCTCGTACGTTTCAGACGCACGGACACCCGCCCATACACCCCCGGCGCCAAGTCCCAGTGCAGTCACCTTCCAGCCGGATAGAATCGTTGAGGACTCGCTTCCCACAGCCACAAGCCCGGTGCTTAGCCCGTAGAATAGGGTGCCGTTCGCATGCGCCACCGAATAGACAGATTCTCCCAGCACCAGCCAACCCATGCCTCGATCGTTTCGGAAGCCGCGGAGACCGCGGTTGGATGCGACGTACAGTGTTCCATTAACGAGCGAAAGATCGTTGACGAAATCACTTTCCGTTCCCGGGATCACATTGAGGAGGCCATCGCTGATTTCATAGGCATAGACCCCGTACTCTGTTCCGATGTAAAGGATCTCGTTACCGGCGGCAAAGGCCGTCACAGGAGGAAGTTCGGCAAAGTCGTCGCCCTGGAACTGAGCCCAGTTTTCGAATGAATCCGCGCTATCGCGGGGTATGGAAACAAGCCCAGCTCGCGTTCCGACCCAGACTGTTTCATCATGCACCAACAGGGCGGTTACGGACGGGTCGGGCAAGCCGTCATCAACGAAGTAGCGCGTCCAGTTTCCCGCGCGGTCGAACGGCGAAGCTCCATCAAGGCGGACGATGGTGAGGCCGGCGTCCGTTCCGAGGTAAACGATTCCTTCACCGAACGCCATCGCTTGGACGACCTGGCTGGAGAGGCCGGATTCCGGTCCGTAGGTCTGCCAATTTCCTCCATCGTTGACAGTTACGCCACCGTGATGCCCGAACAACACGTACCCCTCTCCTGCGGCGATGGCATTGATCTCGTTCTGCACGTGCGCGCGTTCATTGTCGTCGAAGGGGAATCTATCTTGGTTGTATCCGACCAAGATGTCGGCAGTGAAGTCTTCTAGAGATATGTCTGCTTGCACTCCGGCAATCGTATGACGATTCGGCATCGTGCGGACGCGCTCGGAATCGGCAGCCGCTCCCGGCGCATCGGCGAGCTGCAACAGATTCCCGCGAATAGTAAGGCTTTCCGATATAGGAAGATCGAGTGTCAAGCCATAGAAGTAGCTGGCATAGTCGGATGCGGCACCAAATCCTCCGGCATAGAGTTCATAGTCCACCTGCAACACATCCGTGTCCGCTAAATCGATCAGCATAAACAACATGCCGACTTCGTAATCTATCAGGTAATCGACGTCTCGTTCCAGCGGCTCAGAGTTTAGAGTGACGCGCTCCGATCCCGGGATCAGGGAAAACCCGAGCATGAATGCGCCTTGCGAAACCGCATAATCAAAGCCTACACGGAGAATGCTCGACGATGTGAAGAACGACGCAGGGAAATCGCACTCGAGCACTCCGGCTTCTTCATGAATCGTTACCTGAAAGTCCGGCAACCGGAAACTTGTCACTGTGTCGAACGTTCTACCGTCGGTACTGATTTCCACCAAGGTCGAATTCGCCCGTACATCGGAGTGCCCCATGTCGTAAAACCGGCGGCGTTCCGCCGTTTCCAACGAGTACACCACGTCGTCGACGACGATCTGCGCGAATTGAGCCACTGCGGACAGGAAACCCAGCTCGTAATCGGTTCCGGCAGTGAACGGGTACTCCTCTTCATCGCCATTCACAAGCTCAAATTGCTCGTTGTACAGGCCGATCAGATCGCGCAACCATTCGCGAACAAGAAACATGGGATCTCGTTGCAGAAGGAGTACTTGGTCGTCTGCCTCAAGAATCCGAAAATCCTGAGCCTTCATTTCCAGTTGGGGTTCCGAAGTTAGTGCATCGAACAGGAATCCCACTTCGTACAGGCTGAAGACGGTTCGCAAACTTGGAGCAGCAGCGAACTGAAAGTGGATGGACGAGAACTCTTCCGTATACAGCGCTTCAAGTGGGTAAGCATACAATCCATCCAGCTTGCGGCGATAGGGAGCCGTGGCATTCGACCCGCTTTCGATCCGCTCCGAGTATTCGACTTCCGCGTGGGCCGTCTGACCGACGAAGACAACCGTTTCGGAGACACCCTCCGTTTTGGACACAACAGCAGTCAGCACGGTATCGCCGATCAGGTATTCCAGCTCCAGCCCCTTCATCTTCTTGCCGTAGGCAGCAAAGTCCGGCACGCTGCCAAAGGTGAAATCTCCCAACACGCCGTCCAAGCGCTCCGTGTCTAAGTAGAGAGCCAACGATTGCATCGTTCCCGGTAATTGATCGTTGTAATGTGCTTCGATGGTCAGAACGGACAGAGCTTCTCCAACAACGTCCACAGTGAGCGTCTGATCCAGCGTCAGTTGCCCAGGGGACATGCCTGACGTCGCAAGACCGAGGGGATGCCCCAGACCATAGCTAATGGTCCAGGTCTTTCGCCCCTTCAACTCGACGTCAAATTGACTTTCTTCTTGGACGATTTCGAGTTGAGCGATCTCAGGCTGAGCCAGCGCCGGCAACACCATCAAGCAGACGCTCACGAGTAGCAGTAGTGGGAAGATGGCTCGCGTATTCATGATGCTCCTATTCAAAATCGGAATGTAAGCGATGCACGGTGACTGTTCCCCAAATCCGAGCGCATCGCATAAGCCCAATCGAACTGCAGCCCGCTGAATCGAATCGTCAAACCGAACGTCGGTCCATGGCCGTCGTATCCCACTCGGGCCCCCAATCCCCCGATCCACGCCTCGATCCCAGCACAAAACCGTGTTCTGACCGAAAACAAGCCGGACGCTTCAAAGGCCGCGTTCCACCAGACATCGGGCGACGGAGACAACGTGGCGGCGATACCAAGTCGTAGCGACGGATCAAAGGGCTCGTCCGCCCCCGACTCGTAGCTCATGGGCACCGAGTAGGCGGATTCAAACATAGCGGCCACGTGAATGCTGCCGACATTGATCATCAAGGCGGGATCGACCGACCATCCTCCGCCGGAGATGGGCGATGAAACGTGCAGGTATCGCCATCGAACGCCAAATCCGAACGAGCCGATGGAGACGCCTCCGGAAATCGTGATTGCTTGCGACGCATAGTGAAAAGACCCCTGGGGCGAGGCAATAGCACCGGAATCGAGCAAAGACATATTGAGCCCAATCCCAGGCATTGCCAAGCTCACCGAACCATACGTAATCCCGCTGAACTGGCGAACATACAAGGACGAGAACCCAGCGCTGGTGAGTTGCCCCAGTGCCGCCGGATTGTGGATGACGGCCGTCTCATCGTCGACAAGTGCCGTAAACGCGCCCCCGAGACCCAATCCGCGGGCCGAAGCTCCCAATTCGAATGCAGCTCCGGTGAGCCCCATGCCCCATCCAGTCGAAACAGACGCAAGCACCGTCATCAACACCAGTGTCATCGAGATTCGCTTCTTCATCGTGCGATCACCAGCTTGCCCACTGCGGACGTTCCTTGACTCGTAACCAAGACATACAGATAGAGGCCGGAGGCCACCGATTCGCCTCGATTCGTAATCAACGACCATTCAAACCGATCATTGGAAGGATGGATGGAAGCATCGTACACAAGCGTGCCATCAACGGAGTAGATGCGCAACTCGGCCGTCGTTGTGCCGACGAGAAAGTCGATGATGAACCGGGCGATGGTGTCGACGGGATTCTCTTCCAAGGCGATGTCCGGCATTTCAGTTTCACCGGGAGGCGGATCCACCGGCGGTGGTTCCGGTTGCTCGGCATTGGCCACCGCAGCCGCCACGTTCAGTTTTCCCCATCCCCAGCGATAATTGGGCACAGCTCCGGTAAACCCATCACGCGTCGCCACATCGGTCAATAATGATCGAACTTCGCCTGCCGTCAGTTGCGGATTGATCGACAACAGCAAGGCAGCTGCTCCTGAAACATGTGGGGTTGCCATGCTTGTTCCCAGCTCCATGGTGTGAACGCCGTCAGGGTTGACGAGATATCCCTGCCACAACGCGTCGCCAGAAAGCGCCGCACCAACCCATGCACCAGGTGCACTGATTTCCGGTTTGGTACGGCCATCGCGGGTTGGGCCTTGACTGGAGAACGACGACAACACACCCAGCGGATAGCTGGCGAGGTAGTTCTGATCCCCTGAAAGGGACGACCAAACGGCCTTGGTGTTGAAGGCACCGACTGTGATCACATCATGCGCATTGCCCGGTTCATCGATGGTGGAAGAAGAATCACCGTTAACGATGACGGTCGAACCACTGATGATCCAGGCATCGAATCGCCCACCGTTCCCTCCCGTATCGGTAACTGTCACTTGCCATTGTCCCGATCCTGACAAGCCGCTCAGCCTGATGAACACTTCGTGATCGCCGTTGTTGGGGTTTACGCCCGATGAAGCGTTGTCAAGGCGAACGGTTCCAAAAGCCGTTTGGATGATTCCGGAATCCGTACCCCAAGGAGCGACAATGGCCGGTCCGGACGGTGGGCTGATGGCAACCGTGAACCGCGATGAGCCTGGATACCACATGCCGAGCTCCGCATCCCACCCATCGGGATCGATGAGAAACGAGAATACATTGCCAAGCAGGTTGGCCGATGTATGAATGGATTGATCGCCTTCGTTGCCAGCGGATACCACGATGACACGGCCCGGCCCGTGCACCAACTCGTCCATCCCCTGCTCAAACAGACTGCTACCGTCGTGCGGGCCCTCATGCCCCCCCAGGCTCAGGTTTACAACTGCCGGTAACCCTAGCGCATCCGCAAGATCAAAGATGTATTCCACGCCGGCCAGGATGTCTGAGGTGAAATAGGTCGTCTTGACCATCACGATCCAAGCTTCGGGAGCCACGCCAACGAACCCTGCAGAGGACGACGATCCATCGCCGGCAGCAATTCCCATCACGTGGGTTCCGTGGCCATCCGTATCTCTCTGTCGAACGATTCCCTCGCTCGGGCCGTGACCGTTGGCTAAATCCGTCTCGATATCCTGGCGGCTGTACTCGATCCCGAACAAGCCATGCGACTGATCGAGGATGGCCAAGATTCGCGAGGATTCCTCAAATCCATCGCCATCAGAGTCATACCGAAAATCCAGATGCGTGTAGTCGATGCCGGTATCGATCGCGCCGACAATCACGCCCGCGCCGGTGATTGCCGGCGTCGAAGAGTGCAGACCGTCCGCGTAGATGGCTGGTAGACTGACATCCAATGTCGGTGATGTTTGCCGTGACGGCTCGATGTAGACGACATCCTCGTCTTCGAGCATAGCCAAGATTTCCCGAATCGTCGCCGACACTCCCAAGATGCTGCCGGTTGACGTTGTCACGGGAAGGCCATGGAAGCTCGTGCCTAGAAAGGTTCGGTCCACTTTCACCAAGAGCTTAATCTGTTCGTTCTTTGCTGCTGGAGACCAAGAGAATTCGTACGAGCCGCCTTCCAATAACCTTTGGATCGAGGTCTTGCCATCCGGCAATTGAAGAGCATCTTCAATAAATATGCGAAGCGAGGGATCCAAGCGCTGAGTAAATCGGGCGTCGGCGATGGCCGAACTTGATGTCAAGGAGATGAGAAGAATCAAACCAATGAAGCATCGATCTAATGTCTTCTTCACTCTTCTCCCCCTCAAATCAGGAGGCATTGTAGCAGATTCACTAGAGACCACAAAGGAAGCCCGTTACCACAAGACCGCTTTCACCATGGGTCGTACGCGTCGTCTTTACAGCTCAAAGAGTGCTGTGGTATGATCGGCATCTATTGAGCCTTCAGAGAATAGGATCTGGCGGGGAAATCGATCCTCCGAGACGAGAGTTCAACGATACAGGAGCACTGTGACAGAGCAAGAACAACCGGAAAGCCCGGCACCGATCATCGACGAGGAAATGACGGCAAGCTACAAGCAAGCCATCGAGCGGGCGATCGCCCATCTTCCCGTCAAGAACGGCGTTGTCAACATCGATTCCATTTGGATCGAAACCTCCATCCCGTACAAGATCTTGGATGAGTTACTCCGGCGCGACGACCTGGAGCTGCCAGACAACGTCGATCGCATCAACTTGAAGTCAAGCGTTCGTGCGAAGGAGCAAATCCGAAAGAGCCGACGACGACGCAAGCGAAAACCCAGGGCAAAAGGGTAGGCAATGCCTGGAAAGAAACCGTCCACCGAATTCCCCATTCACTTTGGGACTTCCGGCTTTCGAGGACGTTGGGGAATCGAATACACGGAGTTGAGCGTACGCGCCACGGCTCAGGGAATCTGCGATTACTTGGTTTCCGAGGGGTTGGCCGGTGCGGAAATCGTCGTCGGATACGACAGCCGTTTGCACGCCGATCAGGCGGCTGAATGGGTGACCGAGGTGGGCCTGGGAAACGGATTTCGCATTCATCTCGCCAGCCGCGACACCCCCACTCCCGCTCTTGCTTATCATGCCATCGTCACGCTCGGCGGCAAGACCGTCGCCGGAATCATCAATTGCACGGCCAGTCACAACCCAGTGGAATGGCACGGCATCAAGTTCTCTCCCGGTAGCGGCGAACCCGCAGCACCAACGGCGACCAATGCCGTCACGAAATATGCCAATCACCATTTGATTTCGGGAACAACAATCGCTTGGTCGGATCTGCGGCAAGCGGCGACACAAGGCCGACTCATTCGTTTCGATCCACAGACTAACTACTGCCAGTGGTTGTTGGATGCAGGGAAGTCGGACACCCGCATTCCTATTGATGCCGATGCTATTGCCAACTTCTTTACTGAAGACCGGCGAATCATCGTCGATGAAATGCACGGCGCCGGCCGTGGTTACTTGCCGTGCATTCTCGATCGCATCGGCGTTTCCTATACGTTGCTCCACGGAACCAAGGATCCTCAGCTTGGAGGTCTGCACGCAGCCAATCCCGAGGAACCGAACATCGATCTATTGAAGAGCACTGTGCTGGCCGAATCCGCCGCCGTGGGATTGGGACTCGATACCGACGCCGATCGTTACGGAATCGTTTCATCAGATGGCCGGTACTTCTGGCCGAATCGAATCCTAAACATGCTGACCTATTCACTCGGCGTAGATCGAGGCATCACCGGACGTTTGTCGATGTCGTTTGTTACCACGCATCTGGTGGATGACATCGCCGCCGACATTCCGAACAACGAAGACAATCAGCCTCTTCCAGGAAGCCTGCCACCTCATATGCGAGCGCCCGAGTATCAGATCTATGTGGGCGAACCCAGCGCTCTTTCCCCTAAGCATTCGTTCTACGTTCCCACCGGGCTAAAATACCTGGTTCTCGTACCTCAAATGGATCGTGACTACCAACTGCTGTCACCGAGACCGGAGAGCTGGATGGATCACATGCTGCTGGCGGGCGAGGAAGCTGCTGGGCTGACCACGCGCGGCCACATTCCTGACAAAGACGGCATTTGGGCCAATTTGCTGGTGCTCGATCTGATGGCTCGTTATCGCAGTTCATTGAACGAGATCTGGAATGACATCACGCTCCGCTACTGGCGGCCGAAGTTTGACCGCGTATTCGTGTCCGCCTCGCCGAACGCGTCCACTGCGCTGATTGATGCCTATCTGCAAGAATTCGCAGGAGCACAGCCGGGAAAGAAGTCGTTCGCCGGATGCCCCGTCGTCTATCTGGGAGGCATTCCCGGCAAGTACGCTGAATTCCGGCTGGCGAATGAAACCGGTAACACCAACAACTTCCTGCACATCCGGCCTTCAGGCACCGAGCCTCTCATCCGCGTGTATCTGGAAACTTCATCTGATCTCGCGTTGACGGCGCTACGCGACCGGATCAACGCGGATGTGGCAGCCATCTAGTCAAGCTGGACGGAGCTTGACCCTTCACTCAAACCCGCGGGACTTGACGATAGTCGTTCCAGACACCAACATGTGCCAGTGACCGCCTGCAATCGTGCAAACTGACGGCGTCATCAAGTAGGAGTTCAAATGGCTCAAGACAGAAACGGAGACGCGTATGATTTCTCCGCCATCGAAGCTCGGTGGCGCGATTTCTGGAGTGAGCGCGGGTACTTCCAAACGGACACCTCCGCTCGAGAGGGAACCTATTACTACCTCAACATGTTCCCCTATCCCTC
>SDBT01010517.1_pt1 | contig 14934 bp, 13 predicted proteins | sample 2277101 | NCBI WGS metagenome assembly SDBT01 (sample SAMN10404973, study PRJNA504765) | marine sediment metagenome | isolation source: marine sediment core GS10_PC15, 103 cmbsf | place: Arctic Ocean: Southern Knipovich Ridge | collected 2010 | reverse complement strand
CAGCTTATAAAATGTCAGAATATTGATTATCTTCCAAATAATCGTTATAAATATCTAAACCATAGTTTATAATGATATCATCAAGAAAAAAAATTCAATTTTTAAAATAAAAAAATAATTCATGTTCATATATATCTTTAAGAGCATATTCAGATTGTTTTTGAGACCAAATCCCATTTAAATATAAACGTCCTATCGTATACAGATTTTCTATTCCATAATAAAGATCATTTGCTAAACATTCCCATGATTTATATTTACCAAGAATGTTTATCCTGAGCTTAAGTTTTGATATTTCGTGCCAAAAAGAATTATTACATATTTTATGAATAGATTTATTGATTTTACAGAAGTTAATAACATCTTTTATATCCATATTTTTAAGCATATCTTTGATTAAATCAGGTTCCATTTTCAAGGTAAATTTTGATCCTATTTTATTTTTTTGGTATTTAGTCAAAATTTTAACTAAATCTCTATTTAAAATGCCTCCATTTACCCCAGTACCAGTACCTTTTTTGGGTAAGCTTATATTTATCTTTTCAAATTCGAGTTTTAATTTTTTTTTAGATAATTTATTGTAATTTGTAATATCCATTTTAAATATAAATATTTATTTAAAATGAGTCATAGTCAAAATATATAAAATTTAAATAATAAATTAGTCAATATAAATATATACATACATATATTTATTATAAAACTTAAGTTAAACTTGTCTGTCCTCTTCATATTCGTACCATTCTATATGTTTTACCACTTCTAGCATATCTTTATCCTTACTTACGGAGTCTTTGTGTATTTTAGACTTTTTTATTTGATTTAGAAGTACTTTTTCATTTGGAAACTCAGAACAATATACATAGTTGACTTTCGCATCAGATTTAGTATATCTTCTCATCACTCGACGAGCCCCTTGATAGTCATCGATGTATTTAAACCCAGGAATAATATATACTTCTCTGGGATGTTCTCCAGTTTGATCATCTAAATCTAGTCCAACGCCACCCACCATCGAACTAGTAATTAAAACTCGATTCTCATTAGTGTTATTTTGGAATTTTTTGATAACATCATCTCTATCTTGACCGGTAACCTCAAAATTCATTAACAAAGCACCAAAATCTTCTAAATATTTTACAATTTTGTGCATAGACTTTGTACGGTGTAGATATATTATTATTTTAATATTTTGATCCTCATTTAGTATACCCAAAACAACATTTTTTATTTTAATTAGTTTACCTTGTTCAATTAGCCCCTGTGCTGACGATAAAGTTCCAAAAGAATGAATACGTTCATTATCATCTCGATTAATAGTGTAACCTCTCAATAGATTATACCCTTCTCGTATTTTCTCGATTGATTTCTCACTCATTCTATAAAAAGAGTTATACAAACTCAGTTTATATTGAATTGATGGAGCAGGCATACTCGAAACTAATTTGTGTTTTAGAATAAGATTGTACAAATGGAATGGTATCGTTTTTACATTGGTATTATCTATTGGGTATTTTTTCTTAATATAATCGACTTTATTGTTATCAATTCTACGACAGTACTTCATTAACTGTGAAATACCATGTCCCTGTAGAATATATTTCATTTTAACCCGATCAAGATAATACATCTTATCTCTAGTAACAATACCTAGTATTCTAACAATTGAATTTGCGAATATAGACTTATCTAATGGAGTATTAGACAAAAAACACGTTCTTGATACAGTTCGGTTGGCCACTGCCTTTACTAATGCAAAAGCAGCCATACTTCTACTTGATTTGGAGTTTTTAACATACTGAACCTCATCAAAAACCAATAAAACACCATTTTTTGTAATACGAGTAAATTCATCACTGGCCGCATATTTATTTCCATTTCTAGTGATCCATTTATGTGAACAGCCTGTTTTTCTACCAGCCAATCGTTCATAATTAATAATATCAATAGGATCGATACCATACTTACTAGTTTCAAGTTTCCATTTAGTTTTTAATGAATTTGGACATACTATAAACAGTTTTTTCAAACCAGTCATCTTAAAAAGCTTTAGAGTTGTTATTGTTTTCCCAGCCCCACACGGAGAAGTGTCTCCACATCCTACATTTGATTTGAGGATACTGAACATTCTCGCTACATGGGGTTTTTGGTCTGGTTCTAATTTAATATTTGCCATATTTTTTATAGAAAAAATATATGAAATTCATTTTTAAAAGAAATAATTTTGTTAAAAAAATCTACTGAAATAATACTATTTTTACTAATAAATCCAGTAATCATTTTTCATCTTAAAAAATCACTCACCATTTGATGTTTTAAGAACGATGTGGTCCTATCCATTTCCACTTCTTGCTAATTAGCTGGTATGGTTTTTTGGTCCCAAGTAAGGGAAGTTCGTCCATAAAGGATTTATTTATAAATTTTCTAATTTTATTCATATCTTCTATAAATCCTTTAAAATCACACAGATGTTCTTTTTGGAGATAAAAAGCTCCAAAACGTTCTACCCCGATATTTTGATACAATGTTAATATGTCTCGGTTGGCTTCACCACGGGACTTTCCTCTATAACGTGCAAATACCTTTCGGGTCCACTCTTCTAAATCTATTTCGTTCATTATATACATAAAACGTAAATTATCAATTTCAGATTGATTATTGATGTGATAACCTTCGATTTCGATCATACGTTTCATTTCAGCTATAGATCTATATATCAATTCAATTTCATCCATAAAAATATTGTTTGTTGAAATAATATGAAGTGGAACCAATTCTCCACAAGTAATGTCATCCACTCGTGGTTGTTTATTTTTTTGGTCTATTACATCATCATTAATAATGTTAGTTGTTGGATTTTCTCTCATCCATCTTAAAGCATGTGGATTATGGACTGGTCCAGCTTCTATAACTCCACATGACCAACTAAAAGGAGTCTTACATAAAATACACCACATTTGATCACATCCGTCTATTTTATGTATACGAGTTGCACATTTAGGACATGGTTTAGTATTTTTATTGATAGCTTTTACATTTTTGACTGAGTCTGGATTACATGTATGTTTTTTTCCAGAGGCATTTTTGACTTCCAAACATTTTCTACAAACAATAATATTACACAAAATACAATTATATTCAAATTTATCAATCATTCCCAAACAGCCTTCCACCGGACAAGGACATATAAACGAAACGTTATATTTTTTCTTTCGTGGTTGATTATATTGTGTATACAAAAATGGTCTCAAAACCTTGTCTAATTCTATAATTTGACGTTTAATTTCAATAAGTGATTTTTTATATTTTTGCTCTATTTTTTTTAAATTAGACATTTTATTTTCTCTATCTAGCCTTGTTTTTTTATCCATAAAATCATTTGAAATGAGTGTTTCTGGTATTTTAGCTCTTTCTAATTCCATTATTTTGTTTTTTTGGTGATATCGAAGCTGTTTTTCATCAACTCCTTCTACCCACGATTTAGTCAATTTTGAAATCAAAAATTTTGTATCCCATCCAGCATTACACTTGCTACATTTTGGATGATTGGGTATGGATGAAATATACTGTTTAGTACATAATTTACAGAAAACAGTGTCACAATTGTAACATATAATTGTTTGTTTTATAGACACATAGTTCCAGCAAATAGAACATTCTGTGCTAGTTGTCATTTTTTACTTCACATTTTTAAGTGAATTCATTTAAGAACGATAATTATTTAATATGTAATCTTGGCAACAATTACCATTTTACTCTATTTTCTACACTTAAACTAAACCCAAAACATACACAAGTACATACAGAACATATAAATACATGAAAGCAAACATATTTATTCCACATACTATCTTTTATATGTATTTTTATAATTTGCGCTTCGCATTAATCACACGTTTACATAATTTTTCATCATTCATTATAATAATATTTATTATATCTAGCTATACAAAATTTTGAACGTTTGTGGTGGCATCGTAAGTCAAAACAACTATAAGTATAGTAAATAAATCCGTTAGTGTTATTTTATATTTATTGTAAATATAAATGCAAGTATATATGTGTAATGTTTAATATCAATCTCAATATTTTTTCAATCAATTTGGTATTGTCTAAGCCTTAATAACAGTTCTTTATCGTCCCCATAACACTGAGGACACGTTCTATATCCCGTCCAGTATTCAAATTGGACACATTCACAGCAATATGTTCTGAAAGTATCAGATTCTTTACTTAAACATGATTCTCTGGAACATGTAGTTTCTTTATGTTTAGCATTTTTACCACATTTATAACACATACATAAATCAGTTATCGGTTTACCACATTCGCATACTTGATGTTGACACTTTTTACATGCTTTCCAGCGTCTATCAATACAGTCTTTACATATCTCTTGGTTACACACCTCACAACTTTCTAAAAAGCAATGTTTTAATTTATTACAAGATGGACACTTTTTGAGACACTTTTTACAAAATGTATAGTCGTTTCTATATTTCATATCAATTCCACAATTCTCACATTCAAAAGATTTTTTTTTACACCCTTCACATAATTGTCCAGAGCAACCACTACAATTAGTAACTGACTGACTTTTTGTTAACACATCGCACTCTGAACAGTAATAAACAATTAAAGGAATATATCTTCTAATAATTCTAATAGGAATAGTTTTTCTAATGGTTTCTATAAACTTACTATACACCGAATAACATGACTTATTAATTAAAGCAAAATCTTCATGATGATTAGTCGGGATAGACTGAAAAACAATACTTAAGACATCTCGGCATTTAAAGATCGACATTACAATTAAATGATACAAAGCATTTTAAGTGTATCACAATTTCTAAGAATCATTTTTACTAATTTTTTTAATACCGAATAGTTATATATATATCATTGCTTGAATATTTTTTAGTACAAAAATATTATTTTTAAGTTGTTTATATTAAGAATACTACCAATTACCATATCTAGGAAGTGACTTGAAAAACTTTCCGTGATGGTTAGGTGACCAGATTAATTCTTCTCGTAATTCATTCAAACGTGGCAAATATAAACGACTTTTAAGTATTTTTATTACTTTTTTCAGTCCAGCGTTTCTAAGTATACGTTGATGCCGAATACTAATTAGCCAAATCTTTTTCCATTTTTTCAATTCGTTAGAAAATAGTTTATTATTAAAACAAACTAGTTTATTGAGTTTAGTAAGACCATTTGGGAGAGATCTTAGTTCATTATGATAACAATATAGTTTTTCAAGATTAGTAAGACCGTTCGGGATAGATGTTAGTTTATTTTCAGAACAATTTAGTATTTTGAGATTAGTAAAATCGTTTGGGAGAGATACTAGATTGTTCTCGTAACAATCTAGTCTTTCAAGTTTAGTAAGACCGTTTGGGAGAGAAGTTAGTTGATTCTTATAACAAATGAGCATTTTGAGGTTAGGCCATAAGTGGGAATTATCGCTCCAGGAAGAAAGTCTTCCTGAGACTTTCTTCAAGGAAGAAAGTCTCCCTTGGACTTTGTTAAGATCATTTGGGAGTGATATTAGTTGATTATAAGAACAATCTAGTCTTTCTAGTTTAGTGAGATTATTTGGGAGAGAAGTTAGTTCATTATTTCGACAATTTAGTCTGTTGAGCTCAGGCCATGAGTGGACTTCCCTAAGATCATTTGGGAGAGATGTCAGTTGATTATAAGAACAATCTAGTTTTTCTAGTTTAGTAAGACCGTTAGGGAGAGATGTTAGTTTATTACGAGAACAATCTAGTTCTTTTATCAAATTTTCTTTTCCTATCAATTGTTCAGGCCATTCGGTCAATCTTAAATTGCTTATATTTAACTCTCGAGTAGTATCTTTCAACCAAAATTTAATCATTTGATTTAGTAACATTTTTATTAGAAAAATACTATTCTTTATCACTACTATTTTTCAGGAGATTTTTTTTAATAGAATTCATTTACTGAAAAATGAAAACATAAACATTAATAATAATAAAAACATGTTTTCAGTTAAAGGTAAAATTATTAATGTTAGGGGTAGGACCATCACTATACTCAGAGAAAATAGTGAAAAAAAAGCAAGTAATCTAAGTTTTTTTTATGATTATAGAAATAAACTTATGAAAGGTGATACAATCTATGCTAAATTCACTTTTAAACGAGGAGAATCAGATAAAGTGAATTTAGAAAGAGAACCTCTTGTATTAGTTGGATCAGATATAACTACTATAAAAAGATGTTTAGCTCAAGGTTTGGAGACTAATTCGTCTGGATACTACTACAAAGTTCTAATAGATATATCTGAACAGTATAAATTATCAGTAGAGCAATATGTTGATGATTTAACTGATTCCGTTATAAGAAAGCGTCCATTTCCTTATTCTAGATCTAAATTAATTGAACCTGATCAAGAAAAAAGGTTATGTAGATGGTGGTACTATAACAGACTTTTACGTAAATTTAATCTTTTAGGAATTACAAGTAGAGATATTATGAATGTAGATGAGAATTTATCACAATTATATCAACGATGCTTGAAAAATCCATTCATAGTACTTATAATCCCATTAAATAGATGTATAAAAATATTCGAACTTTTATATAAAAAAGCGACAAAAAGTCAATTAATTTGTGCTAAAATAGCTAGAATACTATACATGAGATTAAATGATACTAATCATAGTTATTTACCTGTTCAATTTTTTAAAGATGCGATCGCTAATTTTGATTCTTATTTGAGTGAATTGAAAGATGACTATGGAATAGAGGTAGACTCTGTTATAATTAATGGTGAAAAAGGTATATATTTACCATATCCACTCAAGGTAGAACGTTTTGTTTCAAAATTCCTCAAGAAGTGTATTAATTATAAAATGGAAACTAAGCTTAGTCCTATAGAATATACTAGGAATGATTTGTCAAATGATCAAATTAAAGCTATTAAAGGTGCTTTAAATAACTCAGTTACTATCATTACTGGTGAAGCTGGTACAGGAAAAACAACTGTTATTAAGGAGATAGTTACTAATCTAGAAAAATCAAATGTTAAGTACATTTTATCATCTTTTACAGGAAAAGCTGTATCAAGATTGAAAACTGTGACTGATAGAACTAACGTAGCAACTTTGGATTATTATATTAATGGATTAGACCATATGTTTGAATACGTTATTATTGATGAAGCTTCAATGGTGTCAACAGAGTTATTTTATCGCTTTTTTCATAAAAATAACTCACCCACTCGAATTATTTTGATTGGAGATCCAAATCAGCTTCCACCTATAACATGGGGTAGTTTCTTTTCTGAATTGAACAAAAGTAACATTATACCAATATATAAACTGACTCAAAACCATAGAAGTGATGTGATTGGTGAAAATGGAATTATATATAATTCTCAATCTATGATAAAATATCATACTGAAAAACATAAGGATAGATCGTTCTTATTTCGGAAATTTAATAATTTTAGAATTAATACGGGTGATACTGATGTAGTTTTACAACTAGTACAATTATTTAAAACAAATATGGGCAATGTGTTTAACAAATCCATATTAAAGATAATTAGCCCATATAATGCACCTTTAAAGTATCTTAATAATAGAATTAGACATATGTTCACTGATAATAATAATAAATTTGTAAAAGATATACAAGGGTCAATTTGGCATCTCAATACAGTAGTAATGCTTACTCAAAATAGAAATAAATTGGGAATCATGAATGGAGATGAGGGTATTATTATAGATGTAGATTTTTATAACAGTGCTGTTACTGTAGAGTTTCACAACGGGGTAACAGCTAAATTCGGCACAGATTGCAAAAAAAACTCTATTGGAGAAATTATGAATACTGGTATACGAGATAAATGCACTACTGATATGTTAATCCAATCATATGCCATTTCTATCCATAAAAGTCAAGGATCTGAATGGGAATATGTTATTATTTACATACCGAAAACAAAAAATGAAAATGAATTTATAGATTTCAATTTACTATACACCGCTGTTACAAGAGCTAGAAAATCTATATGGTTTGTAGGAGATGAAGAAACGTTAAATTCTTTCGCTAGAATAAAAATGCAAGATCGATATGATGGATTATTAAGTAGAATGTTGACCAAATAATATTATTATTTTTCCATTTAAATCAAATTAACTTCAAGTTTACTACTCTGGAAAATGTACGTCATAAAATATATAAAGAAAAAAACATTATATATTCGGTATTTTTATTAAGTTTACTGTGGCAAACTACATTTTCTAGAGTGGTATATTTATATATAAATATATTACACAACGTTCTCTAAAACTGAAATAAATTATATACTGGAAGTATATCTAATATGTCGTCTATATATATTTCTCTTAAAGGTGTAAGTACATCTGATAATATTATATCGGTTAGCTCATTTTCATCAATAGAATGTATATTTACAATCCTTATATTTAAATTTTCGCTTCCAATTGACATATTATCCAATTCTTTATCACTTAAAAGTTTTCCTGCAACCGATATATTAGTCGATTCTCCCAAAAGTGTATTTTCTAAGTTGCCCATTTTTTAGTAATATAATATATCAATATTCATTTAACTTATAAATATATTATATATTATATATTTATTATATTTAAATCATTCTACTTTACTAGACTTAGCTTTTTTAGTTACAACGATAGTTTTAGTTTTATTTTGCTTTGAAAAATAATACCATAAACCTCCAATAATAAGAATTATGATAATAATAACAATGATTGCTATAACCCATTTAGTAGTATCACTTAAAGGTTTTAATGTTGTATCTGTTGTATTTGTTGGATCTGTTTTACGGTCTCTAAAAAACCACCAAGCTATAGCAAATATTATAATAAAGAAAATAATAATACAAAATATCCACCAAAATGTAGAGCTAGAGCCACTTTTTGTTTCGACATTAACAGTTTTAGTATCACCCATTTTGACTATGTTTTATTTATATTTTTTTTTATATTGATTTTATATTGATGCTCAAAATCTTTTAACTCTTTCAGCCACAGCTTTCCCGGAGTAGTATTTTTAATTTTTTCTAATTCTTGTCTAATTTTTCCTTCTTCAAATGATATTTTAGACAATCCCTTTTCAGAACAACTTGATAATTTAGTTGTTTTGTAAACATTATAATCAATTTCTAGAGGTAACATTTGCTTCATCTGGTCTTTTATAGACTGATTGTTTTCTCTAACAACAACAACAGATTTTCCTTGGATTTTACCTTTTTCTATTCCCAATATAACAGCTAAAATGAAGCGACGTTTTTGGTCCAGCTCTTTTAAAATATTTTCCATACCAGGTATGAGGGCATCAATACGTTTTTGATAATGTTCAAATCTCCATTGATACCAATAGTTCATTAGTGATTCTATAGTTTTAAATCTCTGGGGAACACCTTTTCTATTTAAAACAACCATGTTAGTCATACCAAATGTCTTAATCAGCTTTAAATTTTTATAGGAAGGATTTTTAAAACCCTTTATTTTAAAATCGATAATCTTATCGTCTGAACCATTAAATACATCTTTAATTTCCCCATCTTGAATTTTATTCTCCAGCCAGTTATTATAATCAGATGGATAACGACCAAGAGGTAATTCGCTCACGGTTACTACCCCATCAGAATCAACTTCGTAATTACCTGTGATAACCATTCTTCGTTTAATAGTTGAATCTTGATCGTAGTCCAAAATATCAGGCTCAAGTATATTTTTAGTAATTATTTCTGGTGAATTCTCGTTTCTATTTGCAATTTTAACAGTTACCTTGATTTTTCCAGTAAATCCGCGATACCAAGGTATTAATTTAACTGTAGGTTTACCTTCTATTTTCTGTTTAATCCATTTTAATACATCTATCGGATTATAATTGGGAATAAAGCTTGAATAACCTGTTCCTATTCCAAAACTACCATTTATAATGAATAAAGGTACTATTGGAAATAGAGTTTTAGGTTCGCACATCTTTCCTTCTTCGTGTACAAAATCTGTAATATTATCATCATCCTTTTTAAATACATATGACCACCACCACATTTTACCAACGCTAGTATATCTGTCCGCTCCTGCATCTTTTCCACCTTCATTTCTAGTTCCAAACATTCCATCTTGAAAGAAATATTCCATATTATTAGTACCAGTATAGTTTAATGCCATTGTATTAACGGCTCCGATAAGAGAAGATGGTCCATAATGATATTTAGTGAAATTTATTGCCATATTAACCAAACGGTTAGATTTGAGACTATAATCACTTACTTTCCATTTCATTATAGCAGTCCACATTATTTTACGTTGACATTCTTTCAGACCATCCATTCCAGGAAGTGTTCTCTCATTATTAGTAATAGAATGTTCAATCATCTCTTTATTGATGAAATCTTCAATAGTCAATTTTTTTATTTTCTCAATACCTTCATAATGATTGTACTTACCAATCCATACTTTTCTAACATCTGAATCAAAACCAAATGCCGTTTCCATTGCTAAGCGTGTTGCTGGTGTATATATAAGATCTACGAGATTATTTTCTTTTTCCATATTAGCCACATCACGTTTAACATCGCCATCATTAGAAGATGCTAACCCCTTAAAATACTTAATTCTCCACCCTTTAAGATTCTTTTTTTTCCATTGATTGTATAATCCCATGGTGAAGAAACTACGGCATTGTTTACCTTTAAATGATCTAATAATAGGTGTACGAAACATTTTTACATAATTTATTTCAAGTAAAGATATAAATTGTGCAAAGAATGTTGTTAATTCTAAACCTACAATATGTTTTCCATCTACATCCGAATCGGCTAAAATAACCACTGTTCCATATCTAAGACCTTTTCTATTCCTAGGATTTTTATAATCAGTGTTATCTTTCAATCCCAGTAATTTTTTGAGCATAATATATTCTTTATTAGAATTTAGTTTTTCAATATCATCTTTCTTAACTTTCATTGCATTTTTAGGTTTCCCTTTTAAAGGCATAACACCTTCGTATCCGCTACGACCTTTACCACCATTCATATACTTAAATAATCTCAAAGCATAATTTTTAGCAGACAATCCCTCTGTAATATACAACACACATCTACTTGAATACTTACCCCCCGCGTAACTAGCATCTTCAGCTTTACCAATGTCACCGAGATGATTTCTTTTAACTCCATTAGTTTTTGATAATAATTTGTATTTTTTAGCCTGGATAGCACTGATCAACCGTTCAGCCAGATCCCATTTAAGCATTGAAGAAAAATCAGAATCTCTCATCTTGATTATAGGAATAGGATCATTCAAATATTCTTTAACCTGTCCTTCATAATCAGGCTTATTAACAAAACATGAAATTACTATTGAAACATGTTGTTTTAGATCTCTTAAGGTCAGTTTAAACTTATTATCCAATTTAGTACCATTCAATTCTTTTAGAACTTTATTTTTTATTTTTTCCATAATTGCGTTCACATGTACACCTCCCTTACGTGTAATCATTCCATTCACAAATGAAATCACCTTTCCGTGATCAGGAGTATCGTAAATGCATATTTCTATATCTGTTACTGCTCTAAGAGGTATTTTATGAATACCATCAAGTTTAGTTACTGATTTAGTTTTATTCCATTCAGTATGAGTTATATATCTATTAAGAGTTACATCAGTATTATTAATCAAATTAATATACGATATGACATCTAAACTGTCAAAAACTGTACCATTAAATTTAATTTTCGTTTTATGTGTAAAACACATATTTATACAATGAAATGCGAATAAACCGATATCATCCTCACTATATCCATTCTTATAATTATCATCAAATCGGTCAAAATCCAATTCATAAGTCACTTTTACAAAAGAATGATCTTTGTATGGGGTTATGGTTGGCTTTTGACAATCAAGCATATTGTTAGTCCAGACTTGATGATATTGCTGCTTAGTAGTCTTATCTCCGATCAGTACTTCAAATTTTTTAGAATAAATGTTAGTAAGTTTTATCCCCATCCCATTAAGTCCTGATACATGAGTTCTCAATGACTCTTTATAATTGGTAGAGCTACCTAGTTTACCAAAAGCTATTTCTGGTGCATATTTATCAGTTTGTTTATATTTTTTGATTACAAATGGTCTACCGGTGTTATATACTGTTATTTTTTTGCCAACAACTTCTATATTAATAATACCTGGATCTATTCTTGCTTGTCTAGAACGAATCACATTATCAGCTGTATTCGAAATTACTTCTAAAAAAAATCTTTCAACTCCATTGGAAACTTTAATGTCTTTTTTGATCACTTTTTTAGTTTTGAAATCATATATATTGTATTTTCTATCAAAGGTTTTTATGGAACCAATGTACATACCAGGACGAAATAAGACACGTTCTCGTTCGTCTAGGTCTTCCAGTTCCAACTCTTCTATTTTGAGACGTTTTGTGATCGGCATTTTTTTATAGTTGTTTGTAGGTGGGATATTTTAAATAGTTGTAATGTTTTAGTGAGTTTCATTTTGTAGTAATTTTTGTGAGTTGGTATATGTAAAGTGAAATTTATTATTAGTTTTTGCGTGTTTTAGTGGAAAAACTAATAATAAATTGTATTTTTAAATATGTTTACATGTTTAAAGTTTTAGTAGTTTCTTGGATGTGGGATAAAAAAATTGATGATGTTCTTTATAAATTACGTAAAATGTTACACACTATATATGATAATTTTTAAACACCATAATAATTCTTTAAAAAAACTAAAAAGATTAATAAACAAGAGTAAATTATTTAACTAAACTGCATTTTGAAGATTAAAAATTATGTCTGACAATTTTTTTATTACAACAGGGACATTATATGTCCATTTCAATCCACATACACATGCTTACATCGTGGGTAATTCGAAACATGGGGCATGTTTGTTTAAAAAAGAGATTGGATTAAATTTTATTAAAAATGGATTAAATAGTGACTGGAAATTGGAAAGTATTGGTGATAAATGTAATATTTCTGTTATAAAAAAGTCCAGAAAATATGAAAAGACGTTATATGATAAACTTCATTGATATATACTACTCTAGCTTTCATCATAAGAACTTATTATAAATATATAATTATCAAAAAATGAATTATATCAAAGTTTTATTTATACAAAATACATCCTACTTGTCTATATCGTTCATACATAGCTATAATACCAGCATTTGCGACATTAAATGAAGATTTACCTCTAATACACGATGGTATAAATAAAGGATTTATCAACCCATCATCATAATATTTCTGGACCACATTTCCCACACCTAAAGTTTCATTTCCCAGTATTAGCATTATTTTGTTGGATTTCAAATTTACTTTACGAATATCAGCATCAACATAATTTTCTAACATAAATATTTCAAAATTATGTTCTAAAGCTTGCTCAATTATATTTTTTATATTTTTGTTATAAATAATGCAAATATCCTGATGATAACCAGACGAAATCCTGTTTAAACTTTTAATGAAATTGTTGCTATATATCCATTTATCATTTTTTTTGACAAATCCTTTGACCATGTAATCTTTTTTTTGTGCAATTTTATTTAGGCGTAGTTCATCCAGTGGAGAAAAAAATATAGCATCTACCCCTAGTAACGAAGTATGTCTGACTAATGTTCCAGCATTATTAGGATATTGTATTCCATCTCCTAATATAATTACTTTTGATTTTTCAAATACGTGTTCATATGAACATATGATTTTAGGATGCGGTTTATGTACAGTTGTTTTTTTGGGATATTTTTTCCATAAACTGGATACTTGTTTGATGCTTAGACCAGATCCCTTATGTTTTGTTCTAAATTGATTATAGCTTAACATTTTAATTATTTTTAAAAATAAAAATAAAATTTGTTCTAATTACATTCTTTGTATTTTTTTATGGCAGTCCGAAGCGTTCTTTTAATTTTTTTATGAAAGTGTCACCAGTGCGTTCATTACCAATATCTTTTATAAATTGTTCGTCATCCAAATACAAAGCTGGTAAAATACTATCTCCAAGAATACTATTTAAGGGATATTTATCCTTTGCAGTTGATAACTTTAACCAGGATACATCCATCGCAATCTGTATCATATCAAGAGAATGTCCATTCATAAATTGAATCGTTTTAATCAATTCATTGTAGACTTTAATATTTTTTTCTTTAATTCTATTAAAAAGATGTTCTTGTTTTTTTTGTGACCATCTGGTTTTATCGTCTTCACTTACATTACAATATATAGTTTTTTCATTAATATTTCCCATATTTTAAATATTTGAAGTAACTTATATAGACTTTAAAAATAAATAATACCATCACCAATCTCCTACTCGACGCGAAGCGCCGGCGATCTTCGATCGGCGAGGTAGTGATGTAAAGAACTTCCCTGGATGATTAGGAGACCAGATCACTCCGCTTGCACGAAGTGGGAGCAATTCTTCTCGTAATTCATTCAAACTTGGTAAATATAAACGATTTTTAAGTACTTTTACTACCCGTTTTATACCTGCTGTTCGAAGTATATATTGATGCCGGATGCTGATCGGCCAAATCTTTTTCCATTTTTCTAATTTTTTGGAAAACAGTTGATTATAAGAACAATATAGTTTTTCAAGTTTAATAAGATCGTTTGGGAGAGAGGTTAGTTTATTTTCATAACAATTTAGGTATTCAAGATTAGTAAGACCATTTGGGAGAGTTATTAGTTCATTATCACCACAATCTAGTCTTTCAAGTTTAGTAAGATTATTTGGGATAAATTTTAGTTTATTATAAGAACAATACAGTGTTTCGATATTAGTAAGATTATTAGGGAGAGATGTTAGTTCATTGTCAGAACAATCTAGTGTTTTGAGATTAGTAAGACCATTTGGGAGAGTTATTA
>SDBT01010516.1_pt1 | contig 14935 bp, 19 predicted proteins | sample 2277101 | NCBI WGS metagenome assembly SDBT01 (sample SAMN10404973, study PRJNA504765) | marine sediment metagenome | isolation source: marine sediment core GS10_PC15, 103 cmbsf | place: Arctic Ocean: Southern Knipovich Ridge | collected 2010 | reverse complement strand
CCTTTGACGATGATACCAAGGGTTTGCTCGCCAAAGCGTTGAATAGGTTAGAATGACCAAACAAGATAAAATAATCAAGCTCTACCAAACAGCCAAGAAAGACTTAGTTAAATACCGCTATCTCCTCTTAGAGAACGACCCCGAGCACGAGGTTGCCCCGGCCAAATATCACTTCAACTGGTCAAACATACTCCTAAAAGAGACCGGCAATATGGCTATCCAGGGATTTAGGGAGAGTGGGAAATCTCAATATGTTCTGCGCTCCCTCCCTCTTTACTGCCTTACCTTTCCCTCCCGCAAACGAGACTATATCGTGCTTATCAAGAACAACGCAACCTTGGCCGAGAAGAAGCTAAAGGAAATCGAGGAGGAATACAAGACCAACGGGCTTATCTCCGCGAACAAGGCCCAGATAAAAGAGCAGTCCTCGAGCGTGTTCAGCGTAGACGTAAAGGACAGCAAGGGTGAGATAATCAATGTCCGCATAGAGGCCTACGGAAAAGGCTCCTCAATCAGGGGATTGTCAAACAAGGAACGCCGACCGAAGCTAGTAATCTGTGATGATTTACAAGACCGAGACGAAATGAAGGGTATGGCCGTCCCGGAAGACGACTGGCGCTGGTTTATGTCGGATGTCTATTTCTTAGGCAAGACCTCGCGCATATTCCTAATAGGCAATAATTTGGGTGAGAAGTGCATAATCGAGAGGATACTAAGCAGCAAAGAGGATCTCAACTACAAGACGCTTAGGGTTTCATCTATAAAGACGGAAGAAGACCCGGCCCATCTGGGAGAATACAGAGAGGTAAGCGCCTGGCCAGCGCAGTTCAAGTTAGAGGATATCTACAAGCAAAGGGAGATATTTCGCAGACAAGGCTTACTTGATATCTGGCAAGAGGAGAAGATGTGCGTGGCCACGAGCGAGGAGACCAAGACGTTCAAGAAAGTAGACAGGCGATATTACGTATCTAATATCGTTGAGAAGATAAGGCAGAGCTGCACCGTAACGGCTACGCTTGACCCGGCCTCGTCCAAAGAGGTAACTGCGGCCTTCCGCGCTATCGTAGTCAAGGGCATCGACAAGGACAATCACTGGTTCATACTGGACATACTCTACGGCCGCTGGCAGTCGGATGAGCTTATTGATAAGATGTTCGAGGTGGTTATCAAGTGGCACTTCCAGGACTTCGGCATTGAGAAAGGAATGTTCAAGCAGGTAATCGAGCCGTTCATCTTCAAGGAGATGGCTAAGCGCAACCAGTTCTTCAACATAGTCCCGATAGAGCACGCCAAGGCAGGCTCGAAGTTAGAGAGGATAAAGATGCTCGCGCCAAGATACAAGGCCCATACCATCTGGCACCCTGACGTGGCGCCTTGGCTCGCCGAGTTCGAGTCGGAGCTTGACGGGGTAACTAAGGACGGGTTCAAGAGCCTGTTCGTTGACCTGATAGACGCATTCTCGATGCACGAGCAGATAGGGGACGCCCCGGTGAACAGCGCGGATATAGGCAATCTCCCGAGAACCGCGATGCCGGACGATACAGACTTGAGGAGTATAGTCAACCCCCAGACCATGAGACGGAACCTGCCGAGAGAGGCCATGCCCTCGGTTACTACGATATGATTGCAGTCAATACAGAGATACTACAGAATGATAAGGTGAAGCTAATCCCATTTGATAATAGGGAAGACTTTGAGTATCTTTACAGCCTGATACCTCTTTACAAACACAATACGACTAGCTGGGTAGAAGCCAAGAAACTAATTGACCTATATGGACTCTACTTCTGGACGGCTTACTTAAACGAGACAAAGGTAGGGGTAGCCTGCGTGTGCTATTTCCCAAAGGTAGACAGATACTCCTTAGACGGCTATCGTGATGATAAGGCAGCCAAGCGAGTAAACAACAAGGTCAGTTTCATATATGAAGCTGGTAAACTCATAACGGACTATATGCTAAATAACATTACCAATGCCATCTGGACTGCACACACCGTTAAGAACAGAGGCGCTACAATAGCGTGTAGGCGAATAGGGTTCAATGAAGAAGAAATTAAGGGTGATATTATAGTTATGCGAAGGAGAAAAACATGGGCTTAGATCCAGTTACCCAAGCTGCAATAATTACATTCTTAACAGCAGCGGCAACTACAACTGTTCAAGTTTCAAAGCAGACAAGTGCTAAGAAGAAAACCGCATCTCAAGTCCAGCAAGCTGAACGCATAAGGGCAGGGGAGATTAAAAGAGCTGAAGCTCTTGTTGCCAAAGGTGAACTACTTGAAACTGAAGCCGCTAAGTCCGCAGCGGTAGCCGCAGGTAGGAAGAAACAGCGCATACGTTCAACTCTCGCCACCGGCCCGAAAGGATTATTGACAGAACCTGAACTCGCAAAACCAAGTCTTTTAGGAGCATAGTATATGAGCAAATCCCCAGACCAAATAGTTAAGCGCCTTACAGTCTTGATGTCGGAACGTGCCAACTGGGAGAATTACTGGCAGGACATCGCCAACGTATTCATGCCGCGCAAGGCCTACATTACGAGGCCGAGGGTATCCGGCGAGCACTTGGACTTCTCGAGGATATTCGACTCTTCGCCTATAAGGGCTTTGAATACTATGGCTTCGGGCTTCCATTCGTGGCTTACCAACCCCGCGAGCAAGTGGTTTATATTCGAGATGAACGAGCGGGAACTCATGGAGGTAAAAGAGGTCAAGGTCTGGCTTGAGGACTCTACCAACGAAACGCAATTTACCCTCAACGGCGCTAACTTTGACGAGACGATACAGGAGTTCTACATAGACGCAGGGGGCTTCGGGACTGGCAATGTGTTTACCCAAGAGGACTTTAAGGACAGAACCAGATATACAGAGCTTCCTATTGCCGAGGTATTCATCGAGGAGGATGCAAGTGGTAGGGTAAACAGGATATACCGCAAGTTCGAGTATACAGTCCAGCAGGCCTGGGACTTGTGGGGAGCAAATGCCGGGAAAGAAGTAATGGACAAGATTACTACCGACAGCAAGAAGAGCGACAAGGTCGAATTTGTCCACTACATCGGCCCGCGAGACTTCCGAGAGGAGGGCAAGCGCAACAAAACCAACATGCCGTTTGAGTCCAAGTGGGTTACGTTCAAGAACAAGGAGTTAGTCAAGGAGGGTGGCTTTTGGGAGTTCCCCACATCTACGGGGCGCTTCAACAAAAGAACTGGCGAGGCTTGGGGTTTCTCTCCAGCCATGGACAACCTTGCTGACGCCCACATGCTCAACGCGATGAAGAAGACTTTAATACGCGCGGCGATGAAAATAGTCGATCCACCGTTTGTTGTGCCGGACAGGGGCTTTATACTGCCCTTGAACCTAAATCCTTCGGGTGCAAACTACCGTAATCCCCAGACCAAGAAGGACGACTTCCAGCCGATATTGACTAAGGCCAACATTCCTATCGGTATTGAGATGATACAGGATACAAGAGACGCGATAGACCTGGGGATGTTCGTCAGGGTGTTCCAGGCGTTCGGGCAGATAACCAAACAGATGACAGTCCCCGAAGTCCAGCAGAGGATTAGGGAGGGCATGGCTTTGCTCGGGCCTGTCGTGGGACGCTTCCAGCAAGAAGTTCTTGATCCAATAGTCATCAGGACTTTCAATATACTTTTTAGGAATGGCTTGCTTCCCCCAATCCCCGACATCCTTAGAGGCCGGGAGTTCTCGGTGAAGTATGTCTCTCCGTTAGCAAAGGCCCAGAGGGAAAGCGAGATAACGGGCATATTGAGAGCCCTTGCGACCGTGGGAGAGATGAGCGTGTTCGCTCCAAACGTGATTGACAAGATCAACCCAGACAAGGCCGTTGATATAATAGCCGACGTGATCGGTATAAATCCGCAGATAGTCCGCGATGACGAGGAAGTAGCCGTAATAAGGCAGGTTCGCGCGGAGCAAAAGGCGGCAGTAGCGCAGGCCGAACTATTGAAAACAGGCGCGGGGGCCGCGAAGGATATCAGTCAAGTCGAAAAGAACTTAGCAGAGGCCGCGAAATGAACAAAGTCTTGACGCCCGTAAAGGTAGACAAGGTCAACTCCGAAGAAACCAAGACATTGATTGCCAATATGCTGAAGCAGGAGAAGACAAAACTGGACATACAGGCGGCTACCGGATTTAACTCAAAAGTAGTCCAGTATATCATAGACCGATACGAGCTAGAGGAGAAATTGCTGATACCGAGACTGGTGGGGATAAGATGATAGCCGTAGTCAATGCCAAGCTGAAGAAGGCTCCGTCTCTGCAGCTTTTGAATGTTATTGCCCTCAAATACATCTTTGACAAGTCCCACACTACTAAGAACGAAGAGTTCCTGCTCAACGAGGGGATAAGGCGCTGGCTGAAGAAAGACCCGCTATTCGAGCACGAGAAGAAGGAGCTAAACCTCATAATCGGCTGCCTCGTCCAAGACAAGGAGGGCAGGTTCGACAGCGAGAAGTTTGCCTATAAGAGGGCGGGCGTGGATTACAGAAAAGTTTACCCGGACGGAATATAATGGCGAAGTGGATTAAAGTCGAGAATGCGTGGCTTAATGTTCAAGCAATAGTTTCCTTGAATGTGCTTGGGCCAAATGTTGCAAAGAAGAAACCTTTATTTGCAGTAATAGTAAATTATGATTTTCCAATAGCTCACTTTAATACTAGGAAAGAAGCCGAAAAGTTTATCCAAGAGTTTATCGACGAACATTACCTAAAAATAACCTGGAGGATTTAATGAGAGGCACACGAGTAAAGCAACTCCGCAGAGAACTATTTAAGGAATGGCCGTTCCTATTGCAGAAATACGGCAAGAAGCTCCTGCCGTTCAATGTAGTGTTCAGGCGTATCAAGGAAGGCTACAAAGAGCATTTCAGGCAATTCGGATTTGAGGGAGCGAGGACTAAATGACAGACAGAACCCCCAAAGAGGAAAAGAAACTCCGCATCGCCTACCAGCAGACTTTCAATACGGATGTAGGACAGGTAGTGCTAAAGGATTTGCAGGAACGATGTTACAAATACACCTCAACCCTTGACGCAAACCCTTATGTATCGGCGGCAAACGAAGGAGCAAGGCAGGTCTTGCTCACAATAGAGGAACTGATGTCCGCAGAGGGCATCGCAAAGCTGGCTGATACCAGCGGAAAGGAGCAGTAAGATGGATACCTTTGGTCTCGCAAGAGACACCCAAAGTCCATTAAGAAGGTTCGTAGCAAAGTTTGTGGCAACAATGAAGAGTAGGCGCGGCGGTGAGGAGGTAACTTTCTCCCAAGAGCAGGTTGACGCGGCAGTAAAGACAGCGGTAGATACGGCAAATACCAACAGACCTACCGGCCTTGAGGGTCTTGGTGAGGGAGTTAAAGACCATCCCTCAATCACCAGATATAAGTCGGTAGAGGAACTGGCCAAGGGACATCTTGAGCTGGAGAAAACAGTCGGCCTCAAGGGGACGCTTATCCCCACAGAGAACTCCTCTGATGAGGTTAAGGCCAAGTTTTTCAAGGATATAGGACGACCCGACCTTGCGGAGAACTACTCCAACCCTGAATTAGAGGGATTACACGAAGGAGTAAAGAATATCTCTGCCGAAGGTATTAAAGCCTTTAAGGACAAAGCATTTGAACTTGGATTAAGCGAAGCACAAGCCAAGGGTATTATGGGCTGGCACCTGAAGCTATCCTCGGATCGTTTAACCACCTGGGACGATACGCAAAAGATCGAGAAGGACGGCGCGATAACGGCCCTAAGAGGCAGGTGGGGCGGAGGTTATGATGCGAAGAAAGCCCTCGTGGACGGCCTGATAAAGAAGTTCGGCAACGAGAAGTTAGTCGCTAACCTCGAGGAGTCCGGCTTCGGCAGCAACCCTGATGTAATTGAGCTTCTGGCCAACGTAGGTGCACAGTTTTCCGAAGACCAACTCGGCGAACTCGGCGGCAGCAATATAGGGATGAACCCCGAACAGGCTAAACAGGAGATTAGCACAGTAACGAAGCAGATTATGGACACCAAGCAGGACGACCCGATATACAAGGAACTGCTCAAGAAGAAGGACTCGCTTTACAAGATAGCATATTCGTCGGGAGCACCGGCGTAGCAATATAGCCGGGGCAGAGGATACCCTTCCCAAGGCCCTCTGCTTCCGGCACGTAAGGGATACCCTCGCAAGAGGCCCACAAGAGTAGCATCGGATCCGTTTCGGATACTCCGAAGTAGACAGATAAATTAATAACCATAAGGAGGTTTGAAATGGGACTTGTAGATGTTGCTTTTGTGCAACAGTATACGGACACCCTCCGGTTGCTTGTTCAGCAGAGACGCACGAAACTTCGTGATACCGTCTTAGTTGACACAGACTTCGTAGGGGAGTTCAAGTTCTACGACCAGCTCGGTGCTACAGAGATGACCGAGAAGGTTTCCATGCACCAAGATACACCGATTGACCCCGCCGACCACCAGAGACGCAGGCTTGCCAAGCGCGACTTTGTTGTAAATCACCTCTTGGACAAGGAAGACCAGCTGAACATGCTTATCGACCCCAAGAGCAATTACATGCAGAGCCAGGCGATGGCGGCAGGGCGTCAGATTGACGACGTGATTATCGAGGCCTTTGACGGCACAGCGTTCTCGGGCAAGACCGGAAGCGACTCGGAGTCGTTCGATAGTGACAACATTATCGCGGTAGGCGCGGAAGGCATGAGCAAGGGAAAGCTGATCCTGGCCAAGCAGAAGCTCGACGACAACGATGTGGAGGAAGAGGACAGGTTTCTGGCTTTGAAGCCGTCACAGTTGGCCGATCTATTGAATACCGACACCGCAACGAGTTCTGACTTCAATACGATTAAGGCCTTGGTGCAGGGCGAGATCAACACCTGGCTTGGTTTTCAGTTCAGAAAGACAACTCGACTGAGCAATAACGCTTCCGGGAACCGCAAGTGCTTCGCCTATCACCGCGCTGCGATGCAGCTTGGCATTCAGAAAGAGCCTACCGGTAGGATAGACGAGAGGCTTGACAAGATGTATGCCTGGCAGACTTACTTCTCTATGTCTATCGGCGCGACACGACTTGAAGAGAAGCGAATCATCGAGATCGTTTGTTTAGAAGCATAACCAAAATAAATAAAAAGGAGGTATTAAGATGGCAAACGGTGCAAATTATACAAAGATGCAAACGGCTACTCCTGCCAACCGGCTTCTTCCGGGTGAGTATGACGGCAGGGTAAAAACGATGCAAGACAGCATCACGTTAGCGGGCGAGACCACCGCAGTCAGTTTATGCGGTCTTCTTCCCAAGAACGCGATAGTGCTGGCAGTCCACATAAGCATGGAGTCTCTTGGCAACACTATTGACATCGGTGACGCACTGAATACCGCCAGATACTTTACTAACCAGTCAGATGGCGCGGTTTTTGAACAGCCCGGCAATGTGCTGGCTGGCATAAACTACCAAGTGCTTATAGCAGTGGCCGCCACTCTCGACAACCAGATTATCTTGACTCCGAGTGCTGCTGTTAGCGGTATATTCAAGATAACCGTCTATTACACTCACGACTAAACGGAGGCGGGCAACCGCTTTACTACTAAAGAAGGAGGAATTGAGATGAAGAAGTTTTTAATGGTTCTGCTAATGGCATCAGTCTTGCTGTTAGCTGTTGCGTCTCCGGCTCTTGCCCAGTCAAGGTATGGCCTGTTCACGACTCAGTCCAACGAGTCAACGGCTATCCTGACGGGTCAGGACGGCAACGTGATGGACTACGAGACCTGGGTTTACGGGTTGAGCATCTATGCTGACGAAAGTAATTCGTTCTTCGGTGTCTATGACGTCGATACACTGGTCGAACTACAATCTTCAACGAGTTTCCCCAGAGACGAAATAGGCGAGCCTACACAGTTTGAGTTCTCCTCGAAGGCGTATAACCAGCCCATCCGATTTACAGACGGAATAGGCATGGTTATATTCACCGGAGTAGGATTCGTCAACTATGGCCCAGCACCCTAACCGACTATTGGAGGGGGAAAGGGAATGACTAAGCAGGCAATCTTCAATCTTGCCCTAAAGGTCTTTCTCTTTCTCTCTCCAATTTTCTTTTTTAGGACGCAGAGCCTGTCTCAGGCTCAAGGGATGTTCTTTGTATTCGGCTCATTCGCCTTGTTCGGGATGAGCCTCGGGTTGGAGGCAAAGCGTGAGTTTTCTAATCCTTGGTTAGCCCTGTTTTTGCTGTGGGCTTTAATAAGGGTGTTCGTTGGAGGGAACTTCGACAACAGCGCCAACGAGTGGTTCAACTTCTGGTTATCAGCAGCCGGATTTATTTATGTTTTCGCAGGGGTGCTTTTGTTTCGCACGGTATACTGCCATGCAGAAAACCCCAAGAGTTACCTAACGCCTATATTGGCAGTATGTAGTATAAACTTGATTTTGGTTATCGCACAATTATTTGGCCACGACTTTATGTGGCATAACGCCCAAAGTATAGGCGGGTTTCTGGGGATAAGCTCGCAACTTGGCCAGTATTCAGCGTTAAGTATTCCCATATTGGCATTTATAAACCCCTGGCTTATTATTATTCCTTGGATTACCCTGTATGCTTCGGGTTCGATAAGTTCAATGGTAGCGTTAAGCGCGGGAATGATATTTTTATGTTGGCAGAGAAAGAAGAAATGGTTGCTACTGTTTTTGATAATGCCTATTTTGCTTGGTTGTCTTAACTACAAGGCCATCGCTTCAAAGTGGCAATGCCGCCCGATAATGTGGGAGAAGACCTTGAAAGTTATAATGAAGAAGCCCTACCTTGGTTATGGATACGGGAACTTTCACAATGTGGTAATCGGGCCGAAGACAATCTGTTCCGTCGGAGGGTTGGAGTTCGCAAGACCGCATAGTGATATTTTACACACAGTTCAAGAGATGGGCTTTCCTATTGCCATAATCATAGGCGGGTTCTTCTTTAGCCTATGGAAGAGATTTAAGATAGCAAAAAAAGATGCCTTGACTTACTTTTTAGCGACATCTGTTCTGATAGTATTGGTCAACGGTTGCGGACAAACTTTAATTCGGTATGCTTCGCTTGCCGGAACATTTATAGTCTTACTCGCTTTTTTGTTCGTTAAATTAAAAGAGGTGTAGAATGGCATCAATTACAGTAGAAACTATCTGCAATATGGCCCTGACGCTCTTGGGCGCAGACAGGATAAAAACAATCTCAGACACTACCGACAAGAACTCCCGGGAGTGTAACGCTGTTTATGAACTTATAAGGGACGATGTTCTCACCGACCACGCCTGGACATTCGCGCAGAAACGGGTCGCGCTTGTGGAGGCCTCTGACCCTGACCCCGTATGGACTGACGACAATGTAACGATAGCCTACGACCTGCCGACGGACTTTCTGCAGCTGAACTTTGTTAATATCAGGGGCGCATTAGTCAAGATTGAGGGGAGCCAACTGCTCTCCGACACCGAGGGTTTGGAGATACTCTACACTTTCAGACAGACCGACGTGACGAAATTCCAGTCCAAGTTTGTCCAAGCCCTTGCCGGAAGACTGGCGGGGGAATTGGCGATGGCGATAGACGGCAAATCAACGACGATGGAAAGACTGATGACGATATATTATGAGAAAAAGTTACCCCAAGCAGTCAGTAAGGATAGTCAACAGGGGAGTCCACGGGAAGCTTCACAAGGCGAATGGATAAACGCTCGTAGGATAGGGGCATCGCAGATTGCAGGACAAACAGGGGATGAAACGTGGCATCCAATCTGCGGAATTTAGGATTTGTGAAATTTTGCGTGTGCAGAATTATTGGGAAATAACATAAGATTACTAATATGATTATTGAGAACATTACCGTCAATATGATGAACAACCTCAGTAGGTCTAAGGTATCTACCTATATGTTTTTCCATTACAAGACGATGCTTGCGTATATATTTTCCATTGGTATTAAAAGGATGATGAGGAGCATATACCATAACATATCCGCCAGAAGATTTAATATATTCTCCGCCTTTCCATGTAGGACTTTTTTCAGCAAGAAATCTACCCTTAAGCGTTTTGCCTATTTTTTCAAGGATTTCTTTAGAATGTTTATGTCCTTTCTTAAACTCTGTTGTAGTCGATGTGCGTTTTCCCTTTTTACCTTTACTAATTTTATCTCTAATTTCTTGGGAGTGTTTATATCCATTCATAAAGGAAGGATGTCCTTTAAGCGCTTTACTGATTTTGTCCTTTTGTTTTTGAGACATTCGTTGGCTTTTTTTCATAATACTATTATACCACGTTTGCCAACCTTGTCAAGGAGTTATTAAATGCCTAAAGTTAGTCCTTCACAAAACAACTTTACCGCTGGGGAGTTCTCGCCTTTCCTTTACGGCAGATTTGACATAGCTAAATATGCCAACGGCGCCAAGACGCTTGAGAACATTCTTATTCACCAGGCAGGTGGCGGACAGCGAAGGCCAGGAAGCAAGTATGTCGCCGAAGTAAAGACATCATCATTAAAAACCCGTATTTTTACTTTTGAATTTTCCACCACTCAGGCATATATCCTCGAAATGGGAAATGAGTATTTCCGTTTCTACCGCAATAACGGTCAGATACAGTCCGCTTCGGCCTATGAGATTTCTACCCCTTATCAGACAGCAGATTTATTTGATATTCAATTCGGCCAAGATGCCGACACAATGTTTCTTACTCACCCAAATTACAAATCTCGCGAGCTTACCAGGACGGGGCATACCGCGTGGACGTTGAAGAACTACGCCCCCGAGCTTCTGACCCTTGACGTAGCCCCCGGTGGGGATGGTTGGGCCGCCGGGGAAACGATAACTGGCCAAACGAGCGGCAAGACCTCTATAATCGTTGAGGTATTAACTGGCACTACATACAGGATCAAAAATAGGGACGGGGCATATACTCTCGACGAGGTGCTGACCAACGGGACTGCCACCGCAGACCAGGGGGCCGCTAATCCGGTAGCTTCGGGCGATCCCTTTGGGGCAGATGGTAGTGATGATTGCCCTGCAAGCGTTGCTATGTTCGAGCAGAGAATAGTCTTTGCCAATACCAACAATAACCCGCAAAAGATATGGGCTTCTGTATCCGGGGATTTTCAGGATATGACTGTAGGAGCGGACGCGGGAGACGCCTTTGTTTATACGATAGCCTCGGACAAGGTGAACGCGATAAGATGGTTGAAGCCAATCGGCAAGTCGCTTCAGATGGGGACGCTTGGTTCGACATTCTCTTTGAGTTCGGGAAATGACGCTGTTGCGGTAACCCCGACCAATGTGTCAATCAAGCGCGATACGACATACGGTGCGGCCAACATTCTTCCCGAGACGATAGGGAACTTTATTTATTATGTGGACAGGGACTTAAACCATCTAAGGGAATTAGGATTTTCTTTCGATATAGACGCCCAACAAGCGCTTGATATGACCATCCTCTCCGACCACATAGCCAAGGCCGCTGACCCTCTTAACTCAGACGGCTTCACCCAGATAGCCTATCAGCAGTCACCGGTCAGTCGCTTGTGGTGCGTGCGTAACGATGGGCAAATGGCCGTCTTGACCCGGCAAATAGACCAGGAGGTCGTAGGATGGTCGCGGGAGGTCTCGGGCGTTGACTCCTTGGGCGATGGCGTCTATGAGAGCGTGGCCATAATCCCTACCGACGGAGGGGATGACGAGGTTTGGGTGATAGTCAAGCGCTATATTGGCTCGGCGGTAGTAAGATATATAGAATTTTTCATGCCGGAGAAATTTGACCACCAGCAGGACGCCTTCTTTGTGGACTCAGGGCTTTCCCTTGACAACCCCAAGACGATAACCAATGTCGTATCAAAGGTTACGATAGACGACATGGAGTATGCCTCGGATGCGGCGGCTCAAGCCGCTTATGTGAGCAACAAAGCGGCTTCTTCGGAAGCAGTAGAGGCAAACACCAGTGAGGTAGTAGAGTCTTTTGTTTCTATACTCGGTGCTTCAGGGGCGCAAGAAGAGCAGGGGATGGAATTTCAAGTCCAAACCGAGATAACCTGCACTAAAATTCAAGTCTTCATAAAAAAAATACTTGCTCCAACAGACAATATAATCGCTGAAATACAGACCGACTCCTCAACCCTACCTTCGGGGATATTGGTAGATACCAATGCAACAAAAGTTTTAGTTGCTTCTACCATAGATACTGATTATGCGTGGGTAGAGTTTGAGTTTCCCGACTCCTTTACCCTGAAGGCCGATACCGTCTATCATCTTGTTCTAAGAAGAAGTGGCACTCGTGATGATGTTAATTACATCGTTTGGGCATATAACTCGGGAGTTTATACTTATGGAACACACGAAGTTAAAGCAAGTGGGACGTGGACAAATAGCACCGGATTTAAGCTCTTCAGAGTCTACGGCACTCATTTGGTTCTTCAATCCTATTCCGAGGCTACAATAATCCAGCAGGGTTCATACTCGTTAAAAGCGATAGCAAAGATAACGGAATCGCTCACCGAAACCTTGACGCGAACACTGGCTACGGCGATAGACTTGACCGGGGTAAACTCAATAAAGTTAAGCGTAAGGGCGGGCAGGACGGGAAGCAATTTTAAGATTGGTTTTCACGATAGCGGTGGAACGACCACAGAACACACAATTAACATTGTCGTTGCCGATACTTGGCAGACGGAGACGATAGATATATCCGGAGTAACCACTGCCAACAAGGACGACATTGACAGTATAATAATCACGATTTTGGACGCCGACGCCGACAACACTTTTTATATAGACAACATATTTAGCCCAACACCCTATATAACCGTTACTTCGGTAGATCACGGTTTTGTAGATGCCGATGAAATAAAGATAGTAGACATTATCGGAATGATCGAATTAAATAATAGAAGTTTTGTCGTAGATAAACTCACAGATGATACCTTTGCGCTGAAAGATAGTGAAGGTAATTATATAGACGGGTCAACTTACACTGCTTACATATCCGGGGGCGAGGCAAGGAAAAAGATTATCACAATTACCGGTCTTACTCATCTTGCGGGAGAGGAAGTCGCCATAACCGCCGACGGGTTGGCCGTCGCGACCAAGATTGTCAACTCAGATGGGGAAATAACCCTGGATACAAAGGCCTCGCTGGTTCACGCTGGCCTGCCTTATATTACTGATATCGCGCTTCTGCCTTCTCCCGGAGGGAGCGCAACAGGAACAGCGATAGGGAAGAAGCAAAGGACATATAAGCTATCAATCAAGTTTTACAGGTCTTTGGGCGTGCAATTCGGCCCGGATGCAGACCATCTTGACGAGATTTCAGAGGAAACGCTCTTTACGGGAGATAGGATAAGGTCATTCCCTGGAGACTGGGATAGAAAAGGACTTATACTGTTGAGACAGGCAAATCCTTTGCCGTTGAACATACTCTCGGTTACGATTATTAAGGATGTTACAGATGACTAATTCTTATTATGGAATATATGATGTTTGCTTTGATTAGGAAAAAGTCGCAAGTTCTCAGGTCTATCATCTTGTTTATCTTCAAAACTACCCATAGGATATTTTGTGCCTTTATGATGAACAATCTCTTTAGAGTTAAGAAAACGACTTATAATTTTCTCCATAATAAGGATAGCTCGTTTAACATATCCTCTATTATTAGCTCTTGGATGATTAGGTTTAAGGATAAGAATATATCCATCTGTGTGTTTCGATTGTCCATTTTTCCAATTCCAATGATTCTTTCCTCTTGGCGTAAACTTATGACCCTTTTTAAATGGCGCTGTTGGTTTGTTCCCTTTTTTAAAACAACCTTTTGTAGGTGGATGACCTTTTTTGAATTTTCCTTTATTAGATACTTCTCTCATTTTTTGTTTATGATATTCAGTTCTTATATAAACTCCGCTTTTTCCTTTAGTTCCAGACATTTTATCCTCCATATAAAAAAGGCGGCTTTCAGGTATCTAAGAGAGCAACGGTTAAGTTACTCAACCCTACGACCGCCAATTAAACATAAAAATACCGCAACTCTCTTAGGTAATTTAAGTATAGCAAATTAACCAGCAAAAGTCAAGGAGAATATATGGGCTTCAGTTCTGCGACATTTGCAACACTACAACTTGGGGCTTCTATTTTCGAGGCTATCGGCGCGTCCCGAGAAGGGGAAATCAAAGCAGAAGCTCAAGAGTTTGCTGCTGGTTCGGATATATTCAACGCCTCGATAGCCCGCCAAGAGGCGCGTCTTGCCCAGGTAAGGGCTAAGTTAGAGATTTCAAGGAAGAGAAAGGCGCAAGAGGCCCTCATCAGCGAGCAGCAAGTTCTCTTCGCCATAAGCGGTGTCCGAATTGACGAGGGAACGCCGCTTGTCGTTATGCAGGACACCCTTGAGACGACCGAACTTGATATTTTAATTACCCAATTTAACGCCGATGTTGAGAGTCAATTTTTGGAAAGTGAAGCTCGCCAGTTAGAACTTCGCGCCTCGCAGAGACGTTTAGCCGCTACGCAAGAGAGAACGGCGGGACGATTGAGGGCAGGCAAAACCTTATTGTCATCTCTGTCAACATTTGCGCAGAAATTTCCGGGCGAAGATACAATTATTGGTGGCGGAACTGACATAGATATATCACCCCGTAGTGGTACGGTAACGAGGATAACAAGATAATGGCCAGAATACCTTTAGAAGAAGGTCGGGAACAAATAACAAGGCAACCTTTAGCCGCGAGGCAAGGGCCGGGAGTATTCTCTACGGCAGCAGCAAGAGCCTCGCAGGAGTTTGCACAGGTAGCCGCAAACGCGGCGAGACAGTTTGAGGAAGCCCAAACCTTAGCTGAGAAAACCAACGCGGGAACCGATGCACTTAGGAGGCTTAAAGAACTTAATCTTGAGGCGGAATCGGCGAGAACCATTGAGGATATCAATAAGTTCAGA
>SDBT01010515.1_pt1 | contig 14936 bp, 15 predicted proteins | sample 2277101 | NCBI WGS metagenome assembly SDBT01 (sample SAMN10404973, study PRJNA504765) | marine sediment metagenome | isolation source: marine sediment core GS10_PC15, 103 cmbsf | place: Arctic Ocean: Southern Knipovich Ridge | collected 2010 | reverse complement strand
GGATTACAACATTCCTCTGCAGTTTGCAAACATGAAGAGCTAATGCCCCCCAAAAAGGATACCACTCTTTAAGTTAGAGTTACCTATATTTTACCCTTCAGTCGAACTCCACCTGAAACAATCGCTCTTTGGTTAAATCAGTCAGCCTGTCTTCTATCGTATCAATAAAGGGGATTTAAATAGCTCCGTACCTTGCAAGATTTTGTAACAAACGAACAAATTCTCTGAGTTTATTGACGTCCCGTTCAGCGATGTTGTCAGTGTCAAAATGCATCACATCATTCCGTATTTTCCGGATCTCCTCTAACTTTTCAATGAATACTCCTCGGTCTAGGTTTAGGGACAACTTCTCCCACTTATCTGGATTTTCGATAAGTCGCATGTATTCTCCTAAGGTGAGGTCTGATACTTTTTGGATTGTCCTGTCCGTTTCTGATGGATTGCAGGCTGCTTGAATATCCTTGAGCGTATATTTATTCAACAGCATTTTTCTTATATACTTTTCAATTTCTCCCAACAAAAGATATGGTTCTCCAAGTTCCCGGAATTGTTGGCTTAAATCACTTGTCGTTATAATTCCACAGATCACATTGTCAGAGCCTCGTATTAACGCATATTCGTTCGATATGACGAATTCAATCGCAGAAAAAATATAGGTATCATAACTGAGTTCTTTGTGCGGTTCCATGCACTCGCGGACATATGTGCAATCGGCGGCCAATACATATTTACTAGCTAGTGATTTCCAAGATATCATCCCCTTGACTTCTCTATCGGATGTCATTACAGGGAGTTGAGAATAATCATGGGTAATCATCAATGTAATGGCTGTATGTATACTATCATCCGGTTTTACAGAAACCGGTGAGTTATTCGCTGAGGCAAGTTTCCCAATACGATATGTTGGATCATCTTTTATTTCTTGGACTAGATCAGGTGTTTCAGTCTGTGCACTTTTTTGCGGTGCACGTTCGAAGGATATTTTGGAATCAATGTATACATATTCGAAATCGGGTTTAGTGACAAGCTTGTATTTTTTTAAGCCGCTACGAATGTAATAGACATTCCAGCTTGTCCTTCTCTGTGCTCCGAACCACCATATGAATTCGCGTGCTATAACAGGTTGGGGTATTAATCCATCATTAATTTGATCGGATACTACCTTGAGCTTTTCATCGAATTCCATAAATGCCACTCCTTCTTGATACGAACGATTGTCTTGTAAATATTCATTCCTTAGAAATACAGAGGTGATGGAACTGCTGGGTAGACACGATAAACATGCCGAAAGACATCTTCAGTTTTTTCGTTAACCTCATCTTCAGTATAAGACTCCACTGGCAATCCGAGAAACTAGGGAAATAGGTTTACCTTTAACACTCGCGCTAATAGTCACCATGTTCCATTATCTCGAAGTTAATCACGTCCATGGTGTTTAGCTCATATGTCTCCGGTTTAATAATCATCTCCACCAACGCTTGGAATGGTTCCGCTACAGACTCTTTTCGGTATCCATGTGCGTGAACTATGAAGACAATCTGCCCTCCCCACGTACAGCGTAGCAGAATATCACCCCCTGGTAGCAACTCAGCGCTCTCCACTTCATGCATCGACACATCTTCGAGCACATCCACTTCCGTGGCAAAAGCATCCCACACACCAAGTTGAATGGGGTCGAATTCTAAACCGATTGAATATTCCCAAAGGCTGGTCGCAACCGAATCTATAACATCATCTGGTAGCTTTATGGCTCCTGATTCTATGCCTGCTCGTATGTCTTCCAATCCTTGAAGTTGCGGAGACACGAACTTGGTAACGAATTCATGAAGGCTACGGTACAATACAAACCTATCAGGACTGATGCTATTTTGTTTAATTTCATTAAACAAGTCTGGGTGTATTTCGGTAGTGTGCTTGTTCTTATAAAAACCTTCGTCATTTGTGATGAACACAATGTTGTCCTCAGAACCTACTAGTTGGGCCAGCAGGCTCAACCAAATCAACGTATCGCGAAATCCCTTGTCCTCATCCCTGAACGGACGAAGTCTGGAAACAGCCCTCTGAACCAATATCTGGTGGGAAACATCAGGAATAGGGATACGCATTTCACTCGGGAAAATAGCTTCAAGAGTGCCCAAGTACTTACTTGTAACCACCTCTATTTCACGTTGACTTGGAACGGGTGGCGTAGGATTGAATCCTAGCTCAGCCAACTCTCGTGACAAAGTCATAAGTTTACCTGTAGCATCTTTTATACGTTGCGTAAATTTGCCTTGTGCTTCAGCTAACACCACTTCCGTCAGAGTGAGTCGATAGCCAATCTGATCCGCCGCAACTCTGGCAGATGTGGCACCTGCTCCCTTTAGGAAAGGATCCCCGAAAATTATGTTTGCGTCTATTGTCACCAGCATAGCAAGCACTCCTGAACCTTCCCCCTAAAGGATACCACTCCTTGGGTTAGAGTATTAGTCGAACTACACCTGAAACAATTCTTGGGGTTTGTATAAGCTACCCTTCCTTGCTTTACCACTCGTTTTTATCGGTTTAATCCCTCCCAATAAACATCGTCGAATTCCACATGTGAAATACTGCTGCCGTGTTTGGTCTCGATGATGTCAGAAACAACTTCTTGGAGTGTCGCATAGAGACATTCATCAACCTGCTCAATTGACTTTGGCCATTCAACAGCGCTTGCAGGTCTTATAAAGTTCATCATTTTTGTGTCTAACGCCGCGTTTAGCCACTTCGAAATCAGCGCAGCTTTATTGCTATTCGGTAAGTGGCAATAGTGGACAACAACCTTCATGACGACATTCAATGTTTTTGCTATCTGGCCATAGCTAGCAGGACCCCTTGGTTTCACAATTTTGTCGCCCTTGGTTTTTTCGGCCAAGATAATGTTCTGTATTCCCCAACGACAGAAATTTGAATGAAGCTTCATAAACTGCTCTTTAGATTTTGTATCCAAAAACTTGGGAAGTTCTTTCAGAATCATGTCTCTTAGTTTAACCTTTGACCCCTCTTCGAAGACACGCGTCATCGATGAGAAACCTAAATGTCAACAATATTGTGTAATCTAGCCATGTTGGGATCGTTCAATTTAGGTTGCTTTTTCAACTAAACGTCCTCCTCCCTGAAACAATGCTTTGGCTTGTTGGGTAATCTCTCCATTCACAGCTAAACCTCACTGGGTAGCTTTGTAATTTTGGTAAGCATTTTGGAACTTGTAGCGCAAACGCATAACCTCGTTAGATGCATTTGGTTCAAGATTATGCTCCCATTCTTTGCGTCTAGCAGTCAACAAACGCTCCACCGATTCTGACGCACTGTTGGTGACAAAGAGTGACTTATCGGAAGACAAGTCAGAAGTAAGCCCAATGAACGCCCGTGCTAAGTAAAGTTGTAGTGGAGTTGAATAGAACTTGCATTCGACCGCAACCACCAATCTGGAAGATCGAGGCGGCACCTGTCGTTGACGGCACATTTCAGCCTCTATTTGATCTAGCACGGCGACATCGCACTCATGAAGAACCCCTGACTTACCTACAACTCGTACGCCAAGGTGAACCTCTAATGGCGGCTTACCAGAAAAAGTGATTACTGCATGAGTGTAAGGCTTATTCGTTGAAAAGATATAACCAGGGCTGGTTCGGAAAACAAACATAGAGGGACTATTCCCGTGAACATCACGAAATGTGATGGAAGCCTGTTCGGCCTGAGCCGCTTCAAGCGCGAGACTAAATACATATGCCTCAAACACATCGGATACATCGGAAGCCGAGTTTAGACTTGGTGAGATGGTTGAGCCAAGTGTAGCTTTAATATTTTGAAGTAGTTCTGCGGTTGACATCGAATTTATATTTCCCTCCGCAAAGCGTCAAGTAATTCTTTGAGTTTCCTACTACCATCAACCCGCGAGGAAACCGTTACTCTGTCGAGTGGTTTTGGTTCACTATCCGGTTCATCACCATAGAATTGGATTCCTTGCCAGTTATTGCTTTGGCTCTCGAAATACTCGATTAAGTGGTATTCCATATCTGTCGTGCTTATAACAGAACACCGGACAGCGTCTATGAGCAGTTCAAGACGTTCTGAAGGCTTGTATTCAATGGGGACAGGGAATGTGGCTTTTGGCCCTTTCTTCAGCGGGCTGGGATAATCTTGATTAGAAAACATACGCACCTCACGGTCTTCCTTGAGCGTTTCGATTTCTCTCTCTATCGTCTTTCCGAGGAGTATTTGTTCGGTAACTTGCGTGGTAACCCATTCTAGACCATATTGTTTCAAAATATCAGATAGAGCCTCGTATGTTTGATTGCATTCTTGGTCATTCATTGCATATTTGACCTGCCCCGAGTAATTGTATCACTCTCTAAGTTGGAGTTACCGGTATTGTAGATTACTCCATACGCCCTTATTGAAGGTGGATTTTTCCCAGTAACGCGAAAGAAAAAGTAATTATCTTTTAATAATGCTCTTGAGTTTGGATTACTTTCTCTCTTGAACCAGAATACAGGCGAATCAATTTTTTGCCTCAACAAGAACTCAAACCAGGCTTTGTCTGTATTTACTATATATCCCTCCATATCTATCACCTACCAGCCATATATCATACGTTAGAATAACTATTATGCCTCAAGTTAAAGACGGACACTCTAAGCACCGCAATATTTATCAATTGTTTTCAAGGAGTCTTCTTAGATATTGGGCGAGATTTACGTGCAGGAGCTACCCAGTTTGGCTTCGGCAATTCCTCGAAGCCTGGCTCTAATCTCGCGTTTGGGAACCAAAAGGCCGATGTTCGGACATATGTTCCTGCAAAGGGACCTTCGGCATCCAACTCACACGAGATCCACCTACGGCCAGATTTTTCGGCGGCAATACCAGTTGTGTTACTACCGGCGAATGGATCACATACCAAGTCCCCCGGCTCTGTAAGAAATTGAATGAAGAATGTAGGTAGGTTTATTGGGAAACGTGCACTGTGAGGTTTAAGGCCATGCTTTCGGCATTCATCTAAATATCTGCTACGTGAAGCAGTATTTGCGATTGAGAGGATATTATCAAATACCATCTCAAATGGTTCTCCACTAAGTTCATCCTGACTGCTCTCTTCTTGTTCAACGAATCCAAGTAGATTTGCAGTAATTGATCCGCCATGATCAATAGTAAAATTATCGCTGATATCCCACTCTGAAGGTCGCTTCCTAACCTGATATCCGTTTTTTAGCAGGGATTTCATTGATTCTGAATATTGGCGTAATACCCTCCGATTATTTGCCTTAGTACTTAATGCATTCTTTGCAAACCACAATATTAGATTGACAGAATCTTTTACACGAAGCCTTCTTACGTTAACCCACTCAGCTGGGCTCGGTAGTTTTGCAGGATTATACCAATAAAATTCTTGGCACAAGTCAAAATACTTACTTAACATTACGGCTAACTCAAAATGGTAAGTAGACCGTTTTGGCTGATTAGGCAAGTATGTACCGCCCAGGTCAATCACTAATGATCCTGTATCTGCAAGAACACGTTTAAAACTTGGTATAAACCGTTCAAACCATGTTAAGTATTCATCTATAGTTTTGTTTCCGTATTCTTTAGGTCGAGTAAGAGCGAAAGGCGGTGATGTAAAGATTAGATCGACTGATCGGAGTGAGACATCTTGAGATTTAAGCAGGTCCCTTGCATCACCCTGATATGCTTTTCCGAGTTCAGTTGAGTAGACTAGTTTGCATTCTTTGTTACTCATTCGTTGTTAATTCCACCCCACTGTTTGGCGACTCATTATTCTCTCAAGATTAATAAATTGATGTCCACCGGCTGCTTCCGCTAGATAACTAGCAAAGTATTCAGAACGCATTGCGATTACTTGTTCGGATTCGCTCTGTGAAAGTGATCGGGCCCTTACAGATGCTCCTTTTCTGTACGCCTCCTCCAAGAGATGAAAAGGGACATGGCAAGACGAAGACGAGCCTACTCGTAAATGTTGGATAGGGTTCCAACCTACTATAATCTCCATACCTTTAACTGGCAAATTTCCGACTGACCGCCCAGCTCTATCCGTTCTCTCGTCATAATAACCAATTAAAAGAGTGGTTCCGAAGCTAAAATCAAGGTTCCGTACCCCATCTTTTAGCTTAGTTTGAATTCTATATTCGTCAACTGAGCGTGTTTTCCCTCCATGACCAACAGTCCACATATATATCTCATACCTTCGTAATGTGCAGTTGGGAAATTCAACAATGATTTTCCAAGGTAAGCCGTTTCTTGAACCAGAAAACGTTGCTGACTGTATTACTACGTTACTTGAAGTAAGATGCCTAAGAATCCTTTTCGAAATTTCGATCTTACTCAATCCATACATTTATCCATTACTCCATAATGATACTTTTATTTCTTCGGCTTTCAAAATGTCAGAGAGTTCAGCATGCTGATCTACTAGATGGTTCTTTAGATATTCGAGTCCAGCAGCAGCTAGTGCTTCTGCGTAAGCGTATGGACGGGCTATAGGCTCTTCAGATAATCCAATTATCAAGGAACGTATTTTACCGCCTTCATCAATGGCAGTACTCCATTTTGTACCGACTCCTATCATCTCCGATGATGATTTGATTAGCCCATGCACCAGAGCAACACTTATTGCAAGTCTGTAAACATCTATATCCTCATTGAACCAGTCTGTTGTCATGATTGCCCTAAGGCAAGCTTCACCTTCTGGCGTAACTCCGATGGTTCGTTTGTCTTCTCGCTCTTCTGTCATGTCATCACCTCAGCTCATTCGTTCGATTCGAGTTCGATCAGGAGCACCATCCCTTATAAGCTTGTATTGATGACCAATCTTCCCTTCAAAATAAGTGATATCGCGCTCAATATCAAACTCTCTGGAATGTACGAGTATCACGATTTGAGATGCCATCGATGGAATGAATGTTAAGGTCTTCGCTCGATGTTCGACATCGAGTCGGGTGAATGGTGTATCCATTACAATCGGCCCTTCACGAACCGCTGCTCGGTTTAATGCAGCTATCAATGTAAATGCAACGACTTGTTCCGCGCCTGCTGACCTCTCACTCACTACCCTCCCTTTGTCATCTACAATGTCCAACCCGAATTGGTCATTAATAACCAGACCTGAGTATGCAGGTTCTGTAGTTAATTGCTTGAATATATCTATGGCTTCTTCTTGAACTTGAAGACGGAGAGCATTTCTAAAATCGTCAACGGCATTAGCAAATGCTGAAACCAGAATCCTATAGATCTCCGTTTCCACAGTGATCTTTCTATCAGCCTCAGGCAACCGAGCAATATCCTGTTGAACTCTGGACAAAGCTGCTTTTTTCTCGCTGAATAATTTTTCTTGATTAGAAATTGATTGTTTAATAGGTTGAATTTGAATTACGACGTCATCGTACTTTTGTTGCAATGCTCGAATTTCTGTTCGATCATGCCCACGTAGTCTTTCCAAGATATTGTCACGATTCATCCGATCACGACGTGCATCAAGATTTAGACGGCGTAATGATTGCTCTTTCTCTTTGATTACGGCTAGATTTACGGCGCCGCTAGTGAACTGTCGTAAATTGTTTAAACGTTGCCGCTCTTTTTCTACATCTCTGATATCTTTTTCATTTGAAGTGAGTTTTCCTCTTAGCTCATTTAAATGTTCTTCCATCTTATCCCTATGCTCTGCAGATACTTGCTGTTTACAAACAGGACACTCACCCCTTTCAGTAGCATTACTTACCTGGTCTATTGTTTGTTTAAGACGCTCCACCTCTATCTCATCCTTGCGAGCACTTTGGATCCTATTATCTAATTCCCAAGCTAACTTCTGGGCAATTACCGATACTGGTTCCCACCATGCATCACTTAGTAAATTCTTTATGTCTTGTTGAAGCAATTTGGAGAGTTCTTTATTCTCAGCGAGGCGTGCTTCAATTTCCTCGACTTGTGCTATGTCAGCTTGAATCTCAGAGAACCTATCGCGTCGTTCTGCTAGTTCACTACGTTCTGTTTCTAGACTTATCAGCAAGCTATTCAGACGGGCGAGATCCTCCCCAATTGATTCGATCTCAGTTCGCAATTGCTCTGCTTCCGTCACCAACTTTTGATGTTTTGTCGCTTGTCGTACAGCTTGTGTCTGACGGCGCTCGGCCTCTCTTTGCAGGTAATCAAGGTCACGTTCTGCCTGTTTAATTGCGGGAAGACCTAGAATCTGTTCTATCGACTGTTTAATAATGTCAGTTTGTCGACCGGTCTCAGTAACTAATACTTCATACTGAGCTAGCATCTCGGTATCAAAGAGGAAGAAACGTGAAACATCCTTGTGTAGAATCGTTCCGATCTCCTCAGGAATATCAGCTTCAGGCAAAAAGTGGCCGTCACGGCGTAGACTGGATTTCTCCACTAAATAATCATCACTTGTAGGGCGGATATCAGATTGGACATGTCTCTCAAGCTGATATTGGTGTCCATTATGAGAGAAATCAAGTTCAACTGTCATGAAGTACTCTCCTGCATCAAGTGCGCTATAACTAATGAGACGGTTAGTTGGCTTACGACCTCCCATACGCCCTTGTACCTCTCCATATAAACACCATCTGATTGCATTCTGTAGGCATGTCTTTCCACGCATATTTTCACCGTGGATTAGAATAATTGGCGCAGATGGTGTAACCTCAAGTTCTATTTCATGAGAGCCGTAGTATGGACCGAGGTTATTGAGTTTGAGCTTGTGAATCAACATTTGCTTTACCTTCAAATCTTGAATCTATTTCGATTTTCACCAGTTCTCGGCAACGACTTATAAAATCCCCTCGTTCCCTTTCAAACTGATGAAGCCAAGCAGATTCAAACACATTTTTAACAAGTTCGTCTGATAAGATATCTCGTGCAATATCTTCCGTACATTCACTTCTCAACTGCTTAACATGTTCCAAAACCACTTTTTGTGCACTGTCTTTAGTACGTGGTATTGCCTCTCTATTATTCATAGTCTTCGTCCTCAAAATCGTTCATTGGATCATCTATATCCCTGATCCCTGCTTCAGTTGCGATACGAATGAGTTCATGATATACACTTCGATTTCGAGCATATTGACAGAACTCTACGGCCCTTCGAATTTCAACACGGAGAATAGGTAGCCTATCGATTTCATCGGAAGAAGATACGCGTGGAATTACTAGAGAATCATGTATAGTGGCATCATATTTTACTGGTGTACGACGAAGAACGCGGCCACGACGTTGAATAAACTCACGAGGATTAGAGGACGATGCTAATATAAGGGCACAATTTATAGATGGGATATCTACACCCTCATCTAGACACTTAATTGCCACGATAACGCCTCCCTGTCTATGAAAATAGTCCAAGGTTTGGCTACGAGATCCCTCCATCATTGAGTGATATTCATATGATGGGATACCAGCATCATGTAAAGATTCTAACACGGAAGACAGTTGCTCTCTCTCGTCACAATATATCAACCAACGCTCTCCTTCACGATAGTGCATGCTCAGGATATCCCGAGCCAAGGTAATCTTTGCAGTTGCGCGCTTTATTATAGCAGCTCGTCTAATTAACATCATACGATATGCATTTGATAGTGTTTTATTTCCTTCAGCATCTTCAGGTAGGCGTGCATATACCTGTTGAATATGCCTCGTCGACTCATCCCATTGCTCTTGCTCTTCCTCTGTTAGCGATACTCGGTGTACGTGATAGTCGTATGGCACTAGTCGTCCAGCAAGTATCGCCTCTGGAATCCCGAACTCTGGTTTAAGGATTTGGCCAAAGTAATTGAATATTTCACGTGTTCCTTCCGGATCTCCATAACGTTTAGGTGTTGCGCTAAGTCCGAGACATGCCCCTGTTTGAAGGCTAAGAATACGACGGAAAGTCGGGCTTCCAATCCGGTGAACCTCATCAGCGATGATAAGCAAATGATCTCCACCGATTACACTTTGTAGGAATCTATTGGTTGAGCCACTTTGCATTGTTGCAATAACTAGACGAGAGCCAAGATAAGATACATTGCGTGTAAAGTCGGGAAGGGAAGTTTCCCAATTCCTACTTGTTTGTGTACCACCAACGATGAGTACATCTGGTGAAATTTCACTGAGTTCCAATCGCGCAACTCCAGCCCACTGTGCGGACAAGATATCACTTGGTACGAATACTATCGCTGGAAGACCAGGTCGAATCCACCGACGAATTGCTTCAATAGCTGTTAATGTTTTACCTGACCCGGTAGCGTGATTCACTATCCCGCGGTGTCCATTATCTTCCCAGCTAGCCAACACTGCATTTTGATGTGCCATTAGAGGCGTTACTGCTGGTGCAGGTCGAATAATTGTTCCGGTAATTTTCATTTCTCGTCGTGTCTTATTTAAAGCGCCTTCAACACCTTCAGGATTACGATATAGCATAAGCTCTTTGTGGGGAACATCCGGAAACTCGCGAACGTGTATACCTGGCTCTAATCCGTTCCAAAGTGAGCCGAAGTAATCACTGACTTGTTTTATCCTTTCAATGTCATCTTCGCTACTCCAAGATGTGAAAACAGCAAAGGACTCGTGATTCCGGCTTGATAATATCGCTGCTGCAGTCTCATTCGCAGAACCCACAAATGCGATTCTAGATCCGTCCACAGATTCGAAGACCCCAATTTTGCTATGGAATATTCCGGCGTGATCTGGTCGATAAGCAATTTTCAGATCAAGTGCTTGAGCAGCTAGAAGAGTTGCAAGTAGTTCTACACCAACGTTTCCAATTGGTGATTTCAAGAGGTTACGTATATCTAGTATAAGTGACCTATCGATGCATTCTCGTAGTTCAAGACCTCTTGTGATTGCAGCGATGTCCTCTTCGGCAAGTTTTGGCGAACAGATAAGCCGCATCTTGCCACCCCGCTCAACGAAGTCAGCCAAAGCGACACCGACAATAGCATATATAGTGCTACTGAAGAATCCGACCGCACGGTCGTATTTGTTAGCCGTACGAAGGCAGGGAATGTAGAATTCGTTAATTATATCAGTACGACTACTTGTGTACCATGGCTTTAGTTCTATATTACTAAACAACCTTGCCACAGTAGTACCTTCCTTAGATTAATTATACCATGTCACCGCTCTGTACTAGCGATTTCCGGTACCCTTTAATTCACCATTATCATCTATTATAGCTAGAAGCCGGAGATGGTTAAGGCTATTTCATGTGTTGGACTTTGAGTTTAGTCCTATCTGAAGCTCCTGTCAATACAAAGACAAAATAGCAAATATTATTTGTTTAAAAATAAGATACGTTATTTTTAACTCACTTTTTGCAAAATCTCCCAAGCTTTACCGCATTTATTACAACTAGAGATTGGTTTACCCTCAATATATTGTTTAATAAGTCTTGATTCACAGGAAGGGCATACGTTGATAGATACAAGTGAGTTCACCGTACCTTGTTCATAAGTGGCGGCCATTTTCCTCATGTAATTCCAGCCACCATTATTTATCTTGTCCATATAGACTTGCCACGCTTCTTCATTGTGATCTAGGCTGAAACCGTATTCCTGTATTATTTCCAGATTAATTTGGAAAAGTGCGTCGCGAATAATAGGAGATTCATAGGGGAATCTAACAAGAAATTTACTTCTAACTCCCTTTTTCACGAAATCCGGGAACATGGGTATATCAATTAACCTGTTTAACAATCCATCTGAAAGGGCTTCTTCACGTGCTTTTTCCTTAGCTATGCGGGCTTTTTCAAGCACTTTACGGGCATCTCCACGCATTTTTTCTTGAGCTTTGCGTGCTTCTTCAACTTGATCTGCTTTGATATTGTATTCGTTGACAAGCGCGTTTATGTTTCTGAAAACATCTTCACTTATAATTTCCAGATCAGAAAGAATATCCATTGTATCAATCTCATCAATTCTATTGAGAACGAAATCTTCAAGCTTACTTTCAAGTGCACTTTGACGTTTTTGAAACTCTTTGTCCAATATGTTCCTTTGCTTGAAACGTTCTTTCGAAATCCTTAGGGCTTCCAAAAACTCCTCAACTCGTTCTAGCATGTTATCTTTGTGTTGCGCCAACTCCAGATCTTTGTTAAAATTATCATATTCAACTTTTATATCCACTCCATGTGATAATTCAAACTCTTCCGCTGACTCTTCCACTTTCGATTCGTCCTTTTCGTTCGTTATTTGGTTCGAGCCTGTTTCTCTTATTACACGATTCACGAAAGAAACAGGATAATCCAGTTGACTTAATATTTGGTCTGTATCCATACCATCCTTAATAAGTTTGGTGACCTGTTCTTTAGCCTGGTGTATATAAGAATACACGGTGACGTCACTGTGCCCAGTCTTTTCAGCAATTTTGCGACCGGAATAACCCCTACCATAGAGTTCTAATATCTCGTTTATTTCATCGTTCGTTAGTGCCATGATAACCTCCTAATTTGCGTTTCTCCCAAATTGTTCGATAATAAAAAAAGCAAGAGAGGGCTAGCCCCCCTTGCTTTTAGTTAATTTTATTCACTTTTTACAACATTGTCAAATAGTCTAAACGGTCATAAAAGACATACACGCACTTATATGTGTTTGAAGCTTATTAAGGCGAGAACTATTAAATGCGACAACTTGTTTGGCATATTTTAGCGCAATTATTTGGTGCGATATCTATATCTAAATTGAATGTGTTTGATTACTTTCTTGATTGATTTCCACGTCTAAATTGCTGCTAATTACTTATGTTTTGAAGGGTTATTGATGCGCATCAATTTTAAACTGCTGCAATATTGATACGTTTAGGTACTATCTTTTGATGCACAACCTTCTCTAGACTTAAGACAGAATATATACTCGGATGGTGAAAAGTGAATATGCTTACGCGAAAATCAAGGAAAAACAAAGCTAGTTTGATATTCGAAGAGTTTATCAATCGCTATAAGCTAAGCAATCGCGCTGAGGGCAAAAGCGAAAAAACCATACAATGGTACGATGAGATCCTAAAATCATTTGATGTATATCTGAAGAATACAGGGAACAGTAATGGCCTATCATGCCTTAATATGGAGAATGCCAGAGAATACATTATGTATTTACGAAATAAACAAAAGTTTGATAATCATCCATTTATACCAACACAGAATGAAACTCTTTCTCCACAAACCCTCCGGTGCCACACAAGGGGTCTAAAAGCATTTGCTACCTGGCTCTACCTAAATGAATATACCTCTGAAAACAGCTTGAAAAACCTGAAGTTGCCTAAAGCCCCTCAAATAATAATTGAACCATTAACTCCGGAAGAGATTAAAAAGATTTCCTCCAGTATCGATCAAAACACACCCACTAGAGTGCGTAATTACGCTATTTTGGTAACTGCCCTGGATAACGGTTTGAGAGCATCTGAAATCGCAGGAATTACTCTTGGTCAGTTCAATTCTAAGGAAGGCTATATAAAGGTCATGGGTAAAGGGGCTAAAGAACGTATTGTCCCGGTGGGTGAATTTGTGAAGATGACATTGTGGCACTATATCGAGAAGGTCAGACCTGAACCCGTCGGACCTGAAAATGATAGATTATTCTTGTCGCGAGAGGGGAAACCCATTACCGTAAACACAATAAAACTCATTTTTACTAGATTAGCTAAAGGGTCAGGTGTGAACAGATTACACGCACATTTATGCCGTCACACATTCGCCATCAATTACCTGTTGAATGGTGGTGATATCTTCTCATTAAAGGAAATACTAGGTCATACTACATTAGATATGGTTAACCACTATCTACACTTCACTGGTTCTCAGATCACCGCTCAGCACCATAAATATTCCCCAATGGATAAATTACAGTTCGAGACTAAGAAGTCTAGCAATTAATAAACACTCTGAACCTAAGTCAGGGTGTTATGTGCAATCAATTTCGCCATGCCTCCAAAAAGATTATGCATTGTTCATATTCGACTATGGGTGTATAATGGCCGTATGCAAAAGGACTTCTTTTCGGAATACCTTAGGAAGCCGTGTTAGTACGGTCGTAGGTACGGAGGAAAGAGATCATATGAGCATGTCTTACGAAAGTGGCCAATCAGGCCAGCCTAGACACAAGGTTTTCGTCAGTTATCATCACTCGAGAGACCAAGCGTACAGAAATCGCTTCGAATATCTATTTGCGTATGTCCGTGATGTCATGGTTTCAAAGTCAGTACAAATTGGCGATCTAGATCCAAATTTGAGAACAGAAACCCTGAGGCAAAAGGTCAGGGATGAATACTTGCGCGATTCAACGGTCACGGTTGTACTGATTGGAGCGGGAACGTGGAAACGGAAGCATGTCGATTGGGAGATCGGAGCTAGCATAAGGCACACACAATACAATCCACGGTCCGGACTCATTGGCATCATTCTTCCGACCTACCCGCGATTAGATCAAACAAAATATGATCCATATACAATTCCACCGAGGCTATACGACAATATTAATTGCGGCTTTGCTACAATATACAATTGGAGTGAAGATGCGGCCGTTATACAGAAGTGGATTCATAAGGCATTTGAAAGACGGAACACAGTAAATCCTGACAACTCCTTTCAATCATTCACGAACAATCATTCGGGGGATAGGTGGCAACCATGAAATGGCGTAAATGGCTTGAAAATTGGGATATGACATCTCTCAAAATAAAAACACCGTTCTTAGAAATGGATTGGGAGCCAAAAGATGAAGATAAAGCCGCCGCTTGGGAAATGTATATCGAACTCCTCACACGGATTACCACTCAACCCCTTGACACTGAACATGGTGACGAAAAAACAGCCCTTGAGAGCGTGTATTCTCTTTTTCCCATTACTAGGCAAGTGTTAAAGAACAACACCAGATATTGTATCGAATTTGCGAAATTAGCCATTGTTATTCTAAATCAAATCATAA
>SDBT01010514.1_pt1 | contig 14937 bp, 16 predicted proteins | sample 2277101 | NCBI WGS metagenome assembly SDBT01 (sample SAMN10404973, study PRJNA504765) | marine sediment metagenome | isolation source: marine sediment core GS10_PC15, 103 cmbsf | place: Arctic Ocean: Southern Knipovich Ridge | collected 2010 | reverse complement strand
CAACATATTACTCAAAGTTTATCCTGGTGGCTACTGGATTTTTCGGAAATCCTTATATCCCGGATATTCCAGGATTAAGAGAAAGCCCGGTGGTTATGCATTCTCATCAATTTAAATCGTTCAAACCCTTTCGTAATAAGAGGGTGGTTATCATTGGTAGTGGAAATAGTGCAGCGGAGACGGCAATAATTTTAGCAGGTCATGCACAGGTTTACCTCCTAACCAGGCATAAATTTAAATTTTTTAGCAAGACAAAAAATTTATGTAATATAAGAGGAATTTCAGAGAGTCTGCTTCTGGAATTAATTGATATGGAGATTATCAGACACATTTCCAATGCAAAAATCAATAAAGTGGAAGGCAATTTGGTTTATCTTAACAACAAAACGATTGAAGTACAAAGCATTATAAGCGCAACAGGTTATCATGCTGATCTGAGTGCTTTAGGTAAAATGACATTGGATGTAGATAAAACAACCAGGTTTCCATTCATCAAAGACACAGGTGAATCGACCTCTGTCGATAACTTGTTTTTTGCCGGCCCACTTGCCTATACAAGGATCAGTAGTCTTTTAATCCATGGATTTATAAGAATGGTTCCTAACACTATAAAAGAGTTGTCAAAAAGGATGGTGGAAGAAATCATCTGATTGACTTTATTTTGAATCCATGGTAAATTATAAAGATTAAAAGAAACAGGAGATATATGATGTTAGATAAGGACTATCTATTAAAAGTAGGCCTGGCGGAAATGCTTAAAGGCGGTGTTATTATGGATGTTACAAACCCTGAGCAGGCAAAAATTGCTGAAGATGCAGGGGCTGTGGCTGTGATGGCCTTAGAGCGAATTCCGGCAGATATCAGGTCTGATGGTGGTGTGGCACGTATGTCAAATCCTAAAATGATAATGGAAATTCAGAAAATGGTATCGATACCGATGATGGCCAAATGCCGGATAGGACATTTTGCAGAAGCACAGGTTCTTGAAAGTCTTGCCATTGATTTTATAGATGAAAGTGAAGTGCTAACTCCTGCGGACGAAGAAAATCATATCTGGAAACATGACTTCAAGATTCCATTTGTATGTGGGTGCCGGGAAATCGGTGAAGCACTACGGAGGATTGCTGAAGGAGCCGCGTTAATAAGGACAAAAGGAGAAGCAGGATCAGGAGATATCGTTGAGGCTGTACGCCATATGCGAAAGGTCCAAAGTGAGATTAAACATATTCAAACCCTTGATAACACTGAGTTAGTAGCATATGCCAAAAACATCGGTAGTCCTGTCACGATAGTTCAGCAGATTAAAGAAAATGGTAAACTACCGGTTCCAAATTTTGCTGCCGGTGGTGTGGCAACACCGGCTGATGCCTCACTTATGATGCAATTGGGGGCAGAATCTGTTTTTGTTGGCTCAGGAATCTTTAAATCAAACGATCCGGCGGCACGTGCAAGGGCAATCGTAATTGCAACTACCCATTTTAAAGATCCGGATGCAGTGGCAAAAGCCAGCGAAGGATTAGGTGATGCCATGCCGGGAATTGATGTGGCTCGTTTGCCAGAAGATGAATTGTTTCAAACCCGCGGATGGTAAGTGAAGACAATTGGAATACTTGCTGTTCAAGGAGATTTTAAGAGGCACGCCAGCACAATTCTCAGGTTAGGGCATCAGGCTGTTGAGGTACGAACAAAAGAAGAATTGAAACAAACAGATGCGCTTATAATTCCTGGGGGAGAATCCACTACATTTCTTAAGCTTTTTCACGAATTCAAACTTGAAGATAGTTTAATAAAATATGCGGTAAAAAAACCGATCATGGGAACTTGTGCAGGGCTTATCATTCTATCTAAAGAAGCGATTCCATTACCATATAAACCGCTCGGACTCATTGATATTATTGTCGACAGAAATGCCTATGGTCGCCAACGAGAGTCGTTTGTTGATAATATTGATCTATTTCTTAACGGTGAGCCAGGTGAGTTTCCAGGAATATTTATCCGAGCACCTAAAATACGCCAGATAGGGAAGGGTGTTAAAATTCTTGCCCGCCATAAGGACGATATTGTACTTGTCTCATCCGGCAATATATTGGCAGCTACATTTCATCCTGAGCTAACGGAAAATACGAAGATCCACAGATACTTTGTTGAAAATTTCATACATTAGTTTAAATATTGCCTTAATCTAAAGTAACACTTCAAAATATATTTTAGTTTTTTAAATGTTTTACTGATGATTGTCCGTATCTATTGAAATTGCGCGAACGGAGAATCACGCAGAAGATATTATCTGCAGGTATTCAGCGCCATTAGTTTGTTCTTGATTTGAATCTTGCAAATGTGTAGTATAAAAAATACTTTATATTGGAAAATTTATAATGAAAGAATCTATCTTACTGGTCTATTGCACGGTTAGCGGCCAGGATGAAGCTAAAACAATTGCTCATATTTTAGTTGAAAAAAATCTTGCGGCTTGCTGTAATATTATTCCGACGGTAAATTCAATTTATTGTTGGAAGGGAGACGTCGAGGAGGCAAATGAATCATTAATGCTGATAAAAACTACTCAGAAAAAATATGAACAACTTGAGAAAGAAATTAAAATGATTCACAGCTACTCGGTTCCTGAAATAATTGCAACAAAACTTGAAACAGGATCTTCTGCATACATTGACTGGATTATTGAGTGCCTGGATAAACAGGGAGGTGAAATTTGAGCGTTTCTATAAAGGACATAAAAGATGACACATTCTCAGGATCTTTCGAGTTAAGTCAAAATGCTTTATATGTACTTCTGGATTTTATTGAAAAAAGCAAAACTGAAAACGCTGAAAAATTAGTTGATGAATGTAATACAATCGGTAAAGAAATTATTAAATCCCAGCCAAATATGGTAAACATCAGAAGAAAAATTTCCACTGTGATTTACCATATGAAGCGGTTGCTAAAATCAAATAAATCAACAGAAGATATTAAAAAAACAAGCAAGTCTAAAATTGAAGAACTGATAAGAGTTGCAGATTCTAAAAAGAAGAAGATTGGAAATATTGGTGCGAAACTGATTTTTAATCACAGTAAAATCCTGACAATAAGTTCAAGTTCATTGATTAAAGAAATTATTTATTCAGCTCAACAATTAAAAAGGAAGTTTAGTGTTTATTGCCTGGAAAGTCGCCCAAATAATGAGGGACATGCCCTGGCATCTGAATTATCCCAAAAAGGTATTCCTTGTGTATTAACAACAGATGCAATGATGGGACAAATTCTTAACGAAGTGAATATGGTTATCTCAGGAGCCGACCGAATCTACGAAAGTGGTTTTGTAAATAAAACAGGAACCCTGCCATTGGCGATTACATCCAAGATATTTCAAATACCGTTTTATGTAGCAGCAGAAACAGATAAAATCCTGAAGGAGATAGACAGGTCACTACGTTTTTATCCCCAAAATCCAAATGAAGTTTATAAAGGAAAGAACAGCAACCTGACAATTTCAAATTACTATTTTGAGGAGATACCATTTGATTATGTTACTAAAATCATCTGTGAGGATGGCGTATTTGACACAGGTGAGTTTAGTAGCTGGTATTTAGAGGACTAATTTCGATGAAAACAGGCACATTCATAGCAGAAGTAGAGAGCGATGGAAAGTTGAGTATTCCTGAAGAAATCAGGGATCGTCTTAAGCTCTCTGATGGTGATAAAATAGAGATATTGTTAAAAAAAATTAGAAGTAAAAAGTTCGAGGTTACAATACATAAAAATCCTTTGATAAAAATACTTGATCTTTCTGAAGTAAGGGATCGTTAATGAGAGTGATAAAAGTATTTATCGATTCTACAGGATGGTACGCTTTGGTTCAACGAGAACATGAACATCATGAGGTAGCAAAAGAGTATTTTCAACAGATTCTAGATTCAAGAACCCGACTTTATACCAATATTACTGAAATAACTTTGGCAATTTCAAAAATAAAACAGGATTGTGGTTTGAATGTGGCGACAGATTTTTCCAAATTGATAGATCAATCTGTTTTGTCAACCAATCTAAATGTTTCCTGGATGACACGTCGCCTTCACCGGGCAGCATTAAAACAATTTTTTTCTGTAAAAGACCCTCAAATTGAAATTCGCCAATGTCTTGTATTTGAAGAAGTGAAAAGGAAGAAAATCAATATCATTTTCTCCTTCGATGACGCCCTCAAGAGTTTTGGAATACCACTAATGCCACAGGCATAAAATGCAGGATTCATTTTATCGAAATTTTCTTTCAGATCATGACAAAATAGTGGCCTTTATTGGCGGTGGTGGTAAAACCACACTTATTCAACGTCTTTCAAAAGATTGCTTAAGCCTGGGGAAGAAGGTGATTATCCTCTCGTTGTTTCCTTATATCGCACCTCTCGAAGCCAGAATATTAACTTCAGTAACAGTTTCGACTTTGAAAAAAAAGATCGCATCGGAGATAAAATCTACGAAAGTGTTACATATTGGAAAAAATATCCAAAACGGTATTATCAAGAATTTTAGTATTTCTGAAATAAAGAAATTAATAAGTAACCTGCCTGGTGATCATATTTTTATTGAAGCCGATTCCACAAAAGGCCGCTCAATGAGTGACTATAATCGAGTATCTGTCTCAATTTTTCAAAATATCCAACGATATATTAATATCATTGGCGCCGATGCGCTTAATCAGCAAAAAAATGCAAACTGGATCACTCATCAGGATGATTTTTGGAAAAAGAAGAAAATTATTTTACCGATGGATATTACAAAATGGATGAATTCACATCCCTTATTTGAAAAATTAGCAAAAAGGTCAATGGCTTCTACCTTCTATATAAATAAAGTTGAAAATATATATATTGAGAACCTGGCTATACCATTGGCTAAAAGTATCAAACTTGCTGGTACAGAGAAGGTTCTAATCGGTAGTGTATTTAACTCAAACCTCCATTTAATTCGGTAATCTATAGTTTTAGAGGAGCATTTTTCTTGTCGTTTATTGAATACAAAGAGAATCTGATTATTACCAAATGCGATCTTGGCGGTAAGCTCGCTTCAGATAATCAGGATTATTGGCAAAAAACATATGATGCTTATTCAAAACTTTCCCACCAGATAAAACTTGGTGGTGGGGTCTCAAATATAGAAAAACAACATCAAAAAGGTCGTCTGACCGCCAGAGAAAGACTACAACTATTACTGGATGATCAGACAGAATTTTTTGAGTTTGGAATATTTGTTGCCTCTGAAATGTACGAGGAATGGGGAGGGTGCCCAGGTGGCGGGGTGATAACCGGCCTGGGAACCATTTCTGGAAAAAAATTCATGGTTATCGCCAATGATGCAACTGTAAAAGCCGGATCTTTTTTTCCAATGACCGCAAAAAAAGTAATACGCGCACAAAAAATAGCCTATGAAAACAGAATTCCAACCGTTTATCTTGTTGATTCTTCGGGTATATTTTTACCACTTCAGGAGGATGTTTTTCCTGATACAGATGATTTTGGTCGTGTTTTTTATCTGAATGCGGTGATGTCTTCCAAGGGCATTCCACAAATTACCGCGATAATGGGGATGTGTGTAGCCGGAGGCGCATACCTGCCTGTTATGTGTGATTCCTTAATCATGACAGAAGGAAGTGGCTTATTTTTAGCGGGTCCTGCACTTGTAAAAGCGGCCATTGGTCAGGTTGTCGATCCTGAAGAGCTTGGCGGGGTAAAAATGCATTCAGAGATAAGTGGAACTGTAGATTTTATGGAAAAGGACGATAAAGAGGCGATAAATAGAATTAGGGATTTAGTCTCCCATATAGGGCATCCGGACCAAATGATCTTCGATAAAATTGATTCGGTCGAACCAAAATATAGCATCGGGGAATTAGAGAAACTCATGCCTTATGATCCGATGAAAGAATATGATACCCGTGAAATCATTGCCCGGATTGTTGATAAAAGCGAGTTTGTAGAATATAAAAAAGATTATGGAAGAACACTCATCTGTGGTTATAGTCGTATAGGTGGTTATTCTGTTGGAATCGTTGCCAATCAAAAAAAGCATTATATTGAGAAGGGGAGACCACCTGAATTTGGTGGGGTGATCTATAGTGAAAGTGCCGCCAAGGCCTCAAGATTTATTATGGATTGCAATCAAAATACTATACCACTTTTATTTATTCACGATGTTAACGGTTTTATGGTAGGCAGGGATGCCGAACAAAGCGGTATTATTCGTGAAGGTGCGAAGATGGTAAATGCTGTTTCAAATTCAACCGTACCAAAAATTACCCTGATAATCGGAGGTACATTTGGGGCCGGTCATTATGCTATGTGTGGAAAAGCATATGAACCCCGGATGATATTTGCCTGGCCCACAGCCCGTTATGCGGTAATGGGTGGCGCTCAGGCAGCAAATACTCTGGTAGACATCCGGGTGAGACAGCTGGAACGTGGCGGTAAAAAATTATCAGAAGACAACAGAAAAGAGCTCTTTGATAGTGTTAAGGCCACCTATGATCATCAAACTGATCCCAGATATGGCGCGGCAAGGCTTTGGATTGATGAAATAATCTTTCCAAAGGAAACACGAAATGTGCTAATCAATACTCTGAAAGTAGTATGCAACAATCCGGAAATTGAAAAATTCAATCCAGGGATAATACAGACATGACCATGCCTGAATATAGTACACTCCTTTTTGAGGTGGAAAATAAAGTGTTACACATTACGCTTAACAGGCCCGAAAAACGTAATGCCCTTAATGATTTAATGGTGAAGGAGTTGCGCGATATATTTCTATATTTTAAAGACAATGATGATATTATTGGCGTTTCAGTGACCGGATCCGGAAAGACATTTTGTGCCGGAGCGGACTTATCCTATTTACAATCACTTATTAATAAATCATATGAAGAAAATTTAAAGGATTCGATTAATTTAAAGGAAATGTACTGGACCATATACAATTTTCCTAAACCGACGGTAGCTCTCATAAATGGTCCTGCAGTTGCCGGTGGTTGTGGACTAATGACTGTTTTAGATATTGCTATCGCCTCTAAAAATGCTATTTTTGGATATCCGGAGGTGAAACTAGGCTTTGTTGCATCACTTGTCTCAGTTTTCCTCATACAGACAATCGGTCTTGCTCAAACCAGGAAGATGTTATTTACCGGTGAATTAATTGATGCTGTTGAAGCAGAAAAAAGGGGATTAATTCACCAGATTGTTGAAGAAGGAGAGCTTGGAATGGTTTCAAAAGAAATTTTTTCTCAAATTCGTAATAATTCGCCCCAGGCAATAAGACAGACAAAAAAACTCTTACATGATCATCAGGGTGGTATGATAGAAAAAATGCTTGAGCACGCGTGTCAATTTAATGCGGAATCAAGACAAACGAGTGACTTTAAAGAAGGGCTTCAATCTTTTTTTGAAAAAAGAAAACCAAATTGGGGCAAAATATAATGTCTTAAGAAAAGGAGAAACCCATGCTGGTATTAACAAGGAAGTTGGGGGAGTCGATCACAATAGGGGAGAATATAAAGATATTGATCGTTGATATTGAGGGGCATCAGGTGAAAATAGGTATTGAAGCACCAAGATCGATTGAAATATATCGTGAAGAATTATATCAAAAGATCAAAGGACATTCTTTTCCAAAAGCCAAGCCCCATGACGAATAGAAAATTGTGGCCAATGTTTCATCTTTTTTACCGCAAAGAACGTATAAAGATCATAAAGTATAACTCGATACTCGTCACTCGTTGAGCCGCTTAGTAATATGTATCTTTATCCTCATCCATAAATTTATCTACAAATTTACCACTTTTGGTTTTCATATCATCAATAATAATATTTTTATATTTTTTATGTAATTGACTCATCAGCTCAAAAGCTTTTTTCGGATCCTTAGGAAGTTCTTCCGGGTGACATGAAAAATATATTTTCAAATATTCGGATACAATCAGATCTTTATCCACAATTTCCTCCTTTTTTAAACTGCATGAATTTATGAAGATTGAAAAGATATAACAAATGATATATTATTATGACAATATGACAGGAGATTAAGATATATAAAGGGACAGGGCAGAGTAGAGATTTCAAGGACACTTAAACATTTGTTATTATAAAGTATATAGTTGTATTTTACAAAATACTGTAGTTTACATAATATATATTATGTAACAAATATATGTGAGGATTTGGTCTTTCTCCTTCATCGCTTTCGATTCTATTCCTTGTTTATCGGTCATTAGTTGATCATTTGTTCTAAAATAAATGGTATTGCCCTTTTTGATCAAAATAAATCGAAACTTCCTTCGATCTTATTTTTGCCTGTACGATATTGCTGGCCTTAATAAATTTTATACCAGCACGTAAATACTTTATCATCTCTTGGGGATATTTCTCAAATGTTTCTTTAAGTTTTAACTCTAAATTTTCCCGGGTATCGGCATTTATGATTACAACAATATCTCCACGATAAAATTCTTTTTTCTTTTCACTTTTTTTTAAATTTACCGGATGTGCCGTAACTGCATACCACATTTATAGTATATCCTTTAAATTATATCCTTAGATAGAATTATAAATGTTATTAAGGCCGAAAACATAATAGAGAATAAATTCACAAAATCGTTATTTATCACATATTTTCCCTGAACTAAGGTTGTTTCAATACCACAATGAACTTTGCTTTCTGTGAATTTACGACAATTTTCGCATTTGAACTGGCCCTGAACTGTTGCTCCAAGAAGACTGTCAGCAAGACTCCCTGCGAAGCCAGATAAAACAACAACAATGACCTGATAGATATTAAATTCATAAAGGAGGATACCAATTAATACAATAAACACACTTCCAAGTAGTGATGCCATACAGCCAATAAATGAAATGCCACCAGAGGTTCCCGGATTAACAGGATTAAAATTTGTTATCAACACCGGATTTGTTTTTGAAAAAATACCTATTTCAGTTCCCCATGTATCCGCAGTTGCAGCAGCCAAAGCCGCAATATAGGCATAGTACATGGTTTCAAATCCGGTAAAAAAAACAATAAGAACAATCGCCGTAGCCACTCCCCCGTTGGCCATAGCCTGGTGAAAATCACGAACGCCAGATTTCTGATAAGTTGATTCCAACTGTTTTTTCTTTGATTTACCTATTTTCGATAAGATACTCGATATAAGAAAAAATCCCAAAATAGGAAAGGTGTATGCCCAACCACCAAAACCAAATATGATTGAGCCCATTAAGAATGCCAGCATCGATCCACCAGCATCGAGAAAGCGGAGTTTAAAGCTTAATAAGGCAACCCCGGCTGCAGAAATAGATCCAATCACAATAGTCAATAATATATCTGCCTCCGGTGCAACGAGCAATGTATATAAAAACAAGCCGCTAAACAGAGGAACACTTAAATTATCTGATCCCCGGATAGATAATAACTCAGAAATAGTGGCAATTGCACCAACAGTTAATGCGATGATAAGATTTATTTCTGTTGGTTTATCATAAAAGTATTCCAGGCTCGTAAAAATGATAAAATTTGTGAGAAAAAACATAGTAAATGCCCCAATCAGTGATTTTTTCTCGCCGACCGGTACAAAATAACTTTTTGCGTATTGTTCGCCTATTATTGCTGCCATCGTATCAGGGATTATCATTATTAAATTTGTGATAATGAATAAAGACTTGTTCCCGTCCCAAAACAATATCGCCAGAATGATTACTGATATCGCGTAAAATACAGTACCAAATGATCTGGAATCAGGATGAATACTTTTAAATATTCCTTTTCTGAGAGCCCAAAGATCAACAAAAATATAAAATGTAGCAAAAATTATGATAGGCAGATTAGAAAATAAAAAATAAGAAACGATACAAATAATTAAACCGGTAATTATATGTATGAACTTCCTTGTATATATTGAAGGGATATTGAAGTATTTTATACCGATTTCAACCGTTATTAAGAAAAAAGAGATGATGGAAATTGCAAAAATTGAAATATACCAATCAGTAATTGGTACAGAATAGAAGGTATTTGCGATAGTGCTCACGGAACAACAATATTGATAAGTTTTTTAGGAACCACAATTATCTTACGAATCTGTTTACCTTCAATTAATTCAGGAATCCGTCCCGCTTCAAGAGCAAATTTTTCTGCCTCTTCCCCGCTCATGTCAATACTACCCTGAGCCCGTTCCCGAATTTTGCCATTTATCTGAATGACCCAGTTGATTTCATTCTGTTCAAGGTATTTTTCATCATAGGCCGGCCATTTCTCATTAAATATTGAAGGCCTTTCTCCGATTTTTTCCCACAATTCTTCTGCAAGATGTGGCCCAAAGGGAGCAAGTATTATTAGCAGGTTTTTGGTAACGGTTTTTAAGAGAGAATTGTTATAATCTTCCTGAGCCCGCTCACCTGTATAATGATACAATTGGTTGACAAGTTCCATCATACGGCTAATTGCCGTGTTAAAATGAAATCTTTCGGTGTCTATTGTTACACCTTTTATCGAGCGATGCATCACTTGAAGTAATTTCTGTTCTTCAGTAGTTCGTTGGTCATTATTTTTATCGTCTTTTAATAGTTCAAGATTATCCTCAATAAATCTCCATATTCTGTTGAAGAATTTATCGATAGCTGCAATACCTGAATCGTCCCAGGGACCACCGGCCTGAAAATCAAATCCAAACATAAGATATGAACGAAATACATCACTCCCATATTTATTCAAATATCCCTCAGGATTGACTACATTTCCCCGGGATTTTGACATTCGCATACCATCCGGGCCCTTTATAATACCCTGATGAACTAGATTCTTAAAAGGTTCTTCAAACGATACTAAATCCATATCATATAATGCCATAACAAAGAATCTTGCATAAAGCAGATGCATGGTGGCATGATCTACACCTCCGATATATTGATCTACCGGAAGCCATTGTTTTACTGTGTCTTTATCCCACGGTTTATCTTCCAATTTGGCACCTGTATAACGGAGAAAATACCAGGCAGAGTCAACAAATGTATCCATCGTATCAACTTCACGCCGTGCCTCTTCTCCACATTTAGGACAGGTGGTATGATAAAATTCTTCTGAGGTAGCCAGTGGTGGCTTACCTTTTGGTTTAAAATCAACGTCATACGGTAGTAAAACCGGTAAATCTTCTTCAGGAACCGGTACTTCACCACATTTTTCGCAATATATTATGGGAATGGGAGCACCCCAATATCGTTGTCGTGATATAAGCCAATCCCTGAATTTATATTTTACTGTTTTTTCCCCGATGCCCTCTTTGGTAAGATCTTCTGTTATTTTATCTATACCGGTTTGAGACGACAATCCGCTGTAGTTTCCCGAATTTACCATCTCACCCTCGCCAATATATGCTTCATTAAGAGGATCTTCCGGACTGGTACCGGGTTCAAGTATGACTTTTATGATGTCGAGATCAAATTTATTGGCAAACTCAAAATCGCGTTCGTCATGGCCAGGAACAGCCATAATTGCCCCGGTTCCATAGGTCAGTAATACATAGTCAGCAATCCAAATAGGGACCTTTTTCTTGTTAACAGGATTTATGGCATATGATCCGGTAAAAACACCCGTTTTTTCTCTCACTGTTGATGTACGGTCAATTTCACTTATCCTTGCTGCCTTGGCAACATAGTCTGCAACTGATATTTTTAGATCTGGCTGAGTTATTTTCTCAACCAGCGGATGTTCCGGCGCCAGAACGACATAGGTTGCCCCGAAAAGCGTATCGGGACGGGTAGTAAATACAGTAATAGCGTCTTTTTCAGAAGAATCGACCTTAAACTCAACATCGGCACCATAACTCTTCCCAATCCAATTTTTTTGCATCAGCTTTGTTTTTTCCGGCCAGTCGATATGATCAAGTCCTTCCAATAGCCGGTCTGCATAGGCGGTAATCTTTAAAAACCATTGTGTCAGTAATTTTCTATCAACAGCAGTATCACATCTTTCGCAATTGCCATTTATAACCTGCTCATTGGCTAATACGGTTAGACAGCTGGGACACCAGTTAACCGCTGCCTCTTCTCTGCAAGCAAGTCCGTTTTTATAAAACTGCAGGAATAACCACTGCGTCCATGTGTAATAATTTGGATCACTGGTATTCACCTCATGACGCCAGTCGTACATGGCACCAATTTCTTTCAGTTGGCTACGAATAAAATCTACATTTTCTTTTGTGGTATCCTGTGGATGAACGCCTGTTTTTATTGCATAGTTTTCTGCCGGTAAACCAAACGAGTCGAAGCCCATAGGTTGAAAGACATTAAAGCCATTTAATCTTTTAAAACGTGACCAGGTGTCGGCAGGCGCGTAATTAAACCAGTGTCCGAGATGCAATTTATCTGAAGAGGGATATGGAAACATTACCAGGCAATAACATTTATTTTTAGAATTTTGAATGTCGACCTGATAGATTTTATTTTCTTCCCAATACTTTTTCCATTTAGCGTCTATTTTTTTGAAGGGGAAACCCATGGAATTGATACTCCTGGAGACTATAAAGAAATGATGGTCGGGGCGAGAGGATTTGAACCTCCGACCTTACGGTCCCGAACCGTACGCGCTGCCAGGCTGCGCTACGCCCCGATTTCAGCTATGTTTATATAAATTATTAATTTAACGAAGTGAAATTTATAAATCAAGATTGCCGTGGTGTCTTCACAGTTCGAGTCTGGTATTTTCTACCTCTTACTCTTCTCTACCCTTCTCTACCCCAAACTTTAGCGAAATTACTATCCCGATAATCAGAACCAGTATGGCAATAACGCCATTTAAACTCATCTCAAATCCCGGAAATATTTGATAAATGGAGCCTATTATCAGGCCCAGTATCAGATACATTGTTGTAGCTGGATGGTGTTTTAACGCCCAACTCATTATTTTTGAAAATATCAGAATTCCAATCACCACGCCAATAAATAAGAACCCCAAAATCGATAATTTGGTTACCATTTCAGCTGTAAAGCCATCACTTAATAAAGTCGAAGTCAATCCGCTGAGCGCACCTAATACTTTCCAGTACACACCTAAGAGGATTAAGATAAAGGATCCGCTTACTCCCGGAATGATCATCGCCGAAGCGGCCAATGCCCCGGAAAATATGAAATACAGATAATCACTCAAACCGCTGGATGATATCTCTGTCCCTGCCATATCGACCCCTGATTCCTGCTGCATAAGGGCTAAAATTATTACCGCGATAAAGCCTAATAAAAAAGCAATGCTACGTGTCAGGGTTGGTTTCATATCCGGATGACTTTTAATCACAACCGGAATGCTACCTATAATTAAACCAAGGAAAAAATAGACGGTCGGTAAAGGATAATTTTCAAATGACCAACTTAAAACCCTGGCAAGAGATACGATTGATACTAAAGCCCCGGTAAACAAGACACTGAGGAATTTTATATAGTGCCATCTTTTTGTTTTATCGGTTAAAAAATTACTCAGTGCTTCCATTAACTTTTCATAAATTCCAAAAACCACCGCAATCGTTCCACCACTGACACCAGGTATGATATTTGCCACACCCATAGCCATACCAATTAAAAACACCCGAATTTCATGTTTAATATTCATCATTTCCCCAAGACTTTTTACTATATGTTACATCTCTTTTTTTTACCACGGAGGACCACAGAAAAAAATACACGGAATATATTAATTTATAATTGCGTCGCCGCGACTCTACCAACTACCTATTTTGATAGTAAGGGGACAAATTGAAATTCATCTATGATTTGCTCTTTAATTTTATTTTTCCCTTTTGTATAAACTGTTAGTTTCTGTTTTTCTCTAGGTCCGATTGGGATTATTAAATTTCCCCCTAAAACTAACTGCTCTAATAATTCTTCAGGAAGCACCGGCGCACCGGCAGTTACAATGATCGCATCATAAGGTGCGTAGGCCTTCCAGCCATGTCGGCCATTTCCGCTTCTTATAGCCACATTATAACCAAGTTCCGCCAGTATTTTTTTAGATCTGTCTGCAAGTGTTTTTTTTAATTCGATAGACCAGACCTGAGCCTTCAATTCAATTAAAATAGCAGTTTGATACCCTGAACCGGTTCCAATCTCAAGAACTTTTTCTCCATTTTTTATATTCAGAAGTTCGGACATCCTGGCTACAGTAAATGGGTGAGAAATTGTTTGTCCATAGCCAATCGGTAACGCTTTTTCATCATAAGCCTGAAATCCGAGTGCTTCTGAAATAAATTTATGTCGAGGTACATTAGACATAGCTGCCAGAACTGCATTGTTCTCAATACCCATTTGTTTAAGTCTCTCGACCATGGCTTTTATTTGTTTCTCGAAGACCATCCCATCCTACCTTTTATTTCCCTGAAAATAAGACGCGTAAATCGAAATGTATCAGAAAAATTACCAATATAGGATTTTTCATCATTATAAATTGTCGGGATTGAAACATAATCGATGAGAAAACCTTCTCTGGCGCTGTCAAGAATCATTTCACTTTCCAGTTGATATCCATTTTCAGCTAATTTTACTTTTTTTAGGAGATCACGATGTATTAGCCTGAAACCACACTGGCTATCCTTAATGTTCTGACCGCTAAACCATGATATAATATAGGAGGTGAGCAAGTTGGATAAGACACGATGCACTGGCATTGATTTTAATCTATCCTTGCGAACACCCAGAACAAATTTAGATTGTTTGTTTTCGGCCACTCTTAAAAAATCAGGAACCGAGGAGACAGGATGTTGTAGATCTGCATCCAAGCATAATAAATATTCTATTGGTGAATCCTCCAGGAAGGCTTTAAATCCAATTTTTAACACATATCCTTTACCCCGATTTTCAATATTCCGTATCACCCGAACTTTATAATTTTCACAAATCTGAACTGTATTATCCTGAGAACC
>SDBT01010513.1_pt1 | contig 14937 bp, 23 predicted proteins | sample 2277101 | NCBI WGS metagenome assembly SDBT01 (sample SAMN10404973, study PRJNA504765) | marine sediment metagenome | isolation source: marine sediment core GS10_PC15, 103 cmbsf | place: Arctic Ocean: Southern Knipovich Ridge | collected 2010 | reverse complement strand
ATGGCTGCCTTTGAATCCTTTACACTATTTTTTGCAAAATCCCTAGCTCAAAATACAGCAGCAAATGCCGATTTAAAAATTACAAATGCTGATGGAATCAAGCTGGTCTATTGCATTCCCATTTCATTTGACAAAAGACAGACTGATACTTCCAATGCTCAATCTGAAGATAAGACAAGTCCAGATACTGGCACTGCTAAAGCTGGCGTTGAAATAAGATTCACTCAAGAAAGAGATGTTGCACCTTCTGTAAACGTTCTAAAAACTTTGCTGGATATGTTCTACAAAAAAACTCAGGACACTGATTTTAGAAAGGCAAGATTTGGTTTGTTAAATACTGATAACTCAGAATTGGATGTTAAACCTACTGCTGTTGGTGGCTACAAGTTTCTAAGCTTCAAACAAGTGCCAAATCCTGACAAACCTGCACTGAATGATTACACCGTACAGCTTGATTTTATTGGTGACCATACATTGCTAGGTGCTTTCCAGTAATGGGAACTTATACTGTTGAATTTGTAGAAGACAATGGCAGTTTCACAGACATTTCAGTTTTTGTCCACACTTTAGATGATTCTCATTTTTATTCCGATGGAAGAATCAGTACAAGTGCTCTAACTTTACAAGCCAGCTTTGGCCAATTTATCACTGATACAAGAAACGGAACAACTCCAATAATAAAACAATTTGATAAAATTAGAATAACATACATTGATTCAGATTTAAATCAGTATCAGCATATTTTTGAAGTAATTAATGACTTGGGCCAACTAACAAAACAAGCTGAATATCTTTTGCCACTGTCCTTAGAAGGTAGAGAAAGAAATCTTCAACTGATTCCCTTTAGTGGATTTTTTGACCCACCAATCAGTAGTTTTGAAATGGTTAGAAGAATTCTTGCAGCTTATGTTGCAGATAGTGACCAAGATACACAACCCATTTTCATTACGCCAATCAATGAACTGCCTACCTTTAATCCAAACTTTTGGGACTTTCAGTATATTGACAACTGCTTGGACGCAATCATTGAAGTATTGAGACAAGCAAATCTTTCCGTTGCTGCTGGTGGTGGTGGTGATAGGTTTGCTATGATTTACAAAGATTCACTTGTTGCCTTGGAGTTTATGGAAATTGATTTTATTTCTCAAGGAAGTAATAATGCTGGTGACCCATTTGTAACAATTACTGGTGACCCGGTTTTCAATCCAATACAAGTTGTTGATAAAATTAAACAACCTGTCACTGGCACTGTTAAAGTTGCAAGAGGAAGACCCGGCAGTGGTGGAACTCCAAGACAGGGTGACATTTACCGTTCAAAATTAGAATTTTATCAAAGGACTCAAACCTATAACAACACTAGACTCTATCCCACTGGGTCTTACGTCAGTCATGGTGAAAGTATCACTAACACTGAACTGAAACTGACACCCCAAGTTTGGCAAGCTCAACAAGACACCCAAGGGAATGTCCCAGTGGTTGGGCCAAATTGGGCAACTGTTAGTGCTTTTGAATTCATTGGAGATATTCAATATTCTCCCTTTACTATTGACAAAGCAGGCCTTTACAAGAATGAGTGCACCAACTTTGATGAAGCTTTTGATTCTGATGATGAAGATTCACCAAAAATGCTGGACTGCAATCTTGTTATTGATGACGTTGAGACCCAAAGGGACTGGGTTTATTTCAGAGCTCGTTCCGATATAGTTGGCCAATTAACTGCAACAAATAGAAAATATCTTTTTCTTGGGAACAACTATTATCCCGGATTTAGAATTCTAGTAGATAGTTCAATAGGGCCTCTCACTGGTTCATTTAATGAATCAACAGATAAGTTTGGCACTGGGGCCGGGAATGACCCCAATGGCAAACCCTACAAAGACAATGCTGTAATTAGAATAGCTGACGATGCTGGAAGTGAAGAATGGTTTGTCCTAAAAGACCATGAGGACTTTGACCAAATTGTTGTAAGACAAGAAGGACTGTTTGAATTCAATATTGCCTTTGTTAAGGGTTCAAGATTCCCAGCTTCTGATACAACAAATGTGAATAGAAGATTGAGGCAAGATGCTGGTGGAGTTCCATTTGCATGGCAAGAACTAGGAGAACAGTTTCTTGCCAATGATTGTCTTCATTCCCCTACCTTAATTGAGAATGTTGAGGGTCTAATTACACCAGTTAAACGAGATACTGGCAATGCCTTCTATACAACTGACTCTGGTGTAAGAATTGTCTATGAGTATGGAACACAAATTGCTAATGATACTGACATTCCAGACTGGCGTAGAATGCTAGACAATATTACTGGTTTCTTTCCTACTGCTACTGGTTTCTTAACAGGCTTTGCTATCAATGCAGCGATTGCTCTTTACAGTTTGTTCCTTACACCACAATATCGAAATGCTGGTTGGTGGATTACTTTTACTGCACCTTGGCCATTCAATACAGGAAATGGAATCACTGAAGAAGTTGGAGAACTTTATGGTGGCAGAAATCTTTCCGAATTAAGGGAACACCCATACTTTGATGTTTTTAATCAACGAGTGGCATATTCTGGTAGAGATGGTTGGAATCAAGCAGATTCTGCTGACTTGATGGAAATAACCGGAGTGTCTTTTCTTTTTAAACTGGACATACGAGCTAACGGAAATACAATTCCTTTCACTGGGGACATACCTTGTTCTTACTGGGTCATTGACGACAATGGCACTATATGGAAACAAAAAACAAATTTGCGATTTCTGAAAGATGTTCAACGATTCACTTTTAATTTCGGTGACTTTACACCAATCTACCGGGCAAGAAGTCCCTTTGGCATATCAAACATTGTGACAAATATTCTTGTTCCCGAATTAGAAATTAGGGAAAGACTGCTACCAGCTAGAGTAAAAATTCAAGGCTTTATGCTGGAAATTTCGTATGATGAGCATGGCAGATATTTACCAAACATGATGGAAACTGTAATCAAACCATCTATCTTTGATTTGTTTCAACCCGGCCCAAGTGGACTCAACGTACAGTTTGATGGAGTCCTTGATTTTCTCCAATGGGTGAAAACTCCTATTGCCATAGAAAATGGCAGCAGTCTTGGTGTAAATACTGACCGGGCAATATTCCCAGAATTTACTGATTATCCAAACATCTCAAATATAGAGCAGCTTCAAAGAGCAGCAACTGCCGACTGGGACGTGGCCTTCTTTCAATTCGAGCAATACACCTTGACCCAAAATGACCGAGCCGAAAATGATTTACAAGATACAGTCTTCATGAGAGAACCATTCTTGATACCTGAAGGTGACCAAGATATTGCTTTTACAAATGCTTGGGTAACAGCATTTGATTACATTCTAAATGATATTGTTAATCAAGGTGGACAAGTTTTTGAGGCCCTTGAAGCTCATACAAGTAATGCTGGCAATCAACCACCAAGTTCTGTTTGGAAACAACTTGGGTCTATTGTTCCCAATACAAGAGAAGTCACAGTTGGAGAAATTGCATTATCTGTTACCAATGGGAAAGACTGGGAAAGAAATATGACATTAGTTAGAAGAATACCAAGGAGCACAAGCTAAATGGTTGACGAAAAGAATCACTTGTTTGGCCCTTTGGATATGCTAAGGGATGGTAAAATTGTCAATAAACGCAAGACCCAACAACAATTCTCAAGGTTCTCAACATCTTTGGCAACAGTTACTTCCAACGCTTCAATTGCCGGCCAGAGTCCAGCAATTCAAACTAACTCCAAACCTCAGATAGGAGACCCTTATGACGACACTTTGGGTTCTATCTCAGCTGATGTAGAAATCAGCTTTGCAACTTATGGCTCTCAATATACTTTCTTGGAAGTTACAAATGATTTAGAAATTACTTTCAAAGATTTACCAACTGGAAGATTCATAGAATTTACGCTTCAAATTGAAGTGAATCAACCTTCTGGGGTGACAATTACTTTTCCCCAAGTTACCAATCCCCCATTACTTGAAGGCCTTGATAACGATGAGTATGTTCTAAAATTTGTTGGAGTCCTAAGAAGTGACCCAACCGGAGTTAATGCACCAGTTGAAACCTATACCTTTCTTGCTGGGGCTGAAGCTGGTGGTGGTGGAACTAATACTCAACTTCATGTAGACTTGGGTGATGTTAGTGGAAATGTAGAAATTAACTGGTCACTGGGAACTCTTTTCACAATGGTGTTAACTGGTGATGTTGATACTAGTTTTACCAACGTGCCATCTTCTCCAAACTGGGAAGATATTTGCATACAAGTTCAACAGGATTCAGTTGGTGACCATGACTTTTCATTTAATCAAGTAATGGACAACGCCTTTATTCCAACTCCGTTTAGTGGTGGAAATCGCTACACTTCATTTCAAGTTTATACTTATCAATCTCCTGCTGGTAGTCAGTTCTTTCAAGGATTCAACAAGGGTGGTAGTGGTTCTGGTGGTGGTGTAATTATCCCCGGAAGCAGTGGAGATTTTAATGGCTTTGCTGGATATATTCAAGCAAAATTATCAACGCAACAAGTTGGAAGTCTTACACCGGGAAATCATATCGAGTTTGACCATATAGTTGATAATGAAACAATAGAACTTGCAGGAAATGTTGGTGTTGGCAATCAATCGGCTGGAGTTTTCCAAGGCCTAACAGTTGGTCATACTTTTGAGTGCGTTTGTTATCTTTCAGTTTTTGGTTTGCCATCAGTAATTGGCAATATGACAGTACAATGGTTTGATAGAGCTGGAAATACTTTCATTGGAACCCAAGCAAGAAGTTTTCTTTTAGATGACCCGGCTGCTACAAATCAACAGTTTGTTGCATTGGCATATTTTACACCAACAAATGTTGCTGATTCTTTGCACGTTCAGATTACAGATACTTCTGGAACTATTGTTGGAATTCATGCTGGTGGTTTTCCCGGAACTGGAATTGAAGACCCAACTTGCTTTGTTACAATAAAAGATTGTGGAGTAACTGAGTCAATAATTAATGGAACCCAACCAGCACCTGAAGATGTTTCATTAGATATTAGAGAAATGACTTATCTTAGTGTCAGTGTTAATAGTCCTGCTACAAGATTTGGAGCATTCCAAGGCAATTTGCAAACTGCTGTCAATCCAGTTGACCAAAGGGTGTCACAAGCTGGTGTGATTAAGTCTTTATTTGTTAATGTCTCTCAGAAAGGCAATGGTGTTATTAGCTTCAATTTTCGTAAAAATGGATTACAATTTGGGCCAACTTTTCAATTACCTGCAAACACTACTGGAGTCTTTGAATTTCCCAACACTGACCTTCAATTTGCTAAAGGAGATTTAATAGGTTGGCAAACAGTAGGTGGAGTTGGTGGACAACCAACAGGAGACAGATGGAATATCAATATGATAATGTGGTGGATATAGTTGGTTCAGTTCGCAAATTGGTCTCTTAGTTTCAATATCGCAACAAACCCTAATAATCAGGACGTATTTTTACCTTATAGATGGCATAATCGTTTGTCGGGTTTTGAAGGTTTGTCACAATTTGTTTGGCCTTTCGATAATACTGATTGGAAATCCTATAAGGTAATAATGTGGTCTCAAAATGACTTGGGGAATGTTCAAGTATCACGAAGGGTTAATGGTGTTGATGTGGGACAAGCGTTAAACTTGACTTCTCCACCACCTGAACCACCATTTGTTCCGGCTATTTTTACAGATATTACAGTATCAGTTCCACTCAACAAGGGAGATATTTTGTCTTACCGTTGGAAAGATACCAATAGAGGACAAGGTGATATTTTTGCTACAGTTTGGAGTTACATGGAATTTCCCGATGGGTTATGGGGATTCTAATGGGCACTGGACTTTTATCTCAAGGCACTTGGGCAATTCATACCATTCTACAAGCTAGCAGTGGAGCACCAAAGGGTGGGGCAAGTGCTGATTCTTCTATAATGATGTTTCCTCAAAGGGGGGTGAATTCTCCCGGCATTCCGGGTTCAGTTAATTTCTTTGACCCATTAGAGGGCAGAATTCTTTATTTCATGGTTGAAGTATTTTCAAATACTGATGTTATTGGATTTGATGTTGAGTTAAGAAGAAACGCAGTTTCAACATCAGCAAAAATTGAATTTGGGCCAAGTGAAATAGGAAGAAAAGCACTCCTTCTTAATATTCCATATCTCCCCGGAGAATTTATTCAGTATAGAATTATCAAACCACAAAACTTTTCAATCATTTTTTTTCAATGCTTTTTCGCAGGAAAACTTACAGGAGCTTCACAATGACAGAACCCATTAAAATTTTCGGTTGTTTAGCTTGTGAAAAAGAATACAAAGATGACAAAGAAGCTCGAGAACATTATGATGAATTTAAAGCAAAAGGAGATACAAGTCATATTTCAACTGTTATAAAATTAATGGGAGTCCCAATGAAACCAATTACTAAAAAACCTGAAATTAAAAATCTTCCTGAAAAAGACTAAGAGGGCCTTGAACCCGGTATTGTTCTAGCTGGTGCAGTTGGTGCTGGTGGATTTTTTGAAGGATACATTTCTTGGAACTCTTTGTCAAATTCTTGTTCTAAATTATCCATAACTGATTTGTGAAGTTTAGGATAAATTTGAGAATAGATACATTCCTCTATATTTTTTGGCACTGTCTCTTGATTTTTCTTTGCTTGGTCTTCCACTGCTTTTTTCTCAACTACAAGTTGGTCTTCAATCATTTTCTTTGTAGCTCTTGCTCCTTTAGGGTCTGGTGGACTTGGTAAAGTTTCGGGTGCAGTTTCTAGTTCTTTTTTCAGTTTCTCAACTCTTTCCTGAGAACCTTTGTTGACTGATTCATTATACTTTTTGAAACGAAGGCCTACAAATTGGCAATACATTCTGACATACTCCATTGTCTTGTCAGTTACCTTATGTTCCCAGTTTCTTGCATTTTGTTTATCCAAGTCTTTTGGGAGCCAATTAGGGTCGGACTCTAGGGAAAAATCTGCTAGATTAAAATCCTTTAGCTTTACAAATTCTTGTTTAATTTGTCCATTTTCTATAATGTTAACAGAACAAGACCTGTTTAATTTCCCGGCCTTTGCATCTTTACACATTCCTTTGATTAAATCAAAAATGAATTTTTGTGCATCAATGGGTTTGTCAATAAAGGCATCTTCAACTTCATCATAAAACGTGTCAGTTAGTGGGATTTTTAGCGTGAATGGCAATGTCTAATTAATTTAATTACTTGTTATTATTTGTTCTGTGTGATTAAATTAAGCTCTATTCTAACTTCCTGAAAAACCTCATCAGCAGTTGCTGGTCTCTTGGGATTTATTCCCTGCTTTACAAGAATCTCCCACTCATTGAATATTCTAAAATTAAGTTTGGCAAGTTTGTAGCATTCATTTCTTCTTTCATCTCTTACAATTACCCGGTCTTTGACATTGTGAATCCAACCATCAATTTCAAAAATCCACATGGTTTGGCCCACATAGAACATAATATCTGGTACATGTATGATGTGAGCTTTGAATTCTGCTTCACTAAGATAAAATGCAGTCTTTACAAGGTGACCATCCTCTTTGTCAAATAATAAAATTGGTTCCCGGTGTATTACAAGCTCATAGTTTTGCCGAATCAACCCTCCTAATTCAATGAGTTTTACTTCATCAGGCTTTTCTTTCTGCATTTGTGCTTGAATGAATTGATTATACTTGTTTGACATGTTTTTGTATGTCCTTAACTACTTCATCAATGTAGCTCCTAACTGTAGAATCTGACACACCCATTCTCTTACACATGGCTTTGAGCTGCTTCATAGTAGCACCTTGCAATGCCATTTGTCTCAATGTTACAATCCTTTGATGACGAACTAATTTTGAAGTCAAAAGTGCTTTTGCATTCTATCTTCTTCTAATTGAACCATCTCTCTCAGGCCTATCCTCTGACTTGGTGATAGACTTTGCACCCATTCCATCATCCTTTCTTCCTTAATGATACCATTCATTTCCTTGATTAGCTCAGTTGAATCTACCTTTCCACCAGATTTTACAATAAACAACCCTATTGATGTGAGCTTGTGAACTGCATCTGAAATACTGACCCACTGTCTGTTAGGATTTCCTTTGTCTACAAGCCACTCAAGCTCATCTAACAAACTAAGAGTGAAACCAATAGATTTTACAATTTTTCTTTCCTTTGCCAACTCGTTATAGTGATAAAATCTCAATATATCTTAATTAGTTTAATTTTTTTTATGATGTGATTGTATTTGAATCTCGTCAATAATAATAATATTAATATTAATATTATTTTATTATTATAAGAAAAAACTGGCACACTCAATTTGGCAAAGGAATAGTGCCAGCTTCTCCCCTTGTCATAAGGAGTCAAAGGTAAAATAAAAGCCTGTCTAGAGTAGAAATGAAGGGGTCACATTTTTGAGAGTGAATTTTTCCCCAGTTACTTTCATTCTTTCTAGGTGGAGTTCCCTCAATAGTTCCACCAACCCTGTTATGATATTATCAAGGTCATTAGGAGTAACCTCAGAAGCTGCCGAATCAATTCTAAATTCGCCAGCAGCATTTTTTGAAATGATGATTTCAAATAGATTGTCAGGACAATACTTCATACCAAACATTCCCTTTGGAGACATTTTATGCAGGTAAATGTGCTGAATTACAACAGAGATTCCAGTTTCAACGTCCTCAAAATCTTGGGGCCTTAGAATCCCCTCATAATTTTTGATGAGTTGCCCAGCCATATTTTTGCTGAAAGTAATCTTATAGACTTCTAAAAATTTTGGTTCCATCATTAAACAAGCTTATGGCCTTGTGATAAAAGGTTTGGAATCCAAGTTTCTTCCATGAATTCTTTTGCTTCTGCATGGTTCTCGCTGTAATATCCAGCATAATCATTCTGGATTTCTTTGTACTCAATGGAACCATCTTCTTTGACATGGAATAAAATGTCTGGGTCTTTCATCAAGTCACCATTTTGTTCTCCATAATGGCACATTGAAACAACTGCTAATTCTCCTTGAGGCCATGTCTCAACTGTCAAGTCCATGAATGAACCGGATTTGAGTTTGTAGGAATTGTGACCATTCTTACGAATGTCAATTCCTGCTGACTTTAGATATTCTGCTGGGTTCAAGTATTCCAGTCCTTTGCGTGAGCCATTAGATTCTCACATTTCATGCCATCTTTGCATATTGGGCAAAGGTGTTTTGGTTTAGTTTTTTTACTCATTTGTAATTTTTAATAGACTCACTTGCTATTAAACTTAATTAAATTAATTATAATAATTGAAATTAGAGAGGATAAAAAAGTTATAAATACGAGTTTTAATTAATTTAATTATGAAAGACAAAGTGGACTATTCGGATATTACAACCATTACTGTCCCTACCAGAGTCCGAAGGAAACTTGGCGAAGTCATAAACCATAATGAGAACATATCAGAAGGTTTAGAAAGAATCCTTGATAGGGAAAAAAAGAGACTTGCAAAAATATGATATGCTGAAACCAGTAAAAATCTGGTTAAAGAACTGCATTTTTGATGAAGACAATCCCAACGAAATGTCTGAGGAACAAGATACCTCATTAGGAAAATCTATGGGAGTATTTGGTTATCTGGGAGACCTTATCGTTGTGAATCCTGCTGATAAATCCGGCAAGCAATTTGTTCATCATGGAGAACATAGAATTAGAAAATTACTTGAGGCTGGAAATGATTGGGCTTGGGGCTTTATCAAAAAAATGACGTTACTGGAACACAAGGCCTATCGGCAAGCAATGAACAAACTTCATGGAAGTCACGACCCTGAGAAAGACCGGGCTGAATTGGAATTCTTTGCCAAGAAAAATAAACTGGAATTTTTATCACAATTAATTGCTCAACCTAAAGAGCAGCTTATCCTTATGCAAGAGGCCCCACTAGCAATTACACAAGACCCGGCTATGATTGACCACCATGAAGATACCTTCCTGCATGGTAACATCAAGCAACTCTATTTCATGTTCTCAAATGAACAATACGAAGCAATCATGCCAAAGGTTGACACCATTATGGCAGATTTCAAGACTGATAATCATACAGACATGTTTGTAAAGCTAGTTGATTTTTACTTTAATCATAAAGGAAATGAAAAATGATTCCACAAGACAAAACAATGATGATTACATGCAAGTGTGGAACAAGTTTCAAAGCTGAAAATTTAGAAGTTCATAGAAAGAAATGCATTGGTGATATTTCAAAGGTGTATTATGAATGAAGACAGTACTTCTAGAAAAGAATGAGGATTTTAATCACAAAGACTACATTCGCAGAGGTGCTGTTGAATCAGATTACTCAACTCTAATCAAAGAAGATTGTAAATTAATCGATAACGTGTCAGGGACATTACTAGGTGTGTATCTAGTAATGCCCGGACATTCTATGGAATTGTTGAAAGCTTTACTCACAATTAAGTATGATAAGAATAAAAGACTAGCAGGATTGATAACAAAGTCAAGAATCTTTGGCTTTAAACCAAGAGAAAAAATCCGAAATGACTTTTGCACATCAACTCAATTAGCAAGGGAAAGCCCCAAGGAACATGAAATAATTTGTGGTTTTGCCAAAGAAATTTCTAAATATTACAAGAAATTTTGTGGGGAAATTTATCTTGAACATGAAGAAATTACTAAATCAAAACTGCTCCCCGAATGGACTCTTGAAGGGACTCCCTTCTCTAGTGGAATTGTCAACCGGAACAATGCTTTGCACTATCACTTTGATTCAGGTAATTTCAAAAAAGTCTATTCAAACATGGTGGCATTCAAATCTAATGTCAAAGGTGGCTATCTCTCCTTGCCACAATATGGTATAGGCCTAGAAATTGCCAACAATTCTCTAATGTTATTTGATGGCCAAAAGATTCTGCATGGAGTGACCCCATTCAAATTACTGTCAGAGGATGCTTACAGACTTTCTATTGTTTATTATTCACTTCAGCAAATGTGGAAGTGTGAGCCATTGAATGCAGAATTGGCAAGAATCAAAGATGTAAGAACTGAGCTTGAGAAAAAACGACTCCAAAGAATGCATGGCGAAATACCTAATGAAATCTAAAGGAATTCATTATGCAATAATTTCGCACAAAAGGCCTGATAACATCAAAAATATGGAACTAATCACTGAGATTCCTGAAAAATTAGTATGGTATGTTGGCAAGGGAGAAAAGAAAGACTACAAAGCTGCACAAGGAGAGGTAATAGAGGTGGGGGATTTGTGCCAATCACGCAACAGAGCACTTCTAATATCTAATTCTGAGGACAAATCCTGCCTGATGCTTGATGATGACTTGGTAAAAATTAACATGTTTACATTAGCTGGCACAAGACCAATTTCTTTTCAAAACATGGTAAGAGAAATGTCAAATGTTCTAAACAATACTCCATTATGCTTGGCCGGCACTGCTTCAACAACCAACAGATACTTCTATCATCCTGAAAGACCACTAGGCCTCAAACATTTCATTGGTGGTTGGTGTACTTTATCCAAATACCCTAGTGAATTAACCTATGATACCAAGCTAAAAACAAAAGAAGATTATGATATTACGTTACAGCATATCAAAAAATATGGTGGAGCAATTAGAATCAACTATCTTGCACCACAATTCCTGCACAATTCTAACAAAGGTGGAGTTGTAGATTACAGGACTGATGCAGTTGAGAAAGAGTCAGTTTCCTACCTAAAGAAGAAATGGGGAAGCACGATTAGTATCAATAGCAAACGTGGCGAGACTCAAATTCTTATACGAGTAAAAAATTAGTAACTTCTATAGTTTTTTGGAGGAGTAACACCCTTATCTTCACAGGCTTGCAAGAAGGCATCATCTTCTGAAATATCTCCTTCCATTAGATATTTGTCAGTGAGTTCTCCTAATCCTCTTTCCTCAACATAGCCTTCACTCTCTTCCATTCGCTTTGCGAATTTTTTCTTGTTCTCTTCCAATGCTTCGGTATTTACTGTGTATCTATCTGCAACGCTCATTTTCTATTCCACACCTTTTCTTTTGGTTGTTGAAATTCTACTTTGCCACAATGACTGCAATAATATGCAAAGTGGGCATTAAGAGTTCCACAGTCAACACATTCTTTTTGATTCATACTTAGTATAGGAAGGACTACTTAATAAACATTAATTAATTTAATTAAAACAATTAACTTTATAATGTAGTTTCTGCAATACTAAGTATGAATACAAGATGTCACCATTGCGATGAAAATTTTGAAGATGAAGATGAATATCTAAATCATAGATGTGGAGCAAGTTTAAACGCTTAATGATGAAAACAGGTATGTCCAAGATGGACTCTATTCTAGTTAAAATTATGTACAAAATGATGTACCACCAAAAAATTAGTGTTCAGGAAGCTGCAAAAATGGTTGGCTTTACTTTTAGCAAAAGTCCTTTAGATTTACTCCGGTTGTTTCGTAGTTACGAGGCAATGAAGAAGGTTTGAGTATCTTGGTCGAGACTCATCCTGCTTCTTGCTTAGCTGCAAAAACTAGGGAATGCAATTGTGCATGTGGTGGAAAATATCATGGCAGAGCATCAGGCAATCTCACTGACAAAGTGGAAGCTACAATAAAAAATCTTGCAGTTGGTGATTTAGTTCTAATTTTAGATGGTTCTGATTTGATGGGTGCTAAAGGTTTTGTTGAAGAAATTGTAAGAGACCCAGATGAAAGAACTGGAATCCTTTGGCATCATGGCAAATATTCAATCTATGGTTTTCTTACAAAAGATATGCAAAGACACCGATATTTTGGTGACCACCTTGGCTATCAACTAGAACCTACTGGGGCCAAAATGACAATGGCACTCCTAGACGAGTATGCCAAAACGGAACCCGGCAATCTAGGTATCATAAGAGACATTGAAAGGGTTAAAACAAATTTAGGGAGAAAGAGTGGAAGGAATCAAAATGGCTGAGACTGAATTTCTAAAAATTACAGAAGCAAAGCAAGCTCTCAAAGGGGCCTTCATTGGAACTGTCATCAAAGCTAGTGACTTGAAGTCAGGAACAAAAGATGGAAGGGACTGGACTAAGAAAGTTTTCGTTGTACAAGATGATTCTGCCGATGTTGAATTGGTAACATGGGGTGATGAAATAAAATTATTTGCAGTGGGCCAAAAATACGAATTTGTCAACCCTTGGTGGAAAACCTATGAAGGCAAAGTATCAGTTTCTATTGGCAAATATGGTTCTGCTAAAGTCATTGGCTCTGCAAATACTGAAGAACCAATACCTCGTTCCACAATTCAACAGCAAATAGCCCCCTCTAATTCACCCAAAGCTGATGGCACAAAGTGTCCTCATGGCAAACCCACACTGGAAGATTACGTTTGCAAGAAATGTCTTGTATCATATTATGAAGGATTAGTCAAGGAGATGAGACAAAACATTGGCGAGTGAAACAAAAGTTGAAGAAAAATTCAATAAAGATTTAATCAAAATCTATGGTCGAAGTTCTAAAGGAACCTTTGGTGTGGTTGATACCATGCCTGAAAAACACGCCTACTGCATTGGAGCAAAGCTGGTTGCATTTGCTTCAGACAGATTCAGTGGTATGCTAACAGAAGAAGCAATCCGGGCTGCTGAAAAGGAAAAATCAATCTATTGCGAAACCTGTGAAAGAGCCTTCAAAAGACGAGATATTAACCAACCAATGGATTATGATGAACATCTGACAGGCCTTTTAATTCAATGTCTTCAGAAACCTAGTAATGACAACGAATATGGAAAAGAACTCCAAGCCTACATGAAAGAAGTCATTAAAAAAGAACATTTCAAAAAGCAAAAATACATTGGCTTTATGATGTTAGATAGTTTTACTAAGACAAAATGATTAGAGAAGAAAACGGAACCCATTTTGAAGGGGACAAGATGTATTATATTGATACAGCAGTTACATTCAAGGAATTAGCTGAATTAATCATCCTGCTTTATGAGAATGAGGACAGAAGGATAGTGAAATATCCGGGCATGAAAAATTTCCAAGGGAGAAAGATGTTACAAAAATTTCTTGCCGAGGCCCTAATTGATGATAAAGTCCCCATTGATGAAGAACTCTTAAAAAAATACAAGTTATAAAAAAAAAAGATTAAGGCTTTTCGTTGGCCCAAACTGCATCAGTGGCTGCAACTGCATCACTAACTGCGTCCTTTGTTAGTTTCTGAGACACTAGAACGGTTGCCACCATCGCAATTCCGAATACAATAATCACAATCTGGGAAATATCAATGCTCCCAGTAATTGTAATTGCTTCCGGGTTGTTAGTAACTGCCATCCAGAATACTATTGCATAGGAACCAATGACGACTGACAAATTGGCCATTAAAATGATAAAGGCCCATTCCTTTAGGTTCTTTCCACCAAGACTGAATTTGTTCTCATCAGACATGAATTAAACCATCATCCTTAATTATTAAAGCATTGTTCAGAAAATTGTGCAAATAATGACATACGTAAAAGTGATACCAATTCAGACGATAGAGTATGACCATGAAACCTACCTAATATCACAGGTTAGACTTTGCAGAATATGTGGGATAAAACTAGATATGCTTGGGAACCATCGGCTCTATTTTGACATGGAAAATAGACTGGCACTTCATGAGCATATTGACTGCCCAGAATAAAATCAGCAGCTTAATAATACTAAAATAGTAATTAACTTAATTATATTAATTGGTAAATCTAACAAATCATCCTCCTAGTATGGGCCCACATTCAATGCCTTGCCGAAATCATGGTTGTGGTCATAAATCAAGAGACCATAAAAGAAGAACCAAACAAGATGATGGCACTTGGAATGGCCCCTGCAAGAGATGCAGTTGTAACCACTATATCAAACCAAGTTTGAGGAGGTCAAGAAGATAATGGCAAGTCACGAAGAACACATTGACCCAGAA
>SDBT01010512.1_pt1 | contig 14937 bp, 13 predicted proteins | sample 2277101 | NCBI WGS metagenome assembly SDBT01 (sample SAMN10404973, study PRJNA504765) | marine sediment metagenome | isolation source: marine sediment core GS10_PC15, 103 cmbsf | place: Arctic Ocean: Southern Knipovich Ridge | collected 2010 | reverse complement strand
CCACCGGTGTGAACTGGAACGTGGGGTAGATGTTGCGGAACGAGTGCGAGCCGCAGCCGATGAAGCCGGCGCGGACGCGGGGTCCGTCGGTCACTTGGCCGTGGAAGCCGATGCGCATGGCGTGGTCCTCTTCGCTGAAGTCAGGACGCGTCCTTCTACCACTCGCGACCAGAGCGTGCAACGGGGGACCAGCGGCGGGCGAGCGGAGGCACGGCGACCTTTGACACTATCCGCCCGCTTGGGTACCTTGGGCGGCCCGTATCAACCGCAGCATTTCCCCCATTCTCTACGGAGTCCGAACCATGGCCCAGACAGTCAGAGTGGGCGTCATCGGCACCGGCGGCATCTCGCTGCGCCAGTGCCAGCGGCTCGCCCAACTCGACGACGTCGAGATCGTCGCCGGCGCCGACATCAACGAAGAGAACATGCAGAAGTTCGTCGACAAGTACGAGCCGAAGCAGACGTTCACCGACTACAACGAGATGCTGCAGATGGACGAGCTGGACGCCGTCACCGTCTGCACGCCCAACTTCCTGCACAAGGACCCCACCATCGCGGCGCTGAAGGCCGGCAAGCACACCATGGTGGAGAAGCCCATGGCCATGAACGCCGGCGAGGCCCAGGCTATGGTCGACGCCGAGGCCGCCAGCGACGTCACGCTCACCATGGGGTTCCAGTACCGCCTGAGCCCCGCTGCGCAGGCCATCAAGCGCTTCATCGACGCCGGGCGCATGGGCAAGCCGCTCTTCGCCCGCTGCCAGGCGCTGCGCCGCCGCGGCATCCCGAGCTGGGGCGTCTTCGGCCAGAAGAAGCTCCAGGGCGGCGGCCCGCTGATCGACATCGGCGTCCACATCATGGAATGCGCCCACTTCCTGCTGGGCGAGCCCACCCCCACGGCCGCCAGCGCGCAGATGTTCACCTACCTGGGCGACAAGAAGTCCGAGGTCCAGAGCCCCTGGGGCGAGTGGGACTACGAGACCTACACCGTGGAGGACCTGGCCGTCGGTCTGATCCGCTTCGATAGCGGGGCTGTGCTCTCGATCGAGTCCAGCTTTGCCGCCCACATCAAGGAAGACGTCTTCAACTGTCAGATCATGGGCGAGAAGGGCGGCTGCACGCTGCACCCCGCGACGATCTTCACCGACGAGGCCGGCACGATGATCAACATCGAGCCCGCATACGTGGGCCACTGGGAGGCGATGGACAAGAAGATCGACGACTGGATCGGGCGCGTGCGCGGCGAGGAGGGCAACCAGTGCCCGTCCATCGCCGGCCTGAACGTGCAGAAGATGCTCGACGGCCTCTACAACAGCGCCGAGGCCGGCAAGGAGATAGGCCTGTAGTGAGCAGTGAGCAGTGAGCAGTGGGGCCGGCGAGACGAATCGCCGGCCCCGCTTGCGTACCCGTAGGGGCGGCTCGCGAGCCGCCCGCCCGTTGCGCGTACGGTCCAGGCGCTACTACATCTCGTCGGTCCAGCGCCGCGTCAGCACGCCGTCAATGAACTCGAAGCTGTGCTTGATGATGCGTTCGCTTCGCGTGTCGAACGCCAACACGACGAGGATGGCGACCTGCGTGTTGGCCTTGTGCGTGACGGTGTAGGTGAGAACCTCGCGGCCGTCGGCGAATGTCAGCGTCTGGGTCGGCTCGCCGAAGGCGCGCAGGACGTCGTCCTTGGTCGTCTCGCCTTCCCCGGGCGCAGGCAGCATCGACTCGCAGACGCGCGTGCCCGTCATCGACACGTTCCGGTCGTACACCAACAGGCACCCCGTCGTCGTCAGGGCTATCACAAGCGCCAGCGCCGCTGCCAAGGGCAGTCTGCCTCGCTTCATACTATCCCCTCCACTGGTGGTGCCAGGAGTCTAGCCGACGGGCCACGCGAAGGTCAACGTCGTCCGGCCGGCTCAGTCGATGACGTAGACGGGGGCGACGCCGGAATCGGGGTCCGTGAAGTTGGCCTTGGCGCCGCGGAAGATGCGCGCGTAGACGGGGCCCAGAGCGATGTCGCCTTCGTGCGCGCAGCAGAGCACGCGCAGGTCGAAGTTCAGGTCCGTCTCCGGCGACCAGCGGCCCGGCGGGAAGTAGCCCTGCACGATCGAATCGCCGTCCAGCATGCGGCGGCGCAGGATGTGGCCGGTCTGCTGCGATGAGGAGTCCGGCCGAAGGATGACGACTCCGCGCCCCCCGCCGCCCAGCACGCCCTTGACCACCAGCGTCAGCCCCTGCTCCAGCATGTAGTAGGCGGCCGGCTCCGCGTGGCCGTCCAGCGTGTGCGACCAGAGCAGGCTCTCGCGAAGGACCTTGCTCTCCGCGTCGTCGGGCGCCAGCAAGTCGCGTACGGCCGGGTCGCCCAGCAGCGAGAGGAAGCCCTTGTTCGTGTAGATGAACGTGTCGAGCGACGGGAAGGTCTTCACCAGGCCGTCGCGCACGGCGGACAACAGCGGCGAGTCCGGCGCGACCACCGACCACTCGGACAGGTTCTCCTCCACGTAGAGCAGATCCACGCGACGCCCGTCGGCCAGGTAGAGGCCGTCGCTGCGCGGCTCCAGATCGCGTTCGTGGACGAGGGGGACGTCGGCCCTCAGAGCTTCCGCGACGCGTCCGGCCAGCCCGGCCACCTCGTCGACGTTGAACATGTCTTCGTTGTTGAAACCGCGCAGGAACGCGATGGCGCCGCGATCGGCATCGTGCAGCGGGCGGAGGCCCTGCGTATATAGGAAGCTCGCGAAGTCGGCGTCGTTGGCAACGGCGACATCACCCACCAGCGGGCGCAGCACCTCATCCGCCAGCGTTGCCCAGTGGGCGTAGCCGACGGCGCAGTTCAGTTCGACGACCTTGAGGCGGCCGTCCGAGAGGTGGAAGTCCACGGCGAAGAAGAGCCGCCCCGCCGGTTGCTCAGGCAGGAGTGACCGCAACTCCTCAGGGACGAATGCGGTCAGCCGGTCCCGCAGTGCGCCGTCCTCGCGGGCCGCCCGGGCCGCTTTGCGCAGCAGCTTGGCCAGGGCCGTCACCGCGCTGAAGGCGCGCGCCATCTCGCGGCGTGTCAGGAAGACGGGGTAGGGCGATGCACCGGGCAGGTCCGTCAGAGCCGCGCGCGCCTGGTCCAACGCCTCGCGAACGTAGCGCTCCCTGAGGTCCTTCCCGCGGTCACGTTTGGCCAGCGCTGCGGCGTGAGACTTCGCCTGGCCGATCAACACCTGCTCGGCCCGGGGGAAAGCGGCCTCCAGTTGCTCGCGCTCATCCGGCGTGAAGTCAGCCAGCAGGAAGTCGGCCGGCGATTCGTAGTCGGCCTTCAGCGGCGACCCGACGCCCAGCTTGACGCGGAAGACGGGCGTCTCGTCCGCGGATTCGATGATGGCGCGGATGCCGTTATGCCCGCCGTGTCCGCCTTTCTGCCGCTTCTTCGCGGTGCCCAGATTCAGGTCCAGGTCGTCGTGGGCGACGGCGTAGAGCACGTCGTCGGCGCCGTGGCGCTCGATGAGCCCCGCCAGCACCTGCCCCGACTCGTTCATGAAGACGCCGGTCTTGACGACGAGCGCGGCCAGCCCGCCCAACTCCCCCGCGGCCGCCGTCGCCTCCACGCCGTCCACATCGGCGAACGCGCCGAAGCCGTGCCGCTCGGCCACGTAGTCGGCGAACATGTGCCCGGCATTGTGGCGGTTGCCGGCGTACGGGGGGCCGGGATTGCCCAGGCAGATCAGGATGAGGCGGGGCTGGGTGTCGCTCAAGACCTCAGCTCGCGCAGACGGGGTTCGGCTCGCGCCATATCTTGCCGGAGAATGTCTCCATGGCCACTTCGTCGCCCTCGCGCCCCTTCACGTACTGGTAGTCGAGGGGCACCTTGCCGTGAGGGGTGTCCAGCACGTACTGCGGGATGGCGAAGCCCGTTGTGCGACCGCGCAGGCCGCGCACCAGTTCGATGCCGCGCTCGATGGGCACTCGGAAGTGGGCGGTGCCCTTCAAGGTCTGGGCCTGGTAGAGATAGTAGGGCCGCACGCGTGCGGCGACCAGCCGCTCGCCCAGCTCTTTCAGCACGTCGGTGTCGTCGTTGACGCCCCTCATCAGCACGCTCTGGTTGCCCATCGGGATGCCGTGGTCGACCAGTCGGCCGCAGGCGGCGACGGCCTCGGGCGTCAGTTCCCTTGGGTGGTTGAAGTGCGTGTTGATCCAGAAGGGCTGGTGCCTGGCCAGCCGCCGGCACAGCTCATCGGTGATCCGCGAGGGCAGCGTGCACGGCGTGCGGCTGCCGATGCGCACGAGTTGCACGTGCGGGATCTCATGGATGCGGGCGACCAGGTCTTCGATCTGCTCGTCCTGCATCAGGAGCGGGTCGCCGCCCGTCAGCAGCACGTCGCGGATCTGCGGTGTGCGGCGCAGGTAGTCGATGCCCGCGTCCAGGTTGTCCTGGTCCAGCGCGCAGCCCGCCGTGTCCACCATGCGCTTGCGCAGGCAGAAGCGGCAGAACGTTGCGCAGACCGAGCTGACCAGGAAGGCCACGCGGTCCGGATAGATGTGGATCAGGTTCTTGACCGGGGACTGGTCCTCTTCGTGCAGGGGGTCCCAGACGCCCAGCTCGTCGTGCAGCTCCTCGATCCGCGGCACCACCTGGCGGCGGATGGGGCAGCCGGGGTCGTCCCTGTCCATCAAGGACGCATAGTAGGGGCTTATGCCCCAGTTGAAGATGCCCTCGGTCCGCGCGATGCCTTCGCGCTCTTCGGGCGTCAGGTCGACGTATTGCTCGAGCTGCTCAACAGTCTTTACACTGTTGGCCAGTTCTTCCTGCCACTGGCTCATGCTTCCGCCTCCTTGCGCCGCTGTGCCGCTTGATGGCATGGCTCATGATCGCTCCGATAAGGTCCGTGTGCTCATAGCCCGCCGCGGCAGCCTGCACGGGGTAGACCCCGTAGTATGGGCTCAGGCCCGGCAGGGGATTGATCTCCAGGAAGTAGGCGCGGCCGCCGTCGTCCACGATGTAGTCGACGCGGGCGAAGTCGCGCGTCCCGATCAGTCGGTAGACGGCCTTGGACCAGCCGACCAGTTGCTCCTCGAGGCCCGGGGGCAGCTTGCACGGGCAGACGACCTGGCGCTCGTGCGTGTCCTTGATCTCTTCGGAGTAGAGCCCGCCGCGGGCGATGACCTTAGCCGGGGGGAATGCCTCCAGTTCGCCGTTGCCCAGCAGGCCCACCGTGACGTCCGTGCCTGCCACGAAGTGCTCGACCAGGCAGGGCTGGTTGTAGAGGGTCACTTCGCGCTCGACCACGGCGGCCAGATCGGCCGGCTTGTGAACGATGCTGTCCGGCCCTATGCCCACGCTCGATCCGCCGAAGTTCGGCTTGACCAACACGGGGTAGTGCAGTTCGGCCGCCCCCTCGCTCGCTTCGGGGCCGGATGCGAAGACGGCCGACGCGGGGGTGCGCACGCCGGCCCCCGCAGCCAGTGTCTTCGTAAGCGCCTTGTTGAGCGAGATGCCGAGAGCCACGCCTTCCGATCCCGTGTAGGCGATGCCCAGGTGGTCCAGGATGACGGGCACGATCGACTCTCGCGACGGCCCCTCCAGCCCTTCGGCGATGTTGAATGCCAGGTCGGGCGCCTCGCGTTTCAGGTCGTCGACCAGCCCGCGCCCGAGCGGCAAGGGCACGGCCTCGTCGCAGTGCCGGCCCATTGCGGCCAGCAGCGCGCCGATCGTTTCCGGCGTCTCGTATTCGGCCTCGACCCAGGGCCTCACCGCCTGGCCGGCCGCCGTCGCCTCGTCGTATATCAGTACCGCTTTCATCAGCCCCGGATCTTCTCTCTGAAGCCCTCGAGCTTGCCGACCACCTGCTCCCGGTCGACGAAGTAGAAGACGCTGCACCCGTCCTTCTCCGACCCCACCAGGCCGGCATTCTTGAGGATGTTCATGTGGTGGGACAGGCACGGCTGCGAGACGCCGAGCTTCTCGGCCAGTTCGCAGACACAGAGGGTGCACTTGTCGCCGTCGACGGGCAGCATGCCCATCAGCCGCAGGCGCAACGGGTCCGAGAGCGCCTTGAATACCGTTGCGTACTCGCTAACGTCGTCCATGTGTGGGTGCTCCTGGTCAGGCACGATCCCCGTCGTACCTTTATCGGTTAGGTCCGGCCCCCAGGTGTCCGGGCGTCGGCCGCCCAACGCGCCGGGCCGCAACGTCCTCCCGGTTCCGGCCCACCCCGGCCGTCCCGGGCGAAGAATCCATTCAAGTATTTCGATACTTCGATATTCTAGCACGGCGGGACCAGTTCGTCAAGCGGGGGGATAACTGCACTTGACGCCCCAGGCTCCGCTACTTAAGCTACTGGCGGCTCCCGGTGTGCCGGGCTGCCGTGCGGCTCACGACTATGAGGATGATCGAGACATGACACGCATCATGCGCCCCGTGCTGCTGGCCGCGCTGGCGGCCCTGTTGCCGGCCCTGGCGGGCTGCCCGAAGAGCGACGACCCCATCGTCTACGTCGCCAGGCTCCGGAAGGACAACGAGGAGACCAGGCGGCGCGCCGTCGAAGAGCTGGTGCGAATGCACAAGAAGGCGATGCCGTACGTGACAGGACGCGACGTGCCGCCCGAGGCTGAGGCGGCCATCAAGGCGGCGTCCTATCTGCCCGCCATCGCGGCCAAACCGGACCTGGACGGCAGCGAGTCTGAGAAGCGTGCCAAGAAGGCGCGCACCGCGGCCAAGAACGTGCGCATCGGAGCAGCCGAGTTCCTGGCGAAAGTGCGCCGGATGGAGTCCATAGAGGCCGCCGGCGACATGATCCACGACGAGGACGAGGACGTGCGCCTGAAGGCCATCGAGGCGCTGGCCAAGCTCTCCCAGGTCTGGAAGGATAGGAGCGTGGCGTTGCTGGACCAGGCGTTCATGGACGCCCACGCCGAGTGCGTCAAGATGGCCGGCGAGGGCCTGCGCGACATGCAGTACCTGGAGGCCACCCGGGTGCTGCGCAGATACCGGGATGCCGGTGAGGGCATCCAGGCCGTCTACGCGGCCAAGCTGATCTTCGAGACCGAGAAGGATCCTGCCCTGGCCCGTCCGATCCTGCTGGGGATCTCGTCGCCGGAAGAGGTGATTCGGACGGCCGCCGAACTCAACGTGACCGAGTTGAAGGACGCCATCATCGCGCCGTTGGTCGACTACATAGACTCCGGCGAGGGCGGCTCGCGGGCGGAAGCTACGCTGGTCACGGCGCGTGACGCGCTGATCGAGGAGCTTGACGTCATCCTGGACAGCCGGCGCGCCGCCGATATCCTGATGGCCCTGGGCACCATAGCCGACCAGGAGAGCGTCCAGAAGCTCAAGGACGACCTGGAGGACGACAAGCTGGAGAAGCCCTGGCGCGTGGCCGCTGCCCGAGGCATGGCCAGGGCGGCGATGTCCCCCCGAAGCCTGCTCCCCCTGCGCGTCTCCGTCAAGACCGACCTGACCGCCGTGATGGAGGACGAGGACCAGGACCAACGCATCCAGATAGGCGCCGCCATCGCCCTGTGCGAGATGAAGGAGAAGAGCGCCGTCAGGTTCCTGCTGAAAGAGTTGGACGGGTTCGAGGAGGACATCCAGGCTGAGAACATCAGCGAGACCAAGCTGAACAACCTCACCGAACTGCGCATCGGCGCCCAGGAGGCGCTGACCGGCGCCGGCACGTTCGTCGTGCCCATGCTGCTGGCGGAGCTGAAAGACGATTACGGCGATCCGCCCGGCCCCATCATCATCTGGGCCGCCACCAAGACGCTGGGCGAGTTGAGGCGCAGGGAGATCGTCACTGACTGCGGCCGCTATCTGACCGACCAGATAAGCCCCGCAGTCACCATGGACCCCGAGGGCGACGTGACCGAGATCAACGGGGGCCGGCCGATCACGGCCGTCACTGATGAGGCCTTCGAGGCCCTAGAGACCAAGTTCGGCGTCATCTTCGAGGAAGTGGTCAAAGACGAGGCCCTGAGCCCTGCCGACATGAAGGACTGGGAGGACCTGGCCGAGGCCGACGCCCACAAGGTGGCGGAACTGATGGAGGTCTTCGAGCAGCCTGGCTACGTCCGCCGGACGGCCGCCATCGCCCTGGGCCGCATCGGCGGCGACCGGCCGCGTGGGCTCCTGCTCAAGGCCGAGGAGGCCGAAGAGGCATTCCTGGCCCGGCTGGCCGCCGCCCAGGAGCGCAAGGACTACTACAAGCGCGCCGCCGTCGTCGACCATCTGGCCCGCCGGCACGAAGAAGTCCTGTTCTACATCCGCAAGGCCATCAACGAGCTGGAAGAGCAGGCCTGAGCCCTACGGCACCGGGTCGTAGCCGCCCCGGAAGAACGGGTTGCACCGCAGCAGGCGCAGCGTCCCGCGTAAGACGCCCACCACGAGTCCCTTCTTGCGAATCGCATCCAGCATGTACTGACTGCACGTGGGCGTGAAGCGACAGGTGGCTGGCAGCAGGGGGGAGATGCAGCGCTGGTAGCCGCGGATGGCCAGCACGGCCAGGCCCGTCAGCGCCCTGCGGATCAGCCTAAGTATCACCACGTTCGCCGCCTCCCTCAGGGCCGCCGGCGTTCAGTTCGTCGATCAGCCGCCCCAGGCTGTCCGCCACGCGGCGGGACTGGTCCGGCGGGGCGGTCCAGTCGATCGAGACGACCAGATCGTGTGGCGTGCGGAGCTTGTGCCGGTTCAGGCGGAACGCCTCCCGCACCGCCCGCTTCCAGCGATTGCGCTGCACGGCGTTGCCGACGCGCCGCCCGATGGACAGCCCTAGCCGGCTCTCGCCCTCGCTGCGCCTGAGCGCGCACAAGCGCAGCGGCGCCGCCCGCATGCGCACCCCGCGCCGGTACACGCGGCGGAAGTCGGCGCCCGACAGAAGCCGCGCGCTCCTGGGGAAGCTGAAGCGTCCCATCACTCGGACTCGCCCAGCAGAGGTCGGAGCGCTGCGATCCACTCGTCCACGTCGAACAGGGCTTCGAGGTCGCCGCGGTCGCCCGGCCAGCCGTAGCGGTAGGTGCGCAGCGGCGTCCGGAGCATCAGGCAGGGCACGTCCCACCAGTCGCCTTGCCAGACATCCTCCAGGTCGGCCAGTTCGATCTCGTGTATGCCGGACCGGGTCGCCTCGCCGTCCTCCGGCATGGCGGCCCACTCGGGCTCGAAGGTGATGCGGCGGCCCGTCAGCGCCAACGCGCCCGTGCTGATCTCGAACCATTCGCACACCGGGTGGGGGAAGTAGCGCACGCGGCTGCGCAACAGCTCCCGCTCGTAGACCGGTTCCTCCTCGGGCACCTCGATCACCTCGATGCCGAAGAGGGCGGCGTCCACCTCGATGTCTACGTCGGGTTCGGGGGGCCGGCCGACGCCCAGCAGCTCGGTCGCCTCCCTGAGCAGATCGTCCGGGTACTCGCCCCGGGCGCGCACAATGACGTCCTTGGCCGTGGCCTCCACCTCCAGCACCTGGGCCAGGCCCGACCTCTTGCGCATAACGTAACGCCTGATGGCCCGCGCGGCTTCGTTCGGCGTGGCCTCCTGAGGGATCATCTGCAACACGCGGTAGCTCAGGTCCAGCGGCTTGAGTCTCATCTGCGCTTCCGACGGCATGCTCACCCCTCCAGGAACGCCCCAAAGCCGCTCGACATATCCCTGTCGATCTTATCGTCGGGCCGCCGTGTCATCATGTAGCACTCCACCCCGGGCAGCGACTCGACGAGGGGGATGCCCTCCTCGGGGCCGATCACGCTCAGCGCCGTGGCCAGCGCGTCGGCCGTTACGGCGTCCGGGGCAACGACCGTCACGCTCGGCGCGTCCGTCACGGGCCGGCCCGTGCGCGGGTCAACAATGTGGCTGAAGCGCTGCCCCTCCACAGTGAAGAAGCGCGCGTAGTCGCCGCTGGTGGCCACGGCGCACTCGGGAAGCTGCAGGATGATGACCTCCTCGATCTCGGGCGGACTGCGCATCTGCACGCGCCACCGCGTGCCGCCGTCCCTCAGTCCGATGAAGCGCAGGTCGCCGCCCACGTCCACGATGCCGGACGTCGTCCCTTCCCTGCGCATGGCCTCGGCGGCCAGGTCGATCGCGTAGCCCTTGGCGATGCCGCCCAGGTCCACCAGCATGCCCGGCGCCGCCAGCCGCGCTGCGTCTCCCTCGACCTGCAGCTTGCCGTGCCCGACCTTCTCGAGGGTCGCCTCCACGTCCGCGTCCGAGGGCAGGCTGCCGGCCTCATGGGCCTCGCGCCACAAACTGCGCAGGGGCGCATAGGTCACGTCGAAGGCGCCGCCGGTCAGTTCCGACGTCTCCGCCGCCTTGGCAAGCACGGCCAGAGAGTGCTCCGATAGCGGCACCGCCGCCTCCGCACCCTCGCGGTTCAAGCGGCTGATCTCACTGTCGGGCGCGTAGGTGCTCATCAGCCCGTTGACGGTCTCGAACTGCGCCAGGGCGGCCTCGAACATGCGCCGCGCGGCCTTCTCGTCGGGCGCGGCCGCCTCCAGCCGGGCGTCCGTGCCCATGATCGGGAACCGGGTCTCGAATCGGCCCGGCAACCCCGCCCGCGGGACGACCGTCAGTTGCGGCCCGTCGGCCGACCGCCGCGCAGTAGCCACGATGGCGGCCACCACCACTAGCGCGGCCACCAGCGGCACCGCGATTTGCTTTCCGTTCGTCATGCTTCCGCCGCTCAACCGCCAAGTGCGCTCACTCGCCGCTCAGGCGCACGGCCCCCCACAGGATCGGCCGGCCCCAGGCCTCGTTCTCGCTCTTGTTGCAGTAGAAGTGCTCGACCGTCGCGCCGTCGTTGTTCAGGCCGAAGTTAAGGCCCATCACGGTCCCCGCCTCCATCCCGGCAGGGGCCAGCAGCGACGCGGCAACCAGGTACTCCAGCACATAGCCGCCATCGGTCGGCCGCCAGGCGCACTTCAGTTCCGATGTCCGGTTCTGGCTCGGCCACGCCATGGCCACCAGGGCGTCCCCGGGGCCGGCGTCGGGATTGGGGCTCAGCATGTACTGGTCGTCCTGTCGGCCCTTCCTCGAGTTGCGGGTGAAGGCCTTGTCCACGAACAGCTCGAACGAGTCCGCCCGCCACGGCTCCTTCGCGTTGACGGCTATGGCGTCGTCCGCGACCGTCACCAGGCCGTAGAGGCCGTCCTCAGTCCAGCAGAACTTGATCGAGCCGGTCTTGCCGTCGTGGTAGGGCAGGGGGGTGGCACGCACGGCCGCCCAGTCCGCCGGGCTGCCGTCGATGGTGATGGTGTTCGGAGCGCGCACGACGTCCACCGGCGCGGGCGCCGGCAGAACGCGCCGGAGCGTATCCTCGCTCAGGCCGACCTCCAGGTTGTCGAACGAGACGTCCCTGCCCTGGATCGGCACCGTCACGGCAACGCGCAAGGGCGGCTGGAAGCCGTCGACGCTGACCTCCAACTCGGGGGGCGCCGTGGCTTCGAAAGTGATCTCCTCGTCCTGCGACGTCAGCTTCTGCTCGACCACCCGCCAGCCCTCGTGCCGTTCCGCCGGGCCGAATGTCAGGACCGAGCCATCGGGGAAGCCCCGAGTCTTGACCGTGACCTGCACCGTGCCGCCGGCCTCCGGGATTTCCGGGAAGTCGGCTTGCATGTCGGCCAGAACGAACGCCGTCTCCGCAGCGGCCTCGGTCGTGACGGCCAGCGCCATCACCTCGTCCTGGTACATGCCGTCCGTCTTGACCAGTTCGAGTTCGTCGATGACCGTCCCGTCGGGCAGCTTGACCGTCAGCGTGCAGCGATTGCCGTCGATGTCGAAGACGCAGTAGTGCAGCCCGGCCATGCCGATGCCCCCCGCCAGTATGGGGCTGGGCGTGGCGTCGTAGCTGGGCGCGCCGCCGCCGCCGGTCACGATGTGATTGACGGGCTTCTTGCCCGGCGGGCCGATCGGCAGGAAGCGCTCGTAGATGTGCGAGTGGCCGGTCAGCACGAAGTCGACGCCGTGCTTCTCGATGACGGGCAGGAAGTCGTCGCGTCCCCACTTGCTTCCGTGGCCGCCCACGTTGAAGGTCGGCACGTGGTACATGACGAACTTCCACTCCGCGTCGCTGCGCGCCAGGTCACGGTCCAGCCACTGGAGCATCGCCGCCGAGTCCTCAGTGTAGTTGTCCAGCACGGCGAAGTGGGCGTTGGCATAGTCGAAGCTGTAGACGAACTCCTCGTGCGGCAGGTCGAACAGGTCCTTGAGGAAGACGGCGCTCTGCTCATGGTTGCCGCGCGCCGGCCAGATGGCCGACTTGCTCAGGTAGGCCTGGGCCGGGTCGAAGAACTGCTGCTGCCACTGGTCCCACACGTCGCCGTTTGACACCATGTCGCCCGTGCACACGACCAGCGCGGGGTCCTCCGCCGCAATGGCATCGGCTACGGATTTGTGGCTGTCGGGTCGGGTGCGGGTGTCGCCGTAGGCGACGAACCGGAACGGCTGGGCCCCCTCCGGCGACGTCGTGAACGAGCCGGTCGTCGTCGCCCGCCCAACGTCCAGCCTGTAATCGTAACGCGTCCCCGGCTTCAGGCCCTCCAGCGGCACCGTCTGCAGCACCTCCTCACGGCCCGTGATGGGGGAGGTGAACGAGACGGCGCCGAATTCGACTCCGCCCCCCGCCAGGCGCGCGCGGCCCGGTGCCGATCCGGCCGGCGCCACCCAGACGATGCGGGCGGACGTGGTGCTGACGTTGTTGACGTGCGGGCCGAACAGGATCGGTGGGTCGGCGGCCATGCCTCTTACGGCGAGGGCGCAGCCTATCGCGAAGCAGACGGCAACGGTGGACACCATCGGTGCTCGGCGCATTGGCGCCTTCCTCCGGCTGGGATTCGAGAATGGGGCCCAGGCAGCTTGCCGCGGCCGGCGAACGCCCCGTCCGGCAATCAGCCTATCACAGGCGTGCGGCGCCGCCAAGTCACCTGACGCCTAGATGCGCGACCGGAACTCGGGCACGCCCCCGACGCCGGCGTCCACGCGGAACAGCGCTCCGGCGCCCGGGCCGTTCTTGGCCCTGTCCTGTCCGCCGGCCGTGGTGGCATACATGTCGGCGTAGTCGTCCCCGCCGAAGGTCACGCAGGAGACCTGGCGCGCGGGGAACTCGATGCGCCGGTCTTCCGTGCCGTCCGGCAGGTAGCGGACGGCGCAGCCGCCGTCCCACTTGGCCACCCAGACGCCGCCCTCGACGTCGACCGTCATGCCGTCGGGCACGCCCGCGTCGTCGGGCGTGCGCACGAAGACGCGCTGGTTCGAGATGGCGCCCGTCGCCGCGTCGTAGTCGAACAGGTAGACCTCGTGCTTCGGCGAGTCGATGTAATACATGCCGGTTCGGTCGGGCGTGAAGCCCATGCCGTTGCTGCAGCCGATACCGTCGAGCACCTCGGTGACATGCCCGTCGGTGTCCATGCGGTATAGGCGCCCCAGGCGATCACCGGCCGGCATCGTGCCGCAGAAGACGCCGCCGAGGGGGTCAGCGATCACGTCGTTGAAGCGCGAGTTCGTCTCGCCGGGCAGCTCGTTGATCATGGGGTCCAGTTGCCCGTCGCGCCAGACGGCCACGGCGCCCCTGGCCATGAAGAGCAGCAGCGACCCGTCCTGCTGGATCGTGAAGCCGCCGATCTGCTCGCCCTCGTAGCACATCTCGTGCTCGCCTGTGGCCGGGCAGTAGCGGAACAGCCGGCCCTTCGGGATGTCAACCCAGTATAGGCGCCCCTCGTCCGGGTGCCAGAGGGGTCCCTCGCCCGTCACGCACTCGTAGTCGGCAATCAGTTCCGGTTCCATGTGTCGTCCTCCCGGGGTCCATAGTGAGGGCGGGAGTATACCACTTCTGCCTTGGCCTCGTCGGCGTCAACCGGTACGATGGCCCGCAGGGTGGCATGGACCGCGCTCGTACTCTATAATAACCCGATGAGGGAGTGCAGCGCGTCCTCCCGGTTCACGGTATTCGCCGCGAAGGGTCCCGGATGGCTGAACCGAAACGCGAAGACCTGTCCCTGCGGGCCGAGAAGGCCGTGCTGGTCCAGGTCGCCTCGAAACACACCAAGTTCGAAGCGGACGAGACGCTTGAGGAACTCCAGAGCCTCGTGCGGGCCGCCGGCGGAAGGATCGTCGGCCAGATCAGGCAGCAGCTCACGCGCCCCCACCACAAGTTCTACGTCGGCACCGGCAAGCTGGAGGACCTGAAGGCCCTCTGCCTGCACGTCGAGTCGGACGTCGTGGTCTGCGACGACGAGTTGAGCCCCGCCCAGGTCCAGGCGCTCGAGGAGTCGCTCGATTGCAAGGTGGTCGACCGCAGCGAAGTGATCCTAGACATCTTCGCCGCCCACGCCCGCACGCGGCAGGCCAAGCTGCAAGTGGAACTGGCCCAACTCGAATACGAGTTCCCCCGGCTTACGCGCATGTGGACGCACCTGGACCGCACGGCCGGCGGCACGTTGGGCGGCGCGGCCGGCGGCGGCATGGGCGTGCGCGGCCCCGGCGAGCGGCAGCTCGAAACGGACCGCCGCCTGGTCCAGCGTCGCATCTACGACCTGAAGAGAAAGCTCGCCGAGGTCCAGAAGCGCCGCCACACAACGGCAGCGGGGCGGACCAGCCGCTACCCGGCCGTGGCCCTGGTCGGCTACACGAACGCCGGCAAGTCCAGCCTGATGAACGCCCTGACCGGCGCCGACGTGTCGGTGAAGGACCAGCTCTTCGAGACGCTCGATACCCGCACGCGCACGTGGGAGCTGCCCGGCGGGCTGGAGGTGGTCCTGAGCGACACGGTCGGCTTCATCCGCAAGTTCCCGCACCGGCTGGCGGCGTCCTTCTACGCCACGCTCGAGGAAGCCCACGAGGCCGACCTGCTGCTGCACGTCGTCGACGCCTCCAAGCACGAGAGCGATCAGGAGATCCGCGCCGTCGATCACGTGCTCAAGGAGATCGACTGCCTGGACAAGCCCACCATCTACGTGCTGAAAAAGATCGACATGGCCACGGAC
>SDBT01010510.1_pt1 | contig 14938 bp, 9 predicted proteins | sample 2277101 | NCBI WGS metagenome assembly SDBT01 (sample SAMN10404973, study PRJNA504765) | marine sediment metagenome | isolation source: marine sediment core GS10_PC15, 103 cmbsf | place: Arctic Ocean: Southern Knipovich Ridge | collected 2010 | reverse complement strand
CGCCTCAATCGTGAAATCCTCGGAAGAGTGTTGCTATTCCTGTGGTTTCGCTCAATCGGCGCAGCCAAATCTGATCTAAATCTGTGCGCCAACTCTGTGAATTTATTCTTGCGCGAACCCTTAGACTTTGGGGCCTTGTTGGAACTCTAGATGATTTGTTTTAATGATGGTTCTTAAGACTTCCAACGGAACAGCCAACATCCTGTCAGGAGCTAGTCTTACACATTTTGAGAGGGTTCTCCAAGGGGTAACCTCCTGAACAGAGGTTGAATCATTGATTGGAACATCTGTAACTGATGAAATGACAAAAACCGGCTTATGTCAAGAAAAAACGCCTTTCAGGATTACCGCTGAACCAACGGTTTTGGCCTTGAGAAATCAAACAATATGTCCAGGATTTCTTTGGTATCTGGCGCCATCCTCGGGAAAGGACTACCGTGCATTAGTCTTCATATTACATCCGCCAAATCCATGCAAGTGTGCCAGATGTAACCTTCTGTTTTTTTAAAAAATCCCTGAAACAACCATAATATAGAATCCGTCCAAAGCCAATGGTCGTTTAGGGGGGTGTCCAAATTTGTTAGTGCTTCCTTTTTCTTTGAGTCACAGGGGAAAGTTCCCTATAGCCCTTCCCATAAAATGCAAGGTCTTATCACAGCGGATTGCGCAAGTCCCGATGAGAAACATCTGCCCCTGGTCGTGATATTGGTAGGGGAACGATCTGAAGGGAATCAATAAAAAGGGGGCGAAAGCCCCCGTTCTATTTAGCGACCCTTCCATTGGGGAGGGCGTTTTTCAGCAAAAGCCTTTGGTCCTTCAATGTAATCTTCAGATTTATACATGGCAGTCTGCCCGGGATAGGTCGTGGACATCGCTTCCTCTAACGTCACGGTCAGTCCTTTGAGCGTCGCTTCCTTGCATGCCCGAATGCACAGGGGTGAGCCCTGGAGGATTTCCGCCGCGTACTTCTCCGCTGCCGGAAGCAGGTCGGCAAGAGGAACGATTTCAGCGACAATCCCGTATTGCATGGCTTCCCGGGAAGATACGCGTTTCGATGTCATGATCATATTCATGGCCAGGTGATAGGGGATCTGTCTCGGGAGACGGTGTACCCCGCCTGCACCGGGAATCAACCCGACACGGGGCTCGGGCAGGCCGAAGCCGGCATTGTCAGATGCGATAATGATATCACAGGCCAGGGCAATCTCGAAACCCCCTCCAAGGGCCAATCCGTTCACAGCCGCAATAAAGGGTTTATAACAATCGAACCGGGATGTTATACCGGCAAATCCTCCCTTCACATCTTTCGTGATCTCCCGTATCTTTTCAGATCCGTGCTGGGCCTGGAATTTTAAATCATTGCCCGCTGAAAATGCACGATCCCCCGCCCCCGTGACAATACAGATCCATGCATCGGGGTCCGCATCAAATTCATTAAATGCCTCATCCAATTCCACGCTCGTCGGCGGGCTGATGGCGTTCATGACCTCGGGTCGATTTATCGTTACGATGGTCACATGCTCTTTCTTCTCTACCTTGATTAACTCATAGCCCATAATTTTCCTCCTTAAATGGGATTGCGAGATGCGTCAATTTTTGAAGTACGCAACCGCGTTTTTAAATATCTTGATGCCTTCCCCTTCTTCGGAGGTGAGCTGTTTCCTCTTTCGGGTGAGCATCTCCTTTTTTATTGTCCAGTCGGGGTGATTGGTGTAATGATTGTAGGCTTCCGGATGTGGCATGAGGCCAAAGATCCGGCCGCTGGGGTCACATATGCCGGCAATATCTTCAAGGGAGCCATTTGGGTTGAAGGGCCAGCTGCCACGTGCCGGTCTCCCGTCTTGAGTGGCATATTGGAGTACCACCTGTTTATTCAATATGAGCTGTCTGATGTCATGATCCGCTGCATAAACCTTTCCTTCCCCATGTCTTACGGGGAGTTCAAGGTTGGAAAACCCCCTTGTAAAAACACACGGCGAATCTTTATTTATCTTGAGATTTACCCACGTGTCAATAAAGTTACCCGAGTCGTTATATGTTATGGCGGCGCGTCTTTCTTCGTAGTTGTAGTCAAAACCCGGAAGAAGTCCCAGATTTATCAGGGCTTGAAAACCATTGCATATACCTATGATCAGCTTCCCATCCCTGATAAAGCGGGCTATCTCTTCACCAAGATGGTGCCTCATCTTTGCTGCCATAAGCACCCCGGCGCCGTGATCGTCGGCCCAGCTGAATCCACCCCCGAAGACAAGAATATGGTAATCTTTGAGTTTCGCCGCATCAGGACCCTCTTTTTCCGTGATAAACTGGTTGATGTGGACCCTGTTGGATTGTGCACCCGCCAATTTCAGGGAATAATCAGTTTCATAGTCGCAGTTTAACCCGTAACCGGTAAGGACAAGCGCCTTTACCTGTTTCATATCAACTCCTCAAATGGTTTTTTCCAGGCATCCTTGAGTTTGAAGAGATCTTCTTCGATTACCGGGTTGCCCGTATCATCTCTGATGGAAAAACAGGACGATTCGGTTACAATGCCCACCCGGGCCATATTCAGGCCAGAGAAAATCTCCTCAAAACCCTCTTTTCTTTCCGGGGGTATGGTTATCACAAATCTGCCGCACGACTCTGAATGGAGCGTTTGGGTGGTAGTGAGCCCATCGGCTGCGGGGACAAGAGGCAAATCAACAGTCATCCCGAGTTCCCCCGCCATTGAGACCATGGCCAGATGCACGGCTAGACCTCCCCGGGATACGGTATGGCAGGATGAGAGCAGCCCTTTTTGAATGGCCCTGTGGAGCGCCAGATATTGAGGCCACAGTCTTTTCCGGTTTACCTGGGGTACGTTGAGACCGATTGATCCCATCATCTGGTAGTATTCGCTCCCTCCCAGCTCATTTCCGGTTTCACCGAGCACATAGACCAGGTCATCCGGGAATTTGGCATCAAGGGTTACACATGCGGTGATATCCTTTATGACGGAAGTCACTGTGAACAGCAGGGTAGGAATCCCGGATATCTTTTGTCTCACACCAAAAGGACCTTCCAGGTTTCCATCGATATACATGCTGTCTTTACCGGAAAGCAGCGGTATCCCATAATCGAGACAACAATCTCTCAACGCCCAGTTGGCTCTCACCAGTTGGGCGGCCTTGTATTTGCCATCCGGGTTTTTTTCCGGATGATATTCAATTGTTGGCCAGCAGAAGTTGTCTACCCCGGCCAAATGATTTGGATCTCCGCCGATTGACAAGGTCTTTCTAACCGCCTCATCGATAGTGGCGGCAGTCATGTGGTATGTATCAATGGCTGAATAAAAGGGAATCAGGGCCTGGGAAACCACAATACCCCTTTTGGAGTCCAGTATGGGTCTTACAGCGGAGGCATCAGATGGGATGTCCCGCCTCTTACCCACCAGGGGTTTTATAACACTCCCGCCCTGGACCTCGTGGTCGTATTGTCGGGTGATCCAGCTGCGGGCACATATGTTGGGTCGGGCAAGGAGGGTCTTAAGGAGTGATCCATGGCAGAGAGGTTCGTTCAATACCGGTTCTTTGAGTTCCCGAAAGTGCGGGTTGACCCATTCTGCGTCAAATTCCCATTGGGGAAAATCGGATTCCAGAAGGTCCATTTTGATATAGGCACAGGTCTTACCCTTGTAATCCAGTCTTAGATAACCCGAGTCATTATACTCTCCAATGACCGTGCTTTCCACGGCGTGTTTGTCAGAGAGTTCCATAAATCGAGACAGGTGCTTGGGTTTTATGGCTGTGGTCATCCTTTCCTGGGATTCGGAGACCCAGATCTCCCATTGATCAAGTCCATCATATTTCAGGGGCACTTTTTCCAGATCGACCAGACAGCCATTGCTGAATAAAGCGGACTCACCGACAGAGGAAGACAACCCCCCGCCGCCATTATCGGTAATAAAAGAGATCAACCCCTCATCCCTTGCCTCCAGCAGAAAATCCTGCATCTTTTTCTGGGTATAAGGGTCACCGATCTGGACGTGGCCGGCAGGTGTGTTTTCGCTGTATGTCTCAGAGGCGGCGGTCACACCGTGGATGCCGTCTTTACCTACCCTCCCACCCGACATGATGATAAGTTCACCGGGACTTGTGGTCTTGAGGTCTGAAGATTTGCCCCCTATCCGGGCAGGCATTATTCCCAGGGCGGTTACAAAGACAAGACATTTCCCCATATAGCTTTCGTCAAACAGAAGCAGCCCATAGGGTGTGGGGATACCGCTCTTGTTGCCGCCGTCCCTGACACCTTCAATGACCCCGTCAAGCAGGCGACGCGGGTGAAGGTGCGGTTTTAGTTCGCCATCATAATCCCGATTGCCAACACAGAAGCCATACATTCCGAGGATCAGTCTTGCCCCTTTCCCCGTGCCCATTGGGTCTCGATAGATGCCAACAATACCGGTTATGGCACCACCGTAGGCCTCCATGTTGGATGGGCTGTTGTGGGTCTCACCGGTAATCACATAATAGTGATTATCGTCAAATCGCCCCACACCCGCATTATCCCACAAAACCGATATGACCCAGTCCTTTTTTTCCTTGATCTCTAATGTGGGGGCCTCAATACAGCTCTTAAAAAGGTTATCCACAACTTCCTTGTGGCCTGTGGCTATGTCGTGATATCTGAAAAGCCCCCTGAATGTGTTGTGGTTGCAGTGGTCGCTGCGGGCCTGGGAGATGTATTCCAATTCTACGTCAGTGGGAAGATCGAGACCGGCTTTTTTTCTCTCCTTCTGCACATCCTTTCGCAAAAAATATTCACGGATGACCGGAATGTCTCTGTCCTGAAGGGCAAGATTACGTTCTGCAGATATCCGCCTCAATTCTTCGTCACTCTTTACGGGAAGTGTCGTGACTCTAGGTTCGTGATCCAAAACTACCTTGGGTACGAGGAATCCAATTCCTTTTTGACTATCCCAGTCATCTTTTGAATAGATTCGCCACTGCTGTATGAGTTCATTGGCCAACAGGTCCGTGGCGATTTGTTGGGCCTCTTCTTTTGTCAGTTTTCCCCTGATTTCGTATAATTTTGAAGTGTATATTACTTGGTCCGATCCGAACTTTATTCCCAGAAGATCCGCCATTGCTTCAGCTGCCGTACTCCCACCCGTATCTCTCAAGCCAGGCCTAAACCCGACCCATATCAACCAGTCAAAGTCATGGGCAATGGGGGTGTATGAAGAGCGCTCTGTGACGGGATTGGTAAATATTTGAGTTTGAATCTGTTCTAATTGGGCAGGGTCAAGCTCGACGTCCAGGGTAAGGACCCGGATTATACGGATCTCTGCCACTTGAAAACCAAAATATTCTCTTGCCTTTCGCCGGATTCCGGCGCCTTCCGCATCAAAAAGATCCTGTTTCAGTCTGATTTCCAGTCTGGACGTCATCTTGTTTTACCTTATTTATCCATGCTTTTGTGTGCCCCCTGACCTATTGAGGAAACGGGAATTGTCTTGGGGGTGTCTGCGTTGAACCTTAAAATTTTATTTAAAATGGGTGGGTGAGTCAACATATTAGTTTTGAACGGTACGTGAAATAACCGGGTCATTTAATGTTTTAAGCTGTAACTTACAAGCCGGATGTGAAGATCTTTTATTGGCAAGCCTTTGATTATCACGAACACCACGGAGCCCGGTTTCAAGGATCTGTTATGGAGATCACACAAAAATTAATATATCTTTTTTGTTGCATCTGATTTCTCGTTTGTAATGATTGGTAATTTATTTATATTTCACTGTGTTATAAAATTATATTTAAGTTATTGTTGAGGTTGGTGAGGCTTGTTCTGACATCAGAATCTGGGAACTTCACCACGGAAATGGCACCAGGATTTCAAGTTTCAAATATCAAACGTCGTCGGGTAGGCTTACGATCGATTTGTGTCCTGATTCCCAGACCCTGCCGGGGTTTCTTCCGGACTTATTTTGAAAACCCTGTTGACGCTCTTGGGAAGCAGAGGGTTGAAATCTCGAAGGGAGTAAATATATTATCGGACAGTGATTTAGAAATTGTAAAAGATTGCATAAAATGGCAGTATTGAATCTACATAATAAGGAGTCGTGAATATGACGGAAGAAAAGAACGTCCAGAGTGAAAGGGGCGATGTGGGAAGAATTCCCAATCAAAAGGAGCTCGAGAAGGAGTTGAGCGAATATCTATCCAAAAAGTATGGCAATCGGGTAAAGATCATTTCTCCTTTTGTTTTTCCAAAAAAGGAGGAGGCTAAGACCGATGGTTCAACAGGATCCAAGGAAGCCGGGGAGTTGCCTTCTTTCGACATGCTGCCCGAAGACCTCGAGTCCTACCTGGATAGTTTCGTCATCCAGCAGGAACAGGCAAAGGCAGTCATTTCTACAAAGGTTTGCACCCACTTTAACAGAATAGATTATAACCGCAGTAGTGGATCGTCAGCTGCCGGAGATAAGAACAAGGCAACCAGCGTCGGGATGATCAAGAATAATGTGTTGATGATTGGCCCCACCGGCGTGGGAAAAACTTATGTCATCAAGCTAATCGCCCAGAAATTGGGGGTCCCCTTTGTCAAAGGAGATGCCACAAAATTCAGCGAAACCGGTTATGTGGGAGGCGATGTGGAGGATCTGGTCAGGGATCTGGTAACTGAGGCCGACGACAATATCGAGCTTGCCGAGAACGGGATTATCTACATCGATGAGATCGACAAGATTGCTTCATCCAGAAATATCATTGGACACGATGTTTCCCGTACAGGGGTTCAGCGGACGCTTCTAAAACCCATGGAGGAGACCGAGGTGGATTTGAAGGTCCCCCATGACCCCATATCTCAAATACAGGCGATTGAGCAGTACAGAAGGACTGGAAAAAAGGAGAAAAGGGTTGTCAACACAAAAAATATCCTCTTTATCATGAGCGGTGCCTTTGGTGAACTGGCCGAAATCATAAAAAAACGGCTTCAGAGCCAGGCAATCGGGTTTGAGGCAGACGTGCGATCTCCCGAGGTCCCCTGGGAAATCCTGAAGGAGGTCGTTGCGCAGGATCTGATATCGTTTGGTTTTGAGTCTGAATTTGTTGGCAGACTCCCCGTGGTTGTGGTGTTTGATGAGCTCACAAAGGAGGATTTGGTGGAGATCCTCAAGAATCCCAACAACCCCGTCATTCTGAGTAAACGGCTCGATTTTGGTTCCTACGGGATCGATATAAAGTTCGAAGAAGAGGCGTTGTTGAAAATAGCTGAAATCGCCGCGGTTCAAAAAACCGGGGCAAGAGGGCTTGTAAGCGCCATTGAAAAGGTCCTAATACCATTTGAGAAGAAGCTTCCCTCAACGGAGATAAAGCAATTGCTGGTAACGCCGGAGCTTGTGACAAGCCCTGAAACAGAGCTTGAAATGGTATTAAAGAATTCGGATGATCCTGTACTGACGAAAAGGTTTGCGAGGGCCAGCGAAAAGGAATTTGAAACCATCAAGGCATACATCAAGGAAAGGGTTGACAATTTTCGCGAGAAACTGGGTCTTGAGATCTATGAAAGAAGAGCGGAATTGATTGCACGTCTGTACCTTGGCACTATCACTGATATCAATTGGGCCTTTGACAAATTCAAGGAAATGTACGATCAGGTGAAGGTCGAAGAAGCCGCACTGGTTGAAAAACTTGAGATGAGTATCTCATTTGAAGAAAGCGCCATTGATGAAATCATTGCCCAGGCAATTGAAACAGGGGACGAGGCCGGTCCTCTGGCGCTCCAGCTGGCGATAAAGCTGGAGTATGGACTCAAGCTCATAAGGGATCGCTCCGGGATCGAGAAATTTACTATAAATGAAGAAGCCATCAGGAATATGGAGGATTTTGTAAATGATCTTATCAAGGAGTCTCATCGTCACGAATATTCGAGCGAGGTGCCGGAGAACGAATCCATAGAGTCACCGGGTGTTATTGAATAGTTCAGGCCGTCGCTGACTGTCTGTATGCGTGCATTTTAGCCGGTTTTAAATTTTTTGGAGAATTTTTTACTATGATTGGCATATCAAAACTATATTGTGGTACCGTAGAACCATCTGATCTCATCCGTTACGGGAGGGATTCAAAAGACCTCCCGTCCCATCTGCTCCAGTTTTCTGCAGACAAAAAACCGGTGGTGGTCTGGAACGTGACCAGGGCCTGTAATTTAAAATGTATACACTGCTATGCACATGCGGTTGAACGGGGTGACAAGAGTGAGATAGACCATGAAAAAGGTTTGGCAGTGCTTGATGACCTGGCGTCATTCGGTGTACCCGTTGTCCTATTCTCAGGAGGTGAACCCCTTGTACGACCCGATTTGGTGAAACTGGCCAGCTACGCCGTCAATAAAGGAATGCGGGCCGTGATATCAACCAATGGGACCCTGATTACAAAGGAAAAGGCAAGAGAGCTAAAGGAGATTGGTCTTTCTTACGTGGGGGTCAGTCTGGATGGAATGGCCGCGGTCAATGATCGATTTCGGGGAAAAACAGGGGCCTTTCGAGATGCCATTGCAGGCATAAGAAACTGTCAGGCCGTAGGGCTCAAGGTAGGTCTCAGGTTTACCGTCAATCGTTTAAATGTGGCTGAAATTCCCCCTATCTTTGACCTGTTGGAAGAAAATGATATCCCAAGGGTTTGTTTCTACCACCTGGTCTATTCAGGCCGCGGATCATCCCTGATTGAAGAGGATCTTGATCACGAGGAGACCCGGAAGGCAGTTGACCTTATAATTGACCGTACAAAAGATCTGCATGACCGCGGCATACCCAAGGAAGTCCTTACCGTGGATAACCATGCAGACGGACCATATCTCTATTTGCGTATGGTGAGGGAAAATGACCCCAGGGCGGATGAGGTCCTCGAACTCCTGAAAATGAACGAAGGGAACAGCTCGGGTCGTGGATTCGGCTGCATCAGCTGGGATGGTTCCGTGCACGCTGATCAGTTTTGGCGTCATTACAGTTTTGGAAATGTGCTTGAAAGACCGTTTAGTGAGATTTGGTCTGATCTCTCAAACCCGTTGATGAAGAAACTAAAAGATAAAAAGAATTATGTTAAGGGGCGTTGTGCAAAATGCCGGTGGCTGGATATTTGCGCGGGAAATTTCCGGGTCAGACCGGAGGCCGTCACAGGTGACTTGTGGGAATCCGATCCTGCCTGCTACCTGACAGATGAAGAGATAGCGTAACCGTTCAGAGGTTCCCCGCCCAGCGGGGAACCTCTGAACCCGTGAATGCCTACGAGATATCGTAGAGGAGGATGATGGATTGTGATTATTCGACCACGCAGACTTAGAAGGACGCCCACATTACGTAAGATGGTGAGAGAAACCAATCTTTCCATCACGGATTTTGTTTCTCCTCTTTTTGTAAAGCATGGACGTGACACAAAAGATCCTATCGTTTCAATGCCCGGTCAATTTCAGTTCTCGGTTGACACCCTGGTAAAGGAGTGCGAGGAGCTGTGGTCACTCGGGATCCCCTCTGTAATTCTTTTTGGGCTCCCGGACAAAAAAGATGAAAAGGGGAGCAGCTCATGGGCTGACGACGGGATTGTCCAGAGGGCGGTCTCGGCCATCAAAGACCAATTACCGGATATGGTGGTGATGACCGATGTATGTCTGTGTGAATATACGGATCACGGTCATTGCGGGCTGATTAAGAATGGCGAGGTGGACAATGATGCAACCCTTGAACTGCTCGCCCGTCAGGCGTTGTCCCATGCCAGGGCAGGTGCAGATATTGTGGCCCCTTCCGATATGATGGATGGGCGGGTGGCAGCCATAAGAGAGGTCCTGGACACCCAGGGGTATGAGAACATCCCAATCCTCTCATATGCGGTAAAATACGCATCGGCGTTTTACGGGCCCTTTCGAGATGCCGCAGAGTCGCCCCCTCAATTCGGGGACCGGAGAGGATATCAGATGGATCCGGCCAATGCCATAGAAGCTCAGCGGGAGGCCCAGTTGGACATAGAGGAAGGGGCAGACATGGTGATGGTAAAGCCTGCCACGCCCTATTTGGACATTATAAGTCTGGTTCGTGAAATAAGCCTTGTCCCGGTTGCTGCATACAATGTCAGCGGAGAATATGCCATGATAAAGGCTGCAGAAAGCAAGGGATGGATCGAAGGGGAGAGGGCCATGATGGAGATGCTCACCGCGATCAAAAGGGCCGGGGCAGACATGATCCTCACCTACTTTGCCAAAGATGCGGCAAAGGTTCTCATAAAATCTCAAAATGTAAGATGATTGAAATGACATCCAAAAATATAAAAGACCAGGCGAATCAGCTAAGACTTGTGGCCTGGGAGATAACAAGAAAATGCAACCTGAACTGCGCCCATTGCAGAGCAGGGTCTGAAAGGGGCCCGTATCCGGGAGAATTTGACACGGCCAAGAGTTTTGAAATCCTGGAACAGATAAGCCGGGTGGGAAAACCCATCGTCATACTGACAGGCGGCGAACCGCTTCTGAGGGAGGATGTCTTTGACCTGGCGGAACGGGGCACCCAATTGGGACTTCGAATGGTCATGGCGACCAACGGGACCCTCCTGACCCCTTCTCTTGTTGAGAACATGATGCGGTCAGGGATAAAAAGGGTCAGCGTTTCAATTGACGGTGCCGATGCCCGACAGCACGACCATCTCAGGAAGGTCCCCGGTGCCTTTGACGGGGCAATGGAAGGAATTCGTCTCCTCAGAGAAGCTGGTTTGGAGTTCCAGATCAATACAACCATAACAAGACACAATGTGGCGCAAATCAAGGACATCTTAGAATTGGTGATTCGCCTTGGTGCCGTGGCCCATCATATTTTTCTGCTGGTTCCGACCGGGCGTGCAAAAGAGATGATAAATCAGGAAATTGAGGCACAAGAGTATGAGAAACTCTTGCACTGGTTTAATGAAAAAAGGGATAAAGTCCCTCTTCAACTAAAAGCCACATGTGCACCTCATTATTATAGAATCCTTCGCCAAGAAGCCAGGAAAAACGGGAAGCAGGTCCGTTTTGACACCCATGGTCTGGATGCTGTAACCCGCGGTTGTCTGGGCGGGATATCTTTCTGTTTTATCTCCTACAATGGTATTGTCCAGCCCTGCGGGTATCTCGAATTGAACAGCGGGGACCTGGCGAATTCAACCTTTCAAGAGGTGTGGCAAGGTTCCCTTGTTTTTGATCAGCTTCGAGATTTTTCGTCCTACAAAGGGAAGTGCGGGAAATGCCAGTATATAAAATTCTGTGGCGGGTGCAGGGCAAGGGCATTTGAGGGCACCGGGGATTTTCTGGCGGAAGAGCCCTTGTGCGTATATGACCCCGTAAGCAAAGATGTGGCTCATGGCTGATTTTTCTTTGATCTGACCCAAATTCGGGCACCAATTCTGGGAAGCTATTTAGTGTCTGAACGAAAACTGTCTTTTTCGCCCATATCTGCGTCAGACTCAAATTTTAATCCTCGAAATACTCAACGTATTCCTGTGGTTAAAATTATCGTCTTCCTCGATCTGAACAAAAAATCCTAGTTTTCGTTCGAACACTATTTCTGCGCAGCCCTAACAACTCAAGACGGATACAAAATGAATGACACGGACAAACGCATCTTAAATGAGATTCAATCCGATTTTCCCATAACGTCCAAGCCGTTTGAAGAACTTGGCAGGCGGCTCAATCTATCGGCCAATGAGATCATCGCGGCCATAAAAAGGTTAAAAGATGAAGGGGTTATCAGGCGAATCGGCGGCAATTTTTTCTCCAACAAACTCAATTTTGCCAGCACGCTTTGTGCGGCAAAGGTACCCGAGGAAAAGATTGAGGGTTTTGTTGAGGTAGTAAACAGTTACCCCGGTGTTACCCATAACTATCTGAGAAAAAATGAATACAATATATGGTTTACCTTTATTGCCCAGGATATGGACGATATAGAAGGAGCATTGAAGGAGATTTCTGAGGCAACCGGGGTGCCGGAGATCCGAAACCTACCCGCAGTGAGGACCTTCAAGATCAAGGTCGATTTTGAGGTTTGACTCAATACACCTGGCTCAATACACTTGTCTCAATATACTTGGGGTCCTCTGGCGATGGGATAAATTCTGCCATATCCAAAGGCCCTGGTGTTTATCTTAAGGCCTGTTGGGGCCTGCCTACGCTTGTATTCGTTAAAGGCCAGACGACGCATTACATCCTTTACCACATCGGGGGCATGTCCCCGGTCCACAATTTCATCCATCCCCAGATTTTTTTCTATAGCGGCCTCCAGGATATCGTCCAGCACAGGGTAGGGCGGTAAGACGTCCTGATCCTTCTGGTTGGGCTTTAGCTCGGCAGATGGCGGTCTTGTGATAATTTTGTTCGGTATTATTTCTTTCTTCCTGTTTATGTAGTTGGCAAGCCGATAGCACAAGGTCTTTGGGACATCGGCGATAACCGCAAGGCCGCCGCTCATATCTCCATAAAGGGTGCAATATCCGATTGCAAGCTCCGACTTGTTCCCTGTGCTCAAGAGAAGGGCATCAAACTTATTGGAAAGCGCCATCAGGAGATTGCCACGGATCCGAGCCTGGATATTTTCTTCTGCCGTCCCCTCTTGAAGACCGTCAAAGAGTGGCGCCAACGCGATCTTATAATTATCAAAAAGGTTGTTGATAGAGATCTCTTCAAGTTGGATCCCCAGGTTCTCTGCCAGTTGTCTGGCACATTCCCTGCTCATCTCCGACGTGTATGGGGAGGGCATACTGATTGCCATAACATTCTCCGGGCCCACCGCCTCCCGTGCGATAAATGCGACCAGCGAAGAGTCGATCCCGCCACTAAGACCCAAAACGGTCTTGCTGAAACCGCACTTTGAAAGATAGTCCCGTGTCCCCATGACGAGCCCTTTCAACAGGGTCTCTTCCTCCGGTGGCCATGGGTCGATGATTTCCTTGTAGGTCTTGTCGGTGTCCCAAATAACCATATCCGGTTCAAATTGTTTGCCACAACAGATCAATCTCCCGGATTGATCCACAACCATGTTTAAGCCGTCAAAGAGTAGTTCATCATTTCCACCCACCTGGTTGCAGTATATGATGGGGGTATTGTATTGCCGCGCCAGTCGTTTCAATAAGTCCAGTCTGAGGGGCCCCCTGTTCAAAGCGTAGGGAGATGCCGACATATTGATAAGGATTTCGATCTCTGATCCGGCCAACTCTGACACCGGGTCCACGTCATACTGGGGGGTCCCTGGAAAGTTGGCCCCACCCCATACATCCTCGCACAGGGTGACACCCCACCTTTTTTCTTCCAATTCAAAGATCATGCTTTCCCGTGAAGGTTCAAAATACCTGGTCTCATCAAATACATCATAGGCGGGTAATAGTTTTTTCCCTCCTTTGGAGATCACCTGACCATCCCGGATAAGGGCGGCACCATTTATGTAAGGTTTTCCGGTTACGAGAGGGTTTCTGTCTACATACCCACAAAGGATTGAAATACCCCATATTTCAGATGAAAGTTTATTTAGTTGTGCCAGGTTTTTGTCAATAAAGGCGGGTTTTTCCAACAGATCTCTTGGCGGATATCCCAAGAGAGACATCTCCGGAAAGATAGCAAGCACGCACCCGGATTCTTTGGCCGTCTTCGCCGCATTCTTGATTAGGGAGGAGTTATATTCGAGATCACCTATAACCGGATTTATCTGGCAGATTGCGATTTTCATAACAGTGAAAATTTAGCGCAGCAGAGAAGAGATATCAAGGAATCTTTTGTGAGTTCGCCAGTATAAGGAGGGGGGCCTGCGCGGACGCAAAACAAAAAGTTGTTTGCGGGAGACGATTTCCTTGAAAGTTTGGACCCTTTAGGGCTTGCGCAATAATAACTTCGCAGAATTGGCGTCCAGATTTGGGTCAGATTTGTCCGCGCCGATTGAGCAAAACCACAGAGATAGTAGTACTATTTGGAGGATTTTGCGATTGAGGCGCGATCGGATATGACCTGAAGATGGAATGCGAAAATGTGAAGTTATTTTTGCGCAAGCCCTTAGTCGTGGCTGTTAAACTTTTGGTTAAACTCCTCGGGGGTGAAACTGTATTCCTGCGTACCATAACACTCTACTGCAAAGGAAGCGCATACGCTGCCCATTCTGGCGCATTCCTCCAGGCCCTTGCCCTTTAGCAGACCACTGATCAGCCCGCCCCTGTATGAATCACCGGCGCCTGTCGGATCTGTGACCCGCTTTGCTTTGTAAACAGGGATATGGATTTCGTTGTCAGATGTAAAGACCTGTGAACCGGTTTCTCCCAAGGTTGTAATGACCGCACCTGCGTGCTCGAACAAGGTTCTTCTGTTTAGGCCGGTCTTGTTTATGATCAGATCCAGCTCATAATCATTTGAGATCAGGATTCGGCAGCCGTCAATGGCTTGGACCAGATCCTTTGCGTTTAGCATGGGCAATGATTGTCCGGGGTCAAAGATATAGTCGATGCCCCTTTCTTTACATTCGCGCGGGTATTTAATCATGTCTTCAAGATTACCGGGTGAGATGATAACAAGGGTCTCTTTTGGATCCAGTTTATCAAAATCCAGGGACGAGGAATATTTCATGGCGCCGGGGTTAAACCCGGTGATCTGATTGTCAGCCCGGTCAGTGGTTATATAGGCGCCTGCAGTTAATTCATCTTTGATGATTTTGATGTTCTCGATGGATACACCTCTTTTTGTGAACCATTCGAAGTACTTGTGATAATCATGACCGATGGTGGCGGATATTTCTGGTGTTTCCCCCATCAAATTGAGAGCATGAGCGATGTTACCCGCTGTGCCGCCCAAGTTTTCCTTGACGCTGTTTACCTGGAAACAGACGTTCAGAACGTGTATTTTCTCTGGAAGGATATGGTCCGAGAAATATTCGGGAAAATCCATAATCCTGTCATATGCCAGTGAACCGGAAACAATGATTTTCATA
>SDBT01010509.1_pt1 | contig 14938 bp, 37 predicted proteins | sample 2277101 | NCBI WGS metagenome assembly SDBT01 (sample SAMN10404973, study PRJNA504765) | marine sediment metagenome | isolation source: marine sediment core GS10_PC15, 103 cmbsf | place: Arctic Ocean: Southern Knipovich Ridge | collected 2010 | reverse complement strand
ATATCTGAAAAAGATTTTATGAACATGCGGGGAAAGGATCAAAACTTGGTTCTATTCAAAAACATGGTTTATATTCGCGGGCAATTAAAAGAATACAAATTACACAAAAAAATTACTTATTGGTGGTTAAGTGCTTTGACCATATTTACGGGAATTAAGAAGTTTATCGGATTATGATGATAAAAATTAAAAGAGGAAAAGCAACAAAAGTTTTTTATAGTGGCGGGGCTTGATTAATTCATGGCCCCAGATAATGCCCTGAAAAATAATTCTAAAAATACTCAGGAATTTGTAATTCCTCCGGCTAATGATCTCGAAACCTTGTCTAAAGAAGATTTGCAATCTAATGCAGATGTTTTAGTTTTAAAGCATAAATTAATTATCCGAGAAGGTGAACACAACGGGGTTTTTTATTCTTGGGAAGAGCTCAAGCAAGTTGTAGAAACTGGAGAAGGATCAAGTTTATATTATGATCATGAGGATTCTGCTTCAAACTGGGTCGGGGATGTTAAGAATCTTTCTGCAGATGATGTAACAAAATGTATTTTTGGAGATCTTCATATTGTTGATCCTGTAGCTGCAAAAAAATTAAGGTATGGAGCAAAATGGGGAGTGAGCCCAACAATCGATGCAGAAAGAGTTGTTAAGGATGGACAGACTCTCGCATTAGATCCAAAAATTATTTCAAACTCTTTAGTAATACGTCCCGCGGTCCGCGAGACCATGCTAAACTCGGAGAATAGAGTTGAAAAGGAGGTTAAAAGCATGGAAGAAAATAAAAGAGAAATAGAAGAACTTGCTCAAAAGCATAAAAGTGAACTTGATGCTGAAAAAGAGAAACATAATGAGGAGCTTGAATCTGAGAAAAAGAAGGGTAAAGACCTTAATGAAAAAGTTGAGAAATATGAGGCTGAGAAGCTTGAACAAGAAAGCTCAAAAGTTTTGGAATTAGGATCTAAATATGGCATTCTTAATGAAGAAGATTTAAGTGAAATCAAAGATCTTTCTGATAAGGGAAGAGATTTTGTTTCGAAAGTTATCGGAAGAATCGCTAAAACTCTTAAATTGGATGAAGGAAAGGATAAAGACGAATCTGAGGATAAATCTAAAGATGAGGATAAATCTAAAGATGAGGATAAATCTAAAGATGAAGCTAAATCCAAAGATGAGGCTAAACCCGAAGAGAAAGAGAAACTGGGAGAATCTCAAAAGCGGATAAAAGAAGAACTTTCTGCGAAAGAATCTTCACAGGAAAAGGTAAGCAAGAATATGTTTGATTACATGCAGGAGCAACAGAACAAATGAGAACAATACAAGAATTATCTGGAAATATGAAAAAGAACAGAGATACAATGGAATTGGCCGCAGAAACTAATGCGACAGACGCTGCAACTTCTACAGACACAAATGATCTAGGAACTGATTTTAGATTAACTCAATTCACAGAAGAATTAACTAAGACAGGCCAAGATTTCAGATTCTTACAGAATACTGTTAATCAAAATACCCAACTTGTTGGGTCAAGAGATTATGGTGTTAGGTTGTTTTTTGAGGTATCAGTTTTAGATATTACTCAAACTAAGACAGAAGGGGCAGAAAGAAATTTTACTGAGATGACAAATCTTGGTTTTGTTGACGCTGCAATTGTGTTTTATCAGGGTGCTATCGTAATCTCAAAGGAAATCGCTTCTACTTCACATACTAATTTAGTTGATTATGCTAAGTATGCAATAGTTCAGGCAACTGAAAAAGATGTTGAAGTGACTATTGTTACTGAAACAGAGACTGCTACAGCAAATGCTGTTTTTGGTGGTGATGCAGTTTCTGCTGCTACTTTAGCAACAGGATATGTCATTACTCCAGACGTAATTGCTGATGCAAAAACTAAGTTAAGAGAAGACAACTTCGTACCAGTTTGTATGTATATTGCGCCAACTCAGGAAGGATCGCTTTCTAAGGATTCGCAGTTTGTGAATGCTGCAGAGTATGGTGGAAGAGAAGTTGTTTTAAATGGTGAAATTGGAAAATTCCTTGGTGTTAAGATTATTGTAACAACTAATGTTGATGCTAAAACAACTACTTCAGATTCATGGGGAGCAGATGGTCATTTATGTTTCATGTACGGTAAGAACCCACAAGGAAAGTGGCCAATTACCTTAGTATGGAAAGAGAAACCATCTTATTCATTTGAATTTTTGAAGAGATGGAATAACCATTACATTTATGTTGATGCAGCTTGGGATGTTGAGTTAGTTCAGGATAACGGAGTTTGTGAGATTTACGTTACTGACGCATAATTTCAAAAGCTTACTTAACAAATTTATTTTTGTTTTCCTTCATTTTTTTTCAAGAAGGATCATACTCATGCAATCAATACAGAAAGTCACAGGTTATCGTGGCATAAATAAAGGAGATAACATTCAATTGAATAATTTTATTAGAGGGCTCCTTAGAGAATACGCCAAGCTTCCAAAACAAATGATGCTCGAGTTTCCAGTAATTATGCAGATGGCTGAACATCGAGTTGAGAATTTGAGAATCATTCAGGGCTGGAAAGAATTCCCAGAAGATAAAATTTTAAAATTAGCGCACTCTGCTTTCCGGGAAGGATTCTTGGCCGGAGCAGAAAGAGTTAGAAAAGTTAGGATGGAAGACATCAAACATATTCAATCCGTTTCAAATGGTCTGGATGGCCCCGAGAAATCGGGTTGAGAGTTGTCTTCGACGACGGACCCAGACAGATGAAAGGAGGTAAAAGATAATGAGTCAATTTATGAAAAGTACAGGTGGAAGATACGGTTTTCATAGTGGTAGCGGTAAAGTAAAGAATATGGAAATTGTAAATCGATTGAATGTTGCAGGAAACGAGATGCCAATCATGATGACTAATGGTCAGGTGTATTATGTTGATAAAACAGTTGCTTCTTCTGGTGATGGAAAATCTTGGAAGTTTGCTTTCAAGACTGTCGTAGAAGGTTTTGCTGCTCTAAGTAATTATGATACTTTGATTATAGGTCCTGGAAATTATGATGAAGCTGCAAAGCTGACTTTAACTGGATTGAAAAGTGTTAGCATTTTTGGAAATAATACTGGAATGAGTTGGGGTGAAGGTTCAACCAATATTAGAGATGTTACTACAAATGGGGATATCTTAGATATATCAACATGTCAATCTTTAGAAATTTCAGGTATAGCTTTTGTATCGTCAACAGCTGGAGATGCAATTAATTTCACTGGCTTTAACTATTCAACACATATCCATAATTGCACATTTGTTGGAAATACTGGTGGTGCAGACAATATGGATTATGGTGTTAATCTTGGCAATGCTAAGGGACCGGGGACATATATCCATCATTGTAAATTTGATCGTGTTGATGTTGCTGCAATTGAGACTGGAACTAGTCAACAGAGATTTGTTTGTCATGATTGTTTCTTTGTAGTAGCAGATGCTGCAATAGGAATTAATTTGGCAGGTATAATGACTTCGTCATTCCACGGAATTTGGAATTGTAATTTTTTAGGAGCTGCAGGAGATAACAATGATCAAGGTATTGATTTTGGTCATCAGTCACTTCCTGGAAGATGTATGGTTTCTAATTGTATACTTGCAGGTTGTGTTTCGACTGGCGGTTCTACTGACGCGGAAATTGGTTTTGTCCATAATTACGCAAGTTCAGCTGCTGGAGGAGCGATTGAAGATCCAACTTAAAGATGGTAACTAAAGATATACCAAAAAAAGGAACTGCTGAATATAAAACTTGGAAAGATGCTCGAAGAAAAGCAGCATATGATAAAAGACACAAGGAATTTGCTGATAAAGTTGCTAAGGTTAAGAAAGAACATTCTAAAGAAGAACTTTTAGAGATTGTTCAGATTCAACCTTTCAATCACGAGTTAGGAGAATTTACAGCTGCTCGAAAAGCACTTGATGAACTTAAAGTTGAATATCCTATGAATTTCAAAGTTCAGTGTGAAGAAAGAGATTTCAATGCTGAATTTGGAAAAGTGAGAGTCGAGAAAGTTCCTGAAGAGAAACCTGTTGAAGAAGAAAAACCAGAAGAACCTGTTGAAGAAGAAAAAAAAAACTGAGTAGTTCTGAAGCATTGGATTTAACAAAAGCTGAGCAAGTCTCACTTTTGAAAGAATTAGGCGCCGAAGAAATGCCCCGTTATGAAAAGGACAGAGTTGCTTTGATTTTGAAGCTCCAATAAGTTAGTAAACATTAATGTTTACTAACCTTTTTTATTTTTTTTATTTTTTCTTTTTAGAAAGTTATTTAAACTTTTGACAATTTATAATTTTAATTAAATCCTTGAGAGGAGGTATATTGAGATGATATGGATAAAGTTGAAGGTTTTAGCACCCTACGATAAGATCGCAAATAGTGGGACTAAATTCCAAACTATCGATGGGAAAAGAGTCATTGTCAACCCAGAAGGTTCACCGCCTTTTGCAATAAGAAAGGGAAGATTTCTTCCAATCCCTTATGAATGGAAAAGGAAAGTGGAAAAAGATGGTGAAGGCAATGAGAAGATTATCCCTGGGCTTGAAGAAGCGAAGGAAAGATTCGATCCTGAAGTTTTCGAATTTTTCAAAACAAAATCCGAAGCTATGAAGGCATGCAAAAAAGAAGAAAAGCTTTTGAAGCTGCTACCCTTTAGAAGAATGGAAGAGAAAAACAAAAGGGTTAGGGAAAAAATTTTGAATTCGAAGTTTGGACAGAATAGGCCAACTATGGACGACGTGGTAAGAGAAGCTAAAGCAATCGGTATTGATTTAAATCAATAAATTAAATTAGGAACCAAACAAAAAAAGATATGACAGTTGTTGTTACAGCGTCAGGAAGCACAGCAGGAAATCCGCCATGGATTTATCTAACTGGGACCATCCAAGAAGTCATAGATGAACTTCAGAACCAGAATGTTTCTGCTGGAAATGTTGTTTATTATGTTGATGATGCAACTGATGCAAAAGCCTTGTTTTGCAGGATGGCCTAAATGGTTCTCAGTGGAAAAACTTCTGCGAGTACTGCTGGAAATTGTCCTGTGATTCAGCTAACAGGCACGATTCAGGAAGTCATAGATGAACTTCAGAATCAGAATGTAAGTGCTAAACAGGTTGTATTTTTTCTTGTTGATGGTGCTAATGCGAGGGCAACATTTTGTAGATTCAAATGACATGGGAAAATCACACCTTTAATACTTCAGAAGAATTAATTGAATACGCAAATGAAAATAACATTAAATTTTCTAGGGACGATTCCCAGGTTATTCAAGATATGATGGGAAAATGGCATCTTTTCAGCGAGGCAGCATAATATGGCATACGCAACTCTGGCCTTATTTAGGAGCTTAACTAATTTTACAATCTCTGAAATTTCGGATACAGAAGTGACGGCCCTGATCGCTGATGCAGATCGAGCAGTTATTCGTTTGACGACAACAGAAGTTTATCTTGAACGTCTCCGGGGAAATGTTGATGGAACTAATGTTGATTTCAAAACTCGATTCAGGCCCATCGCAGATAAAGATGCTGATAGTTCTGTTGATGGAAGTGATGTGACTGTTTATTATGCAACTTTTGATTCTGTAACAAATTATGTAGAATTGGGCTCGGCCCAAACAGTTACTTCGATCCAGGAGAAAGAAGGGATTATTACAATGACCACAGCTCCCACAAGCACAACTGCAGAAGCAGGGGTTTTTGCAATTTATAGATATGATTCATTGGGGCAGACTTCATTTGATGTTTACAAGTTGGCAGCTTCATATTATTTGGCCTACATGGCATCAAATAAGATAAGGGGAAAAACCCCAAATTATAGTACAACAGAAACCTCTGTTAGAGAAGATGTTGTAAGTCAAGATTGGCTTGTTTTATGTTACGAAACATTGGGCTTGCAGGACAAATTATTTTTTGGAGCTCCAAAAGGACATGGGATTCTTCCAATGTTCATTGACAGCGCTTATCATTTTTGTCACCGGTCAGATTATGTTCAGGGGGGCTGTGGAAATGCTTATGGATATGGGGATGGATATGGATACTAGTAAAATAAAGGAGATTGGTAATGGGAAAATTAATTAAACATGTTTTGAAGCAGGAAAAAATAGTTAAGGAAAAAGACCCAGAAAACGAAGGAGAATTTATTGAAAAAAAAGTTTTCTTAAACAACGTGATTTCTTATTATGATCATAACGGAAGATTAAGACATCTTACCGAAGACGAATTAAAGAAAATGAGTCAAAACTTAAATGATGTTCTCAAGGAGTTAAGTGAGCTTTAATGACATACGCAGGAATTTTTGCGACTGAAGCCGAGCTTGATGCAAAAGCCGGGGAGAATATAGATCTTACTGGTTGGACTGAAGCAAATAAAAATGATTGGATTTCCCAGGCAGAGAGTATGATTAATTGTGCGTCTAGAGTTAATTGGACAGATGTTTACTCGACCATAAATGTAGATATTAAAAGAATTTTGAGTGAGACAGCTTCTAATTTAGTTGCTATTTATGGTATACAATATAATTTTAATGCTTTCACATCAAGGATAGAAGCAGAAAGTATGGTGAATCTTTTATGGGCTAAGTTCCAACAAAACATACAGCTGTTAGAAGATGACAGAATAACTAAATTTATGAATTCTGCTTAAAATGGTTCTTGATTTATCATTTCAGGGAGGAGTTCCAACATCCCTATTTAAACATTCCCAAGAATTTGATCAGGGCTCTGGTAAAGTTAGAATTGGGACCGCTACATTTGTTGTTGCCCTTGATGGATCTGGAGATTTTGATTCAATCCAGGAAGCTCTTGATTCTCTTCCATCTGGAGGAGGAATTATTTTGATTAAAGAAGGAACTTATTCGGTTGATTCTTCTGTGGTAATTAACAAGGATTCAGTTACAATTAAGGGATCTGGCCACTCAACAATTGTTACGGCATCATCTTCTGTGGGAAATCTTTTTTTAATCCAATCAAATACAGATTATTGTGTTATCGAAGATATTCAATTTGATGGAACAAATACAACAGCGGCATTGGTTGGTTTTGCTGGATCAACAACTCGTTCAAGAGTCTCTGGATGTTGGTTTGATAATTGGTCCCCCCAGGCAATCACTTTTTCAAGTGCTGGCGAAGGAATTATAATTGAGAATTGCACTTTTGAAGTAGAAAACACAGCCACAGATAATCTTGCAATTTTAATCAATGCTTCAAGCTTTGTCACAATTAGGGGGAACTTTATTCGTGGAGGCACTGATGTTTTTGGGGTCCAGATTTTTCAAGGAACATCTCTGCATATTCTTATTGCTGACAATTATTTTGTAGATTGTTTTATCCCTGTTAGTGTGATTGGAACATCAGGAACAACAGAGCAAGTGATAATCTCAAATAACTTTATGTTGACTTCTACTTATGCTATCTTTTTTGATACTGCCGGAAGCAGCCAAGTTATAGGAAATCAGATAAACGCAGCCGTTGTAGGGGTTTATGAAGTTCGAACAAATACTGACGATGATATTACTGGAAATTTAATTGCTAATTGTACTTTTGGGATTTTTATAACTGGCGCTTCATCTAATGCAGACATTCTTATTTCTTCTAATCAACTTGATGGAAATTCAACTGATATTGCAGATGGCGGAACAAATACACAAATCGGACATAACATTTTCTAATGAAGAAAAGAAACAGAAGAGAATTAAATTAGCGAAAGCTTGCTTGAAAAATTTGGAAAAGGCCAAAAACGCGACGGATTTACAACTGCCTAATTGCGTTTCTGTTAAGGTAGATCCTAAATTTGAAAAAGCAATTAGAGACGATATTAAAATGTTGGAGGAAATTGAAATATGAGCGAGATACACTCTGGATTTTTGATGATTGGGAATATTGATGGAAATTCAGATACTTATAAATGCGAAAATATGCTTGATCCAACAGCTGCTCAAGACTACGTGACGAAAACTTATGCCGACGCATTGCTCGTAACTCCAACACTAATTGCTCCTGTTGAGATCTTGGATGCTGTCGGAGGGAATGTCGTGGCCAAGATTGATGTAAATGGAAATCTTTTTATAAAGGGAAGATCTCTAAAGATAAGTTAATAATGACAAAAAAAAATATGAACTGGAAGATCTGGGGAAAGAAGGTTGGCTTAACAGCGCTTTCTGTTTTGATCGTTGGAGGAGCAAGCGTCCTGGCGAATGAACCTTGGTTTTTGATGATTCTTCCAGTTTTGAAAGGTCTTGAAAATTGGTGGAAACACAAGTAATTGCACTGCAATAGCAAAAACGAAAGGTATTTAAATAGCAATTGCATCTTTATTTTATGAAAAGTAAAAGCTTTGAATCTAAGATCGGCTATGTCGGTCGAAAGAACTGTCTTATTCTTTATATTCCCATAGCTGTTGCAAAAGAGTTGGGATTAAAACTCGGTCAAAAAATAAAAGCAACTATTTTTAAAAATGAAAAGGAATAAATTATTTAATTACGAAGAATTGAAGAGAATGAATAAATTAAAGAAGAGAGGGTATTCTTACAGGGATCTTGGAAAACTATATCACATTCACCATACAACAATTTTGAAACATCTAAGGAAATATAAAAATATCTTCTCTCGTGCTAAACTTCTTTTTGAATATTTATTCAGGAGTTATTACTAATGAAAAAATATAAATTAAAAATCAAAGAGCAAGAATTTACTTTTGAAGACTTAGATGATTTCCAAAATAAAATAAAAAATTTAATGTCTCATGGAGTTTTGCTTTTTGAAACAGAGATAATTAATGATGACACTGAAGAAAAACCCTTAATCCCTGAAGAATATTCGGAACTCGAGGAAGAAGAAAAACCTGTTCCGGATAAACCTTACATTGGGGGGGATAGTCAGGAATATGTAGAACCCAAAAAACCAAAAAGAAATCGCAGAACAAAAGAAGAGATGGTCTCGGATGGAGAACAAAGTAAAGAGCAAGGTGTTCTGGATAAGAGAACAAAAAGCAAATATCCAGACGAGCTGAAGAAATTCATTGAAGATCACATGGAGACAACAACAAATCCAGATCTTGTTGATTTGATTAATGAAGAATTTGATTTTGAGATTAAAATTGAGACGATGAAGAATTATATGCAATGCAATAATTTGAGAAGAAAAAATGTAATCCGAACTCCACGGAGAAGAAAAGAGGAGATGAAGGAGGACAAAAGCGAAAAGAAGATGGGCCCAAAGAAAAAGTGGACTGATGAAGTGATTCAATTTTTGGAAGACAATGTAAATAATTTTTCTAATGCAGAGCTCTGCGAGATGCTTGCAGAAACGTATGATATAAAGGTAAGCATTCCTAGACTATCTTCTGTTTTGAGCCAGAAAGGAATAAAAAGAGATCACAAAGAAAAAGAAGAAAACCCAGAAATAGTCGAGTTCATAAAAGAACAGAAATCCACAGATGCCCATGCCATAAGGGACAAGGTTATTGAGAAGTTTGAGGTGAATATGACGCTCATAGATGTTAGAAAGCACATGGAGGAAGATCTCCCAGGAGAGAATCCAGAAGACGAAGCAAAAAGAATTCAAGAGAAAAGAGAAGAGCCAGAAGAATTGGGGGATGATGAAGATATTGATGGGTTGGGGTTGGATGATTAAAATGCCAGAAGAAAATAAAAAAATGATGCCTGTGTTTATTATAGATGATTCTGTATTGAAGAATATTTTTGAAGGAAAGAACAAGGGTAAATCTAATGATCTTTTGAAGAAATTAAAAAAGGCCAATGACGAGCAAAAAGATTTTGGAGCGTTTACAACAAGCTCTTCATTTTTTAGGGCAATATTTTTATCAGATCCAGAATCAAAAATAGTGAGCATTCAAAAGATTTTAAGTTTTGTGACAGTCGCTCCTTCATTCGCAGATCCTAAAGATGGGAAGGCTGTTACAAAAGAATTTTTAATTCTTGCAAACAGAATCTCTCGGGGGCCGAGACAATGAAGATTGAAAAAAAACATATTGGCTGGCTTACAACAGTTCCATCCGGAGATGTAAATTTTAGGGGTCATCTAAAAGAAGCAAATATTGTAACTCTCCAGGAAGCCTTGAAAGATGAATCGATTAGCAAGACAGCTCGAAGGATGATTGAAAGTCAAATTAAAAGATTGGAGAAAAAACAATGATGATAACAAGTTCATTAAGGCAAGGGATTTATTTTATATTCATAATCTTATTGTTATTTGTTGCAGTTCACTGGTTAGAATGGTTTGGTTTTGCAGAATATCTTGTAATTATTTGCTTAGCAGGAATTGTTTTAAAATTAACAGGTATTGAGGAGGCAATTCAAAATAAATAAAATGGGATTTATGAAAGAGAGAACAATTTATCAGAGTAAAAAAATTAGAGTTTACATTAATGAATGTCATGCAAAAGGAAGAAAAACAAGAATCTTTGCAGTTAGAAGAGACGATGAAAAAGGATGTGGTTGTTATTTGGGGTGTATTGAATGGAGTGGAGCATGGAGACAATATGTTTTTTGTCCAGAACATTCCACAAAGTGGAGTGCCGGATGTAAGGAAGAGATTGCAAAGTTTGAAAGAGAGATGAATAAAAAACAAAGAGAAAAATTAAACAAGAAAAAGAAAATTATCAAATGAAAGCAAAATTTATTTCAAAAACAGAAGCGCGCGGAGTCGCGAAAGATAGATGGGAATGTCCAAAATGTAGAAATGATTCTAGCAAGCCAGAGTGGAGATTTAATTTAAGTCCAACTAAACGGGGGACGATTCATAAATGTAGATTCTGTGGAATCGATTTAGAATTAGATCCTTACGGAGAAAATTAACATGGCATATAAATTCATAAAAGCAGAGAGGATTAGGGAAATCATTCGAGGAGACCATTTCGCTTGTTCTAGCAAGTTTTTAGAGGCTTTGGATGCAAGGATACTCCGAATAATTAAAGATTGCGAGGACAGGGCTTCTGGGGCCAAAAGAAAAACTGTCCTCGCCGGAGATTTGTAATGGAATTAATTAATTGTATAAAATGTGGAGAGAAACAGGCCTATTTCAGAAAGCAAACTAATGATTACAGATGCGGAAAGTGTGGAGAAATTTTTACTTTAAATCAAGATGGAAAACCAGAAGAAAAAATTGAAAAAATAGAAAAGATTAAGATGCCCAAAGAACAGGCCAAAGAAGAGCATAAAAAATATTGTGAGGCGCTTAAAACGCGTTCAGATAAATTCTTGAAAGTAATGAAAAATGCCATGTATCAAATGAAAGAAGGCCGGGAACTAATTGATGTTTATGAAGTAATGAAGAAGTTTGGTTTGAGTGAAGAGGATAAGCCTGTTTTTGCGATTGCAAGAGCAGACATTACAGAAGTTTATTTTGAAAAATTAGATGAGGGGTCTGGAAGTTTTCAAATGGAGCAAGGTTGGAATAGAAAGGGTTTTAGTACTGATGTAATTCTTCCGCAGAAAATTTTTGAGATCCACTGGGATAGGGTAAATGAAAAATCTAATATGGCTTGGAATATAAAAGACAAGAGAATCAAAACTAAGGTCCCGATAATTCCAGTTGAACTTTTGCCAGAGGGAGATCTTAAGAATTATTATATTTTGTGGGAAGTTGTAGATTGGGAAGATCTTCCGCCACCAAAGGATCCTATTTTGTTAAAAAGAATCAGTGAAAACCTGTTTGTGGTTTTGGGATGCTGGGACGTGACAGAATTAGAAAGGTCTGTAATGAGGGGGTTAGAAGAATGAATAATTTTAACACAGATGAATGGGGTAAACTTGTCGGAAAAAAGGTTGTTAGTGGTACTGGGAATATTTACAAAGTGGTTAGTCTTGCAAGAGACCCATCTGTTCATTTAGAAGACGAAAAAGGAAATTGTCTTGATTTTTGTATTGGAAGTATAATGGGCCAGGGTTGGGAAAAATTTGAAGAACCTATGAAAACTTTGAAAGATTTTGATGGACATGATGGTTATGGAGAACCATGTAAATCAAAAAACATGACAGATGAAGATCATATTAATCGTGGAGAATTAAAAGCAGAAGCAATCAAACGAGTAAAAGCATATTCAAAAACAATTAAAGATTTTTATATCAAAATAGATAATGTTACAGGCAAGGTTTCAAAACACAATCCCGGAGACGATTTAGATTCAATTCAGAAGTTAAACTTGGGAGCCATAATTGAACTAATAGAATTATGCAATATCACAGATGAGGACCTCATGACTCAAGAAGAAATAAATGCCAGGGAACATGGCGAGGTTGGGAGTAATTAAGATGAAAGATTGGTTAATTTTCTTACTAATAATTCTTGCAGTTGTAGGTTTCTTCATATTGATCTTCGGTTTAAGAGGAATTTTTAAAATGTCTCTTTGTAAAGAATTTGGAATAAATAAAATTTTTGAATGCGCAATCAAAGCAGCTCATTTGGAGGTAATTCAGATAAAATGAGTGATGAAGAATTTCCAAGCCCGCAGCCTTTTCCGGATCAAGGGCCACCGATAGACATGCCGATCATCGAGCAAAAAGAAAGTATAAAGATTGAAAAAAACACAAAAGGATATAACTTCAAATTTAATATTTTAAGTTTAGATGTTGAGGAGCTTGATAGAGTGCATAACGCAATTGTAGAAAAAATTAAAGGGTGGGAGAAAAAGGAAGAATAACATGGAAAAATTAATATTGAAATTTGAAGAAAAAGAATTGAGGCAATTACAAAACTTAGGAGAAGAAGCAATCATAAATCATGAAGCTTCATCGATGGAAGATTTTATTTTAAAAGCAGTGAAGGTGAGGAAATGAAAGAAAATAAAATAAAAGATATAATTTGTGGAACAATGGCTTATCTCTTGCCAAAAAGAGTTTTGTATTGGTGCATTATTAGAATCTGGGCTAGAGCAACAGTTAAAATATATCCAGATAAAACTCCAGATGAAGTAACTTGGGATATGGCAATTAAAAATTTATAAAAAATGGAAAAATGTACAGAATCAACATGTGATAAAGAAGCAACAGAAATAAGAACTCGTGGAGAAGAAAGAATTCCTTATTGTAAAAATCATGCTGCTTGGTGGGACGAGCTCATGAAAAATTGTTATTAAAAATGCAAATAGAAAAAGATCAAATTGAAAAATGGAAGGAAGAAAATTGTGAAGAATGTAATGGAAGTTATTCATGTACAGATTTATGTGGAGATCTAATCGACGAGCAAGTTAAAATTTGTATGGAGGCGAACTTATGACAAAACTAACAATGATGAATTTACCAAAAGCTTTCAGTAGAGGTGGGCCGGGAATGTATTATTGTGAAATTTGTAAAGAATGGGTTCCTGAGAAAAATAAACATGATAGGAAAAGACATGGGAAATAAACATTTTGAAAAAGGCGGAGAACCAGATGAAGAATTGAAAACTTTGAATGATTTTCATCATGGAGAATATTGTCCACAATGTAAATTATCTATTCCGATATTTGATGTAGAAGGATTAAGAACAGAAGCAATTAAGTGGATACAAGAAGATATAGAAGAAGGAGATAAAAATGATGTTGCTGATTTAATTATTAAATGGCAGAAAAGATTTAATCTAATTATAGATGAGGCATCCAACATCACAGAGGGGGATTTGAAATAAAATGGAAACAAGTATTTTATCAAAAGAGATGTTGATTGAAACAATTAAAGGCATGAAGAATTCCGAGATAGCTTTTTTATCAACCATTATTCAAGGACAAGTTAGTGGAGCAACTAAAAATAAATTAAAAAGCATCACCTTCGGATTTGCAAGTGATTGTTTTCAAAACCCAGAAACTATTGGAGATATTATGCACTCAAAGCTTTTTGGGATAATTATCATGGAAAAAAAGTTGATGAACCAAGAAACTCTAAAGAGATTTAAGGATTCCCAGAAAAAAAATAATACAAATAAGAAAGGAGGTGAAAAAAAGAATGGAAGAAAATAAAACAGAAACCCCGGTTCAGAGCATAGGCGAAGCAGAGTCTGAGTTCGATAAGCTGGACAAATCTGGAGAAATAGAACTCCCGGAATTTGATCCAACACCTTTTATTGGAAAGAGCTCAATGATTGCAATAATCGAAGAGCGGAAAGGCCAATATGGTTTTTACATCAAGCTTTTGAGCTTGCCAGTTGATAACAAGGATATTGAGATCAGAGCATCGAGGATCTTCGGACTTCAGGCAGATGTAGAAGGGAAGATTGGTTGGGGTCCTGAAACAAAGTTTGGCCAGTTTTTGAAAAAACAAGGTGTTAAACATTACAAGGAATTAATCGAGAATCCAGAAGTGAAGACAATGAAAGACGATAAAGGAGAAGTTTATCGAAAGATTGTTGGTACACCAATTAAGAATGTAATTATTCAAACACGAGCTGGCGGAGACGGAAAGGATTATTTAACTTTTTAATTTAATGGTCCAAGATAAATTTTTTTTATTTTTTAATTTATTTCGGGGGGAATAACACCCCATCATAATCAAAATGGAAAACAAAACAAATGAAGAAGAAATGACTTATGAAGATGTTGCACCGGGTTATTGTGAACATTGTGGATTGGATTTGGACCTTCATGATGGTGATGAATTCTGTCCTGGTGGAACAGAAGAATTTGGTGGTAGAAGATGAAACCAGAAATATGTGAGGGAGAAAATGGGAACTTATAAGTTAGATAAGAATGAAATAGCCGATGTTTTTGAAGCACAAGGAGTTGAAAGTTATTGTGAAGGAGATTTTGCAGAAAGAACTTTTATTGCTGGTGCAAAAGAGTATATCAAAAGATTACGAAGAGAAGGAGCAGATATTCCAAAATGAAACCAGAAATATGTGGGGTTGAAAGGGATTTACATAGAACAGTTTTAGGTTTTGTAAGATTTAACTTAAGAAATAAATGTTGGTTTTGTAAAGAAAGAAAGAAAACTAATAAGATT
>SDBT01010508.1_pt1 | contig 14938 bp, 14 predicted proteins | sample 2277101 | NCBI WGS metagenome assembly SDBT01 (sample SAMN10404973, study PRJNA504765) | marine sediment metagenome | isolation source: marine sediment core GS10_PC15, 103 cmbsf | place: Arctic Ocean: Southern Knipovich Ridge | collected 2010 | reverse complement strand
TTCTCCAGTAACGTGACTTGCCATTTACTGGAAAGATTCTGCACCAACGAACGACAACCGATATGATCGTGTTCTAGGTAGTAGTCATCAAAAATCACTATGCTATCTTGATGAATTAGCCTCTGTACGTTCTTCCAATCAGAAGCAATAGTTTCTAAAGAATGCCCACCATCTATGAAGACAAAGTCCATAGTAATAAGTGGAGCAAAGTCGGTTAGAGTTTCTTTAGTATTGCCTCGGTATAAATATATTTTAGCTTTTGTTGGGTTAAGTAATTTAAAGACTTCATCTCTATTTACAGGTGCTTTAGGACAATGTTCTTCTTCATGTTGTGTAAATTTTTCAAACAAATCAAAACCATAATATTGAATTGAGGTATTATGTTTCTGAGCCGTTTCAATCATCTGTTTAGCATGTTTACCATTCCACGTACCTATCTCTAGAATAGTTTCAGGCTTACACTTTTCTACTTCTTCAAACAGTTTTTCATACCTTGTCATTGTATAAAATACTTTCTAATGAGAACCAAATAGGATTGTTTTTATAAAGGACAGCTAAAGAATGTTTATTCCAGTATTTAGTTGGAGTATGTCTTTTATAACTATGTCTACGAAGACTAATAGCTCGCATACTTTCAATTACAAAAGGGTCTTCAAACTGTAAATAATAAGCAAGATTTTCAACCAAATGCTCTTGTCTAAGCCATTTAATAGAATGAGGATCAATATCACCTAACATTTGTTTTAACTGGAAGTCTGGAAAAGTAGAATGAGCCATGAGTTCAGGCGGTAAAAGCTTTGGTACTTTGATCTTTGTTTCTATTTTGTAAGTCTTTCCAGTATCAACCTTTTCAAGATGATAGTCTTTATTTAACCTATAGTGCATCGCTTGGCCAATCATATAAGAAAGATACCAAGCATCCATTTTTCTAATGACGCAAAGTATATCTTTCCCAGTAGTGTCAATCTCAGATAAAGGTTTATGTTTGTATTCATCAGTAGCAGTTGCAGTACCACCATAGATATCAAAAGGACAAGTAAATTTTAGATTAGGGATTTTAGAAAGCATTACAGCTAACGCATGGCCACCTGTTTTTGGTATATGGCCTATCACAAACTTATCGGAGATAATCATGTCAGTTCTTTGGGTTACAAGTTTTAATAAAGAAATTTATAGGGCTAGTGGAAAGGCTTTAATTGAAAGTTTTATAGCTACAGAAATTTATGGTGATTTATTTATCGGTTATGAAAATGATAATTTTGCTCAAGTAGGGCAAAATATATATAAATACTATAACTTACATTCATCTAACTTTGCTAAAAGGTGGATTAAGGAAAATCAAGATCTTATTCCAGTAGACAAGGGTGGAACAATGATTCCTTGTACCTGTGCTGATCCTTGGGCAAAGCAGGAAAGGCTTCATCGTCCTGGTTGTTATCATACTTGGTTCAATCGTAATACATATCGTTTTGTAAATAAGATCTTTACTTTACATGAAGCACTAAAGCACTATGATAGAACTACTTATAGTTACTATAACTATATTATTTGGATAGATGCAGACTGTTTATTTAAGAAACAAATTACTTCAGATATTATTGAAGAAGTTATTTTTAATGACTGCAAAGCTGATCTAACTATTTTACGCGGGCCTAGAGATTTTTTAGAAGCTGGTTTAGTTGGATACAATATAAATATAATAGAAGGCTATGATTTATTAGCTGGTTATATTTGTAAGTATCTTAACCGTGAATTCAGGAAAGAGCTTATATGGGATGATTGTCATGTTTTAGAAGCTGTTATTGCACAAGAACGACCAATAGTGCATGACTTAGCTACTACAATATGTGGAAAGCATAAGGATGTTTTTAAGGCTAGTTTAATTGGTGAATACATTTCTCACGACAAGGGCCGTCATGGCAGAAAGTTAGGTTTGTTTAAATAAAGTCTGGTTTACGTCTAGTATAGTTAGATATATCTTTAGCAGGTGCAATACTGGGAAGATCATATTCCTCGCATAATCTACGATAATCCCTATTGTGATGATCTAAGCCTATGAATGGTGACATTGATAATGTTTCCATACCATAGGCTTTTTTTAATTTATATCTTACCATTGCTGTATTTGAATAGTATTCAGTATAAACTTCTTTGGGTGATAGACCATGAAATTGAATAGGCTGATCGTCAAAATGATGATGTCGGCCATTATCTGGTCCAAGGTAACACATATCACAGCCAACAAGAATAGCCGTTTTGAAGCCCATCTTAGCCGCTAGGGACAGTGCCCCTGTCTGAATTCCTCGTCCTACATACAACGTTTCATCAGTACCTAAAAGATACTCATAATCAAATACTTCTTTATTATTTTCAAACCAATAAATTTGATCGTGTGGTTCAGTAGGTAGTGGGTTTTTCTTTTTAGTTATCCAAGCTTGACTTTTTTTATACCAATCTTTAGGTATTACTTCTGGATGAATAGTTATATTTAAATCACAGTTTACATATTTATAAGCATAATTTAAGCCTATAGTTAATTTATCTTTAAGGAAATTTTTAGGAAATAAACGTAAAGATGGACCAGTACCTATAATATATATTGTTTCATCTTTATCTTTATTAAAAAGCTGGGATAAAAGTTTTTTGTTCATTGTTTTTATTAATATTATTTTCTATTACTTGTGAAAAATAGGGGTGTAGACCTTGGGCACGAATCTTATGTTCTGGTGGCTCGAAACTGGCTATTGCTTCTTTAATCCTATCTATTGAAATAAATTCTTCTTTAACAGCATTATTTAAATAATGTAACCAAAGTTTAGTATGAGCATGGTTGGGGTCATACCAAGGTTGTTTTGGTTCTTGTGTATAATGTAGTAATTCAGTATCTTTATAGATATGTTTATTTAATCTATTCCACCTAACATTAATCTCTTGTGGTTGTATTTTATGTTTAGCACAACGCATAATTTTAATATAGTTAGATCTATCAGTATCTTTTTCTAGATATGGAATAATAGCTTCCATATTAGGTTGATTATCTTTAGCAGCAGCACAATCTATTAACATAACAGATGTTTCAGGAGATACGCTACTGGAAGGAAACTCTTTAAACTTATCCTTCTTTCCCCATACAGCTTGATAGGTACACCAGATCGAGCAACCAGGACTAGGATGCCTTATATCTTGCTCCCAAAGATCTTTTACATCACCAAATACAAGCTGGTCAGAATCCATGTAGATGGCAGATCCTCGGTAGTTGCACCTCTCTGGAATGTCCCATCTGAGCAGCGAGAAGCCCGTTCCTAGCGTTGATCGGTAGCCACTCTTGCGTTTGGTCCGCCAAGACTCGTCAGCCTCTAGAGGATAGAAATTCACCTTCTCTTTTGTATTTTGCAAGATAGAAAACTTTAATACATCTCTTTGTATAGATGTTTTCGGTTCACTTCCAATAAATATCCTAATAGCCATATCTTTATCTATTTACCTTTAAGTCCTAAATTATTAATTGTTAAGGTGTACTTTTGGATCTTTTTATCTATTTCTTCAAATTGTTTGTTGAAATCGGGTCTTCTATTAGTTAATGGCTGTAAATGACTAAATTTTGCGGCGTATTTTGTACCACCATCTATACCTAAAAGATTAATCTTTCTGATTCCTAAGTTAGCTAATATAGATATAGCAGCTTCAATACTAAAGAATTTAGCTACTATGTCATAAGAAAAAGTTCTTTTATGTATACCCTTCCAAGTAGTTAAATTATACCAGTGAAGCTTTTTATCTAGTAATGCTTCTTTTAATAAACCTAAAGAACCAAAAGGAACTCTAGTATGATATAACCTATCTTCAAGATTATGGTTAGATACTTTTGAATTAACGTGTGGGTGCCAAGGTAATAGAACTTTTTTACTATTCAGTATGATAGGTAAAGAAAGAACATCTAAATCTATAATATTCGTCATGTCAACTTTAATATGTTCTGCAACATGATTCAAACCAAAGATATTATACTTATCTTTAAATTCATCTATTCTATCAAAAGATGGTCCTTTACCTACAATCAACCATTCTTTTTTATTCCTATGAACAAATTCCTTCAGTTCCATATAGTCTATCATAACCATTCCTTATTGTCAAGGAACCAATTAACAGTAGTTTCTAAGTCAGCAAATATATCATTAGTAAATTGAAAGCCCATTTCTTTAAGTTTAGTTCCATCTAAACCATACCTTAAATCATGTCCAGGACGTGAAGAATGAAAATCAACAAGTTTATAATTTGCTACTTGACCTAATATATTAGCTATATGATGTACTAATTCAAGATTATTAAGCTCTTTCTGACCTACAATATTATACTTCTCACCAGAATTGCCATTACTGGAAAGAAATAGTAAAGCTTCTGCTACTCTTTCTGCATGGATATAGAATCTAGTTCCTGCCTTGGTACACTCTTTGTTTGCATGAATAGGTATTTCTTTTCCTTCTAGAATATAAGAAATACATTTTGGAATAAACTTTTCTCGGTGCTGTCTTTCTCCAAAGATATTCATACAATGTGTTATTACAATATCTAGATCGTATGTGTTTTGATAAGCTAAACACATTTCCTCCGCACCTGCTTTAGAAGCAGCATAAGGATTTTGAGAATTGTAAGGATCATTTTCTTTGAAATCATACTCATCTGGAGCAGTACCAAAGATTTCATCAGTACTAAAATAGAAGAATTTACTTTTATATTTGGCATCAGTTCTAAAATAATCTAATATATTTACAGTACCTACTACATTATCCATTACAAAAGACATTGGATTTTCAATAGATCTATCTACATGAGAAGATGCAGCTAAATGATAAATAATATCAGGTAGGTCAAATTTATTAATCTTATTAATAAGTAATTCATTAATAAGAGGGGCTTTTAGATCATGGTGAACGAATTGAAGTCTATCTTTGAATTCGTCACTGGAAAGATGAGCTAAACGCTGTAGAGTTGAAGAGAAATCTAAACGGTCTAAGACCGTGATTTGATAATTTGTATGTTTTAAAATATACTCTACTAAATGACTTCCTACAAATCCTGTTCCACCTGTTATAAGAACGTGCATTAAATTAGATTTTTCCTTCTATTTTTAGGTTCATGTAATACTTAGCATCTTCCATACCAATCAGATCAATCAACTTATGCCATTTTGGATCGTAACGATAAGTTGGCCCTGGTCGATGGCCTATACCTACCCCTTTTCTACCCGGCATACCTTTAATACCAATACATAATCTTTCATCAGAAAATAAAGCTTTTCTAATCTGTAACTTCCAAAGTCTAGCATCTATAAAAGCTGAACTACGTAATTGACAAGCCTTTTCCAGTGAAGGAATTAAAATAGATCTAAAAGCAGTTTCACAAAAACTAGCTCTATCTTCATTCTGATTCTGTCGCCATTTCTGTTTAGCTACATTATAATAAATTGCTAAAGGCTGACCTACTAAATCAAAATTTTGTAATCGCTGTACCATACGTTCAATATATGTAGGGTGGTAGAAATCATCATCTTCAAAGATTAAAATTTTATTATATTTAATATGACTAATACAGTTAATAACATTACCAGTAAAAGATTTAGCTTTATTAAGTGAAAATGGTCTAGTATATATTTCTTGACCTAAAGTATATTTCATAGTTTCTAAACCATCATCACTAATAACCCATTGATCTGGCTGTACAGTTTGCCTAGACATATAATATTCACACCTAGTCATAGCTGTCTGCCTTGAACCAGTAGGTGTTATAATTGTTATTCCATCTTTATACTCTGTCATAGTTACGCTTTCTATTAACTATTTCACTTATTACTGGTTGAGAAACATTAAATTTATGGCCTAATTCTCTCTGATAGTATTCCCCAGTAGACCATAGCTTTTTAATTTCTTCTCTATTTGCAAGTGATATTATTTTAGGTTTTAATTCATTTTTAGTTGCATGTTCCATGTTTTCTATATTAGTAACCCATTCAAGATTATCAACATGATTATTTTCTTTATTACCATCTTTATGATTTACTTGTGGTTTATTTTTAAGATTTACTATAAAGGCTAAAGCAACTAATCTATGTATAGCTCTAGTTACTCCCTTATTATTTACCTTTAAATTTATTTGAGGGTAACCTTTAGTACTTAAACTGGTACGTAAAATATAATTAGGACTTGATATCCTTCCAAAATTTGATATTTCATAACCTATAAGGCCTGGTATAGGTACAGGCTTCCATATTTCTTTAGTCATAATTTTAACCGTACATATTTTTGGTGTGGACTGGATGATTAAACTTAACTGTTTCTAATGCAATAGCTTCTTTAAAATCCATTACTGGAAAAGGAGTAAAGTTTGGGGCAGAAGTACAATTATACACTTTACAGTTATTCTTTTCCAATAATGGTTTTATAGCCTTTAACCGTTTTGATATAATGCTGTAACAGGCATTATTCGTTGCACATCCTCCTATTTTTTTATATTGTTGAAAAGCGTAAGTTAGCCCCTTACCATTTTTCTTTTCGTCATGCTGCATATCAAAATCACAGCCTAACAAATAGATACGTTTAAATCCTAAAAAGTACATTATTTTAAAGGAAGCAAGCATTACTGACCTACCACCTTTTAATCCTAAAGAATCTCTAATACCTTTATCACTTCCCCAACAAACTGTTTTCTCTGTTAAAAAAGTATTATGATCGAATCTTGCTTTATCTTGTAAATTATAAAGAAAGGTATTTGGAGTATGGCGTGCTGGACACATAGCATTTTTCTTTTCCCAAGTAAGATAATGCTTTCCGCTATTATTTTGTGGGACAAATTTCATTATAGTTGGATCTTCCCAAATCGAACTATGAAAATGCTTTGGATCGTCTACACTACACCAAAGATTAGGTTTTACTAAAGAAGCAGCAACATTATTTACAGCAAAGGAGAGAATGCCTTTACTGGAAAGAAGGGATAAATCTTGCTGTAGTAAAGAAGGGCCGCAACCTATAAAGAAGCAAGCCTGGTTATGAAATGTATTTCCTAAGAACGCTGGATTTCCATCACGAGTATAAAGTAATGGCATCAGATGATTTTTATTTCTATAGTTAGGACATGAATGTTTACAGATTATATTCTGTTGAATAGTTATGTTACTGGGAAGAGAGATTTCATACTGACAATTTTTACATTTATTTCCTACGAACTCGCAGTATTGCATCTGTTATTTCATATTTTAAGGCTAATAAAATAGCTGTTCTATGTAAACCATCATTAAGATAGTAAGTATTATTAGTAAATGTTAATGTAATATATCCATATTCTACTATGCTATACCCATTATTTCTGATATTACACGCTCTTTTTTTATGGTATTTAATCTGTTGAATAATATATTCTATTGGATCACCAATACCACTTGTTTTCATTAATCTATTGCGTTTAGTAATTAATTGTTTTGCATAAATTGTTTCTAATATATTAGGACAATTAGGTAATATTAATTCTTTAGTAGCTCTTAAAAGTTCAGTTAATATATTACTTCTAAGTAAATCTTTTGCTAATTTATTAATAATTTAAGTCGTCCTTACAATATAAATAAGTTCATAAAAAGCTGGTCTATTTTCGTGGGCATTACCTGTAAAAGCATGTGTATGTCCTATTTCAGTACCAGCATGTGCAGAGTGACCTAAAACACCTGCCCCAGGAGCAGCACAGCTACTAATTGTTTTTACACCTGATGTACAATGTGTTAGTTCATCTGCAACATTAACAATTGTAGGATTAGCATTTATATCATGTGGACTACCAGATACAGTATGTGCATGGTCAGTATGATCGGCATGGTCATCTAAAGCAGCAATTACACCAGTTGTATTAGTAGCATTGGTTCCTGCTGGTGTAACACTATCAATACCACCTGTTCCACCTGCTGTAGCAGCAGATCTAGGAAACCTGCCTACTATAGCTGCTAATGCAATCCAACCAGGACGTAAAGTAGATGTAATATTTTTTATTTTAACATGGCCAATAGGATCATCAGCACCAGTAAAAGTCATAAAAGCATCTGTATCGGGACAACGAAGTACTGGAATTACTTCGCCACTTCTTATATTATTGCCTGTATCTCCATTAGATCCTGCATATACATGGCAAATATCTGTAGCTGCATTAGGATTAGCACCTGCTTGATTATCACATAGTTTTATTAAAAAAGTAGTTGCACTTGGATCTACATCTGCTGAATTAGCTTGAGCAATTCCCCATAGATTCTCTGAATTTATTTCTGTTATACCACTATTAGCAGCAGTATTTAATTTAATACCATAACTTGCTTGCCAATCATTAGCATTTACAGTACCTTCCTCTACTGGAACAGTTGTATCGCCTGAAATTTGTCCATCGTGGTTAGTAACATCTTTAGCAGTTATTCTACGTTCTAAAGCTACATTTTCACCTACATCTATTTGTACTGTAACTACATTAGCAGCTTCACTAACAGTAGTAAAAATAGCTCTTGCACTAGCCGCCGCAGAAGTTCCACCTGCAAAGTCTACAGCGGTCGTAGTATCATCTACAGTTTGATCTGCACCTGAATCCGCTCTAGCTTCCCAATCTGAACCGCCACCACTGGAAGAGATCTTTACTTTTCCTGCTGTATTACCATCTAGTGTTATATTAGTTCCTGCTAGTAAACCTATTGAATTTGCACTAGCATGATCTGTAATATTTATAGTTGTAGGATTAATTGGCAGTACTGTACCGCCACTTTCCTCTAACTGTAAATGCTGTGCTACTGTATCGTCTATTGCAAAAGTTACTGTATCAGTTGCACTTACAACAGCATCTAAACCATTACCACCTACATAAAGAATTGTATCAGTGAAGACAATTTCTTGAGTTGCAGAACCATCTGATATTATAAATAAAGCATCAGTTGGACTAATAGAATAAGTAAGTGAACCAGTAGTATCATCACCATCTATAGCAATGCCATCACCAGCAGATTGTGTTAAAAGTATACTATTATTTGTACCACTCTCTACTTCTACTGTAAGGTCACCTGTAGATTGTGCTCCTGCAAGAGAAAATTCTTGTAATGGTGTATCGTTTATTTGAAACTGAACATCAGTCAATGTACTAGAAATAACTACACCACGGGTTCTTATACCTAATCTAGAAGTAGTTTTTCCAGCATCCCAACTTGTACCATCACCTTCAAAATCTACTTCGTCTTCATGGTCTATTCCACGTACAGTAGTATCATCTGTTATTACTGACCATAAAGGATCTGAAAGAACAGCATCATCACTAGAAATTGTAAAAGTTCCATCACCTTCGTCTACAAAGGTAACGTTCGTTCCAGCATTAATTCCAATTGAATTATCTGTACCTGCTGAAACTAGAATTGTTACTGGTGAACCTGCTACAGTTCCACCATTAGCAGTTAAGACAACTTGTTGAGCAACCGTATCATCTACAGCAAAAGTTACTGTATTAGTTGCACTTACTATACCTGTTGATAGTATACCATTACCACCTGCATAAGTAATAGTATTAGTGAAAAGGATAGCTTCAGTTGTTACTCCATCTGTTATTGAAAATAGTGTATCTGTAGGACTAATAGTAAAAGTAAGTGAGCCTGTAGTATCATCGCCTGCTACAGCAATTCCATCACCAGATGATTGACTTATAATTAAAGTATTAGCTGTACCCTGTTCTATACGTACAGCAGCATCACCGGTAGCTTGGGCACCTACAAGAGAAATATCAGTACATATAGAGATATCACCTTCTATTGCTATCGATATTACATTGGCAGCTTCAGTAATAGTAGTTTTTATAAGACTAGTACCAGAAACAGCTAAAGCAGATCCACCTATAAGCTGTAAAACATCTGCATCAGCTATAGTTTCATCTGCATTTATATCCGCTCCAGCTTCAAAAGTCATTTGAGCAAAAGAAGACGAGATTGTAGCGGTTGTAACTGGAGCGGATCTAGAAATAGCTACAGAAATATCTCCTCCATCACCTACAATATTTAAAGTATCTTGAAATTCTAGATCTTGATCTGAACCTGTATCACCTGATATAGTATGAAAAGGATTATTTGCACCAAACTCTATAGAGGCATCTGTACCTTCTGTTCCAGTCAATTCTACTGGTGATTCTCCTGCACTAGCAATAAATGTAAGAAAGTTCCCACCATTAGCATCAGCAGTTGAATCTTCAATAGGTAAAGTAGTTGCAGAACCCGGTGTTAGTGCTGTACCTGATAAAAGTATCCATTGAAGTACACTTTCATTTACTGCTATATCTGCATTTATTGTAGTACCACCTTTACTGGTATTTACCATTATTCCACGTTCTGATTCAGCTCGTGTGGTAAATGTACCTGTAGCACCATCTAAATTTACAAGATCACCACTTTCTACTGTTACTTGTGAACCTGTATCCCCTGAAATATCAAAGGTATAATTATTTGAAGTATCAAAAAAGATAGGGTGGTATTCTTCAGCTACCTTTATAGCTAAACCTTTAGCACCAGATAATACTTCATCCCAAAGACCAGCAGGGTTCTGTGCAGTAATAGTATCAGTAGTATCAACACCAGCAAGATCTAAAAGACTACAAGCAAATGTAGAAGCAGAAGCTACATTTACATCAGCTTGAATATAGAAAAGTCGAATAGGAAAGGGCCAAAAGATTTTGGTCTTTGTATCTGCTTTAAAATGGTCAAAGATAAGGCCAATAGAATTATCAGGTATTCTAGTACCTACAGGATCGTTTACAGTTACTTGCTGCTGTATGTTCTCTGTCCATTGGCTACCAGCAGCTTGTGTACTATCTCTGCCTATAAGATTAGCTGTCTGTTCTCCATCTTCATCTAATTCTGCTGTAAGTTGACCAAACTGAAATTTGTCGATGTGCTGGGAAAGAGATATAGCGATACCATTTAAAGATCTATATACGTCTACTGGAGCAGAACCTTTAATGTTTTCTATTACATTGAGGCGACTCTCTATAGAATTTAAATAGCTTGCTGTAACCTTTGTTAAAAGGCCATCACCAGCATTAAATCTTTTTTTGATAGTCATTTAGTCTATACGTTGAAGCCAAGAGAGCGTTCTAGTTGTTTAATAGTATCGATAAAGCTACGTGCTTGATTAGTTTTTATCTTTTCTGAATTACCTTCTAATAAATCAAATAAAGCAGTAATATTGATACTAATAGTAAATAATGTATCTGGATTAAATGTTCTACCACCAGCACCAAAGAAAATAGAGTACATATCAGCTTGGTCATAAAGTCCTGAATCTATGATAGGATCACCATCACCATCTACTCTTACTATTCTTTGAAATTGTCCTTTATGGAATCTTGTATTCCAGCCAATAACTTTAATAGAAAATTTATGAGTCAATTCCCATACTGGAAAAGGATTATCTGGCGATGTTCTAGTATCTATATCTATTTTAGTAGGGCCTGTAGTTCCTTCATATAATAATGTTTCTTTAGCAAATGGGATACCACTGGGAGAAATCCAACCATTATTATTTACCTTACCTTTAGCTAAACTAAACTCTAACCAGTTAGGTATACCTAAATAATTTTGCTTTATTGTAAGAGTTTCTAAAGGATTGATTATATTCAATTTATCTAATTGATTTAAACTGTCTCCTTCATTAGGTTCAAGACGATCTATTTCATAATCTGCACCTTCTACTTGTAAAAAATCTACTCCACCTTCTATTGCTTCTGTAATAAATCTATTATTTACAAAATCTTCTCGTTCTTGTTCTTGTCTTGGTTGTTGAGGTGTCTCTTGTGTGGCTGTTGAATAGGAAGCAGTAAATCTATAGCGTTCCCAAGTAGCTTGACCATTCTCCTCATTTTCAAGACCTACACCTTCACCTGCACCATCTATTTTAGACAGTCTAGCTTGAGGTATATCAGGATAACCTTTATCTAGATGATCGTTAATAAAGTCTATACGATTTTCCCAAGGACCAACAAAAGTACGTACAGTATTTATTATACCACTTTGATAATCCCAAGACTCTTTAGTTTCAGAGCCTTCAGTAGTAATTTCAGAAAAGCCTAATGGTAAGTTAGTCATAATATTTTATTATCGTAGTAATAGATCACCATGTTTTTTAAGTATTAAATCTAAAATATCGTTTCTAGCATTATCTCTTTTTTCGTCACGTTTTTTAATCTCCAACATACCTTTAGCTAATTTTATCTGTTCCATTAATAAAGGATCTTCTTTTTTCTTAACTACAGCAGTCTGAGCTTTTTTCCAAGCTTCAGTTAACCCTACAAATTGATTTGGTTCTTTATCATCTTTAAATAGATTTTCTAATTGTCTATCAGCTATTCTATCTATAAGAGGAACCATTCCAAGACGACCAGCACCTCTAGCCACATCTATAGCATCTAAAGCTTGATCTATAATATTTAAAGCTTGACCAGCTTTACCTAGAAGAGGTTCAAACCTACTGGCCTTTTCTACTTTAATCTGGTCTTCTAAATTTCTTTTTGCTTTAGCTACAGTATCACCAAACTCTTTTGTAATACTTTTTGTAAGATCAAACTCATTATTTAAACCTTGTATTTTAAGTTGTAAAGAAATTATAGAATCATTAGTAGGATTAAAAAGAAGGCCTTCGTTCTTTTTTAAAAAATCTTCTAGTTGCTGCTTACCTAGTATTTCTCTTTGTGCTGCTACTTTTTTAATATTTTCTAATTCTACTTTAGCTGCATCTACATCAGCAGTAGCAGCAGCTTTTCTATCAACAGCTTGTTTTTCAAACATCAATGTTCTTTTTTCAACTAGAATATTGATCTTCTTTTCTAATTGCTCTATAGCACCTACTCTTTTAAAGTTAGCTAAAATATTAAATATAGCTTCAATAGGAGCTTGACTACTTCTTTCTATTTCAAGCTTTAAATCAAAAATACTATCTTTAGTCTTTTTAATTTGTGTATCTAAAGTTTCAATAGTATTTGCTAGATTAATTTCTTCAAAGTTTATACCTTTACCACCTAATGAATTTTCTAAAAGTTTTAAAGCACCTGTAACAGTATTTAATATTGCAGGTGTATCAACTAAAGAAGCTTTAAACTTATCCCAACTTTTAGTTAAATCTATTATCTTTGCATCAGCCGTACCTGCAACTTTAGCATGTTTATCTATTAGTTGAGTTGCCGTTTCATAGGCATCATTAGATATTTCTAATGCACGTTTTAATTTCTCAGTTGAACCAGCAGCATTAAATATAGCTTGCTGTAATCTAGTAGAACTAGCTTCTAATTCTTTCAATACAGCAACTTGTTCTGGTCTAGATAATTGACTTATCTTTTTAGCAAATAATTCAAAAGCACCAATAGGATCTAAGACAGAAAGTTCTACAAGCTTATTCATTTCTTCTGTAGTTAATTTTAAAGCTTTAGCTGCTCTTAATGGTTCTGAAGTTAATATATTAAAGAACTTAACAAATGCAGTTCTAGATACAGTACTGGAAAGACCAGTAGACAACATAAATGCACCAAACGCATTTAAGTCTTGTGCAGCTATATTAGATGCGTCAGCTAAACCAGCTAAACGTGCAGAGAAAGTTAATATCTGTCCTGATGTAGTTGGGAAAGCATCACTAAGTGCATCGATACTAGAAGCTAAATTATCAGCAGCATCAGTTGACAAGTTGAAGTTTTTGACCAGACGACCGATCCCTTCAGCCGCTTGTGTGGAGCTAATGTCACCTGATACTTGTGAGAGTATGACAGCGGTTTTGGTGAACTCAGCAAGCCCCTCTGAGCCCCTGATACCGAGTCTAGCCGCTGCTGACATCGTGTCAGATATCTCTTGAAAGCTGACACCACTAACTGTTTCACCTAACTTAAAGAAATCTTGACTTAATTCTTTTATAGGTACTTTTGCAATCTTAGTAACATCAACAATTTGCTTTTCTAATTTAGTAAATGCCATGACACTGGAAAGAATAGTGTCAGTAAATAAAGTAAAAGAACGTCTAAGAACTAAAATACCACCAGCAGCTAAAGTAATAGCTCCTAAACCTTGAGCTAAACCTCTAGTTGCTTTAGTATTCTTCTTTAGATCGCCATGAAAGGCATTTAATTGTCGTCTAGCACGAGCAGTATTGATAACTATATCAACAGCTAGTTGAGCTATTTTATCAATTGCCATCTGCGTATGGTCCTATCTTATGCTTCTTTTTATATTCATCAATTAATCTGTTTGAATTCTTTCTACCACCAGCACTTTCAAACTTTTTAGGTTCCGTTACTGGAGAAGAATCTTCTGACATAGCATTTAGAATTGCTTTTATTTTAGGCAAGGTAAGGTTATCAAAATCACTTATTGTAATACCTGAACTAAAACCACCAGGACAAATAAGGATACCAAAAAAATGGTCCCAATCAAAGTCTACATAGTAAACTTTTTCATGGGACCGATTTAGTTTTTTTCAGTTTCCTCAGTTTCAGCCTCTTCTTCTTTTTCTGAAGCTATAAGAGTATTAAGTCTCATTAAAGGCTTCCATATTTCCTGAAGTTCATCATTTAAAATTAACGTGTCAAAGAATTCATCATCAGCACATTCAGAATGATTTACAACTAAAGATATTTGTAAGTATCTACTAAATCCTTCAGTAGATCTTAATTGAGAAGTAACTACAGATGAATTGAAAGAAATTGGAAATGACTCAATAATCCCTTCTGAAGTCTCTTCTTCTACAAGACCAGTTTGACATTTCCTAAGTATTTCTTTACAGACTTTTGCGGGCAGTTTTGCAACTACTGCATCCCTATAAGGTTTATAGAGTACCCATGTTACAAATTCACCAATAGATGTTAGAGTTAAAGCATTAAGGGTATATTCTTTACCATTTGCTGCATGAAA
>SDBT01010507.1_pt1 | contig 14938 bp, 15 predicted proteins | sample 2277101 | NCBI WGS metagenome assembly SDBT01 (sample SAMN10404973, study PRJNA504765) | marine sediment metagenome | isolation source: marine sediment core GS10_PC15, 103 cmbsf | place: Arctic Ocean: Southern Knipovich Ridge | collected 2010 | reverse complement strand
CCAAAAAAGCACACTGCCCTGATTGTAAAGAGCATTCGTAATTGACAAAGGAGTGGAGGAAGCAAAAGTAATGCCTTCATTGACAATCAAGAGATTGCTAAAAGTACTTGTTGCTAAAGTTGAGGTAGCAGTAACAGACAAAGTTCCGCCTACTGCCACATTATCAAAAAGTGATGAGCCAATTACTTCAAAGATATTGCCGACAGTGGTGGTGGCTGAACCGCCAATAATTAAAACGTCACCGGTGTCAATTGGATGCAAAGCCAAAGAGTCGCTTGTCGTAGTAAGGAAACTACTGCCTCCGCTGGCTACGGTTAACCAAGACAGCCCGCCTGCGCTATTAGTGGTCAAGACCTGATTGGTTGAGCCATCAGCGCTCGGGAAAAGATATTCTACGCCGTTGAAAGTGGTTGAGGCAGTGACGGTTAATTTAGTAAAAGTAGGGCTGTCACCCGTTCCAAATTTTTCAGCTTCAAGCTCATTGATAGCTGCTTGTACATTAGTGGCAGAAATTGTGCCGGTGGCTGTATTGGTAATTTGAGAAGCAATATAGTCCCCTGTTGAAGCAGTAATAATGCCAGTTCTGCCAAAAACGCTGGTCACTAAATTGGCGCTTTCCAGTTTTTCCCAGGCAACGCCGTTAAAAATAGCCCAATCATCTTTTGCCCAAGAAGAAACACTATCAAGAGTAGTGGTGCCGGCAGTAGAAACAACATAATAATATCCTTGAGCGCCGGTGGCGCTTGTGAGTACTGGATCATTAGTAGTAGCATTCCAAGTGCCCTGGTAGATCAAAGCTCCAGTAATGCCTGAAAAAAAATTGGCCCGAGTTATTTTACGAATAGCGCCAGTAGAATCATCATACACAGTTAATGTATCAGCATCATCATAAATTGATATGGCGCTTAAACCATTAATATCTAAACTCAAGGTTCTGTTAGCAGATAAGTCCCCTCCCCCAGTAAGACCCGTGCCAGCAGTAATGGTTCGCGAACTTAAACTAAAAGCGCTTGAATCAAGACCGTCTAAAGTGTCAGCATTAAAGGCATAACCAGCAGCGCCTAATCGCTGGCGAGGAGTCATTTCAGAATCATTGCCAACCGTAATACCTATATAATAGGTATCGTCATTAAAGTCCAAGGTCATTGTGTTGCCGGTGCCAGAACCAAGCAACACACTAAAATTGCCATTAGCTACACTGACCGGATTGCCATTGCCTGCATTATAATTGCCAGTCCATAAAGCAGTGCCGCCAGTCGCCGCGCTATAAATCTTAAAAACCATATTATAATTATTATCTGCTACTACTGCGCCTCCGCTGGTTTTTAAAATACCATAATAACTGAGCTGTTTGTTAATGCCAGTAGTCGCTCTGATGCTCCCGGCTGGAAACAGCGCAAATGTTATTGCGGCAATTACCAAATAAAAGCGAAGAAATGACTTTATGTTCATAAATATTATATTAAGCAAAAAAGCCCGCCAGCAGACGAGCTTCAAGAGCTTCTTACAATAGTATAATTTATTTCAAAACTATTTGTCAACCCATCCCCTGTGGATAACTCAAAGCACGGAAAGTAAGATATTAAAGTCAATTATGTCAACCTTGTCGTCTCTGTTAATATCCGTCTTTAGATTTTTGGGAGTCCCCCAATTATCCAATAAAGTATCTAAATCATAAACATCTATATCTTTATCGCCGTTTAAATCAAAACGTTGTTTAACAAGCACCTTTTCTGTTGTATGAAACACAAAAAATAAAAAGAAATAACAGGAAAAAAGAATGATAAGAAAACTAATAAACAACAGATTTAATTTGACAGTGTGATTAATAGTGATTCCACTTTTCCTTATCTCTTTGATTTTTTTATAGGCAAGTTTAATTATAAAAAAAGCTGTCATCCCCAACAGAAAAATTACAAAGGCAACTATCAAAGCTACACCTATCAAACTGCCGATTATTAGTATCATGTCCAGTAAACCATGAGAAGGTTAAAATCAAATATATCAACGATGTTATTTTTGTTAATGTCAGCAGGATTATCCGGGGTAGTTGAACCCCAATTTGCCATTAAGAGATTGAAATCAAAAATATCAAACCTTTCAACTTCAACAACTTGTTCAACTTGTTCAATTTCTTTAACAGGGCTTTCTCTATATCGTGGCGGCGGTGAAAAACCTCCGGGCGGGGCTAATGGCGCAGGAGAAACTGACATATATATGTAAGCAGCAAATTTGGTGAAATGCTTTGTCCAAATAATTAAATCATTGTCAGTAGATATTTTACATTCGCTATCGTCTGCTACTAATGGATTAATATTATTTTCACAAATATTAATTATTTCTGTAAAAACTGCGCCAGCTATTAAATAACCAGTATATCTTCCGGCCTGACTTGACAATTTTAATTTTACTGCTTTGCTAAAAAGCAGTTTTAAATCCGGAGAACCAACCTCAATAACTTTTTTAACTATACTTTCTTGGCCAGTAATTTCCGGCACATTGACTGAGTTATTGGCTTTGACAGAAGGAAGAATAAAGCGACCGTCCCAAGTTGCATCTGTGTCTCTGATAATCGTTCCTGCTGGAATAACTAATTCAAAATTATTTTCTGGTATTGCCGAATTTCTGACTATTGTTAATTCATTAGTAACAGTGATTTGAAGATATGGAGAGCCGAGTTGGATCAAAAGACCAAAATCCAAAACAACTTCCGTATCGTCTGGAACTGTATCAGGGATATTAATTTTTGACAAAGCGCCCGTGGTTCCAGGCGTGCCCGTGAGAACAAGAATCGGTTTGTCTGGATCAACTACCACTTCCTCTGTGCCGCTCCCAATTATTTGCTCGTCTTCAGCAATAACTCTTAGCGAGGCAGATGATGAATCGGCTAACACAGAAGCCATTGGAGATAAATTCACAAGTATAACTAATAAACAAAACAATAGGAAATTTTTTTCATTTTTCATTTCTTTTCTTTTTGAGCACGGCTATTGCCAATATCATAATGATTAAAATAAGCAGTCCGATTACAACCATTACTGGTACACTTGTAATCGCGCCTAAATTAGCAGTAAACACATTGCTATTCGCATTGCCGCTGTTTTTCTCAATTCTCTCAACCTTCTCAAACACCACGGCCTCTTCTTCCAAAAGCAGATCATCTCTGTATATAGAAACCACAGCCCAGTACTGACCAATATCTAATTCATCGGGAATTTCTATTATAATCTCCTCTCTTTTAAATGGCTGTATAAACCCCATTTCCGTCACATCGTAAGACGCCAATAACATCTCCTGAAATTTATCGTAAATATCTACGTGAACCTTAGTCGGTCTGGCTTTAACATTTCCTGCATTATCTAAGACAAGCCGAATTTTCATTGGCAAGCCCTGTTCAACAACGTCAATATTAACTGCCGCGATTTCATACTCCAATACCTGCTCTCCGCTAATGGTTAAATTAACTTGAATAGCAGCAGCTAAAGCCACCATAGTGCTGCTGCCTTTGGTTTGTTCCTGTGATTTGGGTGAGGATATAAATCGTATTGTTCCTTTGTATGAGCCATTAGGAATATCATTTGGGGCTTTAGCAATCACAGTAACAGGAAATCTCTGCTGGCCAGCCGGCCAAAAGAATTCCTCGCCCTTGTCAGTAGTAACCCAATCTTTAATCTGGCCCTCTATTACAACTCTGAAATCAAGCGAGTCCTTTGGCTCGCTGCTGCTCAAAGTAAATGTTTTTTCATAAACTGAATCCCTGAGCAGATGGTCATTTGTGAGTCGTGATGGGCTGATGCCCAAGCCGGCGTCAACAGTTCTTGCTGTCAGCAAAATTAGCAGAAATACCAATAGATAATTTATCTTTTTTATAAACATATTAAACTAACCGGCGAGGCGGAGAAAGGTTTTTATGATTTCTCCGCCTCAGTGTCGGGCTTAATCTTAGTCCAAATTCGGATCTGAAGAAGCAGTAAATACAACTGCTCCGCTGCAGGTTCCTCCTACGCCATCTGCTGGCAAACCAAACCCCCAATAAAGAGCGCCTGTTGTAACAGCATCAGTTCTCTGGGCTATATCCATATCCTGTTCAGCAGCAGTATCGCTTAGCGCAGTCCTTGAACCGTAAGCAACATTGGCTGTGGCTGAGTATTTCTCGTTTGCCACTGGAATAGTTCCCCAGGTGCAGGTCATAGAATATCCGTCGCCGTCTCCGCTTCCAAAGCCGTCCACATCAACATCAATGCCTTCATTGCCGGTATTGGTAACAGTTGTTGTTGAGTCCATGATTCCAGTATCTCCGCTAAGAGCCAACTCCCCATAGTTGATAGCGCTGGTAACATCCAAAGCGGTTAAAGTATCCATCTCAATCGTGTCAGTGTCAGCTGTGCCGGCTGATTCGTCAGAAGGAGTGGCTTGAGCAGTCCAGTCAGTAGTGGAACTCGTAGAACCATCATCAGTCGGGTCAGCATAATAATACACATCAATTGTCGCTGTATAGGTGTCTGTTATATCACCGGCTCCTGTACAGTTCCCGTCGGAAACAGCCGCTGCTGTATAGTGGTTATTCTCGTCATCGCCTGCTCCAGGCCCGGTGGTCGTTTTGTAAAGCTTAACCTCAACTGAATCAATATCTTCACAGCCATTATTGTCAGTAATAGTAGCGGTTACTGTAACCGTGGTGGTCGTGTTTTCAGTTAAACTCACTGAAGCGGCAGCGCTGTCAATGTCTGCGGAAGTGGCAACAGGAATTACATTTGTAATACTGGCGCTGGACGCGGCGCTGTCAGCTTTGACTTGAGATACTTGGGAAAGTAAGCCCGTAAAAGCAAATGCCAATATTAACGTTAAAATTGTTATTTTCTTGAACATATTCTATTGATTATTGATTAATATTATCGACCTTTGTTTCATATTTCTAATTTTGCAGTAAAAGTATTTGTGCCGGTGCAACTTCCTTCAATTGCGCCTGGAACCCCGACCTGCCAATAAAGCAAATCAGTTATTGTTGAATTATCGCTGTCCGGTTTAGGTAAATCTGCATTAACATTCACAGCGCTTCCAGACAGGTCAATGCCTTCTCCATAATTAAAACTGCTTAAACTGTATTCTTGATTGCCATTTGGAATACTGCCCCTTATATCACAACTTAGCGCCCCGCCAGAAACACTAAAATCAATGGCTGTGTTCCCTGTATTGGTTATGGTTACTGCCTGGGTGCCAGTAGAATTTGAATTAGGAATTAGCGAGCCATAATCAATAGGACTTGACACATTCAATGCCTGCAAAATACCCATTTCGATTGTGTCTGTATCTGCTGTTCCAGCACCTTGACCATCAGATGGTACTGCCCGGCAAACCCAATTTTCGGCCTCATATATTGAACCAGTATCAGTTGGCTCGGCATAAAAATAAACTGAAAAGGTACAAGTAAAATCTGCAATGCTCCCTGACTCATTAGAACGAACGCAGGAGGACGGCCAAACCAAAGTATAGTGATTATCATTGTCATCAGGCGCGCTTTCGCCAACCCCGTTTCTATAAATCTTCATTGTTACAGATTCTATGTCGCTATAACCATTGTTATCTGCAACAGTAGCTGCACATTCTATGTTTTGTGTTGTGTTTTCAGTTAGGGTTACTGAGCCAGCTCCGGAATCAATAGAAACATTACTGGCTATTGGCAAAACATTTGGCAGCCAACTTGTTTTTACTTTAAAATCTACGGTGCTGCAGTAATCAGTATTTGAGCAATTCATATTGAGCCAGCCAATGTTTTCTCCCCAGGCATAATTAGTAAAATAACCATTGCTGTCAATCGTGGTGGTGGAATAATCATTATTAAAATTAACCCATCCGATATTCTCTCCCCAGGCATAACCAGATAAAATTCCGTCTTCGTTGTTATTTACTCCCCAATCATCATTGATTCCATCGCCGTCATCATCAGCGCTGTTGCTGTCATTTTCATATCCATAATTGGTTCCGGCCTGACAACAATCACTGCCAGCGCAACTATCATCGCCTGTTTTAATCCAGCCGCTATTTTCTGCCCAGATATAGCCGGTCAGGCATTCATCATAAACTGTTACTTCGGCCCAATTAAGCCAGCCAATATTTTCTCCCCAGGAATATTTGTAGGTTGAATCAATATTAGCAGCCAAAACAGAGACCCAGAATATGCTAATGAAAAGAAAACATATTATGACAAAAACAGTTATTCGCATGTCCCTCCTTGAATTTTCAAAATTGCGCATTTAGCAACCTGGAAAGCGCTGCCAGTAGAACTGGCAGTAATGCTTGAAGAATCAAAAGAGCCCGCCAATGGGTTATAAATTTCCTCTAAAATTTTCATTGTTGAGCCAGGGCTAGCCGGAGGGGTTAAACTCCCTGCTTTAACTATCAAACTCACCGTTAAAACAGCAAAAACTATTAAAAAAACAAAGATAATAATTTTATTTTTCACAATGTTCTTGAAGGGCCTTTATCGCGGATTTGAGTGACTCAATCTCTTTTTGCTGCTCTTTTATTGCCTCAAGCAAAACGGCTGTAATTTTTCCATAATCCAAACCAGCCGCGTACTCTGGATTGTCTTTGTCCCAGTCAACAATTTGGGGCAGGACAGCTCCGACTTGTTCAGCAATAAATCCTAAACTCGGCGCGCCGCCGTGTTCTTTATTCCAATTAAAATAAACTCCTTCTAATTGCTGAACAATATCAAGAGCATTGGTAATCGGCTTTATGTTTTCCTTGTATCTTCCTGATGAACCATCAATCCAGGCATTAGTAGTGGTGCTGTAATAACCGCCGCCAGATGCCTCCATGGTCAAAAGATAACCCGGGTTGGTATTCCCAATGCCAACATTTCCGCTTTCAGTAATCCTCACTCTCTCATCCCAACCAGTGCCATAAGTATCAAAAATAATGTCATTTCCTGAACTAATATGCAAAACAGCAGAAGTAGACCCAGTCCTAATATTCGGCTCTGAACGAGTTCCGCTCACTCTCATTGTTTCTGACCATGTTGCCCCATCATCAGTGCTTCTTGCAAAATACAAATAACCTGACCTGTTATGTATCTCCCAGTCAGTATAACTACTTCCCATACGTTTAAAAATTAAGCTCGGTTGCATTGTTCCTCCGGTAGAAGTAATTTGCAAAGTAGGTTCATCAATAGCCGCTATTTCTATATTCTTTTCTGGAGTGCTTGTGCCAACCCCAACATTGCCATTCTCCAGTATCCGTAATTTTTCGTCCCAAGAGGAACCATAGGTTTGAAATATAAGGTCATCTCCTGCGCCTATGTTCAAATCAGCGTTGCTAGACCAGGTTCTAATCTTGGGCGAAGATTGCAGACCGCTGAAATACAAAGAACTATACCAACTACTTCCATCATCAATACTATAACCAAAATATAATCTGTCTTCTGCGACCCTGGCGCGCCAATCGTAATTGCCAGCGCCCGAATCTATTAATTTTATTCCGGGAGTAGCTCCATCCGTAGAATTAACTTGTATGTATTGGTCTCCTGCGCCAGAAATTTCTAAATGTTCTGCTGGAGTAGAAGTGCCAATACCAACATTGCCGGAATTGGTGGTATAAATGTCATCGCTGGAACTTGCCCAGAAAAGATTGTTAGTAATATATTTTAAGTTCTCAATTAAACTGCCATTCTGGTCAGCAGTAATACTTGAAGAATTAAAAGTCCCGGCAATAGAATCGTAAACTTCCTGCAAAGTTTTCATTGTTGAGCCGGGAGCGCCCGGAGGATCTAAACTGCCGGCGTAAACAATTGTAGAGATTATCAAGACAGGAATTACAATAATTAAAATTGATTTTAATTTTTTAGTCATATTTCATAATTTAAAATCTCGCCCACTAAAAAACCCCAGGCCTTGCGGCTTGGGTCTCAACGGACCTCTATGAGTTCTTTAGGTAGAAAACTTCTACAATTTTATATTATCAAACAGAAAAACTATGTCAAGTCCTCTGTCGGCTTGTTCTTTTTGTATGAACCATGCTGGTCAGAACACAAAAGAGGGCTGCGATTTAAACCTTTAATCTCATTGTGTTTTTTACATCGTCTGCACTTAACTTCAATTATAGCGTCCGCAAGGTCTCCCTTAAAGAAAAGCTTATTGCAATACGCGCATCTGTATTCCTTAAAAAAATTGGACATATCAGTATATGTCCATTAAAGCATATTGTTGAGCAAGAAAAATTAAACAAAAAGTAAAACTTTTTTAAAATTACTTTAATATATCTTTATTTTGTTTAAGAACTTTTCAACATCAAATGGTTTATAAACCACGCCTTGCGCCCCTTCTTTTAACACCTGTTCAGCATGCTTTTTGGCAAAAGAACCGGTCACAATAATGATTGGCACTTCAGAATTAATTTTTCTCATTCTACGGTATGTTTCCACCCCATCCATCTTAGGCATTTTAATATCTAAAAGCACTAATTTAAATTGATGGTTTCTAAAATTTTCAAGGGCTTGGATTCCATCAGAAGCAACCAGAACATCATAGCCCTGGTTTTGCAATATCTCTTTTAATTCCTCTGTCATTGCCTGTTCATCGTCAACAATTAAAATTTTATTCTTTTTGCTCATACGATTTTAAGAATTTAATTGTTTCTTTTTGCTTTTCTATGGTTTGCCGGGCTGAACTTTCAATTGGAGCAAGTAATTTTTCAAACAAAGATGTATCAGCAACAATAGGAAGAGCCATCAATGCCTGCCTTGCTTTTTGTACATTGTTGAGCATTGAATTACACACCCCAACACTTACATCATACCAAAATATCTCCTGCAAACGAAGTAAATCCTCTTTCTTTTTTACCTCTCTCAAAATCAAAGAACCAACAGCATTAATATGGCCCTTATTCAAGTCCTGCTCCCAGTCATGCGCCTCGTCATTAAGCTGTCTGGCAATTATATAATCTTTAAAAAACTCCATTAAGCTTTGAACTTCTTGAGAATTCTCATTATAGCCAAGCGAGAATAAAATCGTAGCCGGTCCTAAACTATGGCCAAGAGAACGTTCAGCAAGTTTTGAAAAATCTTTGTAATCTGGAAGCGGAATATCTTTAACAAGACGACCCTTAAATCTACAATTACTCTGTTCCCAAGTATTGGCAGAATCAATAATATCAAGAATCTTTTTGAAAAACCCGGGGAATCCTGTCTTTTTAGATAGGACATTATTAAAAATTTCTGTTAATTCTCGTAGGGCTAAGTTGGCTACGGACAAAAGTTCTGTCCTACCTTCATCATCTAAAAAATCATCATAAATCGTATAAGCCATCCATCCGTATAAATTAGCCAAACCAAGCTGAATAATTAAATTGTCAGACAATCCCCTACCCTGCTTGCCAAGCGACATTTTAAAAAAATACGGCATAAGCACAATCTGCTTATCCTTATCACTTTTCAATGTCTTATCAAGCATTCCCAATGCTTGCTTTCGCAAATCATCCCCCAGCAACGAAAATCTCTGCTTGGCCCTCTCAACTACTGCTTTATAGATTATCTCGCTTTCTTCGGACTTTATCTCTTGATTATTTATTTTTGAATTTTGAATTACAACTTTTATTTTTGAACTTCTAACTTTGAACTTATTTATCGCTTCCAAACAAAAAGCAGTAGTTAAAGCAGCAGACCCGGCATAATAAGTTTTATCTTTTGTGATTAATTCTCTAACAAACGGATATGCCTTGATTCCGCCGTTTCTATTATGCTGTATAAGATAAGACATAGTTTTCTCAAATCTGTCTGGAGAAACATTAAGATTAAAAAGCGATAAAACAGCCAACGCAGTATTTAAGGGATTATCCCATTTTCCAGAAGCGTCACATTGCGAGATTAGAAAATCTTTTATCAGGTTTGTTTTGTTTCCTTTATAAAACCGCGAAATAAAGTAAGTAATCGGATAAGAAGAAGGATAGTAAGGAGAACTATAATCTTGATTATTAATTGTTTCCTCTATGAAACCGTTTACTTTTGGCAAACAAACATCATGCAAAGATAAAAAGTAAGCAATGTTGCTGTTAACAGCCAAGTCAATATCCTTCCACACAGGTTTGGCATCAGGAGGAACCAGCCAGGTGCGATATGGCCCACCCTCCTCCTTTTCAAGCGCAGTAAGCACTGTGACCACCTTTGCCAGAACATTTCCATCAATTAGTCCTGGATTATATTGAAAAAGCGCTGACAAAGCGCAGCAAGTATCATCAAGGTCATCCGGATATGGAAATTCTTTGGAACCTTCTGAATTTCTTGCCCAGTAATTAAACGACCAGTGCTTGCTTTTTTGCGATAATAAAAAATCAACTATCTTTTGCTTGATAGTTTTAATTTGAGGGGTTTCTTCAAGATTATTTAGGCAGGAAAAAATTAAAGAAGCAGTAAATGTTGTCTTGTATATCTTTGCCCCCTGTAAATCCCTTTCATTTGTAAATGATAAACTTAAAAAACTTCCATCCTCCTGCTGTTCTTTGGCCAAAAACTTAATGCCCTGCTCAATTATCTTATTAATTTTGTCAATCATAAATATGCTATGCTCTTTCTTTTACTGGAAACAAAATGCTAAACACTGAACCCTTGCCTTGTTTGCTTTTTACTTTTATTTTCCCGTTAAAGTCCTTCTCAACTATTTCTTTAGTTATTGTTAAGCCAATCCCTACGCCTCTTTTAGCGCTTTTAGTAGTAAAAAGCGGGTCAAAAATCTTTTCCATATTATCTGTAGAAATGCCGCAGGCCCAATCCTGTACATTTATTCTGACCCTGTCATTTTCCTGACTAAGCGCAACAGTAACTTTAGGTTTTACTTGAAAAGAAAAACCATTATAAGCGTCAATGGCATTGGAAATAAGAGCAGTAATAACACGGTATAGCTTAATAGGGTTGCCATATGTTTTGATTACGGTCTCGGGAGGAATAAATACCAAAATAATCTTTGTTTTACGGGCTTTAGATAAAAGCATATGTATTGCCAAAGCAATCTGCTCTGCTGGAGAAAATGAACTTTTGATTTCTTGTTTTTGAATCTGTTGGCGAGCGCCGGTAATTAAATGAGAAACCCTGGCAATGCTGTTTAAAGCGCGGTTTATACGAGGTACTGCTTCAGTTGGTTCTGCTTGCGGAAATCTTTTTAGATTTTCAAGATTTAAAGAAATAGCAGTTAAGGGATTAACCAAATCATGGAATAATCCAGAAGTCATTCTGCCAAATTCAGCAAACCGATAAAGATGAAGTGTTTTTTCTAATTGGACCTGCTTCAAATCCCTGGTCCGCTCATCAACTTTTATTTCTAATGAATCACGCTCATCTTTCAAGTCAGCTTCTGACTTGCGAGCCCGCTTTAATGACTTTTCAATTTCGCGATTAAAAAGCCAGGAGACAATTAGTATCACAATGAGCACAAATACAAATACTATGATATCCCCGACATCAATTACTTCGTTTTTCCAATATGTATTGGGGAAAATTATCTTATTGATTTGAGAATAACCTAATATGACAAGAATTGAAGATACAATTAAGGTGACTAAAAATGCGAACCGAGTTCCAATAAGTACGCCCGACATCACAATTATTAATGCACACAACAATAACGCATGAGGATTTTCGACTCCCCATGCGTAAATAGTATATGTAGTTGGAACAAGATAAAGTCCTATAAATATATAAGATGCTAAGGTAAAAAACCCTTTGCGAGACAAATAATATAAACCAAGAAAAATAAAAAATATTATAACTGAAACTAAAGGATCGAGACCTCTATATGCTGGACCTAATCTTATCACATCAATTAATAAAGCAATATTGGCTACTGCAGAAAGAATAATAGAACCCAACAAAAGAATATTCAAAATAAACTCCCGACGCTTTGCGTCTTCATTTTCAGATTTTGGCTCTACTAATTTAAATAAAAACCGGCTAATTCCCTTCATATAATTATTATATCTCGTTTAGAAGGGATCAGCCAATTTTAGATTTCTACATATCCTTCCAAGGAATCCCTGCGCTCGCTATCATAGCCATAAAAGCGCTCAAAACAGCTGTATTTCTCATTCTTTTGTCAGTTAATATCTTTTTAATAAGTTTTTTGAGAATTTCCATAATAAATATGAATTTAATTATTAGTTTATTAACGCGACCTTTATTACACAAATATCCTACCATTCCCTTAATAAACCTTTTGTTAAAAAATAATTAAAAAAAACTAAAAGCCCCACACTGACTTGGTGTGGGGCGCAGAATTATTTGCTATCTGGAAAATATGTATCCTCTTTTGGGAATAGTTTGAATTAACTTATTCTTAAATTTGCTGTCTATCTTTTTGCGCAAACTTTGGACATGCACATCAACAGTGTTGGTAAATGGGTCAGTATTCATATCCCAGACATTTTCTAAAATTATACTGCGCGATAAAACAACTCCTGGGTTGCGCATAAAATACTCAAGCAAAGAAAATTCTTTGTTTCTAAGTTTTATGGGTTTGCCTGCTCTCGTCACTCTGTAGGCCTTTACATCCATACGTAGGTCAGCCGCTTCCAAAATATCGCTATAAGGTGTGATTTTGCCTCTTCTCTGCACTGCTTTGAGCCGGGCAATAAGTTCTTTAAGGAAAAATGGTTTAGTAACATAATCATCGCACAACGCCAGCATCTTTACTTTTATATCCACATCCGGCTCAATAGTTAGGGCAATAATGGGCAGAAGTTTTTTGCTTTGGCGAATCCGCTTTGCCACTTCAAGGCCGTTCATCTTGGGTAAATAAAAATCAAGTATAATGACCTCGTATGGATTAAGCAAGGCGAGTTGCGCTCCTTGTTCACCATCATGAACAACATCAACTACCCAGGACTCTGCTTCCAAGCCCTTTTTAATAAATTCAGCAATCTCTTTTTCATCTTCTATTAGCAAAACTTTCATAATTTAATGGCAATTTAATAATAAAAGTTGTTCCTTGGTTAAACTCGCTTTGCGCCTCAATAGTTCCTTTATGGCGGCGGATAATTTCATAAGCAATGTATAAACCTAATCCAATGCCTTTTGTTTTGGTTGAAAAAAATGGTTTGCCTAATTTCTCTAAATTTTCAGGAGAAATCCCACAGCCAGTATCTTTAATTTCAACTTCTATTGACCCATTATAATAGCAACTGCTCACTTTTAATTCTCTGCTTTCAGATTCTTTCATTGCTTGAAGCGCGTTTAGAAACAAATTATGGAACACTTCAATTAGCTGGTTGCAATCAGCAGTTATTTTTGGCATTTTTGGCTCTAAATTTTTTATAATTGTCACATTCTTTTCTCTGAACTGCTGCTCTATCGCTGCCAATCCTCTTTCTAAACTCTCATTTATATGAATGGACTTAAATTCCATTTCCGAGGCGCGGGAAAAAGCAAGCAAATCATGAATAATCTGGTCTGATTCAATAATCTTTTTATCAATATTTTCTAAATGCCTTGTTAGTCGTTTATCTTTGGAGTCAACTTTCTTTTTTAAAGAATAAACTGCCAAACGGATAACGCCCATGGGGTTTCTCAATTCATGAGCCACGGCAGAAGCCATTTTACCAAGCCCTGCCAACCGTTCTGCTGTTGCTAATTTCGCATAGACCATTTCTAATTCTTGTGTCTTTTTCTCAAGTTCTTTCTTCAGATATAGATTTCCTTGATTACTTGCCATATCTATATTCTACCAAAAAACCGCCTTGTTGGCGAGTTTTTTTGGAAAAATAGAATTGACTCTCTTTTTAAACTTTCTCTTTAACCCTACCAGTAGAATACTGATGAAGCAAAGAACTAATTAAAGTTTGATAAGGCATACCTTTTTGTATAGCCCGCGCTTTAATTTTCTGTAAATCCTTGTTAGACAATCTGATATTTATATTCCGTGTCTTATTTAAGGTTTCCCTAGCATACTGCTTATAACTAGAGACCTTTTTCTTGGTATCAGAAACCCGCTTGAGTTTGCCTGCCTCAAAATCTTTTAATATCTCTTTTTCATTTTTGTCTAATTCAAAGTATTGCATAGTTTTTTCAGTTATTTGTTGATGATGTATTTCTTAGTCGCCTTGCGACTTGGAATAATTGTTTTCAAAAAGACCTTTTCTTCATCTTCCACAAAAGGAACTAAATAAGCATAGTTATTAACGTTAATAATAAATATTCTTTGATTGGTATACTTGTCTTTTCTTGGATGCTCAACAATATCTAAAATGTTGCCTCCCTCAATCGCTATCAAAACTTCTTCAAACCCAATACTCCTTTCTTTCTTTAATCTTTCATTCTTTTGATTATCCCAATCAAAATACTTCATTAAATTATTATATACAATTGATATGTTTTGTCAACCACACTTGTCCACAGATAAAAAAACCTTCGGCATACCAAAGGACGATGTTAGAACCTGTTTTGTTTAAGCACTATAAATGTCCATGAAGATGCCCACGAGCAAAGCTATAAAGGAGAGAATAAAAATAACTGCTGAGTTCCATCTTGATTTTGAAGTCAAACTGGTTTTAACTAAATAATCAAGGGCTAACTTCTTTTCTGGCTCAATATTGTTAGCTTTATCTATGGCTTCAACCAATCTATAATCCTTGACCATGCTTGCCCTTTTTCTGGCAATATTAAAACGATGACCGAAATAAAAAACAAAACCGATAGTGCCAACATACCAAGCAATCCTTACCCATAAGGGACTATAAAAGTTTAATATGATAATTATTCTATATGCGATGGTAGCGATTATGCCTGCCAAAAAGAAAAACAAACGAACAGATTTAGGACTTGGCTCTATAATCTTTAGGGGTTCTTTCTTTTCCATATTAGTTTATTGTACCAAAAAACCGCCTTGTTGGCGAATTTTTTGGAGTTATAATAACAAATAACTGGCTCCGGGAACTGAACAACGTTCGAAACTATTTC
>SDBT01010506.1_pt1 | contig 14938 bp, 21 predicted proteins | sample 2277101 | NCBI WGS metagenome assembly SDBT01 (sample SAMN10404973, study PRJNA504765) | marine sediment metagenome | isolation source: marine sediment core GS10_PC15, 103 cmbsf | place: Arctic Ocean: Southern Knipovich Ridge | collected 2010 | reverse complement strand
TTTAACTCCTTTTTCAGAGCCTGGGGCAGTTCACCGAGCCAATCAACGTATTTGTTTACCAGGAAAATATTGAAAGAGGGCGTCACCTTTTCGAGCCAACCGAATTGAGCATCGATAAATTTTGGAATAGCCAGGTAGTACTCTCCGTCGTGTTTGCCTGGCATGATGCAATATGGATATTTGAAAAAGTTCTCTAATTCGTCTCTGTCAAGTTTGGAGGTCTTTAGTGATAAAGCATATTTTGTAATTTCATTTTCAGCCCACTCTCTAATCTCCTTTGAGCCCTGTGCCAGGTTTGTAAATTCTTTAAGTGAACTAGTCGCCAGATCCAGCGTCCTGGATAGCGATTCAATTTTCAGGCTGATGGCGAGGTCTTTGGGTTCCTGTTTACTCATGCAATCATCCTCTAGGTTTTGCCCCCTTTAGGGATTCCGCAATGTGCTGAATGACGGGGACAGTGACTGCGTTCCCAATGCACTCCATCCGAATTTTATCGCTCCACCCAAACGTCCAGTCGTCCGGCAGTCCCTGCAGTCTTTCGCATTCCAGGGGCGTAAGTTTTCGAACACTATCACCCTGCTCAACCCCGATGTTTGAGCCGGTGGTGTCCAGTGTCCAGGTAGTGTCCCGCAACTGATAACGCTGTTTAATATTGCCTTTAGTATGTGCCAGAAAAAAAAGCCCAGTCTTCGCACCTGCACCCCCACCCTTTGCAGTTATCGCCGGGGCGATCCCTTCGGGGTCGTAGACTCTGCCCCAAATGCTGTTATGCCCCCGCTCGTCGATGTTGCCAACTTTTTGAAGTTTTGGTTCAGGCGATTGGCTAATTTCACCGATAGGAAATATCGCCCGAGTGGGTTTTTCTCTAAGATGTCCGATAATGAAAACGCGTTCCCTGGTTTGTGGTGTGTAATATTTGCTGTTAAAAACTTGCCATTCGATATCGTACCCCAGGTCTTCCATTTCAATGAGCATTCTGGCGAAAGTCCCGCCTCTATCATGTGCAAGTAATCCTTTAACATTTTCAAGGAATAGGATGCCAGGTCTGCACGCTTTCGCAATCCTAATAATTTCATAGAAGAGTCGACCGCGTTTGTCTTGGAAGCCCCACCGTGCTCCAGCAACTGAAAAAGCCGGACAAGGGAATCCAGCACAGAGGCAGTCGAACGCTGGAAGTTTTTTTGTATCGATGCCTTCGACTTCCTTTTCACCTGGTGGCTGGGTTCCGAAGTGGTGCTCGTAGATAGCCCGGGCTTGGTCATTTATCTCACACCAGCCAACGCACTCATGTCCCGCTCTTTGCATGCCGATGCGAAAGCCACCGACGCCAGAAAATAAATCATAAAATCTCATGGATAATGAACAGACCGGGCTCCTGGCGTGCTACCGTAGGGAATGCCAGATCCCAGGGTGTCGCCTTTCTCGAATGATGCTTTGAAGGATTTACTGGCTACAGCATAGCCCCCGGGGTGTTCTGATTTTCTGTTGATGTAGTACCTGCCGATGAAGCATGCCAGCATCAACGCCATCACAAGGTCGTCGTGTTCAGCCCCCTCCGCCTGGTACCGCACGTTTCCAGTTTGTGGGGATTTGATTTCTGCAAAAATTGATAGTTGACGCAGTAGTTCTTTTATTTCGCCGGTTTCTTTAGGGAATAGCATGTTGCCCTCGTCCTTTTTAATTATCATGTATTTGACCATGTCATTTTTATCCATCACGCTGGGGCTCCTGCGTTTTTCTTTGGACTTGATGTCCTTCATTGTAATCACTGGCACCACTGGCAATCTGTAGTTCCTGGCAAGCACTTCCACCACATGCTCCCCGACGCTGTTTCGTTCAACGACGTAGTGTTTGAAAGGGTGGATTTTATGGATCCCCGCAATTGATTCTTCGACTTCGAGATAGGCTTTGCCTTGCCAGCGTCTAGCCCCCAGGACTCTGATTTTTCCGTCTGCAATATCTGTTCCCACAAATGCAAAGGAGTCCTTTTGTTTGCCTGGGTCGATGCCCGCTATTCTAGCCATCATCTACCAACTCTTATTCAAAAATCTCTCACAATTTTTACAAATTTTTGTTTGTCTTAATTCATTTTTTGGTCTAAAATGGATATATTTTTGTTCTTCTGGTCTAACTTCCCAATGACCACAAAGGCTCTTCCATTTATCAAGATTAAGATAATGATATTTTCCATGATGCCCTCGTGCCCCCATTTTAAAAAAACACCAACCAAAATTAATCGTAATTTTACTTCCCGATTCCTTTTGATTCTTCATCAATGCAACCACACAATGTCGTCAGCGGGTGGCTTGAAGTTTTCCAGCACAGTGGGACCTTGCCCACTGATTACCATGCCCGAAATGTAAAACAGTTCTTTAGCAAATGTCTGGTCTTCCTGGCGGTGTGCCATGTACCGCATCGCCCTGGTGATGTAGCCAGTGTTCAAATCCAGGGATCCTCCGAAATGGGCGGATTGTTTATTGCTTTTTTTGGTTTACTGAAATCAACGACGGGAATTTTGTCACGATTCTCTCCAGTGTAATGGTGCATATCCTAATTCAACCCGTGTTTCTGATTCTTTAGGTTTTCGCCCGTCCCGATAGATTTTCCTTCGTGACATGTAGGATCTCGACCGGCAAAGGGTATCATGCCGGACAGTGATGCCAGGTACAATCGAAGCCGGGATAAAAGGTACCATGGAATAAAAACCGCATGTGTGACGGAGTACGTTGTGGAGACGAAAGTACCGCAGTTCGGTGGAGTAGATGAGCGGGAACTGCCAGGAGATGCGTTTCCCGTTAAAAAATTTGTAAGACATGTATTTGTATCCAAGCCGGTGGCACCGCTCCAGGGCGAATTCGAATTGTTGCTGGTCGAAGTCCACAATGAAGGAATCTGAATCCAGCACCACGATGAAATCCAGCCCGTAAGTGCATGCCATCTCGAAGCAAAAATTTCTTTTAGCAACCTGGTCTTTTGGGTAGGTGTACAAAAAAACGTTATCGAATGCCCCACATAACTCCCGGGATCCATCTGTGGAGTGTGGATTGCGTCCTGGAAAGGTAGGGTATCTCCCATCAACTGCCAGCACAATCGGGAACTCCTTTAATGATTTCAGGCACCGCTTCAATTCCCTTTTGCATTCGTAGAAGGGAACTACTGCCCCATACTTCAACGCTTTTTCTTGTGATGCGACCGTTTCTTGGCTGGGGCTTTCTTAGTGGGTAGCCTGACCTTGGTGGGCTGTTTGGGGCGGTTCTGTGGGTGGCACTGGCATCCACAATCGTCATGTGCGTGGGATTTTCTTATCTTGTGTTCTTTGGCTGTTTCTACATTGTGCTCCCCCGTGACCCTGTCGTCCCATTCCTGGCGGTTCAGCACCCTGGAAGTTCTAACCTGGCAAGTCAGCGTATGGATTGAGTTCCTGGTGTATTTTCCCAGTTGATAGTCTGTGCTCAATATTCCTCTGGTTCCCTTTCCTCTATTTTAAAATCACTACCGAAGACGGATCCCCTGGACGTGGTGTACTGGTTGAGGTATTCCTGGTCAGTGTCCACGGTGGGATCTGCCAGCATGGCTTCGATTGCTTTAGTAGAATAAAGATAATTTTCCGTCTCCCATATGTTATATTTGAGTTTTAGAAAATCATTATCTTCCATGTCGATATTGTAAAAAAAGCCCCTGCGTCCTTTGGGAGTTCCAAACAAAAAAAGGTCAGCCTTGTTTGTATCTATGATTGGCTTGTACGCGTTCATTACTGGTTGGTCGTCGACCAGGTTCCACTTTGGGGCTTCGTCCATTGCTACGGCCGCTATTTTTGTGTCACCAGTTACAGCCTCCGGGTTTGCCGGTAGCCCTTCAAAATTAGTCCCATCTTTTAGTTCCAGGTAAAGCCCGTCGCTGTTGTTTTCCAGTACGTCGGGGATCCTTCTGTACAGTTCTTTAAATCGACGCATGACTTTGCGTGTGGTCTTTTCCCTGGTGCCCACAACGTACTTGATGGTTTTGTGTTTGTATTTCTTAAATCCCCGCTCCTGGAAGATTCGGATTACTATTTCAGAGAAGCCCATCTGCCGGGCTTTGTTTGCGTGGATTTTGTTGTGACGCGTTTTGTCTACTATTCTTTTGAACCGCAGTTGGTACGGCACGAAAGGCATCGGCTGGAGTGTTTCGGGATGCTTTGGTAGTCCCACCAGGTGGCTCAAACAGCACCCAGGCTGTTCTAATTTTTTGCAGTAGAATGGAAGTTTTGAACAGCCCTCCAGGTCGATGTCCACATAATCAAAAATCGGCTTGATGTCCTTTTTGAGTTCCCGTGCCAGGTGTTGCATTCTAGGCATTTAACTTTCTACCTCTACTCGAATAAAGGGAAGTCTAGAAAGATGTACGCCATCACCACCAATTAAATAATATTTTTTCTTTTTAGCCATAGTTTCGAACCGTCCACTTTCGCCAGGTTCGCTCTGACGCTTTGGGCTTTGGGGCTTTGTACCCTATTTCTGAAACTCTACGATGTGCCAATTTTTAACTCCAGGATGTCGTTTAGTTCGCTGATAATTTCTGCCAGGATATCAGTGTCGCCATCGTACTCACCAGCGGTGAGAGTGTCAAACCTGCTTTGTACAGCCTGGGCGATTTTTTGATTCTTGAGGATTTGTTCCTTTTCACCTTTGGTTAGTAGTCCTCTACGTGCTATATCAGAAAGTGTTTCTTCAGATATTTTCATTTTTCTCTCCTAGAATTTTTAGAAGTTCTTGTCTTATCCATGAGTTATCATCTAATTCTTCAAGTCGTTTTTTCAGGCGTTCAACGATTTCTCTATCAGTATCTTTGTCTTTAAGTCCAACTGAAAATCTAGCAGGGGGATATTTCATGCGTTGGTTAACTTCCTCACTTGAACCAGTAATGGACCATTTGCCTGGGTTTCTATTTGTAAATTGATATTATGCTGGATGGCGTTTAGCACCGTGACGCGTTTCAGCACGTTGGGATCCTCTTTGATATTGTAGCGTATATCCTGGAGTTCCTTTTCAATGTCCTGGAGTTTTTCTACTGCCACCTTGCATTCGTAAACGAAGCCAATCTGCACCAGGGAGTCCAGCCATGGGACTGATTGGTTCCGTAGCCATTTGATATCGTTTTTAATTCTAGTGATAAACTGGTCGTCTGCTTTTTCGCCTTCTGGTGTCAGCGAATTGGCTATTTCCCTGGAATGTACAGCACCACGGGCGACCAGCCGTGCCACCTGGTATCTTCGCTCATGTACAACTTTAATCTCTCCAGCGGGCATTTTAGGACGCCTATGTTAACCGTTGGTGGTATTTTAAAATTAAAAACCAGATCGCCCCCGTGACTATAGATTAGAAGGCTGACCTGTTTAGTGCAGTCCGTGGTTGGTAGAATCTCAACTCCTGCCCATTGCCCACGGTGACGGCACGCAATGCCGAGAGATCCTCTTGATTCATGGTGCCCAGGTGTGGTTTATTAGTTTATTGAAAAAGCGGGGGCAATTTGCCGTCTTACGTTCTGGTTTTACAGACTCGTTTTTTGGGGTCTCATGCCCCCCACTTTGTTGAGTGCCAGGTTTTGCATCGCAGTCCTGGCGAACTGGAAGCCAGTATTGGTCGCCCACTGGCAGGCGGTACAGTTAGGGATTCTTATACAATCATATATACTTTTTAGTATATGGTAGGCGTCAGATCCAGCATATTGGCTTGATACCTGGGGTTTTGAAACCACCGCCTGACGGATCCGTAATAATCCCAAAATTTGCGATGGCGTTGGGGCTTTGATTTCTGGTGGTTCAATACACACGCGGGGCAGGTAGTACGCCTCCGGCACTTCCAGGGATAAAAAAAGGGCTTTTTGCAGTCTATGCAGAAAGACTTCGCTATCATGCCCGCCAAACTTCGACAGGTGCAGGCACACAAAACTCGCAAGCCCTCAAACCTTTCTTTCGTTCTTCCCTGGTCAATTGTCGACTGCACCTGATGCATCGCCTCTTCTGTGATTTGTTAAAATTTTTAGTATCTACTGCCCCGTATTTCATAGTTTTTTAGCCGTGCCTTGGGTCATTTGTTCCCACCGGTAGATTATGACATCCATATAGTGGGGATCCAGTTCCATGCCGTAGCACACCCGGTCTCTGCGTTCGCAGGCTAGGAGGGTCGTTCCACTGCCCAGGAAGGGGTCATATAGTAAAGCCCCTTCTGTGCTCCCGTCTTGGATGAGTTTTTCCACCAGTCCCACGGGTTTGGTTGTCGGATGATAGGGGGACTTACTGGGACGGTTGTACTGCAAAATTGTTGTTGGTGTACCACCGTAAAATTTGTGAGTTCCTTTCCAGGCATAGACAATAAATTCGTGCTTTGCCATGTAATCCTTCCGACCAAATACTGGTTGGTTCTTTAGCCAAATCAAATAATCCCCCCACTTGACCTTCGTGTCATCAAATGCCCCTCGCAGTTCGTGCAGGTGCATGCCAGCCATGAAGATGTAAATTGTGTTATATCTGGAAAATGGGATTGCCTTTAGGAAGGATCCATAAAAAACGCGGTAGTCTTTGATTATCTGGTCGTTTTCAATTGTCCTGGTGATTCTTTTGCTGGGGCTGATTTGGTCTAGAAATTTGTTTTTCTCTGCATAGTCAACTCCGTAAGGGGGATCCGTAACCACCTGGTCGACAGTTTTACCTTTGAGAAATTCCACCACCGTGCTGGGAACGGTGCAATCACCGACCCGAACTCGATGAGTGCCAAGTTCCCATGTGTCGCCCTGAGCCGAACGTGGGGGGACTTCAACTGGGAGGGGTTTTTCATAAAGTGGGTCGTCAGTGCTGAAATCAATTTTTGCGGTAAAGTCATCAAACTGCATGTGAAACTCTTCGAATTTAAAATTGGGTAGTTCGTTTAAAATGAGTTTAAGGTTGGGCTGGTTCCATTCGGACTCTGCTATTTTGTTATCCATCAGCATGAAGGCTTTTTTCTGTTCTTCATTCAGCCCTTCCAGGTAGATGCACGGGACACGTTTCATTTTTAAAAAGTGCGCTGCCTCAAGCCTGCCATGCCCAGCCCATACGACGTTCTTTCTGTCAATTACAACTGGGTCTTTGAAGCCCACCAACTCGATTAGTTTTGCCAGCCCCTGGACTTGCTTCATGGGGTGCAGTTTCACGTTTTTGGTTTGCTGTTTTAGTAAAGAAATTGGGAGGAGTTTAGGCTTTGGAATGCGGATAGTTTGGCTCATATATCCACAATTTCAAAACTGTCGCCCCATCTTTTGCCACCCAGGTTCTTGAAATAAGCGTATGTGCTGACTCTGTATTTTCCGGCTGGCATTGGTCTGATTCGTCCGCGTTCTCTGACTTTCATTTCGAATTTTATCTGCCCCTTCCTGGGGTTTTGGCGGGATCCGCTCTGTTCGATTTGAATCATGGTCATGCCCCTACTGGTGCGTCTGAATAAACGCCCGATGATGTAGGTTGGATTTCCTGCGATTTTGATGGTCAGGTCTTTGCCCTTTTCCAGGACATTGCCACCCCTTCCACGAATGAAACTAGTCGTGCGTTTGCTGGTCATGGTTTCTCGTCTGTCCAAACTTTGTCAGTCTGTGCGATTGCGTCTGTAACCGAATCCTTTGTTAATTTCTGAGACACTAATACAGTGGCTACCAGTGCAATCCCAAACACAATTGTTGTGATTTGGGAGACGTCTATGGTGCCCGAGATTTGTATCGCATTGGGATTATTTGTTACAGCCATCCAGAAAACTACGGCAAAGGATCCGATTACAACGGACAGATTTGCCATTAGGATGATGAATGCCCACTCTTTGAGTGAATGACCTCCTAGATTGAATTTTTCGTCTGTCGACATTGTAGGATCTGCGGGTGTGCCGTCTTTAAGGATTTACTTCTCGACCAGGTCTAGGGTGTGGTCTTTTTCGGTGTGTTCCACAAGTTCCACCCGTTTGAGTAAGACAACGTCTTCCAGGACTTTAAAATCCATGAAGCAATTATTCCCGTCTTTAGTTTGGAACTGTACCTTTAGAAATTTCAAAAGCGTAAGGTGCCTCTTTGAGGGTGTGATACATCATCTCCGCCCCAGCACCACCAGCCTGGAGGTCAACGAACATTTTCACCATGTACACGTTGTTAAAAAAATGCGTGAGGTTTCTGACTTGGTCTGCAATTGGGATTGTATCATCGAATTTTATTTTAAATTCCCTGGGCGGTTCGATTTTTTTATCAGGGTCTATTGTCTGCCAGTCTGGCGGGGCCTTTCCTTTTGGTACGGCTCCGTCGCCTTCAACGGTCATTCTTTTAGTGTAAATGATAATTCGTTGGATGTCTTTCCCTGGGACTTCACATACAGTGTAAACTCGCCCAGCCTGGAGTCGAATTTGGTCGCAAAGCCAATCTTAAAGTTCCCTTGCTGGTCGGCGTTGGCTGTGGGTTCTGTGATGTATGCCCTTTCTGAAATGTCTATTCGGTCAATATTTGGATGGCGTATGACAGCGGTCACCGGCTTGCCTGGCTCCGAAGTGCCAGAAATCCACACAATCTCACCCCGTAGGAAAACATCAGAATCTAAATGAATGGTAATTCCAAAGTCGCCCTTGGTTCCTTGCTCTTTCAGTTTCTCTATATCAGTGTCACCAGTTCCCAATTGAGCCAACTGTAGAAGTTTTTTATTTTTGATGATTTCGTCCTGGTGCAATTGGAGAGTAGCCTGCATTTCCAGCATGGTTTTATTTAGTGAAATATTATAGAGCCTTTCGGTTTCAATTCTTTTTTCCAGTGCTGACTCAACTTCTGTTAACTCTTTAGATTCGACATGCCCTGGATGGGTGTGTTCACCTACACCAGGATCCTGGGATAAAGCAAAGCCCGCGACAAGAAGTGCACCAATTGCGATTGTGAGTCCAATTGTTGCAAAGATTAGCGGATTCATTGCTCGGCTTCCTGTATCTTTCTTAAATCAGAACAAAGGATTCGGTCTAGTCCTTTGTAGCATGAAATTCCAGTTCTGATAAATTCGTCGTCTATTGATTCACAGTGCTCCAGCCAGACCGGAAGTTCGGCTCCGCCTTCGCGTCCCGTTCTGTGTTTGTATATGGGATAATGAACTGTACACTGTGCCTCTTTGGCTTGTTTGATTGTGTCCTGGTAGTCTTGAGCCGTCTGGATTTGTCCAGCCCTGAAATTAATATATTGATTGTAGGAATTCAGGTCTTTGATAATTGGTTCCGGGTTGCCCTGGTTCCTGCACCTGACATCTTCGTCAGACCTGGGGATACAGCCAAGGGTTGGGTCATTGAATGGAGCCTCATCTCTGAGCCAGTCTGATGCTTTTTGCTCTGCTTTAAACAAGTCCATGGCATCAAGTGGTTTGTAGAGTTCTGACTTTGTGAAATTGGTTGTTTGATTGAACAAAACTGTTGGGGGTCTGCCATACAAATCCAATCCAAGCAAATCGGCATCAATCATATTTTTGTACATTGCTGATAGTGGATAATCTCGTTGAATTCTGCACTCCTCAAATTTTAGATTCAGGTCTTTGACAATTACATCGTTGCGAATCTGTCCATGAACCCAAATGAATTGATCCGGAATTTCATAAACTGATTTTTCTTGGAAGGCTTCCCAACCATCATAGCCACGTTCGCACTCACCTAATTTGTTAACTGCATCAAGTACGCCAGGGTCTAATTTTAGTTTCAAAATGTCCGCGACCGTTGGTCTTGGTGGTTCTGGCTCTGGGATGGTTGCTGGGTCTGGTGCAGTGAGCCAATCAATTATGATTTTATCTTTGCTAGCCTGGACTTCTTCAGGTGCCAAAATGACGGTTCTGTTTTCAATGGCTTTGAGTTCTTCCTGGACGGATTCTGGGATCCTGTCGCTCCTCCATAGGCAATTGAAAATCAAAAATTCGTCCACCGAATAGGTGCAATCCAGCATGTAGGGACCTGGGAATGGAACGTCCACCCGCTGGGTTTCAGCATTTGCGGAAACTATAACAATCAAAGATATGGAAATGCTCGCAATTAGTAACGCATCTCGAATCATACTTTTAGACCCGACCGTGCCTTTTTTAAGGATTCCGTGAGTTCCATGTGGAGTCGAACCTGACGCGTCTGTGGCGTAGCCACCTGATGAGCCTGCTAGAACCGCCCCGGTAGCCGTACAATTGTATAATTCTAAAAACATCATTTTCATGCAGTACCAAAACCCCATTGTATGCAGGATATAGCATCGACCACTTGTTCTCATGGTCGTGGTCTAGCCCCAGGCTGTGCCCGATTTCGTGCCCTAGTGTGTGGAGTAAATTGTAAACTTTGACTATTGCCTGGGATCCGTCTGGATTTACCACCCTAATGTCCCCTTCTTTCATGCCCCAAACGTACTTGTCATTGAAAACGATAATCCCCGACATGCTGGATCCTGGATAATATGCGTATGCCAAAACACCGGGATGCGTTTTCAGGTAGTCGTCCTCTTCCTCTTCATGGAATGCGATTGTAATATCTGGATTCTCGGAACCTGGCACCCATTTTAAATCGAGTTTCATGCGGGCGTCCCAGGTGGTCATCATAAGATTTGTTGCCAGGCGTTCGGGATAGTTCCCAGGCAAATCGGCGGTTCCACGAATCACCCCATATGTGACAGGGTTGTGGTGCCACTTTCTGAGCAACTGATCCTCTGCGGACATTTCCTGGATGAAATTTCCGTCCTCTTTCTGTGCACAAACTACCTTCATAAAAAAATAGAGAATGGTGCGGTTAAAATGAATTACTGATAAAAGATTCCTACACCAGGGTTGTGATTGCGAAGGCTAAACAAATCAGCCCCCACGCTACGAAATGGATTCTTTTGTCCATGTTCCACCCAGGCTAAATTGTGTTTAAGAATACAATCCCGGGCGGTGATGTGAATCGTACGCCCAGGGAATGGCTCCATCAAAAGCGAATTCTAAAGCGGTTGTTCTACGCAAAAGGCTGTTTTAAGGTTAGCCCTATGTTTTTACGAATGATTTGCTCGTTATACCAGTTCTGAATTTTCCAGGTGAACATCTCGCCCTTTTTGAGTTTGCGTGGTGCTTTGATTTGGATGGTTTCAAACCAACGGACATTGTCCACAATTTCCTTTTTTCTGCGTTCATCTTTGATAGTTTTGGTTGCCTGCTTGTCTGTGATGCGGAGCATCTTTGCCACCTTGGAAATGTTGTAAGTGCTGACGTCCAGGATATGGGCTTTTAGTTTTTCCCAGTCTGTAACCTTCTTCCGAGAGTCCGCGTAGTTCCTGGCAAGTTTGATTTTAGCAAAAATTGATTTTTCTTTTTTGATTTTTGTTTTCGCGTCCTTTATGGCCGCATCAATGACGGGCTTGTATTCGGTGGTTTCCTTTGGATTTGCTTTATCAAAATATTTTGATAAAATTTCCCTGCAGAGTTTTACGTATTCAATTGCGTTTTTTTGTGTTAGAAGAATGTAATGCGTGGACGGATATTCTGTGGGATCTGCGAGTTCTTTTATCCTGTCTTGTTCCGTTTCAGTGGGTGCGTCCTGGGCAGGTTCTGGCAGGTAGATGACACCGTTCCACTGCAGGGCACCACATGGGCAGGATCCTGAATTATTAAATTCGTGGGGAGGATGTGATTTCACGGAAAGTGAATTAAAGATTGTTCCGTAGCCCCGTCGCTCGTCTTCCTCAAAAAGGTTGTAGTACGAATCCCCACGCGGGAACTCTATTTTATTATCTAACAGTTTACTATAAATAAATTGTGCCAATTTGCTCCTGGTGATTCCAGGGTAGTACCCACCGTCCACCAGCATCCGCTCCGCCTCAATTAGTTTTTGCAAATACATTGTTTTTGTTTTTTCCTGGGAAAAATCCAGATTGTACAATGTATCGATGCATTCCTTCTCGCGTTCAATCCAGGGGATTAGTTCGTTTTTGTTGATACTCTTGGGGTGCATTTTTTCCTTATTTATGAGCAGTGACTAAAAGGAGTTTCATTTTTGCGGTTCCTAATCTTGGCTTGTTGCGGACTCTGTTCCTACAGCAAAGGCACGTCCCGTTTTTTTGACCGTACGACCAGATCCAGGTTTCGCAAACACTGCATCGAAGTTGTCCCGCTGCATATCGTCCACAAAATAACAATTTGCCATTGGACTTTCTAGGCTTCGGTTTCTGAGCCCGAAACCTCGGGCATATTCCACGGCACTGTTGCACGCTCTAACCTCTTCCTGGAACGGAAGATTTGCTCGTACATGAAACCCACGCATTTGAGATAAATCTCTGGTTCAATCTTTTTAATTTTCAACCAGGATTCATTTATTATTATTGGCAGAACCCCGGAGCGTGTATAGTCATCGTTTCTTGACCTAGTCTGCTTTGATTCTGAAACATCATCCCCGTGACCGTGTATGCTGGTCTTGCCGTCTTTGGAAAGCCTGTCCAACTCCACCGGCACATCGTAGCCGTAAATTTTGGTCGTGCCATCAGGGAACCGCTCCACCCCTGGAACGAAGCCATGCAGGAAAAACGGGAGTCCCGTAGCGTTTTGAAATAGAGTTTTTAGTTGGCGGAGTGCTTCTTCGTCGAATGGTTCAGATGCGTTTTTAGATGCTCGGGCGATGAATGCTTTTTTTCCTGCCAATTTGTTATCTCCTGGTTCCTCTTTGTAAATAAGACCCAGTGCCTTACAAAAAAGTTCCCTTTTTGGAGTGTGGCATACAGATCCCGCTTGTAGCCCCTGATTCGTGGCACCACGCCGTTGGTGCAGATTAGGATCCGGTTCCTGGAAAGGTCGGATAGTTTTATCAGCCATTTGAACCGCCCGTAAAATGAAAAGGGGGGATCGCATAGAATGAAGTCAAAGACCCCAGCCCTGAACGGTAGATGATCCAGGTCGGCAACAATATCAGGGTGCACAGTTGGGTCTAAATCGACCCGTATGGAGCCCGTTTGGGACATACCGCAGGGCATGTTTAGGGAAAAAAGCCCCGCCAGCCACCGCCTGCACCAACGCTCGGTGTGGCGATCCCATGACCAACGCACTTGATAGATTTCAATTGCCTGGCTGTGTTTCGCCCTTCGGATTTCCTTCGTTTTCCATTACCTCGATTTTTTGAATTTGGCACCACCTGAACATTTTTGATTTCTGGTCATATTCTATCTGATGCAGGGTTGTCTCGTAGCGGTACCGGAACCAGCCCATTAAATTATTGAAGGCAGACCCGGACATACCCATCAAATCTTGCAAATCGTAGCGATGGATTGAACCGTTTTTTTTGATTAGTTCCAGGATACGGTTAGCCCTGGATACATCGTGTTTTGAAGCCATACTCTGCACTTTACTTTTTACTTTTTTAGTTGTTGTTGTTGAATGTAATTCAATCGATCTTATTATTATTAGACTAAAAGTGGACTAGAAAGTAAAAAAAAGTTCTGTGAAAGTAAAAAGTAGAGAGTAAGTAGTAAAAAACCCCCAGTCTGTCGTCCAGGGGTGAGCACAGCGGGTCGCGTCAGATTTCAGCACCGCACAACTACGGCACTGCGACGGGTTGTCACCACATCGGCTCAAAGTTCTGATGCCTTTTTCATGTAATAAGGCTTCCCTGGTGTGTACGCAATGCCACATTTGGAACACTTGTTGAGCCGTTTAACCCACCCTATCAGCCCACAAAAGGGGCAGATCGTAGGTTTAGTTCGTAAAAAATGGGGAGTTTGGTTCAAAGCCAAAAATTAGCCTGAACGTAAAATTCCTCGATTTTTTCTATCAGACCCATCTTTTTGAGTTCTGATATCCTGCCCCTGATTACGTAGCGGGGCACTGGGTGCATTTGCATGCAGATGCTGTCCAGGTTCTGTCCACCATGCTTTATGATGCGGAGGACAATTTCGCGGTGTCCTTCAAATTCACCGCCTTTAATTGTGCCTTTTCGACCGCGATTTTCGATGCCCATGCTATCTCGAATCTCCGATTATATTCACACCCACACTCGCAGATTCCGTCGCTATAACAATCCCAGTGTTCACCTTTGAAGCAGGGCATGCATCTGGTCGGTTTACCATGCTTGCGGGGTGGCTTGCTATGATGTGCCAGGTCATCTCCAGGATCCCGTCCTTGGTTGCTGGAAATTTTTGCGGACAAAATTCACACACAAAGTCATCGTAGTGCATTATTTGCGGGACTCCAATCGCATCTTGACCCACATTCCGATTTTTTCACCGGAGGGATTTGTTTCACCCATTTTCTGCATGAAGTTGCGGGCTTTGATTTCCAGTTCGTGGCACTTTGCAAAGAAGGTATAGTCTGGATCGTCGGCTGGGAGTGGTTGCTCTTTTGCAGAATCCAACACTTGTTGTGATTCAGTTTTTTGGGCTGGTGCTGGAGCCGGTGCTTGTGCACTTCCCTCCTGCTTGGGAGTGCCGTCATCTTTGTGGGCACATGAAAATCGGGCATTGCCCTCTTTTGTTGGGTCATATCCGTAGTGTGCCAATTCCTGGTCTGATTGGTTCTTCCATTGTAGGCGACCTTCATACCCCGGTACACAAATAAGCGGGGTTTGACAGCCTGGACAATTAGCCTTTTGCCCTTCCTGTTTTACTAGTTTTTGAGCCATAGCCCATATGTGGCATTTTCAGTATAAAAAATCAACAGTCTTTACTTTTAGCCCGGGGGTGAAACCTGGGCAGTTGTAGGCGGAGGGGTCACTGCATCGTCATTCTTTACCAGTTTTCCAGTGCCTTTTTTGGGTGCGATTTGCGTTTTTTTCAATCTTGCAATTTCTGCATTCAGCCCGTCTATGGTGGCATCCTTTACACGGATCTCCTCATTCATGCGATTGAGTTTGCCTGCCATGTCTGCGAAGATGGTTTCAAAGGAAGCCATGGCTTCGGTCATTGCTTTGGAAAAATTTGATTTGATTTCCAGGAT
>SDBT01010505.1_pt1 | contig 14939 bp, 10 predicted proteins | sample 2277101 | NCBI WGS metagenome assembly SDBT01 (sample SAMN10404973, study PRJNA504765) | marine sediment metagenome | isolation source: marine sediment core GS10_PC15, 103 cmbsf | place: Arctic Ocean: Southern Knipovich Ridge | collected 2010 | reverse complement strand
TGAAAGCTGACCACAGGGCGAAGGGCTAAACGGTTGAGAAGGAGAACAGAAGGAAGAGAGACAGCGGTGAAGACAGCCGAAACCTGGCAAGACCAGGGCAGAGATGAAGCCAAATGCTGAAGGCAGGCGGTGAAATATCAGTGGTGAGAGACCGAAGTCGGCTCAACCGGAAAGAGAAAAAGTTCTCTTCGACTACTCAGGTCGTCAACTTAACCGAACCGCCGGGTGCGGACCCGCATGCCCGGTGGTGTGGGAGGGGGACGGGAAACCGCCCCCCTATCCCGATTACGTATGCCATACAATATCTGACCAGCTGCCCGGACTCCCAATTGCCCCTAAACTAGCTGCCAGGCTCCCATTTGCCACTAAACTAGCTGCCCGGGCTCCCATTTGCCACTAAACTAGCTGCCCGGGCTCCCACGCCCGGGATATATTGGGAACCTTAAACACCCAGGCGATTATCACCCTTTGGATTGCTCATTATGTCCCTGGTATGCCGGCGTTAGCTTTTTAATTATCTCCAATCCTTGCTAGCGCTTCACCAAATTGAGTTATTTCATCCAATGTGTTGTAGTGCACCGCTCCAACACGTACCATTCCGCCTGTCTCTTCCAGGCTTAGACGCTCGGTCACTGCCAGGGTGTAATAATTGCCATCCCAAACGTATATTCCTGATTTGTCTAATTCCTTGGCGACCTGGCGTGGATGCCAATCCTGCAACGTAAAGCTGAACGTCGGCACACATTCTTCAAGGCGTCGTGCGTTTTGCAGACCATAGATGGTTGTGCCAGGCATTTCACTTAGTATGTCCAACAAAGATCTGCTGAGTTCGTATTCGTAGGCGCGGATAGCAGCCATGGCACACTTCAAGCGCAAACGGCGTCCGCTGAATTGTTGGTCATACTTATCGCCGTATTGCTCTCCAAAGGTCACTCCCAGCCTTTCCAGATATTCCAACGTGCCCAGAAAACCGGCAATGCCTTCATGGTTCTTAGTCCCTTGCTCGAATTTTCCAGGTGGATCTCGTGGCGCTGGGCGGACACGATATGCTTCTAAGCCCTCCAATAGTTCATAGCGACCAAAAAGGAAACCGGTATGGGGTCCAAAGAATTTATATGCCGAGCAAACCAGTAAATCGCAACCCAGTTGCTGAACGTCAATTGGACTATGCGGCGCGAAATGGACGGCGTCCACGTAGACCAGTGCTCCGGCTGCATGCGCCATCTCCGTTATCTCGGAGATTGGGTTGATGGTCCCCAATGCATTGGACGCGTATCCGACTGCTACGAGTCTTGGTCTTCCTTCCAGCGCAGCCCGTAAATCCTCCATGTTTAATGTTCCGTCTTCAGGGTTAAAATCAACCCATTTCACAGTACATCCTCTTTCTTCCGCCGCCAGCGTCCAGGGAGTAATATTGGCATCGTGATCCAGGCGAGTGACGACGAGATCGTCGCCCGGAATCCAGGTTCGGGCTAAAGAACGGCTTATGTTGAACGTCAGTGTAGTCATGTTCGGTCCGAAGACGATCTCGTCTGGTCGGCGAGCGTTGAGAAAATCGGCGGCTGCGCTGCGGGCTTTTTCTAAAACTGCATCAGACTCGCGGCTGGTCCTGAAAGCCCCGTGGAAATTGGCATTGTGTTCGACTAAATACGCGTTCATCCGATCGATACCCTGCTGCACGATTTGGGTGCCGCCAGGATTGTCCAAGAAGATTGCTGGGTGCCTAAGTGCCGGGAAGTGCTCTCGGATAGCTGTTATGTCTAGTGCCATTATGGGGATCTCCAATTGGTTGGAATTTTCTGCTCAAAAAAAATTTACTTTTACGTGATAGTAGTGTAAAATGTTTGTTATCTGGTGTTTTATACATTGAATGTGGGAATGATCTGATCAGCTAGGAGGTGGTGGATGTTTGAAAACGTTTTGATCGCGGTGGATGGTTCGGAGCACTCTCTTAAGGCTGCTAAGCTTGCGGGTGGTATTGCGCGCAATATGGGATCTGATCTGTGGGTGGTTATTGCATACGACCCGGTACCAGGTTATTTAGGTGAGCCATACTTACAGAGAGCCATATCGGAGCGTATGGATCATGCCGAAAAATTGTTTGAGCAGGCAAAGGGAGAAATCGGTTCTATAACTGGCGAATTGCATACCGAAATTCTCGAGGACGATCCTGCAGAAGCAATCATTACGGTTGCCGAAACTCGAAAAGTTGATTTGATAGTGATGGGTACGCGCGGCCTGGGAAAGTTGAAGGGCATGCTTCAGGGCAGCCAGAGTCAGAAAGTGGTTGGACACGCTGTCTGTCCGGTATTATTGGTGAAATAGAGAGCGCTGAAAGACCGGATATCTTCGATATCTCCCAAACTCTAATCGTCTTCTTGATCTTCGAAGTTGTTTCTTTGGCTTTCAATTTCGAGGGCCATCTTCTGGGCGTTGGACAAATCCTCAGGTGTGTTTACGTTCCAGAAACTTACCAGATGAGGGTCGTAGAGTCTCATTTCCTCACTCGTGAGGGCAAGTAATTTCATTTGGTAAAACCACGCATCTACTCGCCACTTTCCGGCATCAAGGGCGGATTTGACCGGTTCCAGGCATGTAGACCGTCGGTATACAGCATGGAACGGCTCCAGACCCGAGCTTGTCTCGGGAATAACGATATCGGCTTTGGTCTCTATCAATTTTTCTCGTTCGAAAGCGAGCAGGTCGGGGTTAAGGAAAGGCATATCGCAAGCCACTATTCCAACCACCGGGTGGCTTGCCGCCCTTAAGGCTGTATAAAGCCCCCCTAAAGCTCCCCGGTCCAACACCAAATCTGGATACAATGGCACCCCCAGGAATTGAAAGGCGCCTGGGTTGTTGGTGGTGACCAGAATTTCATCCGCCAATCCACTTATGCGCTTTAGGAGACGTTCGATTAATGGCTGCCCCAGGAATGGCAGCAAGGCTTTGTCCTGCCCCATGCGGCGTGATTCACCACCCGCCTGAATGACGATAGTAAACATCTCTTTAAGCATAAGTTATGGTCAAGATCTGATTGCAGGTTTGTACTGGAGCAGGAAAATCCGCTGCTGGGTCAGGGCGATTTTCTCCTGACTGTCGCCCGGACTACAAATTGATTGATGCCCCCAAAACGATATTTGTAGGCTTCATCGCCGCGCATAAAATCAAGGACCTCGCGTTTGTTTTCATTTGCCCACTCGAGGATGTAACTGAGTAACACCCATCCCGGAGATAGTTCTCGGAATTCCAGGTTTATGCCAGAGTTATATAACCATATGTGACCGGCATAGTCAAAATTCAGGTATCCGGCAGCTTTTCTCCCAGCGACTTCAAGAAAAGCTAACTGCAGCCAGCCAGCCCGGAAGGCAGCCTGGATTATATCGTGCATCTGGGAACGCATGACATCCGTTAGAAAGAGCTCTTTCTCCGGATCCTGAGACATCAAAGTTAAGAATGCTTCCGTTTCGGCTTCCAATGTGTTTTCATCTTCCACGATATACCATCGTACAGGGTCTGGGTAGGTTTCTGCGCGACGGATTTTGCGTCGTATTTCATGGCGTTGTTTTTTGTTGATGGCTGCCAGGTACGCTTCCCAATCACCGGGTAATGGGATGTATGGGCATGGCTGCAGTTGCTCTTGTTTGTATTCCCAGCCCCGATGCCTGGCTTCAGATTTGAGCGCTGGCAGGGTTGGCGAATCTTCTGGAATGTTATAAAGATCCAGCACCTGCCATTTGATGGATCGATCGGCATCCAAAAAGTTCAGTAAGTTCTCAACGAATTGGGATATTTCGGATGGTGCGACGATCAGGTCCAGATAATCAGAGATTTCGATGCTCCCGATAAACATCATTGCCGGAATGCCCTCATGATTTTTGTTAAAAAACAATGGTGCAATCGCGATCAATTGGTTATCGTCATCCCTGGCTGTGAGGATATTCAACTCCCCATGCCCCCACTCTCCTCCTCCCAGAGTTCGCCACCAGGCAAACAAAAATTCGTGGCGTAAAAATGGCACATGACTTGCACTACAACAGGTGAGCAAATCATTCCATTCTGATTCAAGTTCGTTAAAAATATTAGTGTTGCGGACTAGTTCAAGATGCATTTTTCTCCTGTTCTTTCAATATTGGATCGGGTATGATAATTTATGAAAATAATTGTAAAATGCGCTCTTCTAAAGACCAGTTGAAACCATCAAGCACGGTATCATCTTCTCTACATTGTTAACTGCATTTTACCAGTATAATTTTTTAAGATTTACACAAATTAGGATTTCGCGCTGTTTTATTGTATTTATTGCTCATGTCTAAGACTATGGATCTAACTCTTTACCCCATCTCCAAATCTGAGGGAAGCGGACCACCCGGATTATACAGCCTGCATGTTGCCGAAGCGGCAGGTCGCGCAACCCGCAGTCGCAAGGTAGACCGCTTGATATTGTATCTTGTGATGACCGGGGATGAATTATTAAGCCCAGATCAGCAGGATCAGCTTTTGGTGTATTTGGCGGAAATTTATTTTAAAACTTCGGGCTCTTCTACTGCTGCTATACGTAAGATAACTGAGGAGCTTAACAGAATACTTCTGGAGATAAATCTACGTTATGCCCGCAAAGGTCAACAAGGAATCGGGTGGCTGTCAGCGGCAGTCATGCGCGCAGAACAATTCTATCTGACTCAATCCGGACCAATAAGCGCGTTCTTGATCAAAACCGGGCTTGTACAGCATCTATACGATCCATCCATGATTGGGCGCGGGCTTGGTCAGGGACGCAGCACACCGATCAGTTATTACCAGGCTGACCTCCGCCCTGATGAAGCGCTGTTGTTGGCAGCACACCCATCCTCATCCTGGAATATCGAGACCCTCGATAAAATGAATGAAGGAGGTCCGGTGGGTCTCAGACGACGTTTGTTTGATCAATCTGACCCTGAAACAAATGCGGTCCTTATCCAGGCAAAAGAGGGTGATGGCAATATTTTTATCTCAGGTGCGAAAGCAGCATCTCCGGAAACCCATCCGGAATCGCCCCAGGTTTCAAAACAGCAAGTTGAAGTCGCTGCAGGGACAATTGTAGGACTCCGTGGAGTTCAGGTAGCACCACCCGAGTCTCAAGATTATGCTCCTACCCGGGACGGTGGAGGGACTGCGGACCAGGAACAAAAGGTCTCAGAGGATGATACGGCTTATCGACCAGGCGTTGAGACTCAACAGGAGGTTTCTGGTAAGAGCACGAAAGTCGATCTGTCTCCAGTCTGGAAAGCTGTGGGTACATTCATAGCGATGTTTGCTGGTTTCTTCCGACGTGTTGGCAGGAGCTTCCAGCCTCTGCTCCTGCGCATATCACCTGCTGAAGACTTCCTGAAAATACCTTCTTCGACAATGGCTTTGATCGCGTTGACAGTGCCTGTCCTTATTGTTATCGTCGCCAGCGTGGCTTATTTTAAGCTCGGTCGTGCTGCTCAGTATGACGTTTTATATACTCAAGTGCAGGAGTTAGCGCTTGAGGCGCGCAATCAGACCGAATTATCAGCTCAACGTGCGAATTGGGAAGTGGTATTAATATCGTTGGATCAGGTTGAAGCGATAGATATTACACCCGAAACGTTGGCGCTGCGGGCAGAAGCAATCAGTATTTTGGATGAGATGGATATTGTCAAGCGCGTCAATTTCCAGCCTGCGATTGTTGGTGGTTTGCCTGATTCAGCCCAGATTAGTCGCATGGTTGTCATAGATAACGATCTTTATATGCTGGATGAGACCAGCGGTAACGTGATTCGCGCTCAATTGACCAGTCAGGGATATAAGCTTGACCCATCTTTCCAATGTGGTCCAGGAGTTGAAGGGAACAATCTGGTAGGACCGCTGATTGACATCGCCCGCTGGTCTGAGGGACGCCAGCCAGATGCCGAGTTAGTTGTGTTTGACTCATCCGGAAATGCGCTATTTTGTAATCCAGGGGAGGTCCCGAAAGCTGTAACTCTTTTAACTCCTCCATCCACGTCGTTAGACGATCTGGCAGCCATGACGATCAATCTGGGTGATGTGTACGTGGTAGACCCACAATCCAATGCGGTATGGATTTATTGGAATGGGGAATTTGGAAATGAGCCGCAGTTGTTCTTTAACGCCGAGATTCCACGGTTAGAGGACGTTGTAGAGTTGACGGTGAACTATGATGAGCTTTATTTGTTGCACAATGATGGCAGTGTAACCTTGTGTGTTTTCAGCGGTCTGGGAGTGGCTCCTACGCGATGCTCTGAGCTAGAATATGAAGATTTGCGACCCGGTCATGAAAATACCCCTATGACTCCGACCGATCCATTTACCCAAATCCTCCTCAACCCTCCACCAGACCCCTCTCTATACTTTTTAGAACCACAAAGCCGCGCAATATACCACTTCAGTCTTCGCAACCTGGCATACCAGAAACAATACAAATCCCACCAATCCCTGGCAAATGGAGACGCGACTGCGTTTGCAGTCGATCCAGTTAAACGTAATTTCTTCTTAGCAATTGGTAATAACGTTTATTACGGGATCATTCCTTGAGCGGCGTAAAAGGCTGAGCTCCTCTATACTCCCTCAATCGAATCCCCTGTCTGATTTTCCGGGGTAACAATTGGTTTACGGATACGTGAGGTGTCGCGTATACTGAACCGAAAACCTACCCTTCCGATGTGGATCAAATCACCGTGTTCTAGTTTGGTGCCTTCTTTGGAAACCGGTGTATAGTTGATCCATGTGCCTGCGATTGTATCTTCATCAGCCAACTTGAATGTGCCGTCTTCACTGCGCTTAAGATGGGCGTGGAGTTCTTCTATAGAGGGGTCATCCAGCACCAAAATAGCTTGATTTGGATCACTTCCAATGGGTAAATCGTCAGAAGTAATTGGAATGGGGGCAGAATCTACGGTATCATCCGAATCGGATAACGCGGATAACAGGGCGTAGGCTTGGGGTGAGATCGGTCCTTTCGTCCCTTTCAAGCGGCTCGCCAGTTTTGATAAACGTTGTGATGAGGATGTGCTGTCATCGGTTACCGGCTGTGTGACCGGGTCGGATTTGCGCCGCCGCTTACTCTTTATACTTGAGAGGTGAGGTCGCAGCCGGCCTCCCATGACCAAGACCAGTACCAGTACAGCTCCAGCCAGCAATATGGCGAAACCGGACAGGATGGGAATATTGTTATTAACGGCAGCCCATGGGTTGGGTTCTGGTAGTTCAAAGGATATCTCTACTGGTATCTCGGCGCTTCTACCGGTTAATCCGAGACTGTCTTCAACCTCCACTTGTAAGGTGTGTGACCCATTTGTTGTGTAGTCCTCAATATTCCAGATAAATTGATCAAAGGGTGGTTCAATATTCTCGGCGACCAGGTCTCCATCCACGTACAATACAGACCGGAGGATCGGGCGTACATGACCATCGGGGAAATCAAAAATTATGTTTAACTCTTGTTCACCTGGGATAAAGTTAGTTGTTTCAATATCCGCCTTGATTTGACCTATATCTTCACTTGGGGGTTTACGGATTATCTGGATTGGTGGTGATATTACGGCTGGTTGGGGGGGTTGGATATCAAATTCGAAATTCTTGCCTGGGGCGGTAATCTGCCCGGATTCGGTTTCTACTTGAACTTTTATCTGGTGTGTGCCGTTATTCTTGATTTTTGATTCGTAAGTCAGGTGATATATGCTGCGCAGGGGTGCAAAATAAGTCTCAGGATCGGGCAGTTCCTCTTCGCCGGAATAGGCAAAAAAAGCGCCTCCGGTTCCTTCCGCTAATTCAGCCAGGCGTTCAGCTTCTGCTGAGGAGAATGTACCAGGAGATGCAACCATCCAGACAAATATCTTGACACCATTTTGTTCAGCCTGGGAGGCTATGTTGTCTAAAGAACCATCCAGCGTACCTTCAAATGGCGGTGTAATGAATAATACGGCTCTCCCCATACCGGGTCGCGGTGATGGGTCGGCAGCCAGATCGATAGCCCGGGATAGTGTATCTAGACTTGGGGTGGCAATTTTAGCGTCGACCTGGCTTGAGGTCAGCGTTGCCCCCCATTCAGCGGGATCTGAAACGTGGCTCGTTGACGCTCCACCTGTGGTGAGCAAACTGAGATCGTCAATGGTTGTCCCATTGCGGCTCCCCCCCCATTTCTCCAGGGATTCAATTACAAAGTCGTAACGAGAGACAGCCTGACTGTTTTGAATCGCAAAAGGTGGGCCGGGATTGATCGCGATCACTGCTTGAACACCTGGACGCAGCTCTTTTACGCCTGTAACAGGAGCCGTGTGACCATCCTCGAGCATGCGAATATCTGTGGTCTTTAAATTTTGTATGAATTTTCCTTGTGAGTCGTAAACAGTGAGGTAGGTCTCAAAGTATGGGAAAACGACCATCGTTGGTGGCGTTATGAATGCCTTTCCCCCATCCTGGGCATTAACCGGTACCGGCAGTAGAAGTGCAAGGATCAACAGTAAGTAAGAGATTGCTATGTGGTTGTTCTTAATGTATCTATTGATATTGGGGGACTGCATATCGAGATTGTAGCATAACTTTCAGATTGAGAATTGGCTAGAAAACCGCTTATTGAGCAGCAGTGCAGCTGCAGCCCAACCCATTAATTGAAGGTAAAAATTCAATTTATTCCCATTCTATGGTTGCAGGAGGTTTGCTTGTTATGTCGTAAACGACGCGGTTTATGCCTTCTACTTCGTTGACGATTCGGTTGGAGATATTAGCCAGCAGTTGGTATGGAAGACGGGCCCAATCGGCGGTCATGAAATCGTCGCTGGTCACTGCTCGTAGGGCGATGACTTCCTGGTATGTGCGTTGGTCGCCCATCACCCCTACGGTGCGGACAGGCAGTAGGACGGCAAACGCCTGGGCGCTGCCATGGATTTGTTCAGCGCCGTGACTCGTATGCAGCAAGCCGGCGGCGTCAAGTTCGTTCGTCAGGATGGCATCAGCAGCCCGTAGACGATTCAGACGAGTTGGGGTGACTTCGCCAAGGCACCGGATCGCTAATCCGGGTCCAGGGAAGGGCTGCCGCCAAACAATTTCATCCGAAAGTCCCAACTCTTTACCCACTGCACGCACTTCGTCTTTAAAAAGGTAGCGTAGAGGCTCGACAAGCTCGAATTTCATGTCGGGGGGTAGTCCGCCTACATTGTGGTGGGTCTTGATGCTGCTTGCCTGTGCTCGATCAGGCGCACTCGATTCCACGACGTCGGGATATATTGTTCCCTGCACAAGAAAGCGAGGTGAGCCCAGTCTGCGGGCTTGCTCTTCAAAAGTGCGTATGAATAGTTCACCTATAAGGCGCCTTTTTTGCTCCGGATCGACGACTCCGTCAAGCGCCTTGTAAAACTGATCTTTGGCATCCACCAGGATGAGTTCCAAGCCCAACTCTCTTTGCATGGCGCGCTGGACGTGCCGCACCTCCCCCTGCCGGAGCAAGCCGGTATCTACAAATACGGGGATTAATTGATCGCCCACAGCTTTATGAACGAGAGCAGTCGCCACGCTTGAATCCACGCCTCCGCTGACAGCAGAGATGACTGGATCTTGACCGACCTGCTGTTGAATCCGGGTGATATTCTTGGTGATAATCGATTCGGGTGTCCAGGTTGGTTCGACCTGGCACACGTCTATCACAAAGGAACTCAGAATTTGCGTCCCACCGGGGGTGTGTTTGACTTCGGGATGGAATTGAAGACCGAAGTAACCACGCGAGAGGTCTCCCATCGCAGCGATGGGCGAATTATCACTGCGTCCCAGGATCGTAAAACCCGGCGGGGGCGACTCGATGCGATCGCCGTGGGACATCCATACATGCTGTGTTCCCAAGGGTAAGATTGGATTAGGAGCTATACTTTCGAGCTGAGCGGCGCCGTATTCACGCTCCGCCGAAATTGAAACAGTCCCACCCAACTGGTGGGTGAGAACCTGCATCCCATAGCAAATTCCCAGCACCGGGAGGCGGCTCTCGAATACGTAAGGGTGGATTCGTGGTGAACCCGGCTCATAAACCGAAGCCGGTCCTCCGGACAGGATAAATCCTTTAGGCTGGATCGCCAGGACTTCCTCGGCAGGTGTGTCCCATGGAAAAAGCTCGCAGTAAACATTTGCTTCCCTGATCCTGCGAGCGATCAATTGGCTGTATTGGGAACCGAAATCTATAATCGCAATGGTGTTGCTCATTAGCCGCTCATTAGCCTTCCATTAACCGTAACCGCTTATTGAACGTAAAGGGGATGGCGGAGATAGTGGGTGGGATGGGGATTCCTTTCTCGTCTCGTCAAGCCTGGTCATCTTCGAATATGATCTGTTTGTCTTCCATTGAAATGATGCAGGCGAGCGCTTCGATTTGTACGCCTAAGTCGGCAAGTACTCCCCGACCGCCCTCGAATCTTTTCTCGATCAACGTGCCGATGCCAACCAGTTCGGCTCCCGCGATTTGGGCTAAGCGTACTAGACCCAGGATTGTAGCGCCGCTTGCCAGGAAATCGTCAATGATCAGCACTCGCTCACCATCAGCGAGGTATTCTGGTGAGACGATCAGCTCGACGGTGCGACCTTTCGTGTGGGAAGGAGACAAGGTTAAAAAAACCTGATCAGGCATTGTGATGGGCTTGTGTTTGCGTGCATAGACCACAGGTAATCCCAGGCACATTGCTGTTGTCAGGGCGGGAGCTATCCCCGAAATCTCAGCCGTGAGCACTTTTGTGGCGCCGACGTCTTGAAAGCGGTTGGCAAGTTCTCGGCCGCAGGCATCCATTAGGGCTGGATCAACCTGGTGATTGATAAAACCATCAACTTTGAGTATGCCGCCGCCCAGGTTTTTCCCCTCGCTCAGTATTCGTTCCTTTAAAGCCCTCATGTGTGCCTCCAAAAAATAGTCAATTCATTACATCTGGATATCATAACAGGCAAAAGCAAGTCCATCAATCGGTTTATGTTAGAATCCGCAGATGATGCTGGTTTTGGCCTCCAATTCACCTCGCAGAAGACACCTGCTTTCTCTCAGCGGGTGGCAGTTCTCAGTCTTGCCGGTTCAGGTAGACGAGCGAGTGCTGTCGGCTGAACGACCGGGAGATTATGTGCTTCGTTTGGCAAGAGCCAAAGCACGGGCGGCGGATCGTTTGCTGGAGCGACCTCAGCCTGAAGATACGTTGATCATCGCGGCCGACACAGCGGTTGTGGATCAGATAAAAATTGTTGAAGGGGAAAATGTAGCCAATCCCGGGAATTTTCCAACGCCAGGATCCGGTTTCCGGTTTGATATTCTTGGAAAGCCAACCGACGAAGAAGATGCGAAATCAATGTTGAGCCAGTTGCGTGGACGTACGCATAAGGTGTATTCAGCGCTGGCAGTTTTAAGTGTTGAAGATGACGCGATGTTGGATGAGTTGATTGTGACCGAAGTGCCCATGCGTAATTACAGCGACCAGGAAATCATGGTTTATATAGCCTCGGGCGATCCCTTTGACAAAGCGGGTGGGTATGCGATCCAAAACTCTGAATTTGCCCCGGTACAGAACTTGCAGGGATGTTATGCTAATGTTATGGGGCTTCCTTTGTGCCATTTGAGCCGTCTAATGTCGACATTTGATATGAATCCGGGGACGGATATCGCGGCTGCTTGTCAAATGTCCCTTGATTTTTCCTGTCCAATATTTCGCCAGGTACTTGGGGAGTTACAGTTTATTGAAAAATGACATACATCAGGATCATGTTGACTTACTGTAGAGTTCCATCCTTCAGGGAAAATATTTCTGCGGGTTGTTTTGTATGAAATTTAGAATTACCCGGTTCCGTACTTGGATAATTCTGCTGCCATTGATCGCTTTGATGGGCTGTTCCCAATTCCCGAATAATCCGCCTGCAGAGGCAATATCCCCGCCAGAATCAACCCAAATTCACGCTGTTGATAACCAGGAAGTCACAGACACAGCGACGACTTATTTGGAGTCCTGGAAAGAGGATGATTATCATGCGATGTACGCATTGTTGACATCGCTCAGCCGTGATGCGCTCCGGGAGCAGGAGTTTGTTGAACATTACCAGAGTGTTGCCGCCGAAGCCGCTTTGAACGGAGTGGATTATGAACTCCTTTCAACACTGGTCGATGCGGATGGTGCCCAGGTTGGGTACAGGGTAACTCTGCACAGTTTGCTGGTAGGTGATATCTCTCGAAATACAGTGATGAACCTGAGCCTGGAAAAGGATCAGTGGCGTGTGCAGTGGGATGATGCCTTAGTGCTGCCGGAATTGGAAGGCGGCAATTACCTGTCAATGGATCGTGATGGATATACTCCCTCGCGGGCTAATATCTATGACCGTTATGGTTTTGCGCTGGTGGCGCAGACCGACGCAACTGCATTGGGTTTGATACCCGATCAGATCGATCCGACCCAGGAAGAGACCTTGTTTTCTCTTTTATATGAATTGACCGGTTTAGAAGAGCAAACGATAAAATCTATGTACGCCGATTTTCCACCGGGCGCTGGTTGGTATCTGCCGCTTGGAGAAGTGCCTGCCGATCGTGTGATCGATTTCGATAAACTCTCCGGATTGAGCGGGTTGGAAATGCGACCTTATAAATCGCGTTATTATTTCGATGGCAGTGTTGCACCACATGTTCTGGGCTTCGTTAGCGCCATCCAGCCCGAAGAAGTGGAGCAATATAAACGGGAGGGGTATCGCCAGGATGAACGGGTTGGTCGCAGCGGATTAGAGCAATGGGGCGAATCATATCTTGCTGGAGGCCGCGGTGGAGCGCTTTACGTTTTGGACGCTCAAGGTAACCCGCTCACCCGCTTGGCAGAAGCGCCAACCCAACCTTCGCAAGCGATTTATACAACCTTAGAAAAAGAATTCCAAGCCTCCGTGCAGCAGGCTGTAGGTGCGTTTAGAGGGGCAATTGTGGTTTTGGAACTCGATACCGGACGCGTGTTAGCGATGGTTTCGTCGCCGAGCTTTGACCCAAACGCGTTTGAACCGATCAATTTAAATAGCGGTACGATGCTGGCGGATATTGTCAATAACCCAAATAAACCGCTGTTGAACAGAGCGACACAGGGACAGTATCCACTCGGTTCAGTATTTAAAATAATAACGATGGCGGCGGCGCTTGAGAGCGATTCATACACACCCGAAACCACCTATCAATGCGGATACTTCTTTGATGAACTGCAGGGTGTCAAATTGAACGATTGGACGTATGAGTATTACCAGAAAGACGGTCGCACAATCCCGAGCGGGTTATTGACTTTACCACAGGGATTGATCCGCTCGTGTAATCCATTCTTCTGGCATATTGGACTGGATCTATACAACCAGGGGAAGACGAAAGCAGTCTCAAATATGGCCCGTGGTTTCGGGCTTGGGAGCGCTACCGGGATCGAAGGGTTGGATGAGGCCGCTGGGCAGATCAACGATCCAAATAATCCAATAGATGCTACCAACACAGTGATCGGTCAAGGTGACCTGCTGGTCACACCCCTGCAGGTGGCGAATTTCGTGGCGGCTGTTGGGAACGGTGGCACATTGTATCAACCCCAGGTGATTGAAGAAGTTTCCCCGACTGACCGGGAACCCGAATATAAGTTTGAACCGCGGGTCTTGGGAAAACTTCCCGTGAATGCAGAAAATCTGCAAGTTATCCGGGATGCAATGGTGGGTGTTGTCAAAGGTGAAAGCCCACAAGGTACTGCCTGGCATAGTTTTACTGGTCTGGATATTCTCGTGGCAGGAAAGACCGGCACTGCCCAGACGAGTTACGGAGAACCACACGCCTGGTTTGCCGGGTATACATTTGCGGGACGTGAGGATAAACCCGACATTGCCATCGCGGTGGTTCTGGAAAATGCAGGTGAAGGTTCGGTTTACGCCGCCCCCATTTTCCGGCGAATCGTAGAGTTGTATTTCAGCGGTCAGCCTCAAAGGCTTTATCCGTGGGAATCGGAGTATAATGTGACCATCACATCAGATCAGGATATTGAAGGTACACCAATGCCAGAAGTTTCTGGGACACCAGGACCGTAAGTGGGGAAATTGGAAGGAATTATCACACGTTCGCAGTCCGGTTTTTATGCGGTTGCAACACAGAGTGGGCAAATAATCTGTGAATTGCGTGGCAGGCTAAAAAAGGGACGCCGTACAGGCGATGTGGCGGCGGTGGGGGATAAGGTCGTCCTCTCTAAGCTGGATGATGGCAGCGGCATGATAGAGGCAATCAAGCCTCGCCACAGTTTATTCACACGCCTGGCTCCAACTCCTCAAGGGGAGTACCAGCAAATCTTGATCGCGAACCTCGATCAAGCCGTTTTGGTGTTTGCTTGTGCCGAACCGGCGCCGCGTTTTGGGATGCTGGACCGGTTTCTGGTGATTTCAGAAAAACAGGGAGTGCCGGCGTTGGTTGTAGCGAATAAGACTGATCTTGTATCCCTGGAGGCTGCCAGAGGGCTTTTTGGACGTTACTCATCGCTGGGTTATACCGTTGTATATACCTCTGTAAAAACTGGGTTGGGAGTAGATGTCTTGGTGGAAAGGGTGATTGGAAAACTCTCCTTGTTCACCGGTCCATCCGGAGCGGGGAAGTCCAGTTTGCTGAACGTTATCCAGCCGGGATTGGGATTATCAGTGCGCCAAGTCAGCAGCGCCACGAGCAAAGGCAGGCACACCACTGTGGTGCGCCAGATGTTTGCCTTGGATGAGGGCGGTTATGTTGCCGACACGCCAGGGTTAAAAGCGCTCGCATTGTTTGACATTGAACCCGAGGAGTTGGATGGATATTTCCCCGAAATGCGACCGCTGGTGGAAGAGTGCTCCTTCAGTGACTGTACACACGTCCATGAGCCGGGATGCGCGGTGCTGGAGGCGGTGAAGGATGGTAGCGTTCACCCCGAACGATATCAATCCTATTTGCG
>SDBT01010504.1_pt1 | contig 14940 bp, 10 predicted proteins | sample 2277101 | NCBI WGS metagenome assembly SDBT01 (sample SAMN10404973, study PRJNA504765) | marine sediment metagenome | isolation source: marine sediment core GS10_PC15, 103 cmbsf | place: Arctic Ocean: Southern Knipovich Ridge | collected 2010 | reverse complement strand
CTTCATCTGGTCAAACAGTTCATCAAATAAAACGGGTGGCCTCAACTTATAACCAAATTTGTCTTCAAAGGCCTTCTGGTTGTCCGAGTCTGCCAGCCAATCCCTGCGGAGGTGAAGGCTATTTTCATCGCCGTCAACGAACAGCCCGTGTAGTCTCCCTTTGTACATTGTAAGGGTAGCAAGGGGAGGGATATATCCGTTTGGCCCACCAAATTCCGGATTATATTTCTTAGCATAATCGGTTATGTCCATAGCCAGTTTGGACTCAACCAGATCAGGAAGACTGAAAGGAGAGGGAATAACCACATCGAACTTTTTGGACCTGGTGATGGCCAGGTTCATGGCCTTGTCGCCGATCTCGTTAAGTGGGACGACGCTGATCTTGAGTTTAATCCCGGTTGCCTTTTCCCACCAGGGCTGGGAGGCAGTGAAAGAGCCCTCTCCGCCCGCGGGGACCATGACCGTCAAGGTATCTCCTTTCATTTTGTTCTTGAGCGCCTTGACGCCATTAATGGCTCTCTCCTCAGCGTCCTTCCCAGCCACCGCAGCATGAGCAGGAAACAGGGAACCAAGGCCAAAAAGGCTCGCCGATGAAAGCGCAAGTCCACCCGCCCCGGTCATTTTCAGAAATTTTCTTCTGTTCATCTCATACAACTTCTTATGCTCTTCGCGATTCATGATATAGCCTCCTGTTAGCCGTTTTTGTTCTTAAACCAAAATTGCCCTTGTCTTTTTGTTTGCCGCCAGTTCATTGTTGACAATCGGTTTTGGCCATTTTCCCTCACATACCCGAACGACCTGTTGCACAGCCCGTGTTCTTACATCCGCTAGAGCCTCTTCAGAATAAAACGCCGCATGAGGTGTGACGATCAAATTGTCGCACGAAAAAAGCGGATTTTCAAAGTCCGGAGGTTCCCTTTCCATAACATCAGTTGCCGCTCCCCTAATGATCCCTTGTTGGAGTGCATTAAAAAGAGCTTTCTCATCCAATATCAAGCCCCGGCTTGTGTTAACAATATAGGCTGAGTTCTTCATAAGGCTTAACTCCTTTTGTGAGATCAAGTTGATCGTCTCCGGAGTCCGTGGAAGGTTGATCGAGATAAAGTCTGATTCCACAAAAATGGCCTCGAACGTAACCCGGTTCACCTCCTTTCTTTTAAAGATTTCATCGCTCACGTATGGGTCAAAAGCGATGACTCTCATCCCAAAAGCTCTTGCCCTCTTTGCGATTGATCTGGCATTGCCACCAAATCCCAACAATCCAAGAGTAGAGCCCTTAATGCGGGCGATCCTTCCCGCTGATAAGAAATCCCAAACCTTTTCCTGAATCTTCCGGTCGAATCGGACTATACCCCTAACACAGGCCAATAGTAAGGCCATGGTATGGTCCGCCACCTCATCATGACAATAGTCGGGGCAGTTGACAACTAGAATTCCTGCCTTGGTCGCTGCCTCGACATCCACATTGTCATATCCTGCTGCATTCATTGATATGATCTTGCAATGCTCAAGCTGTTCGATCACACGCCGTGTCAATGGTGCGTATTCCGCAATGACCGCATCAGCATCCCGTGCAATACCAATAACCTCATCCTCTGAAACGCAATGGGCCGGCACAAACTCCGCTCCGATCTTAGACAGAATACTAAGTTCAATCTCCAGATCAGGCCAGTCGTAGTCAGTCAGAACTACTTTAAATTTTCTCTCATCTTTCATTCGTATTTAGCCTTCTATTTAGTCAGGACCAGATCTTTTGGACCTTTCTCTGAAAACCTGATTTTCTTATTCATCTTTCCCACAATCTCCTGCACTATAGCAGCCATCTTGACCTTCTGCCGCATATGGTTTTCATGCCACTCCTCGGCGATCCAGGGTTTATACATATGGCCCTCTGAAACCCCCGGTTCGTATTTGAAATAAACAGGGGTGGCGACTCGTGCGATCTCTGCGGCTTCATAAGCTCTGAACATACCGCCAAATGAGTCGGGAACGCTCAGGTAGACGTCCAGAGGCATGTCGGTCGCTTTCCGGATGCCAGCCAATATCGGTAGTGTCAGGTCAGCTGCCGGGTTAAAAGTGTTGGCCCCCATGGATTCGACCACCTTGGCACCCGCAGCACTCGCATATCCGGCAAATACCGAAACTTTGAAAATTGTTTCGGGGGGCAGAAATCCTTTTTTACGCATCTCGTTGACAATCAACAAGACGCCCTCATCGTAGACAAGGAATCCCCTGAATCCAGCCTCCACACAACGCATCAGATCCGAAAGGTAGTAGGAGATATTGTCGGAACCTCGGTGGCGCCAACCATTCTGCTGGCCTTCCGGGGTCACAGCGGTTTTGGCTCCCACGTCCCACCCCAAACGATGTCCAATGGTCATGATCACTTCTATTTTTTCCTCCCGGGCCAGGTGCGCCATTTCCTGTAACTCTCCAAAATCACAATAGGTTGCACCCCCGACGGTCGCAATGGCGCGATGAACCACAAAATTTCTCCTTTTCATCTCATCGATCATGGCCTTCATTGTGGAGAAGCGTTCGACCCCCGCAATTTCTGTTCGGCAGTGGGTTCCATCGGGAAATCGTTTGGCCGAATCCGGGATGTCATACACATCCCGCCCTGGTATCCCCATCTCCTCCATGAACCGCTGAATCTCATTGATCTGTGTCATCTGATTTATCTCCTTTCTCTTTTAGTAAGCTTATTTCTTGTGTCTCAAAACGCCCTTTGGGAGTGCAAAGGGTGAAGATTAACCGAATCACATTACTTGATCGCGTCCTCAGATATTCATGCGAAAATACAGACGCCTTTCTTATAAAGTCATTCACATTTGAAGCAAATAGGCCTTGATTTCATCCATTTTTTGTTTAGTCATCCTCACTTTTGGTCCAGAAATGCTCATAGCTGCAATCGTCTTGCCTTGGCTGTCGCGAATCGGAACAGCTAAACAACATACGCCATCTAGAATCTCTTCCACATCAGTAGAGTATCCTAGCTTGCGGATCTTTTTGAGGGCCCTGACCAATTTTTTTGGGTCCGTGATCGTATTTTTAGTATATGCCTGCAAAGAATCATGCCTTTCGAGATACAGATGCAGCTCCTCTTCACTGAGGCCAGCCAGTAAGACCTTGCCCAGAGCAGTTGTGTAGCATGGGTCACTTTGCCCAATAGGCGTATCTATCTTAAGATATTCAGGGCTCGAAATTTTTTCGAGATACAAGGCCTTGTCGTCTCTAAAAATAGCTAGATTTATGGTTTCGTGGGTGACCCGCGCTAGGTCCTCCATTCTGGCATATGCCTGTTCGACGATAGCCTGTCGTTCAGGGACAGAGCATCCAATGGAAAAGAGTTTATGACTCAGAAAATACCGCCTACCGTCACTGTCCATTCTGACATACCCCAGTTCTCTCAACGTAAGAAGCAACCGATGGACATTTGTCTTGGTCATATTGAGCGCGTTGGCGAGGTCAGATATCCCGGCATATCTCTTCTTTGAAAGGGTTTCAATCAGCCTAAATACTTTCTCGACTGATTTGATCATAAAGTAAGGCTGCATGTCAGACCCACCGTTGGATAGAATGGCCAATCGTTTCCCATTGGGTTTTGGTTGCTCGACTGCCATGGCAACAAAAACATTAGTGTTTTTTTCGACGTGCACTCATGAAATCGTACAGTTTCTCACAGTTTTCATCGCAAAATAAAATCCCCTTGCCCTCTTTATCAGAGACCCAAGCATCTTTTGGTATCATCTTTCCACATGCCTCACAATAAGCGAATTCAGGCCTCACATAGCTTTTATAACTGGTGTCAAATCGAACCCACTTTCCCATTTATGGCTCCTATTGCCTTTGTTTTCTCAGCCGAGCCGTCTCTTCATGGTCCACGCTCAAACTTGCGGCAGACTTTGAAATGACCACACCATATTCTTCCCTGCCTCTTCTTATCGATACCAGCCCGTCTTCAACATCTTTGAGCACTAGGGCGGGGTCTCTTAGAAAAGGGACCCCATAGCCTCCACCGCCAGGGGAAATGAGTATGATCTCATCCCCATCATGGATTGGTATACCCGAAAACTTGGATGGAGAAGCTGTACGATAAGCCTTTGTAAAGGGAACAAACTTTTTTTTGCCCTTTTTCTTGATGGTCAAAGATGCGTTACCCCCACCCTTTCCCCCGAATAAACCAAATGGCTTTACTTTCACTCTGTCAAAAAGGGTACTCAAGATGATCTCGGGTGCCTTTACCGTAAATTTACGGCGGCTGCCGAAGCCACCTCGATATTTACCAGGTCCCCCGGAGTCTTTTTCAAGGGAATAAGAGTCGACCAAAAGCGGGTATCTTGTTTCAAAGACCTCGACAGGTGTGTTACGGCAGTTCCCGTTAGGAACAATAATGGTGTGATTTCCGTCTTTTGTCGCTCGCCCCCCCCAGCCGCCACCCTCCAGATGATAATTGGCGTAGTATTGATGGGTATCGGGGTGAACGCCTCCAAACAGAAAATTGCAACAGGTGCCCCCATCAGAAGCCGCCACTTTTTCAGGGACGGCCTTGGCAAAAGCCCCCATAAGGATTTCCCAGATGCGAGGATGGGTCTCGGTGTTCCCTCCCACTGTGGGAGCGGGATGAATTGCATTGACCACAGTACCCGGTGGAGCTACAATCTTTATGGGTCGATAAGCACCGATGTTCCGGGGGATATCGGGATCCGTCAGATGAAAAACCGCATTGTAAGTCGCCCCGGCCGTAACCCCATAGGTTGCATTAATGGGCCCTTTGGCCTGGGGATCGGATCTAGAGTAATCCGCGATCAATTTGTCCCCATCGAGAATGATGTTCACCCGAATCCATGTGGGTTTATCCAGCAGTCCGTCATCTTCCATACAATCTTCAAAGAAGTATTCTCCGTCGGGTAGAGCGGTTATCTCCGCTCTCATTCGTTTTTCAGCCACGTCCATCAACTCATCGGTGATTTCACAAAAGCTTTGATACCCGTACTCATCCAATAATCTGAACAGTCGCTTTTCTGCGACATTTAGCGAGCCGATCATGGCACTAAAATCACCCAGGGTGTTTCTGGGTGTCCTGTGATTGCTCATGATCAGCTTCCAGAGGTCTTCATCGTGGACGCCTTCCTTTACCAGCTTTATGGGTGGTATTCGGAGACCCTCCTGATAGATCTCAGTGGCATCTCCCGCAAATCCTCCCGGGTTCTTCCCTCCTATCTCGGAAAGGTGTCCGATATTGGCTCCAAATGCTACCAGCCTGTTTTCATAGAAAATGGGTTTAATAAAACAGTGCTCCGGAATGTGGCATCCTCCTCGGTAGGGATCATTGTGCAGGATCACATCGCCCGGTTTCAAATTCTCCACGCCGATTTCCTTGATGGACCACTCCACGACAAATATGCTGGCACCTAATTGGGCGGGACAAAATTCGGCCTGAGAAATCATTTCACCTTTACTGTTGAATAGGCAACATGAAAAATCCAGACCTTCATTGAAAATCGGAGAGTAGGCGGTTTTCATCATGGCTATACCCATCTCCCTGCACATATTGACGAGCCGATTATTTAGAACACTGAGGGTTATTGCATCATGTGCCAATTCCGTCACTCCTTTTTCAGTTAAGATAGATCCGAAGGACACCGAACTCGTCCATTTCTACATTGCAACGCTCTTCGATGAAGATCGTTGAGTCTGGTTCTTCAATAATAGCTGGACCGACTTCTAAAAAGTCTGCGCCGAGGTCTTCTCGTCTGAAAACCGGAACTTTTTCTCGCCGAGCAGGGGTCAGATAAACAAAGGCCTTTCCATGGGGTCTATCCGTTTTTGAACTTGTCTCGATTTTGTAGGCCGCCTTCGGTGTGACCCCCACGGCAGTAGCATTGAAAGTGATAATTTCAATGACTTCTCCCCTCAGCTCATAACCATAATTCTCTTTATGCCTTTCATGAAAGCGATCATAAATGCTTTCGAGAAAATCTCTTGAAATCTCCTGATCCGGCACGTTGACATCAAGTTCATAGTTCTGACCCAAATAACGCATACTCATACTCAGATTTAACTTGGGCTTTCCGGAGAATCCCTGCTCCTTTAGCTCGCTGATGGCCAACTCCTTCAGCGCGCTCAACCCCTTATTGATCTCATCCATGTTCAATGTGTCAGACCGGTACGCTTTCGTCCAAACCTTGTCCACCTTCAAATCGGCAAGCAACAAACCTAAGGCGGAGAAGACTCCGGGTTGTGGTGGGATCAAAACCAGTGGTATTTCCAGTTTTCTGGCAATCGAACATCCGTGCAAGGGACCCGCGCCTCCAAATGCCATGAGACTAAACTTACGAGGGTCCAGACCTCTGTAGATCGTCTTCAATCGGATCGCATTGGCCATATTTTCATTGGCCACTTCCACCATCGCAAAGGCGGCTTCCACCTCGTTCATACCCAGCGCCTGACTGAGTCCTGTGATTACCTTTTGGGCCAAAGAGGTTTTTAGAGCCATCTGGCCGCCCAAAAAATAATCGGGGTTTAGCCTGCCTAACAGCAAATTTGCATCGGAGAGGGTCGGAAGTTCTCCGCCTCGATCATAGCAGGCTGGGCCAGGTTCAGCCCCAGCGCTCTCGGGTCCCACATTGAGCAATCCACCTTTGTCCACCCACCCGATTGACCCACCGCCGGCCCCGATCGTAGAGATCTCAAGGGCCGGCACAATGACCGGCAGGCCCCATTCGATCTCATAGTCGGTGGTAGTTATAACATGCCCCTTCTTGATGAGAGCCACATCAGCGCTGGTTCCCCCAATATCGATTGTGATTACATCCTCAAAAGAACAAAGATCACCATAATACTTCCCGGCCATCACGCCACCTGCTGGACCGGATAGCAAGACATTGACAGGGTATTCGGGAACAGACCGAGCCTCCATGATCCCACCATTGGACTTCATGACAGACCATGTCTCGGATAATCCTTGTCTTAAGAGACCTTCGTTCAAGTTTTCTATATATTTTTTGGCCAAGGGTTTCACATAGGCATCGGCGATCGTTGTGCTTGAGCGCTCATATTCCCTCCAGATTGGAGCCACCTGGAATGAAACAGAGACGGGCAGGTCGGGGAGTTGCCTTCTTATCTCATCCATCATGAGATCTTCATGCATAGGGCTCACATACGAGAACAGAAAACAAACGGCCACGGCTTCTGTCTTGCCCTTTTTTAGTTCTTTTTTTAGTAGCCGTATGATCCTGCTGATCTCGTCCTTTGCTAAAGGTACAATGACCTCCCCCTTATAGTTGAGGCGTTCTGTGACCCCATGGGTATCCCTTCTGCGTACGAGAGGGGTGGGTTTGTCCCACTGTAAATCATAGTGCCCTTTTCTGTTGATTCTCTGGATGTAAGGGATATCTTCAAACCCCCTGGTTATGATGAGGTTAATCTTGGCACCTTTTCTTTCAATGAGGCAGTTTGTCAAGACCGTTGTACCATGGATCAGTTGGGAAGCGGCCAGCGACTTTCGATCTATTGCTGAACTCTCTAACGTGTTCAAAATCCCTACAATGGGGTCCTTGGGAGTGGACGGTTTCTTAGCAGTAATAATGCGGCCGGTTGATTGTTCTATGGCCACCAGGTCGGTGAAGGTCCCCCCGGTATCAATTCCAACTCTCAGACTCATAGTGTTTTTCCTCTGACCTTTTCCATGATTTCCATCATGGCTTTCAGCGAGATCCCCTATCCCCCGAACACGCATCAAGTATGATGAAAAATCTTTGCTCACCATAATTTAACACAATCTATCGAGACCCCCTCATGCGTGGTGAACTACACAAAAAGCTTTCCAGCCCTTGCCATTTTCGTCAAACGGGGCTTGTGCAGACCATCTCAGATTCCGATACGCAATATTATAGAGCAATACGCCTACTAGCATAGCCGTTTTTAGGCGTCAAGTAGAAATTATGGCAAAGATCCCAACAACCGTGATATTGCAGCACCAGTCTATCCCCATGCTCAGACATGTTCCTGATACTTTTGTCTGAAAACCAATTTTTTAAATATAGTATATTAGGCCAGTTTAGGGCACACCCAATTTGTTTGAGCCAAAAAAAGACCCGGTATCTCGCCGCAGGACAAGGGAATGGACAATTGACCAATATCCCAAATCACCTAGCCCATTCAGAGGGACATTGTATCAACAACCCCTATTCGGCTCCTCAATTTTTTCCTTGACACTCTATTTTAGATATTACATCCTCATCACACTTGGAAATAGAGCGGTCTCAAGACGACTGGTCAAAGCCATCGCAATTATGAGGAGGAGCGCATCTGATGAGTAAATTTTTGGGGGTAGACACTGGGGGAACCTTCACAGACCTTATTGCTCAAGATACAAAGACCGGCGAATTAAGGATTGCCAAATCACTCTCGACTCCAGCGGATCCTTCCAGTGCCATATTTAGGACGATTGACAAAGCGGGCATTCAACCGCTGGACATCGAGTATTTCGTCCACGGGACGACAGTCGCTACTAATACCCTCATCGAACGGAAGGGGGTAAAGACCGGTCTTATCATTACAAAGGGTTTTAGAGACATTCTTAAGCTCCAGCGTGTTGTACGTCGGTACCACTTTGACCTGCACTGGGTAAAGCCCAGGCATCTGGTTCCCCGCAACCTCAGTCTTGAGGTGGCGGAGCGCGTAAACGCAAAGGGGAGGATCTTGATCCCTCTGGAAGAGAAGGATATCTTAAAGGCCATCGAGACGTTTAAGGCTGAGGAGGTGAGGGCGATCGCAGTCAGCTATCTCTTCAGCTTTCTAAATCCAGCTCATGAGCATCGGACCAGGGACATCATTCGTGAGCACTATCCAGAAGCATTTGTGTCGATCTCTTCCGATGTCTTTCCCCAGTGGCGCGAATACGAACGTACCTCGACCACGGTCATTGATGCCTATCTCAAGCCCCGGATGGATTCCTATATTTCCAATTTGGAAGAAACGACAAATAAAGAAGGTATAAGGGAATTGCTCATTATGCGCTCCAATGGTGGGGCAATGACAACCCAATCGGCCAAAGAGCAACCCATCACGATGGTGCGGAGCGGGCCAGCGGGTGGGGTAATCGCAGCTTGCCATATCGGCCAACTCACGGATAACCCCAATCTCATCGTGGCTGATATGGGTGGGACAAGTTTCGACACCTGTCTGATTGCCAATGGGAATCCTACCTTCACGACAAAAGAAGAGTTGGAATGGGGGATTCCGATTGCAAGTAACATGATCGACGTGAGGTCCATCGGCGCAGGCGGGGGAAGCATGGCGTGGATCGATCCCGCCGGGATTCTGAAAGTAGGGCCCCGGAGTGCTGGAGCGGTCCCTGGACCCGTATGTTATGGGAAAGGAGGCACTGTCCCTACCGTGACGGACGCTAACCTCATCCTGGGACGATTGGATCCCGACCTTCAGCTTGCCGGTGAGATCAAGCTGGATCTAAAAGCTTCCCATGACGCGATAAAGAAGTTTGCCCACAGGATGAATCTCGATCTTTACGAGCTTGCTTATGGCATCATCGACATCGCCAACAATAACATGGCGCAAGCCTTACGCCTGGTATCGGTGGATAAGGGGCACGATCCAAGGGACTTCGCCATCATCGCTTTCGGGGGGGCCGGACCGATGCATGCAGTGGAGTTGGCAAAAGATCTGCACATCAGGAAAGTCATTGTACCTGTGTACCCGGGGGCATTCAGCGCCCTTGGGGCCTTGATCGCCGATACCAGATTTGATTACATGCAGACCTCAATAATGCCTTCAACAAATCTCAAACTCGATCGAATCAATAGAATCTATGAAACGTTGGAGGGAAAAGCGCGGGAAGACTTTCTCAAGGAGGGATTTGAGAAGCCGCCGTTGATCCAGCGAACTGCAGAGATGCGTTACCTGGGGCAGAACTGGGAGTTGGAAGTTGGAATGTCCGGTGAACCGATAGACGCACAGGCGGTACAGGCTGCAAGGGATTCGTTCGATAAAGAGCACGCCAAGCATTTTGGATGGCACATCAGCGGAGAGAAGTTTGAGTTTGTCAATTTCAAGGTGGTTGCCGTAGGGCAAAAGGTAAAAGTGGAGTTGCCGAAAATAGGGACCGGTCATTCAGGAAAACCCTTAAAGGTTACCCATGTGTATTTCAAGGAAAGAGAAGGGCGTGTGGAGTGTCCGGTGTACTGGCGCGACGAACTCAACGCCGAGTCCAAATTGGAGGGCCCGATGTTGATCGGTGAAATAAGTTCGACAATATTGGTGCCGCCGGCATGCCAGGTCGAGATAGACCGCTTCGGAAATGTCATCATTGAGATTGGGGGCTGACCATGGATGAAGTACAGCAAACCGTAATCGAGGATGTTGAAATAGAGACCAATCCCATACTGCTCGAGGTGATAAGAAACTACTTGATAACAACCTGCCGTGAAATGGGAATAGCCATGATGAGGACTAGCTACTCCCCAATGTTCAACGAGGCTTTGGACTTCACCTGCGTGATCTTCGATGGCAAGGGGGAGATGATCGGCCAGGCTGAGTTTGTGCCTGCCCAAATCGGTGCGATCGTGCACACCGTCGAATGGGCAATCAAGGAGGTGGGCCCTGAGAATATGGAGGCAGGAGACATCATCCTCCATAACGACCCTTACCGGGGAGGCTGTCACCTCCCCGAATTCATGCTCCTGAAGCCCTTCTTCTACGAAGGCAAAATAGTGGCCTACACAGCCAACATTGCCCATATGACAGATGTTGGAGGCATGGTCCCAGCCTGTTTCGGGGATACGCAAAACATCTTTCAGGAGGGCTTGCGCCTCCCACCGGTCAAGATTTACAAAAAAGACCAGGAGGTTGAAGATATCTTTCGGATCATTATTTCCAATGTCAGAACGCCTCGCAACTCCTATGGGGATCTGAAGGCGATGATCGGGTCTTGTTACCTGGGAGAGAGGCGTCTGAAAGAGCTGGTGGAAAAGTACGGTCTGGCGGAATTTCAACAATGCGGCGAGGACATTAAGAATGTCTCTGAGGTCCTTATGCGAAAGGCCATCCTAGCCATGCCGGATGGGGAGACCACTTTTGAAGGGTACATCGAAGACGACGGTGTGATTCCCGACCGCCCCTGGAAAATCAAGGGGACTCTTGTCGTGCGAGAGGATGAGATTATCGCCGACTATACGGGTAGTGACCCACAGGCAGCCGGGGCCATCAACCAAAGCTTCGGTGTGACAGCCTCTGCAACCTACAATGCGATCTTTCATATGCTGGGGGAGGACATCCCCTTCAATCACGGATGCTACCGGCCCATCTCCATTGTCACAGAGCCCGGAACCATTACGAACGTGAATTATCCGGGGTCCTGTGTGGGAGGAAACTCTGACACCTATCCCACCACAGTGGATATCCTGCTGGCAGGGTTCTCACAGATCTCTGATCGAAGCTCGGCGGCTGATGGCGGAACATGCGGGCTTATTGGATTGGGCGGCGTGAACCCTGATAGCGGTGAAGCTTTCGCCCATCTTCATTTGGATGGCGTGGGTTGGGGAGCCCGTAACGACCATGACGGAAACGACAATACCTTTGTAAAAAACGGCAACTGCGCAAACACACCGGTGGAGGTTTATGAAACCCGATACCCGGTTTTGATCAAAGAATACAGCCTGGCGGTGAAACAGGGCGCTCCCGGGGCTGGTCGACACAGGGGCGGGTATGGAACGCGACGTATTTGGCAGTTCTTGACCCCTACGACGGTGAGTGCTCATACCAATAGATTGACCTTGAGGCCGTGGGGGCTTTTCGGTGGCCACGATGCCGGCAACCAAGAATTGAAATTTCGGGTAGGTTCCTCCAAGGAATGGAAGAACGCCAAAGAGCAGTTCAACACCATCTCGTTAGGCAAATTCTCCAATGTGACAATGGAGACGGGCGACGAGATGCTCCTTGTAACTGCAGGCGGCGGCGGATATGGTGATCCATTGGAACGTGATCCGCAGCTGGTACTGGAGGACTATGTTGAAGAGCTGCTGACCGCTGACGAGGCCAGAGATTTTTATGCGGTAATTATTGATGAGGCCCGCCGGGAGATAGATCGAGAGGGTACCGCCAGATTAAGATCAGTTCGTATGAACAAATGAAAAATTGGGAGTCCCCGGTTGCTCACGCTCCTTTTCTTCTGGCTACTGGGCAGGCAATCTTACTTCCAGGAGGTTTTGCGAAATGTATCGAGAAGTCAATGAGATGCCCAAGTGCGCAAGTTGTGGCATTCTAATTCCTTGCCAGGAGGTCATTCGAGAGCACCACGGTGTCGAGCTGGCCTTCTGTAGCGATAAGTGTTATCGGATCTACGACACCTACAAATTCCCAAAATACAAGGACAGAATCCTGGCCGCCGAGCGTACAGCCGCCTCTACAAGTGATTAGGTGAAACCGGAATGGTATGCATCCGACGTTTATGACTACCCGATCACATCCGGGCCCGTTCCCCTTTGGGATCGTATGGCGCGGTCAGATGGATGGTTATGGGGTACCTTTGGCCGTCTATGCCGATTTCATAACGGCCCTGGGTAATCCATTGGTCGCTTATGCCGTCGGGATTTCTCAGGTAGCACATGCCTACCGAGGCGCCCAACAAATGGCCGTAGGCGCCATGGGTGTTGCTACTGACCAGTTCACCATTCCTATAGACCGGCTCGTCGTGGTAGATCAATGGCTCGGGGTCGTCGACGGTGAACATAACCAGCTTGCGCTTGAGTCCTTCCTGTTTTTGCTTCAGCAGGGCTTCCTTGCCCCGGAACTCACCCTTGTCCAACTTGACCGCAAAACCCAAGCTTGCCTCTAGGGGCGTCGAATCGGGGTCGATATCGGACGGCCAGTGCCGGAAGCCCCTTTCCAGGCGTAGGGAATCCACGGCGTGCAACCCGACCAGCTTGACGCCCAAGTCCTCACCGGCCTTCATCAGGACATCGAACATGCTGGGGGCGAAGTCGGTCGGCACGTAGAGTTCCCACCCCAGTTCACCGACAAAGGACATCCGCATGGCCAACGGCGTGGCATAGCCGACATGAATCTCCTTGGCCGTGGCAAAGGGGAAGGCCTGGTTGGACAGATCTGCGTCGGTCACCTTTTCCAACAACCGCCTGGAGTTTGGACCCATTACGCCGAGCATGGCGTAGGCCGAGCTGACATCGATCACGAACGCGTGAGCTCCCTCGGGAATGGCCCGCTGGATGTAATCGAAGTCCCTCAGGGCCGTCGCGCCGGCGGTGACGATAAAGAACTTGTCTTCTTTAAGCCTGGTTACCGTTATGTCGGCCTCGATGCCGCCCCTTTCGTTGAGGATCTGGGTATAGACCACCTTGCCGATGGGAGCGTCGATGTCGTTGCCGCAGACTTTCTGAAGAACCGAAAGAGCCTCCTTGCCCTCCATGACGAAATTGGCCATGGAGGAAAGGTCGTAGATACCCACGCCTTCCCGGACGGCCATGTGCTCGGCGGCCGAATATTTGAACCAGTTCTGGCGATGGAAGCTGTATTCGTACTTGGACTCGACCCCTTCCGGGGCGAACCAGTTGGCCCGCTCCCATCCGAACAGTTGGCCAAAACAGGCCCCGCGCTCGGCCAAACGGCTATGCAGGGCCGATGTGCGCACATTGCGGCCCGTTTCCCACTGCTTAAAGGGGAAGTGGATGCCGTACAGATTGCCCGGAGTCTCAGGCGCCCGGTCCTTGAGCCAGTTGGTGTTCATCATCCAGCTAAAGCAGCGGCGGTTATCGGCCTCCCAGATGTGACCGCTTTTGGGATAGCCGTCGACGATCCATTCTGCTGTCTTTTTACCCACTCCCGCCCCGCACAAAATACCGGAGGAGTTCATGCCGCAGGCGGTGTAGAGCTTTTTCATACCCGGCGCTTCGCCCATGATGTACATGTTGTCGGGGGTGAAGCTTTCAGCGGTGGTGGTGAATTGGCGTATCTGGGTGCTCTCCAAGGCTGGCGCCCGTTTGAGCGCGTTTTCCATCAAAGGCTCGAGATGCTCCATATCGGTGGGCAGTTCCCTGAAGCACCAGTCGTTGGGGATACCTTTGGTTCCGTAAGGCAATGCTCCGTATTCGAACGCGCCGATCAAAAGCCCGCCGACCTCTTCGCGGAAGTACAAGCAACCGTCCTGATCGCGCAGGATGGGCATGCCCTTATAGACGCCTTCGATGGGCTGGGTGACGAAATGCATGTGCTGGCAGGCGTGGATGGGCACGCTGATACCAAGCTTGCGGCCGAGCTCACGGCTCCACATCCCGGCGCACAACACCGTGGACTCGCACTTTATATTGCCCCTGTTGGTTTTAATGCCGACAACCTGGTCGTTTTTCATTTCAAAATCGAGGACTTCGGTTTCCTCAAAGATTTGCACGCCGCCTTTTCTGGCCCCGATAGCCATGGACATGGCCGTATCGACGGGGTTGACCACCGCGTCATTGGGCATGTAGTAGGCGCTCAAGATGTCTTCTGTGTTGATCAAAGGCCAGCGCTCCTTTAGTTCGTCCAGACCTATGGGCAAGTTGACCACGCCGAAGGTCTCGGCCAGGGACTCCCAGTGCTCCAGTTCGTGCTTGCGGTTCTCGTTGGTGGCGATGTTGATGGTCCCGCACTGGATGAAGCCGGTCGGTTGCTCGGTCTCTTTTTCCAACTCCCGGTACAGTTCATACCCGTGTCGCGTCATCCGGACCATTTCGAACGTGCCGCGGAGATTAACCACCAGTCCGGCTGCGGCACAGTTGGTGCCGCAGGTCAGGCTTCTTCGCTCGAGCAGGACCACGTCCTTTACGCCCAACTTGGTCAGATGCTAGGCGCAGGCGGAACCGACGAATCCGCCGCCGCTGATGACTACGTTTGCGGGGCGTGGCAGTTGTTTGGGCATCTTTCTGACCT
>SDBT01010503.1_pt1 | contig 14941 bp, 23 predicted proteins | sample 2277101 | NCBI WGS metagenome assembly SDBT01 (sample SAMN10404973, study PRJNA504765) | marine sediment metagenome | isolation source: marine sediment core GS10_PC15, 103 cmbsf | place: Arctic Ocean: Southern Knipovich Ridge | collected 2010 | reverse complement strand
TTCTTCTACGCTTTTCTTGATTTTCGCCCAGACATGGCTTTTATGACATTTAGGGCTACAATATGATATATTTTTTGTTACTTTGCTACAAAAGATACATGGGGTCTTTTTATACCCGCCATGTCTGGTTACTCCTAGATTAGTCTTTTTGGCAGCACACGAATGATTGCAATATTTGTTGCGTCGTTTTTCGTAAGGTAGTGTAGCGTTACAATTTTGGCATATTTTTGGGGATTTCAAATATGTGTCTTGGATAAGTTCTTGTTGCTGATCTCTCCATTTCTGTCCATTAACCCACCCTAGCTTCCCCGCTTTGCTTGCAGACATTTTTTCCATTTCGAATCTCCTTTACGGTATATTCGAAAAGGATTGTTAGCATTCCTGCAAGAAAATGCCGAAATTTTTATTGAAAAGCCTCTTGAGGAGAATCGAACCCTCGTTTGTTTTTTACAAGAAAACTGTTCTACCATTGAACTAAAGAGGCAAAATGAAAACTATCAAGACAGGTCGCCTGGCATGCGAGGTGTCGATAATTGGATATGCTTAGGACATTTTTTAGGCCAGGTTTCCCCTGTGCTTTCTTCTACTACAATACTATTAATCTTTCTGATTTCTGTGTCAGAACATATGGTAATTCGATGAGAATGACCAGGATCAATGGAAATGGGCAAACCTAACCCTGACAACAATCCTGTTTTAGTTGCGTGAGTAATGTCTCGAAAAGAATGTGATGGGTCCATTTCTCTGCCATCTTTTAGGAGGAATTTAATACGGTTGATCTCTATTGATATTTTGCTTTTGTTAATTATAGTTATAGTAAGTACAGGTCTCACGTTAGGCGGGATCGGGCTAAATCTAATTTTGATTCTCTTTTTTCTATTATCGAAATGAACATACAACGCAAGTCCAGCGGCAATTAAGGAACCCAAAATACCGCTTGTTAATCCTTGATAAAAATCATTCATTGACAGTCCTTTACTAAATAATGTAAAAAATCATTCAAAACCAGCCCTCTACCAACTGAGGTACATCGGCAAAACGAGTCAGACAGGATTCGAACCTGCAAATGAAATTTCTTTGAAAATTATGTATTTTCGGAAGGAATCCTTTACACAATGTTGAATACTATACTAATAACGCCCCTGGCAGGACTCGAACCTGCATATTTCCAATTACGGTACTCTTGTTTAGAAGACAAGGCCGGTACAGGGACAAGGAGAAATATCATGAAAAATTGCGTGTGTTGTGAAAAACCTACATCTAACCCAAAGTTCTGCAACAGAAAATGTGCTGCCATCTTCAACAATAGTTCCAAAAATGGAAGGAAAATTGGGAGACAACGCATCAAAGTGCTTTGCGATGTTTGTGGTGCTCCGGTTAAAGAGAATCGCAGAAAATACTGTTCAGAATGCTCTGGCAATTTGATCAAAACTGCAACAGGATACAAGCATATTGGCAAAGCGACCAAGGCGGATGTCTTGACCAATGATACACAGAGATATGCTCGTATTAGGTTAAATGCCCGAAGAATTGCTAAACGGCGCGGCATTCTCAACGAATGCAGCATTTGTGGTTATTCTTTGTACGTTGAGTGCGCCCACAAAAAATCTATTGCAAGTTATCCTGATGATGCGCTCATATCAATAATCAACTCCAGAAAAAATCTGGCTGGTCTTTGTAGAAACCACCATTGGGAATTCGATCACAATTTAATTTCTCTAAACGGATGAAGTGGGAGTCGAACCCACGGACCTTTTTACGGGTCATGCGTTAGAACACCACCGCCCATCCAGTTGGACCTCTGACCCAAACGCTCCCACCAGGAATTGAACCCAGAACCTCTCGTTCGAAGCGAGAAATGATATCCATTTTCACCACAGGAGCCACATAATACTTGAAATTTGCTGAATGTCAACGAAATTTAGATGCAGTGCGATCATCCCCTATTGGATGGAGATAGATGGCAAAAAACGTAATTTGAACGGCAGAAAGTTTTGTATCGAATGCTCTCCGTTCAAAAGCCACAACACCAGCCGGACAGTCAGACAAGATAGGTTATCTGTCACGGAAAAGAAATGCACAAGATGCAAGAAAGTCAAATCTGTCTATGAGTTCTATGTTAAAAGAAAAGGCATAGACTATTTTCACTATTGCAAACTATGTTCTCGTGATGAAATAGTCGAAAGACAACGCAAACTCAAACAAGCAGCGATCAAATATAAAGGTGGGAAATGCCAGGAATGTGATTATGATCGCTATGCCGGTGCGTTAGTTTTTCATCATAGAGATCCTAACTGTCATGCGGAAGAGCATGGCAAAATGAACCGCTCATCCAATTGAGCTTGGGTTTTCGTTCTATTTCTTTCCGAAGACGAACTCGTCCGCTGACATGTTCTATATTCTTTTGAGTTCTTGTTCATCTTCCATGAACTCTTTTGCTTCGGCAAACATCCCGAATGACAGGCTGGCTCCCATCAGTATGTTCCCCAGGAAGAACCCTACCCAATGCCAGGCGAGACAGATTGGGACGATCAGCCAGAATGAGAGGTCTGTGGAGAGGCTCAGGATGCCACAGATCATCCCACAGGCGATCAGGTGGCTGCCTGCCATAATGGCTATTGCAAGACATCCTGTGATCCATTTTAATAGTTTTCTCATTGGTTCTCCAATTGAGCTTCTGACCCAAATTATTCCTTCATTTCTAATGCTTGTTGTGCTGTGACCTCATTTTCACGATCACCGTACAAGATGCAATTTTCGTCCCATCCATCTGGTAAGCGATTGAATGGTCGGATAGTCATGTCAGTACCATGAATTCCTCCATTGCTTATTTCATCGCGGAACATTTCAGATAAGCTGAAATTATTTCTGATCTCTTCTTCGCTTTCTGCCATTATTCCAATCTCAAGTTCCACAGAAACGATGAATGGTTTCTTTGCCATAATTGTTACTCCATCTCAAAAAATTTCGTCGGGCCGGAATTAAACCGGCTCGCCCGGAAGGGAACTGCCGGGCAGGCAACCTGGGGCACCTATACCGTGCAAGGCCCCGTCGCCCAGCACGTGCCATCAGGACCGTCGCGTGTCAGTCATCCACGCCGCCGACGAACTCGAATTATACGACCCGTATGGGATTCGAACCCATAACTTCCAGCTTAGGGAATAAGCTCGTATTGACGAGCCCACTTTCTTACTGTGTTGTCTGACACTTTATATTGCTTACCTATCGACACCATTGATTTTTTATTCAGTAAACTCCTTAATGTTCTCTTACTAGGTCTTTTGACTACTCGTTGTGCTTTTGAGACACATGGTTTGCTGCAATATTTAGTCCCATAGACATCTTTTTTGCATGTAGGACAAATGCCAGTCGAGTCGATTTCATGTTCACTAATATTCAGCAACCGGTTGTCTCTACCTTGCGGGTCTATTACCCAATGTTCTTCATGGGCATGTTCTTCTCCATGACAATTCCTACACAATAGAGTGCATTTACGTATTTCTTTTAATACATCTTCCCATGTTCCTCTGGATACAGAATACCAGCAATGATCTTTTTGTTTAGGATCATTGTGATGGAAAACCAATGATATCAAACATTTATTATAGCCACATTTCTGGCACGCACCGCCGAGTAGTTCAATGGCTTTCCTTTTTCGGTCAACCCATCTTCGTCTTTTGTATACTTCGACACATTTTTTACACCAACTATCATATCGGTTCTCTGTCTTTTTTTGATAGAAAAACGATAGTGATTTTTCTTCCTTACATTGGCTGCATTTTTTCGTTTTCATAGAATATACTCCTCTGTGGAATATATTCTGTTCTCGAACTCGGAAATCCTTTATTATTCTCCAACGCCCGTGAAAGGATTCGAACCTTTATTGTGTTCTCTTTAGGAAAGAGATGCCATATCCTGTTAGGCGACACGGGCAGTTATCATCCATTTGAACTTATGGGTCACTTAATCACATCATGAAACATCGTGACCAAGGTTTTTCCAAAGAAACTTACTGTGAGAAGTTCTACTCCGAGGGTAGTTAATACACCGGCTAAAACTCCACCGTGTACATTCGAAGAACTTCGTGGTTGTTTCTGGTCGGTGGTGTCGGACTTGGTGGTCTTGTCTCCGACTTCGATTCGTTTCATGAGTTTATTGGGGCGTGTTATCAGCGTCCACATAGGAATGATGATATTGCCTATAAAGTTCGGAGGTCTTCCATTCATGATTTTCTCCACAGGTTATGTTCATCCAGTTGAACTTACGGGTCAACGATCCCGACAGGACTCGAACCTGTATTTCAGCCTTCGCAGGACTGCGTGATGTCCAATTTCACTACGGGGTCTGTATTTTGTGCTCCATCATTATCCTCATGCTAAAGGAGCATCATATGGAATGGGCTCGTGCCCGGGGATGAAACCCTCGACACGCTCATCCATTTGAGCTTCGGGATCAACTTTTTCTTCTTTCGATTCTGGCCCAGATTCCATTTCTGCCAGAATTTCAGCTTCCTCTTTTGACAGCGAAAGATCTATAGATACTTCTGAACCACTCACCAGAGATTCACATTCATCTATTTGTTCTATGGCCTCTTCTGCATTGACAGCCCCTTCTGTCAATGCTTCGTCTGTGGGCCATTCAGGAGATTTCATGGCATCAGCGGTCTCAGCCAAACTGATGTTATGAGTGTACCCATCGATGATATTGCACTGTTTGGTAAGTGCTCTTTCTTTTGTCGCGAGAAGGGTGATTGTCTTTCGCGCTTGCGAGATTAGACGTACCCACTTCATCCTCTTTTGCTTGGAACTGGCTTTCTTCCCTTCTTCGCATAGAAGCTCTTCATCGTCTGTCAGTTGTTTGAGATCAGACTGCACGCTATCCAATTGCAATGTCAATTTGGAGCGCTTTTTTTCCAGGGCTTCAAGATCTACGGGTTTGGGTTTTTTCTCAAATGGGTTCCACATGTTTTATCCCGGAAAAAAGATGTCTGCGTGCTGAAACTGAAAGCCACATCGCTGGGCAAAAGTCTTGTCGTAATCACATTACTGATTCCCACGTTTTCCCACCATCACGGCTTACGCAGATATCAGTACTGAATGTGTCTATTTCGCTATTGGTGGCAAGATGTGGAGCCAACCCTAAATCATCTGGTGACATTCCATTTAGTTTGGCATGATGTTTCAAATTCTCTAATCCTTCTTCACTAATTTCACGTTCATCCGAGTAGTAAACTTTTTCTGTTGCTGTGATCTTTACAATCATGTTTTATCCCGGAAAAAGATGTCTGCGTGTTGAAACTGAAAACCACATCTGGTGGTAAAGGTTTTGTCGGAAGTTTGATCCCCCACAAAAATGCATTGTGCGGGATCCAGTTTGTACTTCTCGATGAGAGCGACCCCTAATCCAGATCCCGGTTTCCGACAATAACAAATGATCGGCGGGACTTTGTGGGGACAGAAGTGATAATCGATAGATAGTCCCAACAGAGCATTCGTCTTCTCAAAGCATTTCACGGCACCCGTCGCTGTTGGCATGTTCTTCGCAACTCCAGCTTGATTGCTCACACCAAGGAGAGCATATCCCTTCTTTTGCCATTCTTCCAAGATTCGTTTGCGATTCGGAAGGATCTCAATGTCATCTGGATCATGTGGCCATTTCTTTCCGCTTTTTGTTCTGCGTAGTGTATCATCATAATCCAGGAGCAGGGCTTTCTCCGTAAACTTTGGATTGGGCTGCCTGACGAACGGTCGAGTCTCGATGTCACTCCAGCCTTCATCCATGTGTGGGATTTCCAACGCTTTCCGGAATTTGTATAGAACTACAATCGGGAAAGTATTGGGATCTTTCTTCGCCTTGATTTCTTCCGGTGTCAGGAGATGACCAAATCTGCGAATCATCCGTTGAGCCGCATTGAACGCAGCATCTTCGATAGATGTCTTCAGGTGAATGCACCGAATAGGACACCCGAGGCTTTCAGCAGCTTTGATGAAAGCGAGTCTGCTGGTCCTGGTGGGATGCGTATTATCCACAACAATTCGTTTCTTGCCACTTCGGAAGAGAGCGACTAATGTCGGGACTAAGGATGCGACGTTGCCTCCAGCTTTATCTCTGTTGAGGTGTTCGTAACCTTGATCAACAAAGGTTTGGGCGACGGTAGATTTGCCACCAGCAGGCGGCCCGACAATTAGGACAATATCTTGTTTAGGCATTTAGCAAGTCATCCACCAAAATAACTCGTACCACGGATTCACTCCACAGGCTTCGGAACCGAGAGCCCATGCCAACAACCACAGGAAGACCAAAATCATGAGTCTGCCTCCATGACATCAGCCTACCATTTTGCTGTTTGATTGTCAAGGGGGAATTTAAACGGGTGGATAACCGGACTCGAACCGGTTTAGTTCACAAGGATTCGTAAAATCACACAAAAATAAGGGTGGACGAGGGGAATTGAACCCCACCGGCTGATTCACAGTCAGCCATGCTCACCAGTTTACACCACGACCACCAATGGACGCAGGAGTAACCTTTCGGTCTAAGTCAACCGTTCCGAATCACCTGACATCTCCTGCGTAAAGAAAATCGGCAGAGCAAGAATTGAACTTGCACTTTACCAAAATAATGGGGTAGGTGAGATTCGAACTCACGACTCCTCGCTCATCAGACGAGTGCTCAACCAGACTGAACTTCTACCCCAAGCTTGCTAATCAGCTAGTAACTTATCGACTAACGAACCACATGTAGGACATGCTATGTCAGGAGGATAAGCTGCTGTGGCTTCTTTGGAACAAGATTCTAAAAAACAGACCCGTATAACAGTCTGTAACAAAGGATCTCTTGTAGACAATTTTAATAGTTCTTTTCTCCTATCTCGTATTAATGACCACAATTGTTCGCATTCTTGTTTGTTTTTTAAGACCTCTACCGCGTCATTGTTCATGTTCCCTTACTCCTACGTCCAGAAACCACTAGACCATCTGCCGTTGAATCGGACTAACCTTCTGCTGCTCGTTCTTTACGACGAAGTGTTCTCGTTAGATGAGTAAAATGTCCACGCTTTAGGAGTTTATCAAAGCACTCTGGATGATAGCTCCTTTTTCCTGTAAAGTTGTGACATCTGCTGCAATCTTTACCGCACAATGAACATCTTATCGTTTTCATTATTGTTCTCCAAAAGGGGCAGGGGTATTAGGATTTTTCATAGGTCAGCCTTGGGAGCCTCGCCCTTTGATCTGTCAACCGAAATAGTTCTTTTTCCGGAATAAAAATTACTTCATGTTATTTTGTGGCAAGGATACCCCTTCCTTGAAGGTTGATTTGGGTCTTGATGAGACGAATGCTTGCCACCGCAATTACAGTCTGTCGCGCGTCCTGTTTTGCTACAGTGGGATGAACCATCAGGGAAGAGGTATCGCCAGCCTGGACGCATCGTTATGCCGCGCCGCTCATTCTGCTCGCGCATATACCTTATTACATCCTTTCGTGGACGCCAAATAGCACACGGTCCAAGCAAGAGGTCGTGTATAGCATACGCAATACCCATCAACAGTAGAATCGTGACTATATTAGACATCATGTTCATTGTCCTCAATAATAGACTATTTATCTCCTGACAATAGCGGGAGTGGGATTCGAACCCACGAATTAACGGCACATGAGACCGCCGCCTTAACCACTTGGCTACCCCGCCGTTCAAATTCTTTGGTCTGCTGCTTGATCTGCTTGCTCTTTTTTCCGGCGTCGCTCGATGGACTTTTGGAAGCCTGGGAAGCCATTCTTCAATTCCTCCGGTGCGAGGTATTGCAAAGCAGGATGTGACGCTGAGTTCATTATATCCTCAAGAGGATCAGTCCCGAATTTCTTTTTGTAGCAAGACCTGTGGGAGATTGTTCCTTTTGGGTTCACATTTATGACCGTTGTGTTCTTCGGTCCTTCGATCATCATTGGTTTGCCGCAGATGCCACACTTCAACATGATAACAACCCTTATGCCCCAGCGACGAATTGTACATCTGCTGCTTGTCTCGTCAAGGCTTTTTATTGCGTCTTCGTGGCCGTGCTTTATCCATGCATCGAAGGCAAAACATCTTGCTAAACTTAGATATTCGACCGTACTCGAAAAGACATCGACTTAATCGTTATTCCGGATCTTGTCTCTACAAAAGTTCGAGTTAAAGAAGCTTTTGTAGAGATATGTCAAATCATTGACAACCTCCCACCGCTGGATTCGAACCAGCAACCAAAACGTTAACAGCGTTTTGCTCTACCGTTGAGCTAGGTGGGATCACATGGCGATGCGACCTTCGCAATCAGTCGGGTGCGGAAGGTCAACCAATCATTGCCCGTCAGCAATCATGACAAATGTCGAGCGGGATTTGAACCTGCGACCTTCGCCTTGCGGGCGACGCTCTGACCAAGTAAGAGTGGGGTTTCGCACGTCTACGATCCCTGTTTTTACAACTGAGCTACCGACAACAGCACCAGGCGGGAATTGAACCCGCATTTCAACGTTGGCAACGTCGCGTAATAAACCGTTATACGACAGGTGCGAGAAGCAACAAACAGATAGTTGTCAAAGACAATAACTAAACGATATCCGACGACAAAAGAAGGATTTGCATCTAATTTCGTTGTAAGAAGGACATTCAAGAGGGCTAACATGAAATTCTATGTTCATTACATACCATCAATTTTTTTGACTGCTCAGCAGCACAATGTTGCATATCGTGGTATCAATCCTGGTGGCCCTGGTGGGTATGGAACAGAAGGTAATGGAATCTATGCTACTCCTCATTTTCAACGGGCAGAATTTTTCGGAGATACGATATTGAAAATTGTCTATCGAAATCCGCAAAAAATGTTGATTGTAGAAGAATCTGATCCGTTACCCCTTTTGTTCGAAGATGAAATCATTGAAGAAGAAATACAGCCAACAGATAGTGAGTGGATCAAACTTAATAAGTTGGCCTTCCAGAATGTAGGGGAATGGAATCCTACAGCCATAATGGTAGAATTAACCAATTTAATGAGACAAGCTGGATATGATCTGGTCGATGTCCATCATCTTGATGGATGGATTGTTATTCTTGATCCTGGACTTATTATCTCTCAAGAACCAGTAAAAGTCCCTCCTGGACTCTAAGCAAGCGTTCATCCGACCGAACTCTGGACGCAATAAACAACAAACAGTGGATAGTATGTCTGTTGTTGTCAAGGCTAATAGTATTCTTAACGCGACTATCCGACGCCCATGACCCGGGTGGGGAGATCATGGGATACGTTCCACACCACCATTGGACAGCTTACCTGTCAGCATCGGTCTGGACTCAATCGATGAGGATGCTAAACCTTCTTGTCCAGGCGAGAAGCAATGGAGCAGATGGGACTCGAACCCACAACCTTCTCCGTGCAAAAGAGACGCTCTCCCAAATTGAGCTACTACCCCAGAATTTTTTGCTCTTGACAATATCGTGGATCTCGGATACTATTGCAGCAAACATTGAGTATTTAAGTTCTATTTTCAACATTGTGTATCTACACAGACCACAGGCAGAAGTTCGTTTGTGTTGTAAGCTGGTTGGGTGGAAAACTTCTGTTGCGAAGTTATCGAAAAGTCTTGATGCTCTTCCGGTTAAGCGGTTTAGCTACTATGATTTTGTGTTTGGTCCGAGCAAAAAGCTATACAATGTTTTGAAGAAATGGTATCCCAAATGTCGAAATGTCAATTATCTTATCCTGTTCTTCCTCAGATTGGTATGTGAAGATAGAAAACCCAGTAAGTGAATCAAAAACGACATCTGGCAAGAGTCTATGATATTTCTCTCTAAGCAATGGAAGTGACGCGAGCGATACAATAGCACATGTTTTTCCTCGATCCGCAATGCCTGACAAGAGTTGTGTTAGTTCTTCAGCGGCTATTTTCTTGCGTCTTTCTTTTTGTTCTACGTTTATCATTCCGCCACCCAAAAACGTCATTGTCTGTTCGCTGGGCGGCATTGTTGCTTTGATTCTTTCAAGTGGTGTTGGCATATTCTTACTTTCAATTTTCATTACCAAAAAGCATCTATGGGGATTCGAAAACAAACACTAAAATATTTACACATTTTTTGCAGGAATCGAATCCTCTTAAGTTGTATTAAAAAGGCGTGGTGGGATTTGAACCCACAACATCCTGTTTGGAAGACAGGTACTCTAACCAGTTGAGTTACACGCCCATGATATCAGAAACAAAATTACTGCAAGAACTTCACGATCTGAATGTAAAACGCGGATCATTACCATCTATCGGATATTGTAAAAAACATCGGTTTGTTGTATTATCCAACCATAAAGTCTACCACCGGGCATGTTCAGCTTGAGAAACACGCATTCCACAAATCGGGTAGGTTCTCAATCTTCTAAGTTTGTGTTTTCCTAATCCTGTGACCATAAACTTACCACAACAATTTCGATATCAAATGGTTCATCTTGATATTCTAATATCAACGTGATGTCTTTTCCTGCATCTGACTCGACTGTAGGAATGGAAATCCCGAACGGGGTAATATAACGGTAGAAACTGGTCTCAGGAGGCATAAACCATATATAACCTGCTGGAGAGTGCTCCCCCATATGGTCTGTGATGAAATCAATTTGACATCCTGCTATGCCGTGATATATCCCATCTTCGTCTTGCCACAGTCTGGTTCGTTCTTCTCCGCATTGTCCGTAGACTTCTACAGGAGCGAACCACGGTGGTCGTACTAAATCGGGCATGACTATGCCGGGTAGTTGTGTATCTGGAAGAATGGTAATTTCACATCCTGCTAACATAAAGAACAAGATGCATAGGCTAAGCAGTTTTTTCACAATTCTCTCCTTTGTAAAAATAAGTAGGCAATTGCCGGTTACACTCACTCCCCTCCCGGCTTGGGTGTTATTTGTACGGGGCCGCGATAGGCACAGTTAATACATGCTATCTCACGGCAGGGACAGCATGCCTGCGAACTACTTTTAATCGGAGTGAGAGGATTTGAACCTCCGAACCCCCGCGCCCCAAACGCGGTGCTCTGACCGGACTGAGCTACACTCCGTATTTTACGATCATTGAGCTACGGGGGACGAAGCCCCCGGACTCGAACCCACAACCTCTTGGCTATACCCCTGACAGGATTTGAACCTGCAATCTCCTGGATGAAAACCAGACGAGTTAACCGAATTACTCTACAGGGGCAGAACGCGCCCTATGATGAGCTAGGCTCGAATAAGGCGCGATGATGCACAAACAATCTTTAGCGTCTATCTACGTTAGTACACATAGACTAAGACGTGTCTAGCTTCTTGCTAGCCCTATTCACTTTTGATCGATCATCCTTGATCTTGCGATGCCGCCTAAGCGAATTCATGTTCACAGAGTCTTGCCGCTGCTTCCAAAGGATCACAGCCAACTCACTGCTTCTTACATCGCGTTCTTATCCCTGATAGGCATGACTGGACTCGAACCAGCAACCTTCCAATAACCCCGAGTGGATTCGAACCACGTTATAGGCGATGCAGGATTCGAACCTGCGGCTTCTTCCGTGTAAAGGAAGCACTCTAACCGAACTGAGCTAATCGCCCTGCATGTTGATCTACGGGGTTATCTGTATCATGGATGTTTAACTTATTTTCCTTCAACTAAAGTAAAACACCCGAAGATTCCTTTTTTCCACTCAGAAGAGTTGGTGGGGTTCTTCCCATCCAACCAATTCTTATAGGATTCATCCCAGTTGGGATCGCCTTTCTGTACAGAGATGGTTGGGGTGACTTCATCCCAATCTGATGTATTCTGTATTCTTACAACTGGCATTATTCTATCCTCCGCCCTGCGACAATAAAAAGCAGGGCTTTATGAGTATTCTCCGTATAGAGTAAGATAAGGAGAACACTATGAAATCACCTACAAAACCCAAACGTCCACCTCTTGTCAAGATCTGCAAACGCTGCGGGGATGAATCTCCTCACTCTTGGGACAACACTAACAACCGCTATCGCCATATCTGCAAATCTTGCCACAACAACTACAATCGAGATTACCGAAAAACCCCTAAGTACAAGCAAACCAAGGTGAAATATCAATCTCGCCGCAACCGGGAATTCAAACGATTTCTCGTTGATCTACTTGGCGGCAAATGTCAACGCTGTGGCTTGCAATCTGAATGCGATGCCATTTACGATTTTCACCATCCCGACCCTTCTAAGAAGGAGTTCACAATCTCCCAAATTCGACAAACGACCAAGCGAGTCATCAAGGAAGCTCAAAAGTGCGAGTTACTTTGTGCCAACTGCCATCGTCGAGAGCATTGGGCAAAGACCCAGGCATAAAAAAAGCCCCACAACTCATTTTTTTGAGTTGCAGGGCTTTTGACGGCTTTTTGTGGGTTAGCCTGTCCCTGCAACTCCTTGCCTGCCTCCGGCGCTCCCTGAATTGCCGGTGGCAATCTCGGGTTGGCGCACGACAGGTTCGCCTCTATGCGAGGCTGTCGGCATTGGGTTGTAGGACATCTCTCGTAACATTTTTCCGATTCCTTGTGAGGGCATAAGCTCGCAACTCTGCGTGCCCCTGCGAATGATACCACATTATACAAGGTTGTCAAGAAGATTCCTGCAAGTTTTTCATTTTTTTTGAAGATGCCGATTTAAGACTCGTTCCGCTTTTTTGCAGGATTTTCGGAGCGAAGACCGCAAAGGTAATATATGTCCAAACCTAAAGCAAAACCAACAGGTAGATGTTCCAAGAGATCGTCGATACTTGAAGAGTTTTTACAAGAACCTTATGATGTTCTTAGGGGAGATCAGGATTTATGTGATTATTTTCAGACTAAGCGGAAGGGTCGCTATAAGGTTTGTTGCCGCAACTGCGACCATTTCAAACGCATTGACATAATTACCAAAAAAGTTTAGACAATGACGAACAATGACGCAGCACACTATCACAAGCTGCTTCAACAATTCGCTTACCACATAAGGAGATAATCCAATGTATGATGTCTACTTGGGAGGAGTTGTTGACAACTCCTGGATCCAGAAGTTCAAAGAGCAAGTCAGCAATGATATATCTGTGTTCGATCCACAAATTGATGGATACGATGATTTTAGTGATGAAGAGTTAGCCAATCAAGTAGCCAAAGAAATGGCCTACATGGAGAACGAATGTAACATTATTGTCTTCTATCTAAACGACATTTATGAAGGTGTCGCATCATTATTAGAACTTGGAGATTGTGTTGGCAGGGATAAATCCGTTATCGTTTGTCTTGAAGGACAAGTTTTGGGTGAAACAAAAATTCGTCGTTATTGCGAGTTCCGTGGAGTGATTGTGACAAACACAATAGAGGATTTAGTAACCACTGTAGAAGAATATTTAGGTCAGATAGAGTTGAGTGCCTACGAGGAATCATAATGTCTTGGTATCGGGTAGTTTTAGCACAAGCACAAGGGCAAGGGTTTGGCGTTAGCCCAGATGCGGTTTATCAATCGCCGGAATTCCCGCATGTATTTCTTGGGGCGGCAGACGAAGCAGACATACAAACAGTAGAGAAGATAACTGGTAGGCCAGTTTGTATTCGTGTTGATCTGCGAAGCGAAAGCAATAAAGAACGTAATTTCCCGGCAGGCATTAAGCCCCCTCAAATGCGAGTTCCTCTGCCAGATGAACCTGGACAAGAACCTGCAACAATGGAATACTGGCGGAATGAATTCGAAGCAACTGTTAATCAATTGGCTGAGATTATAGCATCAAATGATTGCCCGATATATGTTCATTGCTCTGCCGGAATGAATCGTAGTGTTGCTACTTTGTCTGCTGCACTGGCTAAATTGACTGGCAGGGGTTTCACTGATGTCTTGAAGGAGATGAAAGAACTAAGACCAATGTCTCATCCTAATGCTGTATATCGGTCATGGGGAGAACAAGTCACTCAAGAAAATAGACAGGAAGAGGGGTTGCCTCAAGCTCATAGTCCGGTACAATCATTAGGATTATGAACGGAGGCGACATGCTTAAAAGAAGAAGACTTACTTCAGGACAAGAAGTTCTTATTATTTATGACCGAAAAATTGGTTATGTGCAAGAACCTGCTATTTTCAAGTCATATCGGCGTATAATGCTTGGGGAGGCTTCGCATGAGATCCCTGTGTTCGACTATAAAAAGGGTGAGATCACAGGGCTCGATTGCTTCTGGATTTTACCAGGAGACGTAAAGACACCGGAAGAAATTGAGCAGTTGCAGTATGAACTAATAGGAGTTCAAATTTCAACTCTTGAATTATCAAAAGAATTGGGATATGATCTCCCAATCAAGATGGAAGACAAACTAATCAATAAAATAGCTACTGAAAATATCGACCGCATGCAAGACATCATCAAGAAACTCGGCTTTGATCCGCGTGATGATACCTGGCTTATGAAAGAGTTGGCGGTCAACAGACGTGAAAGTAACTGGTTCTCGTTTGAGACAGACAATGCTTTGGTGTTCAGTTCTAATTGGGATGATATTGTTGCTGTTTTCAACCAGCAATTCAATGATGATGTTTCTCCTGACTTAGCGAAACAACTGTCCAAAAAACGCATGCGCTATATTTTGGGTGCCTATTATACCCGCATGTCGGGGAACCCCCATAAGAAAGATTGGATAAAGGCAGCAAGAGATTTTGAAGAATATCACCGGGGTATTGAAAATCGCATGCTGACTTGGACCTTAGCTCATCGAGGAAAATTCCCTCTCGTCCGAACCATCAAAGAAGTTTCATTTTGGCCGGGTCCATATTTCCATAAATGCATCGAACAAGTTCCCCACATTTTTACCACACCAGATTGCACATTTATCAAAACTGGTATTATCCTTCAGGTTTTGTCTTATGACCCACAAGAGAAGTATATTCGATTGGATCTAACTAAAGACCTTCGTAAGATGATCAAACCG